>WNFM01071806.1_pt2 | contig 10651 bp, 9 predicted proteins | sample 5400271 | NCBI WGS metagenome assembly WNFM01 (sample SAMN13153352, study PRJNA577476) | soil metagenome | isolation source: 60 cm saprolite on Douglas fir-dominated hillslope | place: USA:California | collected 2013-09-17 | reverse complement strand
CGGCTGCTGGGCCAGCTGCCCGACAAGGTGCGCGAGCGCCAGATCAAGCGCCGCGAGCGCCACCAGAAATTCTGGAGCGGCCTTCTCGAAGACCTGCGTGCCGAAGGCCGCCTGCGGGCCGACGCCGACATCCACCTGGCGCGCATCATGATCCTGGGCAGCATCAACTCCATACAGTCCTGGTTCAACCCCCGCAAGGGCTCGCTGGAGAAGGTGGCGGACCAGATCTGCGACATGTTCTTCCGGGGCGTGGGACCGGCAGATAAATAGGCGCAAGGCTGAAAATCGCCAATCGGCCTGTCACATGCCGGTGGCATATTCCCGCGCTGCTGTCCCGGCCCTGTGCAGAAAATGGCGGCGGGTTGTTAATGATATTCAACTGTCAATAGTAAGATCGCCGTCTTATGCGTCTGCTTGTTTTGCGCCTGCTATTGCTGGCCGTGTTCTTCAACACGGCCATTGGCATGCCCTTGCACGGCGCAACGCATATCCGGCAGGCGGCGGCCGGGCCTGCCCAGGCTTTTGTAGGCCTCAACGGCTGCGAAGATGATGCGCTGACCGGCCAGGCCGGCCAACGCGGCCAGGCTGGCGAAAAGGCTGAAGTCGTCGAAGCCGCCGAAGCCGTCTGCGTATGGTGCATGGGCCATGCACCGCATGCGGCGGCCTGGCTGCCGCACTTCGGCCTGCCGCTGGCCGTGGCCGCGCCGCCCGAGAGGGTGCCGCCGCGCACCGTGGGCGGCACCATCCCCTCGCAGAACCGCTGGGCCTTTGCATCGCGCGACCCGCCGCGCTGAACCCGCAAGCACTTTTCTCCTTCTCTGCCGCCAGCGCCCATTGGTGCTGGCGGCATGTCCGTGTTTGCGCGCGCCGGCTGTGGATGCCGGCGGCATGCGCCTGTGCCCGTTTTCACCATGACTGCTTTCTTCTTCCCCGCGAAGCCGCTTCCCCGCCTTCGCCCGCTGCCGCTTGCCCTGAGCGCTGCCGCCTTCCTGTCCATGCCCGCACTGGCCCAAGGCCAGGATCCGTCCTCCGGCCCCGCCCCCGCCGCCGCCACCGCCGCCTCCGCTTCCCCGCAGGAGCAGGTGCTGCTGCCTGCCGTGGAAGTCGTGGGCCGAACGGCCTCGGGCGCCTATCACACCGACGAGGCGGCCGGCGCCAAGACCGACCTGCCGCTGCGCGAGCTGCCGCAGTCGGTGCGCGTGATCACGCGCCAGGCCATGGACGACCTGGGCGCCACCAAGCTTGACGACGTGCTGGACTACGTGGGCGGCGTCTCGCGCCAGAACAACTTTGGCGGGCTGTGGGACAACATCGTCATCCGCGGCCTGCCCGGCGACCAGAACGTGGGCATGGCCACCCTGTTCAACGGTTTTTCCTCGGGGCGCGGCTTCAATGCGCCGCGTGATCTGGCCGGCGTGGAGCGCATCGAGTTCCTCAAGGGCACGGCCGCTGCGCTCTACGGTAGCAGCGAGCCGGGCGGCACGCTGAACGTCGTCTCCAAGCGCCCGCTGTGGACGTCTTCGCATTCCGTGGAAGCCTATGCGGGCAGCTACGGCCTGCGGCGTGGCGCGCTGGACACCACGGGACCGGTGGGCGAGAACTTTGCCTACCGGCTCAACATCGCCGTGGAGGACCGCGACAGCTTCCGCGATTTCGTGGGCGCCAGCCGCCAGGTGATCGCACCGGCCTTCACCTGGAAGCTGGGGCGCGATACGGTGCTGGAGTACTCGGGCGAGCTGCTGCGCCACAAGACGCCGCTGGACCGCGGCGTGGTGGCCGTGGGCGACCGGCTGGGCGCCATCTCGCGCAGCCGCTTCCTGGGCGAGCCGGGCGACGGCGATGTGACGGTGGAAAACCGCACCCACCAGTTCATCCTCTCGCACGAGTGGAACGCGCAGTGGCGCAGCCGCCTGGGCCTGTCCTATCGCGAAACCTCGATCAACGGCTTTTCCACCGAACCCCACGCGCTGCTGGCCAATGGCGACCTCACGCGCCAGCGGCGTTTCCGCGACTACCAGTCCGACGATATCGCCGTGCAGGCCGAGCTGCAGGGCACGGTGAAAACGGGCGCCGTCGAACACGAGCTGCTGCTGGGCCTGGAGAGCTTTCGCTTCGAGATGGACACGCTGATGCTGCGCGCCAACCCGACGGCGGCCAATCCCTACGCCATCAACATCTACAACCCCATCTACGGCGGCGCGCGCCCCGTGCCCACGGCCAACACCGACACCTTCGAGCGGCAGCGCAACACGGCCTTCTACCTGCAGGACGCCATCAAGCTCTCGCCCCAATGGCGCGTGGTGGCCGGCCTGCGCATGGACCGTTACGACCAGTCGCTGCACAACCGCCGCACGGGGGCGACCACGCAGCAGGACCCGGCCTCGACCTCGCCGCGCTTGGGCCTGAGCTGGCTGCCGCTGCCGCAATGGACCTTCTATGCCAACGCGGGCCGCTCGTTCCGGCCCAACGTGGGCATCGATGTGGCCGGTGCGGGCTTCAGCCCGGAATCCGGCCGTTCCATGGAGCTGGGCGCCAAGTGGGAAAGTGCCGACCAGCGCATGGGTGCCACGGCCGCGCTGTTCGACATCCGCAAGCGCAATGTGCTGACGGCCGACCCGGGCAACGCCGGCTATTCGGTCTCGGCCGGCGAGATCCGCAGCCGGGGCCTGGAATTCGACTTCGCCGGCCAGGTCACGCAGCGCTGGCGCCTGAATGCGAGCCTGGTGCTCAACGATGTAGAGATCTCCCGCGACAACACGCTGGAGGTGGGCGGGCGCCTGCTCAACGTGCCCAAGGTCAACGGCAGCGTGCTGGCGGTCTACGAGAACGCCTTCTCCAACGGCCAGCGCTACGGCATCGGCGGCGGCGTCACCCACATGGGCAAGCGCCTGGGCCAGGCCCGCACGCAGGCCGAGGCCGATGCCGGCAAGGCCGCCTTCGAGCTGCCCAGCTACACCACGGCCAAGCTGGTTGCCTACTGGCGCATCAGCCCCACGCTGCGCCTGACGCTGGACGTGGACAACCTCTTCGACAAGACCTACTACACCAGCTCGTACAGCCGGCTGTGGGTGACGCCGGGCACGGCCCGCACCGTCACCGTAGGCCTTCAAGCAAAGTTCTGAGCCCCGCCATGCATCCATCCCTTCCTGTTTCTTCCAACCCCACTTCTGCCTCCACGCCCGTGCTCCAAGCGCTGGGCGCCGTGGTGGACTATGGCGAGCGCACCATCCTCCAGGGCCTGGACCTGGCCGTGAATGCGGGCGAGATCTATGCGCTGCTGGGCGCCAACGGCGCGGGCAAGACCACCACGCTGAGCATGCTGCTGGGCTTTGTGCGGCCGCGCAGCGGACAGGTGCGCGTGCAGGGCGTGGACCCGGTGACGGCGCCTGCGCAGGCGCGTGCCCTGATCGCCTATATCCCCGAGAACGTGGCGCTGTACGAGCACCTGAGTGCGCGCGAGAACGTGGCCTACCTGCTGGAGCTGGCGGGCCAGCCGGCCGCGGCCGGCGCCATCGGCCAGGCGCTGTCTGCCGCAGGGCTGGACGCTGCCGCGCACGACCGGCGCGTCTCCGGTTTTTCCAAGGGCATGCGCCAGAAGGTGGCGATTGCGCTGGCGCTGGCGCGCAGGGTGCCGGCGCTGCTGCTGGACGAACCCACCTCGGGCCTGGACCCGCAGGCCACGGCCGAGTTCAGCCGGCTGCTCATGCAGTTGCGCGGGCAGGGCGTGGCCATTCTCATGGTCACGCACGACCTGCTGGGCGCCGCCGACGTGGCCGACCGCATGGGCTTCATCGCAGGCGGGCGCCTGGTCGAGGAAGTGGCGGCCAGCGGAGAGGAGCGCTTCGATGTGCGCGCACTGCACCGCCACTATGCAGGGGTGGGCACACACACGGGCACGGACACGGACGCGCACACGCACATTGAAGCCGACACGCAGGGGGCAGCGGCATGAGCGCGGCCTGGACCATTGCGCGCGAGGAATGGCGCCTGCTGCTGCGCGACCGCGTGGCCGTGCTGGGGATGGCGCTGTGGCTGCTGCTCAGCGCCGCTGCCGCCTTCACCGCCTGGGACCAGCGCAGCGCGGCCCAGGCCCAGCGCGAGCGCCACCAGTCCCAGGTGGACAGCGAGTTCGAAGCCCAGCCCGACCGCCATCCGCACCGCATGGTGCATTACGGCCATTTCGTGTTCCGCCCGCTCAATCCGCTGGCGGCCTTTGATGCGGGCATCGACGCCTACACCGGCCACACGCTGTTTCTGGAGGGCCACCGCCAAAACAGCGCCAACTTCGGCGATGTGCGCCAGTCCTCGCTGCTGCTGCGGTTCGGCCAGCTCACGCCGGCCTTTGTGCTGCAGGTGCTGGCGCCGCTGCTGCTGATCTTCATGGGCCATGCCTGCATTGCACGCGAGCGCGAGGCCGGCACCCTGCGCGTGCTGCTGGCCCAGGGCGTGGGCACGCGGCAGTTCTTGGCCGGCAAGCTGCTGGCGCTGGCGGGCGTGGCGGCCCTGGTGCTGCTGCCGGCCCTGCTGGCCCTGGCCTGGATGGCCGTGGCCACGCCGGTGCCCATCAGCCTGGTGACCACGCTGGCGGCAGGCCATGTGCTGTGGCTGATGCTCTGGGCGGTGGGCATCGTCGCTGTCTCGGCCTTCATGCGGCGCGGGCGCGATGCCTTGCTGGCCCTGCTGGCGGCCTGGGCCGTCGCCGTGGTGCTGCTGCCCCGTCTGGTGCCTGAGCTGGTGGGATCTGCCCTGGCGCTGCCCACGCGCTTCGAGACCGACATCGCCACCGCGCGCGAGCTGGCGGCGCTGGGCGACAGCCACAATCCCGACGATCCCTATTTCGCCGCTTTCCGCGCCAGGGTGCTGGCGCAGTACGGTGTCTCGCGCGTCGAGGACCTGCCCGTCAACTACAAGGGCCTGGTCGGCATGGAAGGCGAGCGGCTGACCAGCGAACTCTTCAGGCGCCATGCCGAGGCCAGCTTCGATCTGCAGGCCGAACAACTGCGCCGGGCTGACGCATTTGCCCTGATCAGCCCCGTGATCGCGCTGCGCCGCCTGTCCATGGCCGTGGCCGGGACCGACCTGCAAGGCTACCGGCGCTTTCTGGAGCAGGCCGAGCAGCATCGCTACCGCATGGTGCAGGCCCTCAACCGCCTGCAGGTGGACAAGCTCAGCTATGCGGGCGACCGATCGAGCCGCGACAACCGCATCGGCCACGAGCACTGGCGCGGCGTCTCCGATTTCCACCACGAGCCCGATCCACCGCTGGTGGCCCTGCGTCGCGCGGCGCCTGCCGCCTATGTGCTGCTGGCATGGCTGGCTGTATTGACGGTGGCCTTGCTGCTGGCCACGCAACGGCTGGGGAGGGTGGCGCGATGAGCTGGCTTCTGCATGAATGGCGTCTTCTGACGCGCTCGCGCCTGGCGCTGTGCGCCCTGGCCCTGCTGTTGCTGCTGTCCACGCTGGCCGTGCTGTCGGGCCTGCGCGAGATCGCCTCGCAACGCCTGACCCTGGACCGCCTTGCGCAACTGCAGCAGCAGGACATGGCGGCCCAGGCAAGCCGGCATGCGCAGTCCGGCGATGCAGGCTCGGTGGCCTACTACGGCTTTCACGCCACCTGGGATGCGCCATCGTCCACGGCCTTTCTGGCCCTGGGCCTGCGCGATGCCGCGCCCTATGTGCTGCGCGTGCGCGCGCTGGCGCTGCAGGCACAGCTGCATGAAGGCGAAAGCTTCAACCCGGAACTGGCGCTGGCGGGCCGCTTCGACTTCGCCTTTGTGCTGGTCTACCTGGTGCCGCTGTTCCTGATTGCGCTGCTCTACGACCTGGTCTCGGGCGAGCGCGAATCGGGCCGCCTGGGCATGCTGCAGGCCATGCCTGGCACCGGGCGGCGGCTGTGGCTGCGCCGCGCGGGACTGCGTTCCGTGCTGGTGCTGGCCTGCGTGGCGCTGCCTGCCCTGGCAGGCGCACTGGCCGGCGGGGCAGCGGCGGGCGCCCTTGCCACGGTGCTGCTGTCCGCCACGGCCTATGTGGTTTTCTGGAGCGGCCTGTGCCTGGTGGTTGCCGCGCTGGGCGGCAGCTCGGTCGCCAATGCCATGGCCCTCATGGGCTGCTGGGCCGTGCTGACCCTGGTGCTGCCCACGCTGGCCAATGCCGCACTCTCGCGCGCCATCCCCGTGAGCCAGGGCGTGGAGCTGATGCTGGCCCAGCGCCAGACCGTGCATGGCGCCTGGGACCTGCCGCGCGAGCAGACCATGGAGCGCTTTTTCCGCAGCCACCCCGAATGGCGCGACACCGCGGCTCTGCCTGCAGGCTTTCACTGGAAGTGGTACTACGCCTTCCAGCAGCTCGGCGACGAAAGTGTCGCATCCCAGTTCGCCGCCTACCGCGCAGGCCTGCAGGCACGCCAGGCCTGGACCGGGCGCCTGGGCTGGCTGCTGCCCGGCGTGGGCGTGCAGGCCGCATTGCACCGCCAGGCCGGCACCGACCTGCTGGCGCAACTGGCCTATCAGGACGACATCGCCGCCTTTCACGCGCGCCTGCGCGCCTTCCTCTATCCCTACCTGTTTGAGGACCGCACATTCGGTGCGCAGGATTTTGCAGCCCAGCCCGTCTTCACGGCCAGCCCACGGCCTGCGCGGCAGGCCTGGGGGCAGACGGCAATGCTGTGGGTGGTGGCTGCGCTGGCCTTGCTGGCCGGCGGTGCTGCCGCAGGCCGCGTGCGGCCGGGCAGGCGCTGAGGCCAAGGGCGGGTGAAAAAAGAAACAGCCATGGTTCAGGCAGGGCCTGCACCATGGCTGTCATCTTCTTGGATCCGTGGGCCCGAGACTGAGCCCGAGGCGGGCGGCTCCCTGTTATTGCACGTTCTGGTGGCAGTCGCTGCAGACGCCGTACAGCGTCATCTCATGGCGCTCCACCACAAAGCCTTCGGGGGCGATGCGCTGCATGTCGCCCGGACAGCCGGGCACGTTGAACACGCGGTTGCAGCTCATGCAGCGGAAATGGTGGTGGTGGGCGCGGCCGCTGAGTTCGTAGCGCGTGGCCTCGCCGGGCAGGTCCACGGCCTGCACTTCGCCCGCTTCCATCAGCTGCTTGATGTTGCGGTACACCGTGGCCAGCCCGATGGCCGGCACCTCGCGCTGCGCTGCGCCGAGGATCTCGGCCGGAAGCAAGGGGCGTCCAGCCTCTTCCATGACCGTGCGTATCGAGCTGCGTTGACGGGTCGAGCGTTCCATAGGCCTGAACAAGCGCTCCACGATGGGCTGAGTGTGTCTAGTCATGGTGATTCCGTTATTTACTATAACAATCTCGACGCGATTAATCAGTGCTCACGAGCGCTCACAGCTGAAATTTACACTGTGTTTACCTGCGGGTCCCGCAAGCATGGAGACGCAGTGTGTGCAATGGATCTCTGCCCCAAGGAGAAGAAATTCCATTTGACAGACACCAGATGCTCCATTCCTGCCAGTTTTCGCGAGTATATGTTGTGAGCATTCGATGGACCTTATGCGCCGGTTAAATGCCATAGCCGTCAACAATGCTGTAATGGGATGTAATTGATCTATTGATTGAAGAGTGCTTGGAATGGGGTGTGTGCGGTGCTTCCCGTCTGGGCTGCAAGAGGCGGTGCTGGCCCAAGGTGAGATGCAATTACTTACATGGACAGTGTATTGCCAATACGGGTAGATTGCCTCAATGCGCTTCGTTTGTCCATGATCCGTTTCCTTGAAAGGGGAAGGGAGGCCGCCCCGGAACTGACAACCAGGGTGGTTTGCACAATGACATGCCGATTCGCGATCCACAGACCATTGGGCCATGAAGTGCATTTTCTCGAATTGCGCAGCCGGAAAAAAGTCAGCCAGCCTTTCAGCCTCGATTGGGAAGTGCTCAGCGAAAGCATCTACGCAAAGGCGCTATTGGGTAAAGCACCACCATGGAAATACAAATCCAGGGCGGCGCAATGCGCTACATCGACGGCATCGTCGCCCGCCTGGGCATGCAGGGCCAGAACCACCGCGGTTACGCCTGCAAGGCCCGCCTGAGCCCCTGGCTGTGGCTGGCCACGCGCAGGAGCGACGTTCGCATCTTCCAGAACCAGACCGTGCCCGACATCATCGAGCAGGTATTGGGCGCCTATGGCCATCCGCTGCGAAAGAAACGCACGCGCGGCAATCGCAGCGGGGACTGCTGCGCTCAATTCAACGAAAGCGATTGCGGCCTTGTCCCGCGGTGGATGCTGCACGAAGGCATCTACTTCTTTTTCGAGCATGCCTCGCATGGCGCATTGCCCGGGGATGAATCCATTCCTTTCCATCCTCCTGGAAAAGCCGGCGCAGGCGATCCGCAAAACATCCACGCCCGGCAGCTGGAGCAGGAAATCAAGCCGGGCCGCCATTGCAGCGACGGCCCCGAAGTTGCACGGGCAGGCATGGCCAGGACGTACCGGTAAGCCGCAGGGGACAGATGCGGTCCAGGCGCCGCGGCCCCTGGCCTGGGCATGCCGGCCAGGGGTCTCGTTCAAATCCGGTTGATGGACACGCCACCATCGACCACCATGGCCGTACCCGTGATGAAGCTGGATGCGTCCGACGCCAGAAACAGCGCCGCCGCCGCGATTTCTGCGGGGGTGGCGAGGCGCTTGAGCGCGTGCAGGTTTTCGACGAAGGCGCGCGCCTCGGGCGTGGGGGTGCTGGCGCGGCCCATGGGAGTGTCGGTGCCCCCGGGCAGCAGGGCGTTGGCGCGCAGGCCGCGGGGGCCGTATTCGGCGGCGATGACCTGGGTGAGGCCGACGAGGCCGGCCTTGCTGGCGGCATAGGCTCCCATGCCGGGCAGGCCCGCCGTATGGCCCACGAAGGTGGAGGTGAAGATCAGCGAGCCGCCACCGCGTGCCAGCAGGGCCGGTATCTGGTGCTTGGCGCCCAGAAAGGCACTGGTGAGGTTGGTGGCGATGGCGTCCTGCCAGGCCTGCAGCGAGAGATCGGGCAGGGCACAGGGATCGCCGGTCATGCCTGCATTGTTGAAGGCGATGTCCAGGCCGCCAAAGCGCTCCGTGGCGGTCTCGACCAGGGCCTGTGCCAGCGGCTCGTCCCGCACGTCGCCGGCCAGCGCGATGGCCTGGCCGCCGTCCTGCTCGATCTCCGCCACCAGGGCCTGCAGTTCCGGCTGGCGGCGGGCCGTGAGGACCAGCCTGGCGCCGTGGCGCGCAAACAGCCTGGCGGCTTCGCGGCCTATGCCTGAGCTGGCGCCCGTGATGAGGGCGACTTTTCCGTGGAGTTGCTGTGGCGATGGCTGCATCTCGCACCTTTTCTTTCCGTGAATGAGGGAAAGCGGTTTGTAGTGCGGCGCAGGCGGACGTGCATCCCGCTTCTTGCACGAGCGCCGGGCCGCCCTTGGTGGAGCCGTGCCGCGCTGCACATGGTCGCAGCGGGCTAGGGAGAGCTCAGTCTTCCCCCAGATCCAGGTGCGCGAACAGGTCGGCCAGCGTGGGCGTGGAGCGTGCGGGCCAGATGGCGCTGAGGTCCAGGCTGGGCAGGGCCTGGCCGTCACGCACCTCGCAAAAGCGCACGCCGCGAAAGTCCATGGAGCGTATCCAGCTGGGCAGAAGGGCCACGCCGCAGCCGCCGGCCACGCAGGCCAGCACGGTGAGGGTGCGGTTGGCTTCCTGCGCCACATGGGCCTCGTGCCCGGCCTTGCGCAGCGCGTCGAGGATGCCGGCATGCAGCACGGGCAATTGCGCCTGCGGGTACATCACCAGCCCGGCCTCGGCGATCTGGGCCAGGCTGACCTGGCCGTCCTCGCCGATCTGGAATTCATCGGGCACGGCGGCCACCAGGCGCTCGCGCAGCAGCTGGCGCTCGCGCATGCGCCCGCCCACGGCCACGGGCGTGTGCATGAGGCCGATGTCGATGGCGCCGGTCTGCAGGGCCTCGGCCTGCTCGGCATTGCTCATCTCGCGCAGGATGACCCGCACGCCGGGCGCCTGCTGCCGCAACGCGCGCAGGGCGCGGGGCAGGGTGCCGAACAGCGCCGAGGACACCAGGCCCACGGTCAACTGGCCCGCACTGCCCCTGGCGATCTCGCGCGCGCGGCTGGCGGCGGCATCTATGCGGGCCACGCTGGTGCGCACATCGTCCAGCATGGCCAGGGCGGCCGGGGTGGGCAGGGCGCCCTGGCGTGAGCGCTGGAACAGCTGCACGCCCAGGTCTTTTTCCATGCGGGCCAGGGTCTGGCTCAGGGCCGGCTGTGCAATGCCCAGCCAGTCGGCTGCGCGGCTGACGCTGCCCTGGTCCACCACCGCGAGAAAGTAGCGCAGATGCCGGGTTTCCATATTGATCCGGTATGAATAAATCCGTTTTGAAGAATGGAAATATATACCCCCCGTTCCTAGAATCCGGCCCCATGCCCCCAGCGCCGCGCCTTGCGTGGCGCAACCCACAAGGAGTTCTTCCCGTGTCTGCCGTGCCCCGGTTCGCCATTGCGTCCAGCGTCGATACCCACGCCCATGTCTTCGAGCGTGGCCTGCCCATGCCGGATGCGCGCCGCTACGCGCCCGACGAGGACGCGCTCCTGGGCACCTATCTGCACCACCTGGACACGCACGGCATGGCCCATGGCGTGCTGGTGCAGCCCAGCTTTCTGGGCACGGACAACAGCT
>WNFM01007039.1_pt4 | contig 10654 bp, 11 predicted proteins | sample 5400271 | NCBI WGS metagenome assembly WNFM01 (sample SAMN13153352, study PRJNA577476) | soil metagenome | isolation source: 60 cm saprolite on Douglas fir-dominated hillslope | place: USA:California | collected 2013-09-17 | reverse complement strand
CACGTTGCCGACCGCGAGCGCGCCCAAGGTCTCGCCGTGATAGCTGTTGGCGAGCGTGATGAAGCGGGCCTTGCGGGGTCTGCCGTGGTTGCGCCAATAGTGAAAGCTCATTTTGATCGCCACTTCGACCGCAGCGGAGCCGTTGTCGGCGAAGAAACAGCGGGTCAATCCGGGGGGCGTCAAGGCAACCAGCTGTTCGGACAGACGCACCGCGGGTTCGTGGGTGAAGCCGGCAAAGATGACGTGTTCCAGCAGCTGTAGCTGGTCGCGCAGAGCCGCGTTGATGCGCGGATTCGCATGACCGAAGAGGTTCACCCACCAGGAACTTACCGCGTCAAGATAGCGCTTGCCGTCGAAATCCTCGAGCCACACGCCCTCGCCGCGCCTGATCGCGATCGGCGGGAGGGTTTCATGGTCCTTCATCTGGGTGCAGGGGTGCCACAGGACGCGTGAGTCGCGTGCGGCGAGCGCGGCGGAACGGCCAAGCCGCTGATCATGAGCGTTCATAGGGCCGCGATTGTCGCATATGCTATGGTCGGCGGAGGTCTGGAGGGAGCGGAATTGCTGGTTGACCTTGCGAGCGGACTGTTGCGCGGCGTTGCGCAGATCGCCTCACCGAATTGCGACGCGCGGCCTCCCGGGGTGGAGCCGGATCTCATCGTGGTACATGGGATCAGCCTGCCGCCCGGAGAGTTCGGCGGCCCGTGGATAGACCGCCTGTTCGCCAACTCGTTGCCCCAGGACGCGCACCCGTATTTCGCAGAAGTGGGCCCCTTGCGCGTCTCATCGCACCTGGTGGTGAGACGGGATGGCGCCGTAACGCAATACGTCAAATTCACCGACCGCGCCTGGCATGCCGGAAAATCCAGCTTCGAGGGACGGGAGGCGTGCAATGATTATTCGATCGGCATCGAACTCGAGGGCACCGACACCCTGGCCTACGACGACGCCCAGTACCATGCGCTTAGCCAAGTGATCGCCGCGTTGTGCGCAGCGTACCCGGGCCTGTCGCCCGATCGGGTGGTCGGACATAGCGACATTGCACCCGGCCGAAAGACCGACCCCGGACCCGCCTTCGACTGGCAGCACGCCCGGGGTCTGATCGAGAGAGCCTGCGCTCGCTTGAATCGGACATAACCTAAGGAGCCTGTCCGACAGGCTCCATGCCGGGATTCCCGGCATTCCGTGCAACGTGATTTCCGTCACACGGGTTTCCAGCAGATTCTCCCCAACAAGCCGACACCTTTATTTAAGGCGGCAACTCCGCCGTATATTCCTTGCCCGGAGGGCTTTTGATACGCTGGTTCGCGGACCTCCCCATCGAGCGCAAATTGCGCGTGGTCATCATGGTGCCGGCGACGGTCGCCTTTGCCATCGCATTGACCATGCATGTTGCGACGAACCTGCTTCATTTGCGGGAGGACATGCTGCGGCGGGGCTCGCGCGCCGCCAGGGTGATCGGCGCCGACGTCATTGCGCTGTCCGAGGCGGGTGATCAGGCGTCCGCCGTGAAGAGACTGATGGTGCTGCGCGACGAGCCGCTGGTCAGGGCGGCTGAAGTGCTTCGCCTGGACGGCAAGCGCCTCGCGACCTACGGGCGATTCGATGCGGACGGGAACCCGAATGCCGCGACGCTGCCGTTCGATCCGGCCGAGCCCAAAATATTCGTGCGAAGCGGCCACCTGCACATCACCGCACCCGTGCTGCTCGACGGTCGGGTCCTGGGCTACATGCACATCGTCGTGCTGCTCGAGGCGTTGTACGGGGACTGGCCCCAGTACCTGCTGATTACGCTCGCCGCCATCGCCGCCGCCGTCGGTGCGTCGTACTGGTTGGCGGCGCGATTGCAACAGCAAATTTCGGGCCCCATCGTGAACCTTGCGCAAACCATGCAGCGGGTATCGTCGGAAGAGGACTATACGCTGCGCGTGGAGCGCAGTTCAGAGGATGAGATCGGATCGCTGATCGACGGCTTCAATCAGATGCTGGGCCAGATTCGACACCGCGATACCCGTTTGGAGCGGTACCGCGAGTTCCTCGAACAGCAGGTCGCGGAACGTACGGTCAACCTCGGCAATGCCAACCGCGGCCTGCACCAGGCGATCGACGAGGCAAACCGCGCCAAGGAGGCCGCCGAGAGGGCCAGCAACGCCAAAAGCGAATTCCTGGCCCGCATGAGCCACGAGATCCGCACTCCGATGAATGGCGTCATGGGCATGTCGGAACTGCTGCAGAGCACCGATCTGACGCCGCGCCAGCGGCGCCTTTCCGAAACCATCTCGCGATCCGCCGAAGCACTGCTGCAAATCATCAACGACATCCTGGACTTCTCCAAAATCGAAGCGGGCAAAATGGAATTCGAACGGATCGCGTTCGGTTTGCGGGACGCGGTCGAAGAAACCATCGAAGTCTGCGCCGGCCGTGCGCGGGAGAAGGGGCTCGAGTTGGACTGCATCATCGAGACCGATGTGCCGGCCAAGGTCCGCAGCGATCCGATGCGATTGCGTCAGGTGCTCATCAATCTGGTGGGGAACGCCATCAAGTTCACTGAGAGCGGAGAAGTCGTGGTGCGCGTCAAGGCGCTCGACGCGACGGGACACCTGCGATTCGAAGTCAGCGATACGGGAATCGGCATCGCCGAGCACGCCCACGCGGACATTTTCAACGCCTTCAGTCAGGCCGATTCATTCACCACGCGCAAGTACGGCGGGACCGGACTCGGGCTCGCGATCTGCAAACAGATCCTCACCTTGATGGGCGGCGAGATAGGCCTCACCAGCACGGTCGGCGGCGGATCCACGTTTTGGTTTGAAATCCGGCTGGAACCGATCGCGGGCTCGTCCCGGGACGATGCCCAGGCCGAAGTCGCGCAGTTGCCGCGGCTGAATCTGGCCGGCGTACGCGCCCTCGTCGTCGACGACAACGCGAACAATCGCGAACTCCTGCAGCAGCACCTGAATTCCTGGGGCGTCCAGGCCGTCGCGGTCGACAGCGGCGCGGCGGCTCTCGCGGCGCTGAACGCCGAAGGTCCGCTGCGATTCGACCTCGTATTGCTGGACGATCGGATGCCCGGGTTGGACGGTATCGAAGTTGCCAAGATCGTCGGGCAGGACGCACGCTTCGCGAACTTGCGCCTCGTCATGCTGAGCTCCCAAGAGACCGGCGGCGAAAACGCCGAGTGCGCAAAACTGTTCGCCGCCGCCTTGATGAAGCCGCTGCGGCGCTCCCAGCTGTTCAGTTGTTTGAGCGCCGCGATGACGGGCGCGGGCGGCTCGCAGCCTCCGGTTCAGGCCGCGGGAGCAATGCCGGATTCCACGCAACGGTCTGCGGGTCCGCGGATTCTTGTGGTCGAAGACAATCCCATCAATCTGGAAGTGGCGGTCGGCATGCTCGAAAGTTTGGGCTGCGGCACGGAGGCCGCACACAACGGCCGGACGGCCATCGAGGCGATGAACGGCGGGGGCTTCGATGCCGTGTTGATGGACTGCCAGATGCCGGTGATGGATGGCCTGACCGCAACCGCGGAAATCCGTCGGCGAGAGCTGAGCACCGGCAAGCCGCGCGTTCCCATCATCGCGGTCACCGCAAATGCCATGGAGGGGGACCGGGAGCGCTGTCTCGCGGCCGGAATGGACGACTTCCTCAGCAAGCCGTTCACGCAGCAGCAGCTCGCGTTGCTGCTGAAGCGCTGGCTCGCGGCCCGGCCGATGACGGATCAATCTCCGCGAAGCGACACCGTGCGTCCGCCGCTGGTCGATGCCGGCGTACTGCGCAACATCGCCGCGCTGACGCGGCCGGCGCTCCTCAACTCGCTGATCGACCTGTATTTGAATCACAGCCCCGGCTTGATCGCGGCCGTGGAGACGGCGGCCGCCGGCATGCAGACCGCCGCGCTCGCGGAGGCCGTGCACACGCTCAAATCCAGCACGGCGAATCTCGGCGGTGCGCGGCTGGCGATGGCGGCCAGGGAGTGCGAGGTGCTGTTGCGCGAGGGCGGAATTGCGCAGGTGGGACCGCTCGTCGCGCGAATCCGCAATGAATATAAAGAATTTTGCGTTGCACTGGCGCGCGAGCGGTCGGCTCATGCGGCGTAACGATGTAGGGCGCAGCGACGCCACGGCCCACGGGGAAGCTGACATGATGAGAACGCGAGATTCCACGGAAAACATGACGGCGACGGTGCTCGTCGTCGACGACGATCCGGGGGCGCGCCTGCTGATCGGAACCGCTCTGGAAATGGCAGGCTTCCGCGTCACCACCGCGGCGGATGGGCGGATCGCGCTCGACGAGGTTCATGGTCAGACCTTCGACTGCGTGGTTCTGGATGTCGTCATGCCGGGATTGAGCGGGTTCGAGGTATGCACCGCTTTGCGGACGCTCCCGAACAGCCGGCACGTGCCCATCTTGATGCAGACCAGTCTCGACGACGTGGACTCGGTCAATCGAGCCTATGATGCGGGGGCGACGGATTTCTCCTCGAAAGGCATCAATCCGATGCTGCTCGCGCAGCGGGTCAAGTTCCTGGTGCGCGCCAAGCAGACGCAGGACCAGTTGCGCGCCAGCGAAGCGCGCGTGAGGTACCTGGCCTATTACGATCCGTTGACCGCGCTGCCAAACCGGCAACGCCTGCTGCAGATCCTGGAGCAGCACATCGCCTGGGCCATTCTGCGGCAGCGCGGGATCGCCGTATTGATGCTGGATGTGGACAATTTTTCACGCATCAACGACACCCAGGGCCAGGCGGTGGGCGACTCCTTGCTGAAGGAGGTCGCGGGGCGGCTTCAGATGTGTTTGCGCGATGGCCGGCGGGGCTTCGAGCAGTCGGTCGGCGAGGTGGCAACCGACGACATCAACGATTGGGTCGCCCGTACCGGAGCCGACGAGTTCGCGGTGGCGCTGCCCGGAATATCCACGGTCGCCGAGGCGCAGGCCGTCGCGCGCCGCATACAGGCAGCGCTGGAGCGGCCGTTCGCGCAGCAGGAAATTTCGCTGTCGGCCAGCGTCGGCATCAGCATCTTTCCGGCCGATGCCGCCGACGGGGAGTCCCTCGTGAAGAACGCCGATGCCGCCATGCATCACGCCAAGAGAATCGGCCAGGGCGGCGTGGAAATCTTCAAGAAGTCGATCAGCACGCGTGCCGCCCGGCATCTGTCGCTGGAGGCCGATCTGCGCAAGGCATTGGAGCGACAAGAGTTCAGCCTGAACTATCAGCCGCGCCTTGGGCTCCCCGACTTGCGCGTCGAGGCCGTGGAGGCCCTGCTGCGCTGGTCGCACCCGCAACGCGGATTCGTGCCGCCGGACGAGTTCATTCCGCTCGCCGAGCAGAGCGGCCTCATCGTCGAGATCGGGGACTGGGTGCTGCGAGAGGCCTGCGCACAGGCCCGCCGCTGGCGCGATGCGGGCCGGCCGCATTGGCAGGTTGCGGTAAACGTGTCCGGCGTGCAGTTTCGCGACGGCAGTCTGGTGCGCCGGGTGTCAAGCGCCATCGATGCGGCGGGCATCGATTCGCGCACGATCGAGCTGGAATTCACGGAGGGCGCGCTCATCGAGTATTCGAGTGCGGTGAGCAAGGCGGTCAAATCGCTGAAGGACCTGGGCGTGGCGACGGCGCTCGACGAACGCTGAAGATCGACCGCGTCTTCGTGCGCGACATCGCCTCGAAGACCAAGGGTAACGCGCCCCTGGTGGATGCCATCATCGCGATGGCCAAGAGCTTGGGGCTAGCGACGGTTGCCGAAGGCGTGGAAACCGAGGCGCAGTGGCACTACCTCCGCGATCGCGACGCGAATCAGGTGCAGGGATTCCTGTTCTGCAAACCGATCACCGTGCCCGACTTGGAGTGCTGGCACACCGACTGGCTGCACTCCAAGCTACTGCGCGCCGCGAGCGTGGCCTAGAGGAGCGCGCTGGCGGCGAGTGCGTTGAGCTTTCCGAGCCACAAAGAACTGCACTGCCGCCGTGTATTCTCGGATTTGGCCCCGCTCGATCTCATTCGCGACCCACGTCACGCGGTGGTAAGTGCAATCGCAATGCAGCTTTATCTTTCGGCCGGCCTCGAGACTGTCCGAGATCGTCTCCAAACTCAGCCCCACGAGATATTCCTGGCCACACATCGGACAGGTAGCGGGAATTCTAACAAGTGAATTATCCACCGGGATGACCTCCGTAGTTCATGCAATAACTGGAGACGGCAAAATCAGCGGCGCTCAAAGCCCGGGGGAGTCCGAAGCACTCGCTCAATGCTTCGAATGATGGGTTTCGCAAATCTCGTGCAACACTTCCGGGAGTCGACCGTAATCGCGGGCCTTATCCAGAAAATGTGTCGCGCCAAGGGCAAACGCAGCGCTCTGATATTCAGGTAAGTCGTAGTTCGTCAACACGACGATTCGCGGCTTCAACGACGCGGTAGTCAACGCTCGCATCACGCCGAAGCCCGTGCCCTGCCTCAAATGTAAATCCAGGATGATCACGTCCACAGGTTCGCGCTCGACGAAGGCAACCGCCGCAGCTTCCGTGTCCACGGTGCAGATCAACTTAAGGTCCGCCATATCGTGGATGGCTTCAGTGAGCCGCTCAATCAACACCTGGGAGTCCTCGACGAGCAAGACTCTCAAGAACGGGGTCGTTGTCCCTGCGTACATGATGGTTGGTTGCATACGTCCAAAAGTGTAGTGCCAGGTGTGCGTGCCGGCTACCGGGAGTAGCTCGATGCTGGTGTAGGAAGGTTCTTACTGAATTGATGGTATTTAGACTTATTATCGAATTTGTCTGTACGGTATCCCACATATCGAACGACCGCCGCTCGGTTGAAGCGATCGCCGCAGGCACTTCAAGGAGTTCGCTCTCGCGTGCGACTCCAGACGGTCTCGGTTCCTTGTTCATGGCGCGCGAGCAGACGCGCGATGACGAACAATAGATCCGACAGGCGATTCAAGTACCGGAGTACGTCGGGCGCGACCTCTTCGACGCGCGCCAAGGTCCAGCTGCGGCGCTCGGCGCGGCGGCACACGGCGCGGGCCACGTGGCAGGCGGCGGCGGCAGGCCCGCCGCCGGGTAGTATGAAATCCTTGAGCGGCGAAAGAGTCTCATTGAACTCGTCGAGCCTCGCCTCCAGACGCACGATGTAGGCGGGCGTGACGATACGATGGCCGGGAATGCACAGTTCACCGCCGAGATCGAACAGATCATGCTGCACTTCGAGAAGGCAGTCTTTTACCTCGGCCGGCAAGTTCGCTGCCGCGAGCACCACACCGATCGCACAATTGGCCTCGTCCACCGTGCCGTAAGCCTCGACTCGCACGCTTTCCTTGGGTACCCGGGCACCGTCGCCGAGACCGGTGCTGCCATCATCACCCGTGCGTGTGTAAATCTTGGTAAGCCGATTGCCCATCGAACGGACTCCACGTTGAAGTGCGACGGTAGCATAGCTTTGATAACGTGGCAGGGAGGAGCCTCAGACGGGCTCCGTGCCCCGGAGACCGGAGACCGCTCATGACCCTCTCGCCCGAATTGCAGGCGGCGCTCGACGCCGCGACCGAAGCAGCCTCGATCGCGCGATCGATGTACCAGCACAATGTCGAAGTGCGCTTCAAGGCCGACAAATCCCCGGTCACGGAGGCGGATATACGCTGCGAGACCGCAATCCGCGAGATTCTCGAGGCTCGCTTCCCGGGCTACGGCTTCTTCGGCGAGGAAACCATGGCCCGCGGCATGGACGCCGACAACGTGTGGCTGGTGGATCCCATTGACGGCACTAAGGCATTCGTCCGCGAATATCCCATGTTTTCCACGCAGATCGCGCTCATGCGGCGCGGCGAAATCGTTCTCGGCGTATCGAGCGCACCCGTGTACGGGGAACTCGCCTATGCCGAGCGGGGTTGCGGCGCGTTCCTCAACGGCCAGGCGCTCAAGGTCAGCGCGATCGCCGATCTGGAGTCGGCGGCATTGTCCGCGGGCAACCTGAAGACTTTGGCTGCCGGCAGCCGCTGGGGCCGATATGGCGGATTGGTGGCCCGCGTCGGACGCATCCGCGGTTACGGCGATTTTCTGCATTATCACCTGCTGGCGGCGGGCAAGATCGATGCTGTGATCGAATCCGACGTCAACATTCTGGACATCGCCGCCTGTGTGGCGATCGTGTCGGAGGCCGGGGGACACTTCACGGACCTTGGCGGCGCACCGATTACGCTCCAATCGAAGTCCGTGCTGGCGACCAATGGGCGGCTCCACGCCCACATTTTGGCCGCCCTCGGCTACAGCTAACATCGGTGCCGATGCGCGGCGCGCCGGCCGCCGGTTCACGCTTGGTAGAACACGCGGCGGCCTTTCGCGTCGAGCTCTTCGAAGCGGGGGTCGTAGAGTTCCGACAGATGAGCCGAGGTCAGGGTTTCCGCCACGCTGCCCCATCGCCAGTCGCAGGCACCGCCGATGAGCAGAGCATGATCGGCGAATCGCGCCGCCAAATTCGGATCGTGCAAGGTGACGATGACGGCGGCGCCCGCATCCGCGCGCGCGCGCAGCAACTGCAACGCTTCGATTTGATGATTCGGGTCCAGTTGGTTGGTCGGTTCGTCGAGCAGGAATATGCGAGGATTTTGCGCCAGCACGGCGGCCAGAGCCGCCCGCCGCCGCTCCCCGCCCGACAAGGTAAAAATGTCCCGTTCCTCGTAACCCGCAAGTCCCACAGCGGCGAGCGAGTTGCCGGCGATCGCGACATCCAGTGCCGTCTCCCATTGCCAATGACCGATGTGCGGGTGACGACCCAGCAGCACCGTGTCGAGCACCTTCGCCGGAAACGGATCCTCGACGTTTTGCGGCAGCAGGGCCAGTTCGCGGGCGAGCGAGCGGCGTGTCCACGCGGAGAGCGGCCGGTCCAAGATCTTGATCTCGCCCGCCTGCGCAGCCCGCAGTCCCGCGAAGGTGGGCAGCGACAGGCTCTTGCCGCAACCGTTGGGTCCGAGCACCACCAGAATCGAACCCGCCTCCACGCTAAGATTCAGGCCGCGCACCAATACGCGGGATTCGATGCCGATATCGACGTTGCGGCATTCGAACAGCGCGCGGCGCACATCATTCGGCATTTTGCCGCCAGCGAATTTCCTGCGCCGTAGCGGCGCCTACCACGATTTCGTCGAGGCTCGAGGCTTGTTCCCAGCGATCGCTCGCCAGCAGGCGGCGCCCGGCCATCAATTCCGCGTACCTTTGCGGATACAAAGGGACTTGTTCTGGATCGCCGAGACCCTCGGGGAAGCGCGGCGCGTCGTTCGCGGGGTCATACTTGTCGGTCGCACCCACCGTGTGCAGCAGTTCATGGGCGATCACAACGTTGTTCTCGGCGGTCATCTCGGGGGCAGCGAAAGCGTACACCACCCCTATCAGTCCCTTGGTAAGCCCAAGCGAATGCGGCACCGTCGGGGTGAGAGCCGGGTCATGATAGAGCACGAAGATGCGTACGTCCTCGGGCTCGCGCGCATGGCGGCTGACGCGCCACGCCCAATAACGCAGCTTCAAACTCCACAAGGCGGTGGCGAAGGGGCCCGCCGTCGGGGTGCGCTGCGGGGGTCGATCCTCGAGCGCCGGACGCAGCCGCGACCGGAATGGCTCGTCCGTCCGCAGCGGATAGCGTGCCGCCTCGCGCGCGAAAAAGCGGTCGATGGCCTTGAATTCCCCCTCGTCGAGCGAATGGACGTAACGCATGGTGGCCGGACTTTCGTCAGCCGCTATCGGATAGATTGCGACGAACAGAGGTTCGCGCCACCGCGTGCTTCGATAGCGATCCTGCCACGTGGTGAGGGCAACCAGCACCAGAATCGAAAGCAGCGCCGCAATGCGCAGCGTCTTCCACCACCGTACGCGCTGGGGGGCGGGCGCCGCGCGCGTCGTCAATCGGACGGATCGACACTGAGGGCGTCGAGCTCACCGTCAACCGCGGAGTAGGAAATCAGCATGGGCTTGCAGCACACGGGACAGTCCTCGATGTAGGATTGTTCGGGCACCGATAGATCGAGAGTCAGGGAAATGGTTTCCCAGCAATGCGGGCAGGTCGCTTCATGACCTTGTAAAAGATTCATCGAGAGGCAGTCCTTCCTGGCCGCACTTAAGGTCCAAGGCCCAGCCCACAAGAATACCAAGGAACGAGTCCGTACGCCCGGGGCGCGCCGATCTGCGAATTGTGTCTCATATTCGGCGGTCTCTGACACTTTATGGGCGTACTTGCGCCCTCCGTCGCCACAAATGTGATCCAAGCCGTCTCGCGAGATCGGTATTTCCTCAAGGATAACGGCAGTTTGAGGTTCAGCCATTTGCCGCTACGGGAGTGAACGGGGTGCCCACACCAGCAAGCAAGCTCGATCCGGCCGCCGCGCGCCCACCGGAGCGTAGCGCGTCTTCGCCTGTAAAACGGCAAAAACTGCCGGTGCTTCTCACTACTTCCGATGACTCGCTTTGGACGCAGATCAGTGGGATCGGCGATCAGTGGGCGCCGCGTCAGATCGACTCGGTCGATGACCTGATTGCCACGACCAAGGCGGGTCAATCCGCGGTCGTTCTGTGGGATGCACGAGGCCAGGCATCCGCCGCGTCAACGCTCTCGCGCATTCAACTGCACTCGGATCGCTACGTAATCGTCGCACTCGACGCTCCCGACAACGCCGCT
>WNFM01316721.1_pt1 | contig 10655 bp, 14 predicted proteins | sample 5400271 | NCBI WGS metagenome assembly WNFM01 (sample SAMN13153352, study PRJNA577476) | soil metagenome | isolation source: 60 cm saprolite on Douglas fir-dominated hillslope | place: USA:California | collected 2013-09-17 | reverse complement strand
TCGCGCGCGGCATCCATGCCCGCCTCGGCCGCGCGCTGCGCGCGCCGGATTCCCACGAGCTCGGCCTCGGTCTTTACGCGGCGGCGGTCGTCGAAGAGCTCTCCGTCGACCGTCAGCTCGACGCCCTCCGCGCGCAGGCGGTCGGCAAGCCACAGCGGGAACGCGTCGGGAACGACCGCGCTCGTGATCCCGAACGCCTTGACCGCGCGCACCGCGACCTCCTGGCGGAGCTCGCCGTAGGAGAGGCCGGAGCGCATCAGCTCGTCCGAGCCAAACTCCTCCGACGGGTGCAGCTCGAAGAGCCCCAGCTCCGCGAGCCGCGGGATCTCCATCGCGCCGATCGCGATGTGCTTGACCCCGTCCTTTTCTGCGTAGAGGAACGGGTCGGGGATCCCGATCGGCACCTCGTGCCGCAACTCGGGGGAGCGGTAGGTGTCTGCGTACATCAGGACATCAGGCATGCGCCGGACCATATCCCAGAGGCACGATTCGGAATTCACGCACCCGTGGATGGTGGCTCAGACGCGGCGCATCTCGCCCGGGTCGGGCTTGAACGTAGACACCGCTATGCCCTGCGCCCGACCCGAACGACCTGCTTGGTCTGAGCCATCCCCACGGGCACGCCATGCCAAATCGTGCCTCTAGACTCACACCTGTGGATGCAAGCGGAAGAGCGCAGGAGCTCATGGATCGGTACGACGCCGAAACGCGCCTCCTGATCCCCGACGGGGCCGACATCTTCGACGCGCATCTGCACCTCGGCCACGACATCGACGGGATGGTCGGCGACTACGACCAGCTCGAGGAGAGGATGGCGAAGTACTGCATATCGCGCGCGTTCGTGTTCTGCCTCGACGAGCTCGACCGGCATCCGTCGTTCAGCGCCGCGAACGACCGTACGCTGGCGTTCGCCGAGCGCAGCGGGGGCCGGCTGATCCCGTTCGTCCGGCTCGACCTGGACGAGTCCCCGATCGAGGAGGCGCGCCGTTGCCTCGACGCCGGCGCGCGCGGCATCAAGCTGCACCCGCGAGCGCAGAAGTTCACGGCAGCCGACGAGCGGCTCGCGCCGGTCTTCGAGATCGCGGCCGAGCGGCGCGTGCCGATCCTCATCCACGGCGGCCGCGGCCTGCCTCCGATCGCCGACGGCCTACGCACGCTGGTCGACCGCTACCCGGAGGCGACGCTGATCATCGCGCACGCCGGGATCGCCGATCTCGCGGCGCTCGCAAGCTGCATGGCCGGCCGCAAGGGCGTGCTCTTCGACACCTCGACGTGGAGCCCGATCGACCTGCTCGACTTCTATCGCTTGATCCCTCCCGAGCAGGTCGTGTACGCGAGCGACTACCCATACGGGCAGCAGCCCAACTCGCTGCTGAGCACGCTCAAGACGACGCGGTTCGCCGGGTACTCCGACGACCAGATTCGCGCGACGCTCGGCGGTACGGCAAGCGCACTTGCCGACGGCCGCGATCTTCCGACGCCGACGACACCGCTCGGGAAGGACACGCTCTCGCAATCGATGCAGCTCGCTCGCATCCACCAGTACATCTCGATGACGACGCCGATGCTCTGGATGCAACAGGGCGACACGATCGGCACGCTCGGTCTCGCGATCAACACGTGCGCGGAGCGCAACGGCCACGTCGAATCGATCGAGAAGATCGAAGAACTGCTGGTCGCGGCGCGTGACCTGTGGGCCGAAGTGCCGTCGATCGAGGACGAGAGCGAGCGCTTTCGCACCGGCCGGTTGACCTGGCTTCTCATCCACATGGCGGACATCGAGGCCGTGACCGCGTGATCAACGTCAATGGCCACGACTACGACGTGTACGGCGCCGTCGGCACGACGCTCGCCGAGGCGCTACGCGACGAGCTCTCGCTGACCGGCACGAAGGTGGCTTGCGGCGAGGGTCACTGCGGCGCGTGCACGGTGCTCGTGGACGGAATCCCGACGCTCTCGTGCATCACGCTCGTGCATTCCGTCGGCGGCGCGAGGGTGACGACGATCGAGGGTCTGCGCGACCATCCGATGGTGCAGTCGTTCGTGCGCGCCGATGCGCTGCAGTGCGGCTTCTGCACGCCGGGCCAGATCGTGAGCGCCGTCGCGCTCGTCGACGGGAAGGCAGCGCCGTCGACGGACGAGATCCGGCACGCGATGGCCGGGAACCTGTGCCGCTGCGGCGCATACCCGAGGATCGAGGAGGCGATTCGCACGTGGCGAGACTGATCCGCACCGAGAAGGAAGTCGAGGGCCGGTTCGAAGAGGTCTGGCTGGTCGTCGAAGAGGACGCGCTCCAACAGTGGCCGGCCGGCGCACGCGAGGTCGTCGGGCAGCCCGCAACGCGAGTCGACGGTCTCGAGCGCGCTCGCGGCGAAGCTGTCTACACCGCGGATCTCAAGCTGCCGGGGATGCTGCACACCGCGGTGCTGCGCTGCCCCTACGCGCATGCGCACGTCTCGAGCATCGATCTCAGCCCTGCACTCGCTCTGCCCGGCGTGCACGCGGCGATCGGGCCGCGCGACATTCCGCAGCTCGAAGAGGAGTGCGGCTACGAGGGCACTCCGGTCGCGGCGGTGTGCGCCGACACATTCGAACAGGCACGCGCGGCCGTCGCCGCGATTGCGGTCGAATGGGAGCAGCTCGAGCCCGTGCTCGATCCCGACGAGGCTGTGTCGCGCGGGCAGCTGATCGGCGAGCCGCGCGAGCACGTGCGCGGCGACCTCGAGGCCGGCCTCGCGCAAGCCGACTTCGTCGTCGAGGGTGAGTACCGAACGCAGGTCGTGCTGCACAGCTCCATGGAGACGCACCAGTCGGTCGTCCAGTGGCTGGGCGACACGCTCGAGGTCTACATCTCGACGCAGTACATCTGGGGCGTGCGCGAGGAGATCTCGGCGGCGCTCGAGATCCCGGGCGACAAGGTGCGCGTCATCTGCCAGTACATGGGCGGCGGGTTCGGCTCGAAGAACAGTCCCGACGCGCACACGTTCATTGCGATCGAGCTCGCGAAGCGCGCGAACCGGCCCGTGCGCTGCGCATTGACGCGCCGCGAGGAGAACCTCGCCTCTGGAAATCGCAATGCAACGATCCAGCGTCTCACCATCGGCGCGAAGGCCGACGGCACGCTGACCGCGCTCGGCGGCGAGTACGTGAACGCCACCGGCTGGGGCGGCTGGTCGTCGCCGGTCGAGGGCCCGGTGCAGTCGCTCTACGCGTGCCCGAACGTGAAGACAACGACCTGGGCGGCGAAGATCAACCAGCCGCCGATGAAGGCATTCCGCGCACCCGGCTTCGTCGAGGGCACGTTCGGCCTCGAGTCGCTGCTGGACGTGCTCGCGTCGAAGCTCGGCCTGGACCCGCTCGAGCTGCGGCGCAAGAACTACGCCGACAGCGACCCGAGCGGCGAGAAGCCGTACAGCAGCAAGAACCTGATGGAGTGCTACGCCCGCGCCGAGCCGCATTGGGAGCGCCGCCACGAGGTGCGCGCGCGCTCGACCGACACCGTCAAGCGCGGCGCGCGTGGATCCGCGTCGGCTCCGACGGTCGCGCGAACGTCGTCACCGCGATGCAGGACATCGGCACCGGCACGAAGACCGCGATGGCGCAGATCGCCGCGGAGGAGCTCGGCATTTCGCTCGACCACGTGACGGTCGCTCTCGGTGACTCCGCGCGCGGGCCGTTCGCGTCGCTCTCCGCCGGCTCGTCGACGACGCCGTCGATGGGCCCCGCGGTTCGCGCCGCCGCTGCGGACGCGAAGCGGCAGATCATCGAGATTGCCGCCCAGCGCTTCGACCTCGAAGAGCGCGTGCTCGACATTCGCGGTGGCAACGTCGTCTCAGCGGATGGGAACTTGACCGTGCCTCTCGAGGAAACGCTCGGGCTGCTCGAGAACGCTCAGATCCTCGGCAAGGGCGCGCGCGGACCGAACCCGACCGGGATGACGGTGCTGACGTTCGGCGTACAGGTCGCCGAGGTTGCCGTCGACGTCGAGACCGGCGAGGTGTGGGTCGACCGCATCGCGGCGATCCACGACGTCGGCCGCGTGATCAACCCACTCGGCGCGCAAAGCCAGGTCGAGGGCGGGATCATCCAGGGGATCGGCCACACACTCTCCGAGCACCGGTTGCACGATCCGCGAACCGGCCAGATCCTCACGACCGGACTCGATGCGTACAAGCTGCCGACGATCGCCGACGTGCCGGAGATCGTCAGCGAGCTGATCGACCAGCCGGACCAGCATCTGACGAACCTCGGTTCGAAGGGCCTGGGCGAGCCGCCGATCATTCCTACTGCCGCCGCGATCGCGAACGCGATTCGTGATGCGACGGGCGCCGAGGTGCGCGAGCTGCCGATCTCACGCGAGGAGATGCTGCGCGCGCTCAAGGAAGCGAAGGAGCGTGAGCGGGTTGGAGCTCCGGCAGGCGTCTAGCACCGAGATTGACAGCGCGACGCCGGTGCACGGCGGCACCGAGGTCGTGCCGCTCATCCGCGCAGGCTTGCTGAAGACGGACGCGCTCGTCGACATTCGCGGCGTGATCCCACGTGGGGTCGACGGTACGCGGATCGGCGCGGGCGCAACCCTCGCCGAGCTCGAGTGCGATCCTCAGGTGCCGGCAGCGCTACGCGAGGCATGCAAGCTCGCCGCGAGCCCGCAGCTGCGCAATATGGGCTCCATCGGCGGCAACCTGCTGCAGGCGACGCGCTGCTGGTACTGGCGCCTCGACTGGCCGTGTCGGCTACATGGCGGCAGCGAGTGCTTCGCGCACGAGGGCGAGCACCGCGAGCATGCGATCTTCGCCAACGACTTCTGCGCGTCCGCGCACCCGTCGGACGTCGCGGCGGCGCTGCTCGCACTCGACGCGACGCTTCGCACGAACCGCCGCGAGCTCCCGATCGGCGACCTCTACCGCGTGCCAACCGACGATGATCGGCGCACGACGACGCTCGAGCCCGGCGAGCTCATCCTGGAGCTGAACGTGCCCGAGCCCGACAGCTCCGCCTATCTGAAGGCGATGGAGCGGAAGCGCTGGGCCTTCCCGATGGTCGGCGTGGCGGCGGCTCGTTCCGGCGGCGTGACCCGGATCGCGCTGGCCGGCGTCGCGCCCATTCCCTGGCTCCTCCAGGGCGGCCTCGACGCGGCCACGCCCCTGCCCCGCAACGCCTACAAGGTGGACGTCGCGAAGGCCCTCGTCGCACGGGCTGAAAAAGCGCTGAACCCAAGCTAGACTCCCGCTCCGGTGATGAGGGAGACGCAGCGGCGCCTCGCCCTTCTTGCGGCCGTCGCAATCGTGGCGGTCGCCTGGGCGACAGGATTCAACGGAGCGGGCGTGACGCCCGTTGCAAACGCGGCTGCCGCGACCCCGAAGACCGCCGACGCGACACGGGTGGCGCGGGTTGCCCGGTGCCCGTTCCCGACCACGCTCAACCCCGCGTTCGAGGCGGCGTCCAGGGACGCCAGCATCCCGCCCGCGATGCTCTGGGCGGTCGCGAAGGTCGAGTCGAATCTGCACATGAACGCGGAATCGGCAGCCGGCGCGCGCGGCCTGCTGCAGGTCATGCCCGCGACGGCGACGGCGCTCAATCTGAACGTCGACGAACCGAGCTCGAACGTGCTCGCCGGCGCGCGCTACCTGCGCCAGATGCTCGACCGGTTCCACTCGAGCGATCTCGCGCTCGCGGCGTACAACGCCGGGCCGACCGCGGTCGCCATCGCGGGCGGCGCCCCGTCGATCGAGGTTCAGCGCTACATCTCCAACGTGAACCAGCTTTGGCACTCGGTCGCCGGCTGCCGCTAGCGCTGTTCGTCGTCCTCGCTCTCGCGGCCTGCGGCGGTTCGAAGAAGGCGACGACAACTCAGCAGACAACGACCGATGCCGCGGGCTGCTTTTCTGTCACGCCGCCCGCCGGCAAGGCGCGCACGGAGACCAAGCCGACGAAGCCGCTCGATGCGACCAAGACCTATGACGTGCAGATCGCGACGAACTGCGGCAGCTTCACGATCCGGCTCGCGGTGAAGATCTCGCCCGCGACGACGGCCTCGTTCGCGAGCCTCGCGCAGAAGGGTTTCTTCACGGGCACGATCTTCCACCGCATCGTTCCCGGTTTCATCATCCAGGGCGGCGATCCGACCGGCAGCGGCTCGGGCGGCCCCGGCTACAGCACGGTTGACATCCCGCCGGCCTCGACGCGCTACACGCTCGGCGTCGTCGCGATGGCGAAGACCGGCGCCGAGCCGCCGGGCACCTCCGGCAGCCAGTTCTTCGTCGTCACGACGCAGGACGCCCAGCTGCCGCCGGACTACGCCGTGCTCGGCACGATCGCGAAGGGCCAGGCGGTGGTCGACAAGATCGGCCAGCTCGGCGACCCGTCGAGCGGCGGCCAGGGCGTCCCGACCGAGACGGTCGAGATCGAGAAAGCCACCGTGACGGTCCACTGATCGCCGCGGTCATACTCGCAGCAGGCGCGTCGTCGCGGTACGGCGGCGTCAAGCAACGCGAGCTCCTCCCGGCGGTGCTGGACGCGCTCGCCGCGGCCCCGGTCGACGAGATCGTCGTGGTCGAAGGGGCGCACGAACTTTGTGTTGACTCACCACAAGCTCGGGTGGTGCGGTGCGAAGACTGGGCCACCGGGCCAGGCGCCTCGCTGCGGTGCGGGCTCGCGGCGCTTGGCGAGGACATGACCCGGGCGGTCGTGGTGCTCGCGGACGGGCCGGGCCTCGACCCGCGGGCGATCGAGCGCCTGCTGGCGCGCCCGGAGCCGGTGCTCGCCGCCTCCTACGACGGCACGCGGAGCCATCCCGTCGTGCTCGCCCGCAGCGCCTGGGGCGACGTGCCCGACGAGGGCGGGCGCGCCCTCCAACCGGTGCTCGTCGACTGCTCGGACCTGAACCCTCCAGGGGACGTCGACTATCGCCGATAGAAGGGACTGAGGAACGAGGAACGAAGGAGGACCGCCCGCATGCTCGAGCTCGCGCATCCACTCGATGCGATCCCGGAGCACTCGCCGTTGGCCGAGGCCCGGGAGCGCCGTGACCTGACCGTCAAGCAGGTCGCGTACCGCAGCGGGCTCACGGAGGAAGAGATCGAGTGGCTCGAGGACGGCCGGCTTTACCGCTTCCCCTCGCAGAGCGCCGCCGCACTCGCAGCCGTGCTCTACGCGACCGGGCTCGGAATAGACCGTTACGAGGCTCGGAGATTGGCCGGCCTGCCGATCGGCGGCTCGTTTCGCGTCAACGCCCGCGCGCGGCTGATCGTCGTCAGCGCGGTTGCCGCGCTGCTCTCGGCGCTCGCGGTGATGGTGCTCGCACCGAACTTGAACCTGACGCAGACGCGCACGGTTGAGGCGATCCCCAACGCGAACCTCGTACCGCCGTGGAAGCTCCACGTGACGGTCGAGAACGGCAACGGCGACATCAGCTGGACCCGCACGGTCGCGAGCCGCATCGGCGCGATGGGCTACACGATCGCGAAGGTCGGCCGCGCCGACCGCTTCGACTACACGACCTCCACGGTCTACTACGGCCCGGGCGGGCACGACGTCGGGCTGCGGCTCGCCCGCCAGCTGGGCGTCGTCGCGCAGGAAGCGCCGGGCCTCGGCCCACGCGACCTGCTCGAGATCGTCGGCCCGCAGACCGTCGCGTCGCAGTAAGTACGGCTACGCGTCGAGCGGTGTCCGCAGTGCGGACAGCTTCGCCTTCAGCTCAGCCGACATCGGCTCGCTGATCGCAACGCGAACGTAGTGCCGGAGGCGCTCCTCGAAGTGGTAGCGCTTCGCGCACCAGTTGCACAGCTCGAGGTGGTGCTTTGCCTGCTCGACCTCGGCGTCGGAAAGCTGACCGTCGAGATACGGCTGCATCATCTCCTCGCACTTGTCGCACCAGTCAATCATTTGGCGACTCCGTCAAGCCTACGTCTGACATTTACGCGGGCACCCCGTCGGCGAGATTCTTCTTGAGGATACGCCTGCCGCGGTGCAATCGCGACATCACGGTCCCCATCGGGATGTCGAGAATCTGCGCGGCGTCGGCGTACGAGAACTCCCCGATGTCGACGAGCACGATCACGTCGCGGAAGTCGTGCGGCACCTCGGCGAGCGCGTCGACGATCGAGTCCTGGCTGAGCTTCTCGATCACGCGCTCCTCGTCCGGGTTCTCCTCCGGTACCTGCGACTCGAGCTTGTTGTAGAGGAAGTAGTCGCCGGCCTCGTTGTCGAGCGTCGTCGTCTGCGGCGCGCGCTGCTGACGGCGCCCGCGATCGATGTTCAGGTTCGTGAGGATCCGGAGAAGCCACGCGCGCAGGTTGGTGCCCGGCGTGAACTGCTTCCAGGAGCGAAATGCGCGCTCGTATGTCTGCTGCACAAGATCCTCTGCTTCTTCGCGGGAACCCACGAGGCGACGCGCGACCCGGTAGACCTGGTCGCTCAGGCCAAGCGCTTCTTCTTCAAACCGCACACGTGCACGCGCCTCCTCGGCGAGCCTGCGGGTATCAGCGGCCGTCGGTGCGCTCTCACTCATCCCGGCGGCCACCCTAGCAGCGGTTCAAACGCTGGATTCCCGCGTGGGATTCCCCTTCTTAATGTAGGAAATCCGCTAAACGAAGAGCTGCTCGCGGAACCCGCCGCGAGACATCACTTCGAGGAGCGCGTCCCTGGTGGTGCGCTCGTCGTCGCAGGAAAACCAGTGTTACCTGGCCCATCAGGCGCTGAGCGAAACGCTGGCTGAACTCGCAGGCGGCGTCACCTCGAATCTCGACCGACCTCGGCTAGACGAACTGCTGCTCGCGGAACCCGCCGCGAGACATCACTTCGAGGAGCGCGTCCCTGGTGATGCGCTCGTCGTCGTAAGAGAGCGTCACCTGGCCCATCAGGTTCGCGTTCGCCGACTCGAGGCCCTCGGTGCCCTCGAGCGTGCCCGCGAGGCGCATCACGCACTTCTCGCAGCGAATGCCGCTGACCTGGATCGTCTCCGTGACGGTGGCCACGAACCTACCCTAGCGAGCGGGCGACGACATCCGCGGCTGCTTCCTGGGGGGTGGCGCTTCGCACCTGCAGGTCGGCCTCGCAGCCGTTCGGGTCGAGGAGGCCGAGGAAGCTCTCGCTGCCAAGCATGCGCGCCGCAGGCCGCACGAGGGCAAGTAGCTCGGTGGCGAGATCGCTGGCCAGGACGTAGCTCTGCCCGCCGGGATGCAGCAGCTTCGCGCGCGGGCCGAAGCGCGCCGCCGACCAGCGGTTCTGGACGTAGTCGGCGCGGCCACGGTCGCCGAGCGCGCTCTCGTCGCGCGGCAGTGCTCCAGCGAGCGCAGCCGCACAGAGCGCCTGCAGTAGCGCCGCGAACGCGGCCGAGAGGTGCACACCGGTCGGCTGGTCGGGGATCCGAACCTCGAGCGTCCCGAGCTTCGGGTGCGGCCGCACGTCCCACCAGATACGTGTGTAGTCCTCGGTGACCCCGAGTCGCACGAGGCGCTCGACCCACGCCTCCCATTCGATGTACGACGCGAACGCCGGCGGCGCACCCGCGCGCGGCAGCTCCGCCAGCACCGGGGCGCGGTTGGACGCCATCCCGCTGAGCTCCCCCGCGTACCACGGTGAGTTCGCGGACAGCGCCAGCACGACGGGCAGCCACGGCACGATCGCGTCGAGGCACCGCCAGCACTCCTCCGCAGACGGCATGCCGACGTGCACGTGCAATCCCTGCACGCCCTGGCGGCGGACAGAGATGCCGCCGTAGCCGACGAAGGTCACATAGCGCTCTTCTTTGACGATCGGCTGCGCCTCGGGCAAGGCGAACGGATGCGTCGCGGCGGCACCGACCGCGAGGCCCTCACGCTCGGCGGCCGCAGCCGCGGCGCGCCGGAGCACCGGCAGCGCCTCGTCGACTTCGGCCACCGTCGCGCAGACGTTCGTGTTCGTCTCGAAGACCGACGCAAACAGCTCGGTCTTCACGCTGCCCGGCAGGTCCATGCCTTCCACGCCCTTGAGGATCCGGTCGACCGCCGCGACCTGTTCGAACGTCACCGCGTCGAGGATCATCAGCTCCTCTTCGACCCCGAGCGAGAAGGGGCTCGACTCGCCGAAGTGCTGCTCGATCACGCTTGCTGTTTGACGCCGTGCACGGGGCGGCCCGCTGCGATCCACGCGTAGTACGACGCGCTCACACCGAACTCCGTGCGATAGCCGGTGACCCGCGGGTTCCGGCCGACGTCGCGGGCGCGCGCGGCGTGCTTCAGCAGATTCGGATCGTCGAGCGTCTCCCAGACGAGGATCAGATGCGCGGCCGTCATGAAATCGGCGACGAAGGTGCACCCTGCCGCAGGGCAAGGAAACGGATCGGTGCGGACGCAGAACCACCCGTCGTGGTCGGCATCCTCGTCGATCCAGAGCTCCTCTTCCTCCACGACGTGCGTGTGCTCGAGAACGATGTGCCCGCGCTCCATCTGGCACAAGGTAGCGAGTGTGAAGCAGCTGTAAGGAGCGGCGCCGAATCGCTGTCTGGCTCAGCCTCCGGGGGCCTGGCCGAGCGTCGCCGTGACGGACTTCTTGCTGCCGTTGCGAATGACCTCGAGCTTGACCTCGTCGCCCGGCTTCTTGCGCGCGATCGCGTCGCGAAGCTGCTCGAAGGCCGTGACCGGGGCGCCGTCGACACCGACGATCACGTCACCGCC
>WNFM01010190.1_pt1 | contig 10658 bp, 9 predicted proteins | sample 5400271 | NCBI WGS metagenome assembly WNFM01 (sample SAMN13153352, study PRJNA577476) | soil metagenome | isolation source: 60 cm saprolite on Douglas fir-dominated hillslope | place: USA:California | collected 2013-09-17 | reverse complement strand
GAGGCGGCGCCGAGCACGATCGTGTAGCTGGCTGCGTTGTTGACGGTGAGGACCGGGGAGGTCGTCGCGCCGACGACCATCGTTCCGACCAGCCCGTTGGTCGCGGTGGCCGTGGCGATGCCGTTGACGGCGGTGGCGGCGGCCGGGAAGTTGGCGGTGCCGGTGCCGGAGGCCTTGTTGAACGTGACCTGTGTCGTGTTGTCGGTCGTGACGGTGTTACCGCCGGCGTCCAGGATCGTCCCGGTGAGGGTGCGCGAGCCGCCGCCGGCCGTCGAGCCGGAGGTAGTGACCGTCACCTGCGAGGCGGCGCCGACGACAATCGTGTAGCTCGCTGCGAGGTTGACCGTGAGCACCGGGCTCGTGGTCGCGCCGACGATCATCGTCCCGATCAGCAGGTTGGTCGCCGTCGCGGTCGCGACGCCGCTGGAAGCGGTGGCGAAGCCCGGGAAGGTGGCGGTGCCGGTGCCGGAGTTCTTGTTGAAGGTGACCTGCGTCGTATTGTCGGTCGTGACGGTGTTGGTTGAGCCCGAGGTCGTGAGGGTGACCTGGGTGGCGGCGCCGACCGTGATGTTGAACGCGCTCGAGACGCCGTTCGTCAAGCCGGCGACGTTCGTCGTCGTGAGCGTGTAGCCGTTGCCTGCTTTGTTGATCTTGCAGCCCGCGAACGTCGCAACACCCGCGGTGACCGTGATCGGGTTCGTCGCGCAGCCGGACAAGGTCCCTGCAGAGGGATTCGTGCCGATTGCAAGCGTGACCACGGTGGTGTTGTCGGTCGTGATCACGTGGCCGAAGGCGTCCTCGACGTTGACGACGGGCTGCGCCGTGAAGGCGGTGGCACCGTTGGTGTTGCCGGGTGAGGTGGTGAAGACGGTCTGTGTCGCCGGGCCTGCGGCGAAGGTCACCGAAGCGGTCTGCGTCACTGTCACGGCATCAGTCGAGTCGGTGGCGGTGTAGGTCGTGGACTCGACTGCCGGATCGGTGACGGTGAATGTCGCGACGCCGGCGGCGTCCGTCGTGCCGGAGACGGTCACGATCGTCGACGAGCCGCCGCCCTTCGCGAGCGTGACCGTCTTGCTCGGCAACGGGTTGCCGTTCGCGTCCTTGATCGTCGCGGTGATCGTCGAGGTGGTCGTGCCGTCCGCGAGCACGGAGGCCGGCGACGAGGTCAGCGTCGAGTTCGCGGCGCTCGCTGCGGCAGCCGCCGGGCGGATCGCGACCATGACGGCGGTTTCGTCATGACTTGTGATCGTCGAGCTCTTCGCCGGAATCGCCCCCGTCGCTGCCTGGATCACCTGGAACGAACCGGTCGACGAGCGAGAGGCGGGCGCGCCGCTTGTCGAGATGATCGTCGCGAGGGCTGCCATGCCTGCCGGCGTCGTGAAGCTCGAGCTGCCGGCAGTGCCGTAGAAGGCGAGAATCATGTCCTGTGCGAACGCAGCTGTTCCAGCAGCTGTCGAGGCCGTCGTCGTCGCGTTGGCGGTAGCGGTGGTCGAGGTGTCGACGTTGCTGCCCGTGCCCGACCAGATTCCGGAGTAGGCGAGGATGACGCCCGAGGAGTCGGTCGCGCCCGAACCGCCTGCCCAGCTCCAGGTGTACGAGGCAGGCTCGCCCGCGGTCGCGACCCTCGTGTAGACGTACTGCGCCGAAGTCGCACCGGAGGTCGCAATCGAGGTCAGGAGCGTCCAGCCGACCGGCGGAGTGAGGGTGGCCGTCGTGTCACGCAGGGACACCGAGGCAACAAGCAGGTTCCCGGCCGCAACGCCGGTCGGCATCGTGACCGCGAGCGGGGAGCCGGTCTTCGTTTGCCCAGACCCGCCCGGTGAGCCGACGATCGCGATCGGGTCGATCACATAGGGCGTCGGCAACGATGCGTCGTCGAGCCTGAGGGCGAGGGTGGTGGAGCCGGCCGACCGGTCGAGCGACCAGTGCGCTCCGGCTGGGGTGACATCGCGGCCGTCGGCGGCGAAGACGAGCGGCGGCAGCACCCGAACGCCCGCCTGCCGCCCGGCCCGGAGGAATGAGATCGAACCATCAGTCTCGAGTTGAGGTCTAGACAATCCACCGAGTTGCCAACGCCACGTGCGTGCGCCGACGTGGCGGTCGACCGTGAGGTACTCCTCCGTTCGAGGAGCTGCGACCACGATCGCCTCGTGACCAAACGGGGTAGGCCGCTCGACGCCGTAGCGGTGATTCGTCCATGCGGCGTGACCGGCCCCGGCGGCGCTCAACCCGACAGTGAGGCCGGCGTGGCGAACGTGCAGGCCGGTAGCCGAGATCGAGACACGGGTCAGTGCATCCCAGCGGCGATCGAGCGTGAAGTTCGGAGCGTCTGGGCCGAGCGCGCGGGAGACGACCGGTGCGCGGCCAGAGCTGGAGCGAAGCCCGCCGGCCAGATAGAGCCCAGCGAATAGTGCGCCGGCGACGAGTGCCAGTCCGAGGATCGCGAACGAGCGGGGCGTCCGGCTCACGGCATGCCAAAAGCGCCCGCGTTGTGCCGCAGAGCGCCCTTCCAAGTGCCGCAGTCCATGGATGATCGCCAACTCGTCTCCTACGTCCTGTCCCCGTGGCCACGGGGGCAGTTGCCTGCCTCTCCGGTATCGACCCGAAAACTGGTCTCCAACAGGTGCCCCAACGGATCCAGACCGTCTTCACACGAAGATCACCCCGAGGGCCACCGGGCCCTCGAAGGCCAATCGGACCTCCCGGCACGCCCGAGACGCAGCCAAAGTGGTGACTCAACCTCTACCTGAGATAGAGACACATCGAGGATGGAGCTTTGCCCCCCGGGCTTCGGGCAGACTTCCGGCAATGGCGACGACCGAAGATCCGCGCAACGCGGGCTCGCGCGAAACGGTCGAAGGTGACGAGCCCAAGGGCAAGCGCTCCGGGGTGGCGCCCGAGCGGCGCGGCGAGCTCTTTTCGACGATGTCCGGAATCGAGAATGAGCCCCTCTACGGTCCCGGCGACATCGCCGAGTTCGACCCCAAACGGGACCTCGGCGAGCCGGGTGCCTTCCCGTTCACTCGAGGCGTCTACCCGTCGATGTACCGCGGGCGGTTATGGACGATGCGGCAGTTCGCGGGGTTCGGTACGGCGGCGGAGACGAATGAGCGCTTCCGCTACTTGCTGGAGCATGGGCAGACCGGTCTCTCGACTGCCTTCGACATGCCGACGCTGATGGGCTACGACTCGGATCACCCTCGGTCGCTCGGTGAGGTGGGGCGTGAGGGGGTGGCGATCGATTCGCTCGCGGACATGGAGACGCTGTTCGACGGCATCCCGCTCGGCGAGGTGTCGACGTCGATGACGATCAACTCGCCGGCGGCGATCTTGCTTGCGTTCTACGCGTGTGTCGGCGAGGAGCAGGGGGTGCCGCGGGACAAGCTGCGCGGGACGATCCAGACGGACATCCTCAAGGAGTACATCGCGCAGAAGGAGTACATCTTTCCCCCGGAGCCGAGTATGCGTTTGGTGACCGACATGGTCGAGTTCTGCTCGACGGAGATGCCTTTGTGGCATCCGATCTCGATCAGCGGCTATCACATCCGGGAGGCGGGATCGACTGCTGCGCAGGAGCTTGCGTTCACCTTGGCGGACGGGTTCACCTATGTCGAGTGGGCGCTCGAGCGCGGCCTCGACGTTGACGATTTTGCGCCACGTCTGTCGTTCTTCTTCAACGCGCATCTGGACTTTTTCGAGGAGATCGCAAAGTACCGGGCGGCGCGCCGGATCTGGGCGACGCTGATGCGCGAGAAGTACGGAGCGAAGGATCCGCGCTCGTGGCTGATGCGGTTTCACACCCAGACGGCCGGGGTGTCGCTGACGGCGCAGCAGCCCGAGGTGAATGTTGTGCGCACAGCGATCGAGGCTTTGGCCGGTGTGCTTGGTGGGACGCAGTCGATGCACACGAACTCCTGGGACGAAGCCTTGGCTTTGCCGACCGAGGATGCGGTGCGGATCGCGCTGCGCACTCAGCAGGTGATCGCGCACGAAACGGGTGTGGTGAACACGATCGATCCGCTTGGTGGCTCCTACTACGTCGAGCATCTGACGAACGAGCTCGAGCGGCAGGCCTACGAGTACTTCGACCGGATCGAGCAGCTCGGCGGGGTGGTGGCCGCGATCAAGGAGAACTTCTTCCAGGCGGAGATCGCCGACGCCGCGTTCCAGTACCAGCGCGAGGTCGAGTCGGAGCAGCGCGTGATCGTCGGCGTCAACCGCTACCAGACCGAGGATCAACCCCAAGTTGAAATCCATCGGGTCGACCCGATCCTCGAGACCGAGCAGATCGCCCGGGTCCGCGCGCTGCGCGACCGGCGTGACACGGCCGCCGTTGAGGCAGCGCTCGTCCGTCTCAAGGAGGATGCGGGGCACGACGACCGGAACCTGATGGGCCCGATCATGGACGCCTCACGCGCCTACGTCACGATGGGCGAGATGTGCGACGCATTGCGCGAGGTGTGGGGCACCTGGCGCGAAACGCCCGTCTTCTAAGGGAAAGCGCGCATCTCCTGCCTTCAGTCAATCTCCTCGTCCACGTTGACTGCCCGGTCGCGGTTAACCGTGGCGCAACACTGCGGCCCTAACGACCCGTCGCGGTTGCCGTCTACTCTGAGATGAACGTGAGCACCGACATCGATTCCGTTTTCCACCCCGAGATCCAGCGCCGGCCGGGGTGGCAGAAGGCCCTGCCATGGGTGATCGCGGTCGTGCTCGTCGGCGGCGCCATCGCCGCCGGGATCATCTGGTCGAACACCGGCAAGAGCACGGCGACACCGCTGACAAACCAGCCGGCGCTCGACGTCTCGAAGGTGCCGGCCACGGTCAAGCTCGAGCCCGGAGCGCAGGCGGTTGCGCGCCGCTTCATCGAGACGGCCGTCGCGCGGAAGCACCTGCCCGAGGCGTACAGCCTCGTCACCAACGAGCTCAAGCAGGGCCAGTCGCTCAAGTCGTGGAACACCGGCAACATCGCAGTGATCCCGTATCCGGTTGACGCGATCAAGTACGCGCCGATGAAGATCGACTTCTCGTATCCGAAGGAAGCGCAGATCGAGATCGCGCTGCTGCCGAAGGCCGGCACCGGCGTCAAGCCGCAGCTCTTCCTGATGGACATGGTGAAGCGGGACGGGAAGTGGCTCGTCAACTCGTGGGTTCCGAAGTCGTCGCCGATGGTGCCGAACGGCTCGTCGAACAACGGCTCCGGTCAGTAGAGGGGAAGCCACGGTGAAGAGACGGCTCGCGTCGCCTCGTTTCCGCCGCCGACTGCTGTGGTTCGGCGGTGGGCCATGCGTGATCGCAGTCGTCGTCGTGCTCTCGATTCACTACCGCAACACCGGCCACTCGCAGGCGACACCGATCGACAAGTCGAAGAAGGCGTGGGTCTACCAGGCGCCGGCTCACATGCGCTTGACGAAGCGCGACCGCCTCCAGCTCTTCACGGCATCGAGTCGCTTCGTGCGCACCGCAGTCGCACGCAAGCAACTCGACTCCGCCTGGAACATGCTCGGGCCGGAGATGAAGGCTGGGCAGACGCGGAAGTCGTGGGACTCGGGCGACAACAACGTCGTGCCGTTCAACGCGGACGCGATCGAGGCCTGGGACATTCTCTATGCGTACAAGGACGACGTTGCGCTCGACCTTTCGCTCGTGTCCGGGCGCAAGAACGGGGCCAACTGGGCGGGAAAGACGTTCACGGTGGAGCTCAAGCGCGATCCGCGTTCGCACCGGTGGCTCGTCGCGTCGTGGGTGCCTCACGGCGTCGGTGGGGGCGGCACCCTCAGTTCGAACCGCCGCACCGGGCCGCCGCCGCTCTCGGTGAGCAAGCACATCTCTGCGCGGTGGCTCCTGGTCCCCGGCGTGTTCCTGGGCGGGCTGCTCCTGGTGCTCGGCGCCGCCGGGCTGCACAACGTGCTTCGCAGCCGGCGCGCGTCGCGCCGCTACGCGGAGTCGCTTGGCTACAAGTCGAGCTCGAACCCGTCGTAGGCCTGCTCGTAGCCGTTCTCGAGCGGCCGTTCGGCGGGGCGGTGTGTGAGCAGCAAGCGCTTGGCGCCTGACAGGCGGAACGCGTCGCCCGCTTCCTCGGCACGTCCGCGTCGCGCGCGAGCTCCGGCAGCGCGTCGCTCGGGCCGCTGTCTCCCGAGTAGGCGACCGTCGTGCCGTTGTCCGAGACGCGAAAGCCGAACGCGAGCATCTGGTAATGCAAGACGCGGCGTGGGGTGATGTGCGCTCCCGCTGCTTCGAACGTCTCTCCGTCGGCGTACTCGTGCACCTCGAACGCGTTCTCGAACATGTCGCCGCGCCCGAGCTCTTCGCCGAGCTTGGCCAGCACCTTCCGCCCGCCGGGAGGTAGCCACAGCGCGGGTGCGGGCAGCTCGGCTGCAGGGCCGAATTGCAGCCCCCAGACCCACGGCACGAGATCGCCCCAGTGATCGAGATGAAAGTGCGTGATCGCGATCGCGTCGATCTGTGGCCAGCCCTCCTGCGCGCGCAGACGCGGCAGGACGCCCGGGCCGCAGTCGAGGAGAAGCCGACCGCTTTCGCCTTCGAGGAGGTAGCCGGACTGCGCGCCCCCGGGATTGGGCCAAGCCGGGGAGCAGCCCACGACGGTCAGCTTCACGTTCCTATACTGCCGAAACCGTGGCAGGAAAGATCAGAGTGGTCGTCGCCAAGCCTGGGCTCGACGGGCATGACCGGGGGGCGAAGATCATTGCCCGTGCCTTGCGCGATGCGGGCATGGAGGTCATCTACACCGGTCTGCACCAGACGCCCGAGCAGATCGTCGAGACGGTGATCCAGGAAGACGCCGACGCAGTCGGCATCTCGATCCTCTCCGGCGCGCACATGACGCTCGTGCCGCGGATCCTCTCGCTGCTGCGGGAGCAGGGCGCGGAGGACGTGCTCGTCCTCGTCGGCGGCACGATCCCGACCGACGACGTGCGCGAGTTGAAGGAACAGGGCGTCGCCGAGGTGTTCACCCCGGGCGCGCCGACCGGCGCCATCGTCGAGTTCCTGCAGTCGCGCGTCGTCGCGGTTTAGTCAGAGAACGCGGTCGACCGTCAGCGCCCCGGGTGCGCCGCTCATCGCCGCCACGGTCCCGGGCGCAGGCAGCGTCCAGACGACGACCTTCTGGCCGACGGTCACCGCCGGTGCGGTCGCGGCGAGCGTGACGATCCGGTCGAGCTTTGTCTGCTTGACGTGCGACGGCCACGAGGCGGTTGACGTGACGGTGAGTGTGAGGTCGACCGCTGTTGCGGCGACGACGGTGCCGGTCAGCTTGAGCGTGAACGGCAGGCCCGCCGGCGGTGCGGGCGCGAGCAGCTGGGCGGCCTTCTGCAGGTAGGGGTACGGCGCGACTGCCTTGCCGCCCCTCGGGTGCACCTCGAAGTGGAGGTGCGGGTGGATCCCGTTCGCATCGCCGGAGTCGCCGAGGTAGCCGATGAGTTGTCCCGCGTCGACGTGCTGTCCGTCGAGGAGGCCGGGTGCGTACGAGACGCCGGCGATGCACTTGCCCTTGTTGTCGTTGCCGCTTGTCAGATCGTTGTTCAGGTGGATGTACTCGTACATCGTCCCACTGGCGCCGTGCAGGTAGAGCATGCAGCCGGCGCTGGGGGAAGTCGTCCAGAACTCGACCGTTCCCTCCTCGACGGCGACGACCGGCGCGCGCTTGACGCCCAGGAGGTCGTTGCCCTGATGCGGGCCGCCCGGGCGGGCCTGGCCGAAGTCATTCGTATAGGTCACCGGGCCGACGACCGGGAACAGGAGCTGCGGAACGCCGCTCTTCGCCGCGGAGGTGCCGACGCACGCGAGAGCCAGAGCGACGACGAGGACCGGGATCACGCGCCGCATCCGGTGCACCGTAGCCGTGTGTTCCACCGATGCCAAGGCGCGCGCGGTGGATAGAGTCACGCGCGCCATGAAGATCGCCGTTTGCGTCAAAGCAGTTCCCGATGCGGCCGCTGGCCGCCGGCTCGATCCCGCCACCAAGCGGCTCGACCGGTCGGTCGAGCTCGCGATCTCCGACTTCGACACGTACGCGGTCGAGGAGGCCTTGAAGCTCAAGGAAGCAGCAGGCGAGGGCGAGGTCGTGGTCGTGTCGATGGGGCCGGAGCGCGCGATGGACGCCCTGCGCAAGGCCCTGGCGATGGGCGCTGACCGCGCAGTCCTCATCTCGGACTCTTCACTGGAGGGCGCCGATCTCCTGGGCACGGCGAAGGTGCTCGCGGGGGCGCTCGAGAAGGAAGGCGCTGATCTCGTCCTGTTCGGCCAGCAGTCCGCCGACGGCGGCGGCGCAGTGTTGTGGGCGGCGGTTGCGGAGCGGCTGCGTCGCCCGGTGATCTCGCAGGTGAGCGAGCTGACTACTTCAGACGGCTCGGTGACAGGCAAGCGTCAGACCGAGTTCGGCTACGACTCGATCCGCGCACCGCTCCCCGCGATCATCGCGGTGTCGGATGCGATCAACACGCCGCGTTACCCCTCGCTGAAGGGGATCATGGGCGCGAAGAAGAAGCCGCAGGACACGCTGTCCGCCGCCGACGTCGGCGGCGCCGCCGATCCCGGCACGACGGTTCTCGAGCTGAGCCCGCCGCCGCCTCGCGGTGAGGCGCGCAAGATCGAGGACGACGGGACCGCTGCGGAAAAGATCGTCGAGTTCCTCGCAGAGAAGAGGCTCGTCTGATGGCGAAGGTGCTCGTCTTCCTCGAGCATCACGACGGTGCGATCCAGAAGGGCGCCCTCGGTGTGCTCTCGAAAGCGGCGTCGCTCGGCGACGCTCACGGAGTCGTGATCGGCTCCGGCGTGCGCGACGTGGCCGGGAGTGTTGGGACGACAGTCTGGGTCGCCGACGACGAGCGGCTCGCCGCGCCTCTGCCGCAGCCGCGCGTCGACGTGCTCGCGAAGCTCGTCCGTGACGAGGGCTACGACACGGTGCTGTTCGCGCAGTCAGTGCTGGCGGCGGACATCTCCGCCGGGCTCGCTGCACGGCTTGACGCAGGGCTCAACTGGGGGCTCGTCGACTTCGACGGTGAGAAGGGTCGCGCGCCGCAGTTGCAGGACACGGTGATCGTCGAGGTGGGCTGGTCGTCACCGGTCCGGCTCGGGATCTTCCGCGCGGGCGCGCTCGACGCGACCGAGCTCAGCGGGGCCAACGAGATCAAGGACGCGGCTGTCGAGCTCGAGGATTTCTCCACGCAGGCGGAGATGCTCGAGCAGGCGCATGCCGAGCAGCAAGGTCCGTCGATCGAGGACGCCGACGTGATCGTCGCCGGCGGCCGCGGGCTCGGCGACCCGGAGAAGTTCGCGCTCGCCGAAGAGCTCGCGAAGGCGCTCGGCGGCGCGGTCGCCGCGACGCGCGCCGTCGTCGACGCGGGTTGGTACCCGTACTCCGCACAGGTCGGCCAGACCGGCAAGACGGTGTCGCCGAAGCTGTATGTCGCGCTCGGCATCTCCGGCGCGATCCAGCACAAGGTGGGCATGCAGGGCTCGAATGTAATCGTCGCGATCAACAAGGACGCGAACGCGCCGATCTTCGAGTTCTCGGATCTCGGCGTCGTGGGCGACCTGCACGACATCGTCCCGAAGCTCAGCGAGCTCGTTCGCGCCCGCAAGTCGTGAGCAGCGTTCGTCCGTCTGAGTTTCCGCCGCCGTGGTCGCCGTCGGAGGCGATCCAGATGCCGACCGATCCGGTCGACGAGCGGATCGAGGTCGGCTTCCTGATCGTCGGCGCGGGGCCGGCCGGGCTGGCGGCCGCGATCCGGCTCGGCCAGCTGATGGAGGAGCACCCGGAGGCCGCGGAGCGGCTCGGCGACGTGCCGGTCGCAGTGCTCGAGAAGGGCAAGGCGCCCGGCTCGCACCTGCTGTCGGGCGCCGTCGTCAACCCGCGCGGGCTGCAGCGGCTCTTCAAGGACCGCAAGCGGATCGACGAGCTGCCGTTCTACGGGGAGGTGCACGGCGAGTCGGTGCTCTTCCTCACGAAAAGGCGCGCGCTGCGGATCCCGACGCCGCCGACGATGGTCAACCACCGCAACCAGATCGCCTCGCTCTCGCAGCTCGGTCGCTTCCTCGCGGAGGAGGCGGAATCGTCGGCGTGCGCACCGGCGACAAAGGCCACGGTCGGAGTGGGGAGGAGCTGTCGAACTTCGAGCCGGGCGCGGACCTCACGGCGCGCGTGACGATTCTCTCCGAGGGAACGCAAGGGCATCTCACCGGCGCGGCGCTCGATCGGTTCGGCTTGCGCAGCGAGAGCCCGCAAGTGTGGGCGCTCGGCGTCAAGGAGGTCTGGAAGGTTGCGAAGCCACTGCGGCAGGTTGTCCACACGATGGGCTGGCCGCTGCGGCCGGGTAAGAAGTACCGCGAGTTCGGCGGTTCGTTCATCTACCCGATGGGCGACGACATGGTCACGATCGGCATGGTCGTCGGTCTCGACTACCGCGATGCGGAGCTTTCGGTGCACGACCTGTTGCAGGAGCTGAAGACACATCCACGGGTGCGGAAGATTCTCGAGGGCGGCGAGCGAGTGCAGTGGGGCGCGAAGACGATTCCGGAGGGCGGGTTCGTCGCGCTGCCGAAGAAGTTCCACGCACCGGGGCTCCTGCTCACCGGCGACGGCGTTGGGTTCGTGAACGTGCCGGCGCTCAAGGGCATTCACTACGCGGTCGAGTCGG
>WNFM01283684.1_pt1 | contig 10659 bp, 7 predicted proteins | sample 5400271 | NCBI WGS metagenome assembly WNFM01 (sample SAMN13153352, study PRJNA577476) | soil metagenome | isolation source: 60 cm saprolite on Douglas fir-dominated hillslope | place: USA:California | collected 2013-09-17 | reverse complement strand
GACGGCCGCGTTGCCGTCGAGCGAGAGGCTGTCAATCTGCCAGCGATTCCCGGCGTCGGGAATGGGAACAGCGACGTCGGCCAGCGCTGCGAGCTGCAGCACCAATTCCAGGCGATCACCGTCAACCGCCACGCGTGCCGCGTCAACCTCACTGCAGTTCGGCCGACATGTGGGTGGCGCCAGCAGACGCGCGCGCAGTTCCTGCAACAGGACTGGATCGGGCGTCGCTGCCGCTGCGGCCCGCTGCGGCAGGCCGCCGATGACCACCAGGCCCAGCAACAGGGCAACCGTTCTGCCCATTCCGCCCCGCAGGGTACGCCAAGGCAGTTGCGGCAGGCGCAGGTCGAGTCCAAAGCCGGCCTGCAAGAGCCAGGCGAACCACAGACCGGTGAAGAACACACCGAGGACACGCCATAGGGCCAGCAGTACCGGACCGATGTACACGAACCTGACGGTTTCGCCGGGTTCCACCGGTCCTGTCCACGAAAATTGGTAGCTGTTGTACTCCCAGACCGGCACGCCCGGACCCGCCTGCAGCTGGGTACCGGGTGCGTAGCGTGCAATTGGGGTCGAGGCCGGTTCTGCCTTGTCCTTCTCGCGCGCCCCCGTCACGACCACTTCCGAGAGCATGGCCCGAGCCGCCACACTACCCACATTGCCCAGCATTGCCTCCGGCGGTGGTGGTGCTGCTGGATGTGGAGGCCTGTCAAATCGCACTTCCAGGCCCATCGGCACTGGCATGGCCGCTTCCAGCTGCGGATAGATCGCCAACCGCATCTGGGTCCACAGCAGCGGCAATAGCGCCAGGGCCAGTGCCCCAAGGCTCAAGGCCCGGTAACGCTTCGTCCATTGAGGCCAGCGCCCCGCGGCACCACTGCGCGCCGCGGCGATTGCCGCCAATGCATTGGCCCACAGCCAGATGTACGACGGTGCTTCCTGGTACAGCAACAGCATTGCGCACAAGGCGACACCAGCAGCGGTGAGTCCCGCGACACGGTGGCTGACCACGACGACAATCAGCACGCCGAACAGGCTCCAAAGCGTCCAGGCGGAACACCAGGTGCCCGGCGCGTCATCCGCGCCGGGCGCTGCCAACAGCCGATGGCCCGGCGGCAAATTCAGGGTGCCGCGCACGCTTTCGAACCGCGTGCCCCAGCCGCTGGCGCTCATGCGCCCACGAGTGACGCCGCTGCGGCTCACACCTGTCAAGTGCAGCTCGGGCATCCGCACCTCGACACCCGGCTGACCGTCAAGTCCGCTGACAAGCAGATCCTCCTCGCCGCTCCGCGCACTCGCCAGGCGAAACGGCGCCGCCGACTGCAGGCGCCATTCGCTGCGCATCGTGCCGCTGATCGCATCCACGGCTGTCAACCCCGCGTGATCAAAATCGAGCCACAACTGGCGAACGAGCTGAAGCCGGTTCTCATCCGCCGCCGTCAGCCCGCGACTGCGTTCGGTGATCTGCAATGTTGCGCCGGCGCCTATCCGAAAAGCCGGGTGTTGCTGCCACTCTTCAGGCACACCGGCCTGTTTCGGATCAATACCCTCGGCACCCTCGGCCGCCGCCACACGCAGCCGATCAACACCCGCAAAACTCCAGATCTCCTCGGCCGGCCAGGGAGCGCTATGGGCCGGGCGCGCCACCCGGTTCGCCACGCCCGCGGCTCGTGCCGTCAGCGTGACTTCAAACCGTCCGGGTCGCAGCAACAGTCGCAGGCCGCCATCGCCATCAAGCCGCGCCGGCAATTCACCACTCAGCGCCATCGGTACGAACCCGGCCGGGAGCGGTGACGAAATCCGCACTTCGCGTGCTTCACCCGCCACTTCGAGCTGCAGGCGCGTCGTCAGCTGCGCCGGTATTTCGTCCTCCAGCATTCGATAGACTTTCAGGTCGACTGCATTGGCGACCGCCGGCGTGGCCTGCGCGCCCAACGACACCGCGTCTGCGGTGCGCGCGAGCGCATGAATTTCCACGCCGTTGACGTTCAGGAAAATGATCCCGCTCTGCTCGGGCACCGACAGTTGCGCCGGACGGCGCTTCCAGCTGAACGCACCGCTGATCTGGTAGGCGCCCGCCGCGAGCTGCATCTGTGGCACGCCTTCGTGCATGACCACGGGGACCGCAGCACCGTTAGCGCGCACCTCGGTGGGCCAGTATTCGCTGTCGCCGGGCAACGCCACCCAGCTCTCGGCAAACACTTCCCAATGCTGCGTGAAATGCCCTCCGTGCTCGTCGACGGCGAGGTTCAGGGCCTGCGGCCAGGCACATCGAAAGTCCTGGTCGCTGGCCTTGCCATCGTGCATCAACACGGGGCACTGTTGCTGCTCGGCGCCGTGCAGCGCCCACCGGCGCCACGGCTCCAGATCGGCCGGCACGAAGACCTGCGCCGCCAACGCACAGCCGGATGGGATCAACATCCACAGGGCATGCTTGAGCATTGCATTCTCCGAATGACTCCTGCCGAGTGTAGCGCTGTCCGCTCGACCGCGAATGCCATTAAGGCGGCGGCGGCTTGAATTCGGTTTCGGATCCGCTGTTGGCAGGGCTATCATTGCCGCCAGTCCGTTTTTTCGAGGCCGCATGAGCAGACTGTGGGACAAGGGCGCGCCGCTCGATGAGCGCGTGCTGCAATTCACCGCCGGCGAGGACCACACGCTCGATGAAAGGCTGGTGGCCTACGACGTGCGCGCCTCCATCGCCCACGCGCAGATGCTGCAGGCGCAGGGACTGCTGAGCGCCGCCGATGGCGCGGCGATCTGCGCGGGCTTGAGCGCACTGGGCGATGCGCACGCGCGCGGTGAGTGGCGCATCGAGCTTGGCGATGAAGACGGCCAGACCGCGCTCGAAGAACGCCTGACGGCGAGCATCGGCGCGGCCGGGGCGCGCATTCACCTGGGCCGCTCACGGAACGACCAGGTGCTCGCCGCCCTGCGCCTGTACATGCGCGAGGCGCTGGCTCAGCTGGCCGCCGGCGCCGAGGCGGTCGCCGCCGCGCTCGACCGCCTTTCGCAGCGCCAGGGTACGACCGTACTGCCCGGCTACACGCACATGCAGCAGGCCATGCCCAGTTCAGTGGCGTTGTGGGCCGGAGGTTACGCGGCCGAGATCCGCGACGATGCGGAGGGCCTGCGCGCGGTGCAGCGTCGCGCCGGGCGCAATCCCCTGGGGTCGGCCGCCGGCTACGGCACGCCCGGACTCCCGCTCGATCGTCACGCCACCACGCGCGCACTCGGTTTCGATTCCACCCAGGAACCGGTGACGGCGGTGCAGCTCTCGCGCGGCAAGGCCGAAGCCCAGCTGCTGTTCGAGACGACCCTGCTGATGCAGGACCTGGGCCGCCTCGCCACCGACCTCCTGCTCTTCTACACGCAGGAATTCGCCTTTGTGGATCTGCCCGAGGCCTACACGACCGGCTCCTCGATCATGCCGCAGAAGCGCAACCCGGACGTCTTCGAACTGCTGCGCGGCCGCGCGTCCAGCGCACTGGCCTGCCTGATGGAGGCCCTGTGCCTGTACGCCAAGCTCCCCTCCGGTTACCAGCGCGATCTGCAGCTGCTCAAGGCCCCGCTATTCCGCATCGTGCCCGCCCTGGACGCGCTGCAATTCCGGCCGGAACGCGTGAAAATGGATCCGGCCGTGCATGCCGCCGCCGAGGCCACTGCGCTGGCGGTGCGGGAGGGCTTGCCGTTTCGCGAGGCCTACCGGCGCATTGCGGCAAGATTCACCGTCGGCGGAAAGTGAGATAGCAACCATGCCAGACACTGCCGGTGCCGCTGAGCGTCAACCCGATGCCGGGCTCATCACCTACGCGCACATTATCTATGCGCTGCATGCCAGCGCCGTGCTCACCGGCGTATTGACCAGTTCAAGTATTGCCGGGCGCTTCCTGTTTGGCCTGCCCTCGATCATCGCGGTCATCATGAACTATGCGCGCCGCGCCGAAGCGCACGGCACCTGGCTCGAGACGCATTTCGACTGGCAGATCCGCACCTTCTGGCTGGCGCTGCTGTGGATCGCGATCACGCTGCTCGTCGGCGGGCTCCTGACCTTGATCGTGATCGGCATCTTTGTCGTGATTGCCGGCTTTTGCGTCGTCGGCCTGTGGGTTGCCTACCGCGTGATACGCGGCTGGATGGCGTTGCGCGAGCGCCGGGCCGTGCCGCACCCGCTCAGCACGCAGGCGGCCGCAACGTGAGCGGCCGGCGGGCAGCCCTGCTGGGCGCGCTGCTCATCAGCGCCGGTTGCGGCCAGAAGGGCGCGTTGTACCTGCCCGATCCGGCGCCGCAAGCCGTTCCGGCGCCGCCGGCCCGCGCCACGCCGGACGCGCCCGCGACGCCCGCGGCGCCCACGGACGATGAGGCTACGCGGCGCAAGACGCCCACCACGCCTGATCCTGCCAGCGCCCGCTGAGCGGGCGGCCTATCGCCCATGACACCGAGTCCGGATCTGCTGCTCGTCGACGGTTCCTCCTATCTCTATCGGGCCTTTCACGCCCTGCCGCCACTCAGCAATTCGCGCGGCGAACCGACCGGCGCGGTGCACGGCGTGCTCAACATGCTGCACAAGCTCCTGCGCGAGTACCCGAAGGCGCGCGTGGCGGTGGTGTTCGATGCGCCGGGCAAGACCTTCCGCGATGACCTGTTCGCCGAGTACAAGTCGCACCGGCCGCCGATGCCGGACGACCTGCGCGCGCAGATCGAACCGCTCCTCACCGCGGTGAGCGCGATGGGGCTGCCGTTGCTGCGCATCACCGGCGTCGAGGCCGACGACGTGATCGGCACGCTGGCGCAACGCTCCGCGGCGCGCGGCGAGCAGGTGCTGATCTCGACCGGCGACAAGGACATCGCGCAGCTCGTGAATGAGCGCATCACGCTGATCAATACGATGAGCGACACCCTCCTCGATCGCGACGGCGTGAAGGCCAAATTCGATGTCTATCCGGAGCAGATCATCGATTACCTCGCGCTGGTCGGGGACAGCTCGGACAATATTCCCGGCATCGACAAGGTGGGGCCCAAGACCGCCGCCAAGTGGCTCAATGCCTACGGCACGCTCGACGCAATTCTCGAGCACGCGGCCGAAATCACCGGCAAGGTGGGCGAAAACCTGCGCGCCGGCACCGACACCGTCGCGCTCTCAAGGCGCCTCGCCACCATACGCTGCGATGTCGACCTGCCCCTGGATGAGGCGGCGCTGGTCCCGCGTCCGGCGGATACCGCCGCGCTGCGCGAGCTCTACACGCGGCTCGAGATGCGCTCCTTCCTGCGCCAGCTCGATGCCGGCGGTGCTGCGGCCGGCACGGGGGGCGACGCCGGCACCGGCGCCGCCGCCCCGGGCGCGCGCCCCGCGGCAGTGCCCGGTGCAGGGCCGACCGCCCCGGTCGCACCGCCAGCCGGCGCCGACCCGCTCGAGCGCCACTACGCCCTGATCACCGACTGGACCCAGTTCCTCGGCTGGTGCGAGCGGCTGGAGCGCGCCGCGCTCTTCGCCTTTGACACCGAGACCACCGGGCTCGATTACATGCAGGCCCGGATCGTCGGTGTCTCCTTCTGCGTCGAAGCCGGCCACGGTGCCTACGTTCCGCTGGCGCACAGTTACGCCGGCGCGCCCGAGCAGCTGGATCGCAAGCGCGTGCTGGAAGCGCTCCGGCCGCTGCTCGAGGATGAGGCGCACGCCAAGGTCGGCGCACACATGAAATTCGACATGCACGTGCTGCAGAACCACGGCATTGCCCTGCGCGGCCAGCGCTACGACACCATGCTGGAATCCTACGTGCTGGACAGCACCGCGACGCGCCACGACATGGATTCGATTGCGGCCCGCTACCTCGGCGTGCGCACCATTCATTTCGAGGACGTGGCCGGCAAGGGCGCCAAGCAGATCAGTTTCGACCAGGTGAGCGTGGAGCGCGCAGGGGAATATTCCGCCGAGGATGCCGACATCACGCTGCGCCTGCACCGCGAATTGTGGCCACGGCTCGAAGCCATCCCGGCGCTGGCACAGTTGTACCTCGAGATCGAGCAGCCGCTGGTGCCGGTGCTGCAGCGCATGGAGCGCGGCGGCGTGCTCATCGACCGCGCCATGCTGGAGCAGCAGAGCCACGAGCTGGCCGCGCGGCTCGCCGAGCTCGGCCTCGAGGCGCAGCGCGCCGCCGGACAGGATTTCAACCTCGAATCACCGAAGCAGCTGCAGCAGATCCTGTTCGAGAAACTCCAGCTCCCGGTGCTGCGCAAGACGCCGACCGGGCAGCCCTCGACCGCCGAAGATGTGCTCGAGGAACTCGCCGCCGACTATCCGCTGCCGAAACTGATCCTCGAATACCGCGCACTGGCGAAGTTACGCTCGACCTATACGGAGAAACTTCCCGAGCAGATCGACCCGACCACCGGACGCGTCCACACCTCGTATCACCAGGCCGTAGCGGCCACCGGACGCCTGTCTTCCACGGATCCGAATCTGCAGAACATCCCGGTACGCAGTCCCGAAGGGCGGCGCATCCGCCAGGCCTTCATCGCGCCGCCGGGCCATCTGCTGCTGGCGGCCGACTACTCGCAGATTGAGCTGCGCATCATGGCTCACCTGTCGGGCGACGAGGGGCTGCTGCGTGCCTTCGCAGCCGACCTCGACATCCACCAGGCCACGGCGGCGGAAGTGTTCGGCGTGGCCCCCGCTGAAGTCAGTGCCGAGCAGCGCCGTTCCGCCAAGGCGATCAACTTCGGACTGATCTACGGCATGTCCGCCTTCGGCCTCGCGCGCCAGCTCGGCATCGTATCCCGGCGTGCGCCAGTACATGGACAGCACGCGCGAGCGCGCCCGGCGCGAGGGCTACGTCGAGACCGTCTACGGGCGGCGCCTCTATCTGCCGGACATCGCCTCGCGCAACCGCCAGCTGCAGCAATATTCGGAACGCAGTGCCATCAACGCACCGATGCAGGGAACGGCGGCCGACATCATCAAGCGGGCGATGCTGGCGGTGGACGCCTGGTGCCAGGAGCCCGGCACTGCGGCGCGGCTGATGATGCAGGTGCACGACGAGCTGGTGCTCGAGGTGCGCGCCGATTTCGCGGGCGTCGCCACCGAGCGCGTGCGTGAAATGATGGCCGCGGCGGCAGAACTTCGCGTACCCCTCAAGGTCGACGTGGGCCAGGGGCGCAACTGGGACGAAGCGCACTAGGGAAGCCCGGCACCGATCGGGCCCGCCGCATTGAATTTTGCGCCCGCCGGCGGGAACTAATGCAGGACGGCGCTCTCCAACCATCCGTGAGCGCCAGAAACGCTCCCCGCTTCCCTCCCTAAGCGGGTTCCTCTGCCCTGGTGGCCTATCCCCCCAAATCGAAGGCCACCAGGGCTTTTTATTTAAGCCAATGATCCAGTTGGCGTCGCGCCTCCTCCAGGCCCGCGCCGGAGACTGCCGAAAACGCCTGCACGGTGGCGCTGTCCACCAGCGCCTGGCGCGCGGCCAGCAGAGTCCCGGCGAGTTCCGTGCGCTTCAATTTGTCACACTTTGTCATCAGCACATGCACCGGACGTCCGGCGTCCTGCGCCCAGGCGATCAGGCCAGCATCCCCCTCGAGCAGGCCACGGCGGCTGTCGACGATCAGGAACAGGCCCTTGAGCGAACTGCGCCGGGCCAGCGCCGCGATCATCGGAGGCCAGCTGGCCCGCTCGGCCGCGCTCGCGGTGGCGTATCCGTAGCCGGGCAGATCGACGATGCGGCGGCCGGGGAGCAGCTCGAAAAAATTCAGCAGCCGGGTGCGGCCCGGCGTCTTGCTGACGCGCGCCAGCGAGCGCCGGCCGGTGACGGCATTGATGGCGCTGGACTTGCCCGCATTCGAGCGTCCGGCAAAAGCGACTTCGGCGCCGCCGTCGTGCGGGAACTGCCGGGCGTCGGCGGCGCTCAGAATCAGGGCCGCCTGCGGGTATTGACTCACGGTACGGATCCCTTTGGATTGGCGGCGCGGGCCGCACCCTGGAACGCCTGGCGAACTTCCTAGTGTACAATTCGGCGCATCATCGGAACGGATATCCTCATGATCGCGACAATCCGCCTCGGCTGCTGCGCGCTCGCGTTGATGGCCGCGTCCACGTCCTGGTCAATGGGTTCGGCGGAAGCCGGAGCGGCCAAGGCCGCCGCCTGCCTCGCCTGCCACGGCCCGAACGGCAACAGCAGCAATCCCGAATTTCCCAGCCTCGCGGGCCAAAACGCCGCGTATATCGAGCACCAGCTGCATCTGCTGCACGATGGTACCCGCACCGGCAAGAGCGGAGATGCCGACGCGGCGATGATGATGGCGATGGCCAGCACGGTCGGCGACCAGGACATCGAGGATGTCGCCGCCTACTACTCACAGCAATCGACTACCGGTCTCGAGGCCGACCCTTCCTACTGGGAGGCCGGCCAGCGCCTGTACCGCAGTGGCGATCGCGTGCGCGGCATTCCGGCCTGCGCGGCCTGTCACGGCCCGCTCGGACGCGGCAATCCGGCCGCGGGCTACCCGGCGCTGCGCGCCCAGCACTCCGTCTACCTGATCAAGCAGCTCAACGCCTACAGCGCGGACGTGCGCTACTCGAAGAACGAGAAGGGTGCGAGCCGCGGTGGCGACACCGCTGTGATCATGCACACGATCGCCGCACGGCTCACCGACACGGACATGCGCGATCTCGCCTCCTATATCCAGGGCCTGCGCTGATATGAAAAAAATCCCGCTCCTGCTGAGTATGGTGCTGCTGGCGCTGGCGGCCTGCTCGAACAGCAATCCGCCGCCGCCCGCAGCCACGCCGGCCACTGCCGCCCCCGCCACGGCGCCGGCGGCGACTCCCGCGCCCGCGGCGTCCACCACCACCACGACCACTTCGGAGTCATCCAGGGTGGCCACCAGGGAAACGAGCGGGGAATCGAAGCTGGAACGCGCCGCTCCGCTCGCGCCCGCCGGGCAGCTACCCGCGGGCAAGTGGGTGGCCGGCACGAACTACCGGCCGCTGGTGCCGGCACAGCCGACCGACTCGCCGCCCGGCAAGGTCGAGGTCGTCGAGGTGTTCTGGTACGCCTGCCCACACTGCTATGCCTTCGATCCGTACCTGGAGAACTGGCGCAAGAGCAAGCCCGCCTACATTGATTTCCGGCGCGTGCCCGTCACCTGGGGCGAAGTGCACCGCTCGCACGCACGCCTGTTCTATACGCTCGAGGCGCTGGGCAAGGAGGAAGCCCTGCATGCCGAGGTGTTCGCGGAGATGAACGAGCGCAAGAATTACATGTTTGCACAGGGTGATGAAAAGGAGTCGCTGGACGCGCAGCTCAAGTTCGTCACGGCGCACGGCATCAGCGCGAGTGATTTCAACAACGCCTACAACTCCTTCACCGTCCAGACCAACATGCAAAAGGCCGACGACCTGGTGCACCGCTACAAGGTGGAAGGCGTGCCCCTGATCATCATCAACGGCAAGTACGTGACCGACGTCACCATGGCGGGCGGCAACCACGACGCGCTGATCAGCCTCTCCGCCGGGCTACTCGGTCCGCAACCACCGCTGCCGATGCTGAACCGTTACGCAGTGCAGGGCACTGGCCTGGTGAGCGTGCCCACCGACTCGCCGGCTGGCGTGGTGTGGATTGATCTGTTCGAACCGACGCCCGCGGAGGAGCAGGCGGTGGAAGCGCAGTTCGGCGTTGACGTGCCGACACGCGAGGAGATGCGCGAAATCGAATCCTCGAACCGCCTTTATGAAGAAGCAGGCGCGGTTTACCTCACGTCCACCATCGTCACCAAGCTCGATACCGATCTGCCGCAGAACTCGCAGATCACCTTCATACTCAAGGACGGCCGGCTGATCACCAACCGCTACACCGACCCGCTCCCCTTCCGCCGCTACATCAGCTACGCCGAGCGCCACGCGGCCACCTGCAATTCCGGATCGGCGGTGCTGGCCGGCCTGGTCGAGGCGATCATCAACCGGGTCGCCGACGTGGTCGAGCGCGTCAGCGCCGACCTGGACGCGATCTCCGCCGAGGTCTTCACGCGCCCGACCGGGCGCCGGCGCGGCGGCGCGCCCGATTTCCGGGCCGTGCTGGAACGGGTCGGCCAGAGCGGCGAGCTGATCGCCAAGACGCGCGAGAGCCTGGTGAGCCTGGGCCGGGCGCTGGCCTTCGTCCAGCAGGCCGCGGCCGCTAACCTGGCCAATGAGGTGCGCACCCGGCTGCGCACGCTGTCGCGCGACGTGATCGCCCTGAGTGATCACGCCTCGTTTCTCGGCAACAACGTGTCCTTTATCCTCGATGCCACGCTCGGCATGATCAATATCGACCAGAACAATATCCTCAAGATCTTCTCGGTGGTCACGGTGTTCCTGCTGCCGCCCTCGGTGATCGGCACGGTCTACGGCATGAATTTCGAACACATCCCCTGGCTGCATGAATCCTGGGGTTTCATGGCGGCGCTGGGACTGATGGTGGCCTCGGCCGTGATTCCATACGTCATTTTCAAGCGCAAGGGATGGCTCTAGGCGGCGCCCGGCGCGGGCCGGGCAGCGGGCCACTGCGCTCTGGTCGCGGCGCGAGCCCTCTTCGGGTAATCTTGCGCGCCGCCGCGCCCGTAGCTCAGATGGATAGAGTGGCAGCCTCCGAAGCTGCAGGTCGTGGGTTCGAATCCCGCCGGGCGCGC
>WNFM01227669.1_pt1 | contig 10659 bp, 11 predicted proteins | sample 5400271 | NCBI WGS metagenome assembly WNFM01 (sample SAMN13153352, study PRJNA577476) | soil metagenome | isolation source: 60 cm saprolite on Douglas fir-dominated hillslope | place: USA:California | collected 2013-09-17 | reverse complement strand
GGCGTGGACCCGGATAGTCCTTGATCGGGATCACAGCATCCTCCTGTTTACCGCTACATCTTCTCCCTCATTGGAAGTCAAAGAGCATTAACCAATTCTCCATGGTAAATACGTAGTTCATACAAGATGGAGTTTCATCTTGTTGTCCTTCCTTATCTCTTACACGACGGTGTCATTGCCGGCACCTCCTAGAGTTCTGTCACCCTTCATGGGAAATGTGCCCGCTTCGCGGGCAGTGGGGAAAGAGGCCAGGGCACAGCCCTGGAACCCAGTCAGGGAATGGCGTCCCCTGCACCCCTGCTTTCACATGCCGATAGTCAGATTACCAGGCACGCCTCCGACCCCTCAGCACATACACAATGAGTGCAGTCACCAGCATCAGTGTCCCCACAGTACAAACACCTGCCCATCCTGCTATACTCCAACTATAGGCGCCCAGCATTGAGCCAAGCGATCCACCGATAAAGTAAGAAACCATATAGACGGTGTTCAGCCGACTGCGAGCCTCGGGCCGCAAACGAAAGATGCGTGTCTGGTTCGAGATGTGTGTGCCCTGCATACCAAAATCAAGCAGAATCACGCCGATAATCAATCCCCACAGCCACTGCCCAACCAGCCAGAACAGGATAAACGCCAGCAGCGTCAATGTTATCATCACTCCGGTTATAATGCGTGCATCGATACGATCGGCGAGTTTTCCAGCGTATGCCGCTGACAGCGCACCGGCTATTCCGACCAGACCGAACAGACCAGCGACTTCACTTCCATAGTGATACGGTGGTGTCCCCAGAAAGAACACGAGTGTAACCCAGAATACGCTAAAAGCACCAAAGACCAATGCGCCAAATACACTTGTCTCCCGCAGCACCGGCTCGCTGCGTATAAGTCCCCCCAGCGATTTGAGCAATTGAGGATAGCTAATACTCTCCCTGGGCTGCTCTTTGGGCAACATCAGGCGCAATACTACTGCCAGGATAATCATCAGAGCGGCAGCAATCCAATACATCGTGCGCCAACCAAGTTGAGCCCCGACGAAACCACTGACAGTCCGTGCCAGTAATACACCTATAAGCAACCCGCTCATCACATTTCCCACCACGCGCCCCCGCTCCTTGGGATCAGCAAGACTGGCGGCAAATGGCACAATAATCTGAGGAGCAACCGTAGTTAATCCCACAGCGAAACTGGCGATGGCTAAGATAAGTATGGATGGAGCTACGGCTATGCCTACCAGCGATACAGTCACTGCCAGCAGCGTGAACATAACCAGCCTTCGACGGTCAAAGACATCGCCGAGCGGTACAATCAGCAGCAACCCCGCTGCATAACCCAGTTGTGTCAGCGTAGCAACAAAACCAATAGCGCTCTCCGACACAGCAAAACTACGCCCCATATCAGCAAGCAGTGGTTGAATATAATAAAGGTTGGCGACCGCCAGCGCACTTGTTATCGCCAGGGTCCACACCATTCTCCGGTCTATTCCCGGCGCCGGTTGCTGCCCCTCTCTCCCCATAGACACGGTCTGTGGTGGATGTTCCATCGTTCTCTCTGAATGGATGTTTGGCATATTTGCCCTTCCCTACTACGGCCCTGCCTGTCTTGAGGGAGACATATGCAACCCCAATGTGAACGTTCCAATCTGGAGGAATGCGCAAAAATTGTAGACAGAACCCTGTTTTCTAGTTAGCCTGTATTTAAACATTAAAAAATATCTTGTTATCAATATTTATCTACTAGTTACAACCCTATCACTGCTTGTTTTATTTCTATATCTTTGACGCTCGTCCTCTCTGTAACATGGATATCGGCTGACCTGGGCTGCCTAATGAGGAACCGCCATCAATTCTGTAACTTTTTTCTTAGCGCAGGCGTAATGTACATAAATGCAACAAGCATATGTTGCGCTCTATCAAAGATGATTTGAGCATTGTTATAGCGCGGAAAGAATTATGTTGACAGCAATCGACCATATCATTATTGGTGTCCACGACTTAGAGGAAGCTGCCCTGGTCTTCAGTCAGAAACTAGGCCTGGCGGTCAGCGGCGGCGGCAAGCATCCTAAGGGGGGTACCGCCAATCGCATCATAGTCATTGGCGATACCTACATTGAACTGATCGCTGTAGATGCGCGAGCAGAAGCCCAGCAAAGCATGTTGGAGCGGCTCGACATTGAAGAGGGGTATCTCAACTTCGTACTTACCTCCAACGATCTCCAGGCTGATAGTGCCGCTATCCGCACTCGAGATATCATGACCATTGGACCTGAAAGCGGCTCGCTGACTACGTCAGATGGGCGTTCACGCGGTTGGTTACGCACCGACGTTGAGCGTCCCGATCTCGCACAACACTACCCCTTCCTCATCCAACATGATAGCAGCGGTGACGAGCGTCGCTTCCGTCTTGCCGGTTGGCAAGCGCCTCCGGAGCATCCGCTTGGAGCGACAAAGGTGCTCAGTACAACTATCGCAGTAGAAGATTTGGGCGAGGCCGCTCAGCGTTTCCAACACATCTACGGTCTGCAGCCCTCTGACGTGTTTAGCGGGGAAGTTGACTCCTGGGACGCTCTCCTTGTCTCATTCCTGCTTCATGAAAGTATGCAGAGCTTTGAGTTAGCAGCGCCCCTGCCAACCTTTATCGATCCTGCCGACACCACCGCCTTGTTGCCAGAGCCCGGAGCGCTGGCAGCATACCTGCAGCGCTTCGGCGAGAGCCTGTGCAGAATCACTCTAGCAGTTGATAACCTTGCGGCCTCAAAGCGCTACCTGGACACTCACGGGGTAACCTCCATCTACCGCGATAACCCGCGCCCGATCCTATGGATTCAACCTGATCAGGCATGTGGAGCAGCCATAGTACTGCACGAATTCACACCCGATTTGCCACCGGATAACCCGCTTGATTTATAAGATAGTCATGAGAAAGAGAAGAGTTTTATCCAGCCGAGGATATCAATGCTCGACTGGATAATCCTATTTTTGGAGCATCCAACGACAGCATTACGCATAATGAAAAAAATGGGCTTCATCGTATCACCCCCAATAAATCAAACAAAACGAGGTTATATACTATCTCTTTTTTATCCTCAATATTCGTACTACTACCGAAGTTAAGACTTCCAGGGCATTCTTTTGAACATGCAAGCATGCATTCACCCCTTGCTCATTGCTGGTAGACTAAAAGTGTGGTGAAAATACGTGTCTCATAATGCGACATGTGCGATTAAAACAAGGAGAGCCTTCATGGCAGTATTCGCATCCTTATTTGGTAGGCTGGCCCAACGCCTTTCCCCACGTAACGTTGGCGAAACCTTGCAGGACCACGTTGGGCTTGTACCCAACCCACTTAGCGAACGCAGTAAACACCTCGAACCACGTATCCATGATGCTAAAATGTTCAAGAGCGTCTGTCCTTACTGCGCTGTTGGTTGTGGGCAGCGTATCTATGTCAAGGATGGCAAGGTGATCGATATCGAAGGCGACAACGATAGCCCTATCAGTGGAGGGTGTCTCTGTCCCAAAGGGAGTGCGAGCTACCAGTATGACATAAATGAGAGGCGCTGGACGACCGTAAAATACCGGGCACCTTATAGCACAGATTGGGAAGACAGGCCGTTAGCTTGGGCCATGGACCGTATTGCCCAACGGGTCTACGAGACCCGCGAAGCAACCTTCCGCGAGACGAACGACGAAGGCAAGCCCATCAATAATACCGTAGCCATGGGCTCACTCGGCGGTGCAACCCTCGATAACGAGGAGAACTACCTGATTAAGAAACTCTTTAGCTCGCTGGGTATGCTTTGTATCGAAAACCAGGCCCGTATATGACACAGCGCCTCTGTGCCGGGTCTCGGCGCAAGCTTCGGGCGCGGTGCCGCCAATACCTTCCAGCAGGATTTGCAGAATAGCGATTGCATTTTAATCGAGGGAAGTAACTTTGCCGAATGCCACCCGGTTGGCTTCCGCTGGGTGATGGCCGCGAAAGAGCGTGGAGCGACCATCATTCATGTTGACCCACACTTCTCGCGCACCTCGCAGATGGCTGATATCTATGCTCCCATCCGCGTAGGCACCGATATCGCTTTCCTGGGAGGCATCATCAATTACGTGCTCCAGAACGAACTCTACTTCAAGGAGTATGTCCAGGCCTACACCAATGCCACATTCATCGTACGTGACGATTTCCAGGATACAGAGGACCTGGACGGGGTCTTCTCTGGCTTGAAACCAGACGATAGCTGCTACAGGACCGAGAGCTGGCAGTACAAATTGACGAAAAGGGGAACATCACCCGAATCAACAGAGGAACCATCCATCAAGACTGCCGCACCGAAAAAAGGAGTAACGGACCATCCTGACGAGCAACAGGTCGTGCCCGAGGCTCAGGATGGGCAAGGCCTGTTTCCCCATGCACATCCCAGTCAGATCCGGCGGGATGAAACGATGCAACATCCACACTGCGTCTTGCAAATTCTCAAGCGGCACTTTGCGCGCTACACACCTGCAATGGTAGAGCAAATCTGTGGTATCCCCCAGGATCTCTTCCTCAAGATTGCTGATACCCTGGTAAAAAATTCCGGGCGTGAGCGCACGACCAACATCTCATACGCCGTTGGTTGGACCCAGCATACGACTGGGGTACAAATGATTCGCACCGCGGGCATTTTGCAGCTCTTGCTGGGCAACATAGGGCGACCGGGCGGCGGCATCCTGGCCTTGCGCGGCCATGCCAACATCCAGGGATCCACCGATATTCCGACACTCTACAATATGCTGCCGGGCTACCTGCTCATGCCCAGTGCACTGCGCGAGGAGTACGACTTTGAGACGTATATGGAGCACAACAGCCAGGATGCTGGCTGGTGGGTGCACTATCCTGAGTACTTTGTGAGCCTGATGAAGGCATGGTACGGTGACGCCGCCACCAGGGAGAATGACTGGGCCTTTAACTACCTGCCCAAAGTCATTGGTGACCATTCAGACCTCCCTATGTTTGTCAGCATGAAGGATGGGAAAATGCAGGGCTACTTCTCCATGGGTCAGAACCCGGCGGCAGGCGGCATCCACGCCGGCTTCAACCGCGCCGCTCTGGAGAAACTGGACTGGATGGTCATGCGTGACTTCTACGAAATCGAGACGGCAGCATACTGGAAACGCGCGGGCATCGACCCTACTAAAATTCCTACAGAAATCTTCTTCCTGCCAGCCGCAACGCATGTCGAGAAAGAGGGCAGCTTCACCAACACGCAGCGCCTCATCCAATACCGTGACCAGGCTGTAGATTCACCAGGTGATGCGCGTTCTGAAAACTGGTTTATGACAGAACTCTACCTGCGCCTGAAAGAGATGTACAAGGACAGCACGAAGGAGCGTGACAAACCTATACAAAACCTGCTCTGGAATTACCGCCGTGCAGGACCGCTTCAGGAACCCGTGGTCGAAGATATCGTGAAGGAGATCAATGGTTACACCATCGCCGACGGCAAAGTGGTCAAAGATTTTACCGCGCTCAAAGCCGATGGCAGTACAGCTTGTGGCTGCTGGATTTTCAGTGGCATTATGCCTGAAGAGGGGAAGAACCTGGCACGCAGCCGTCAAGGTGATGAGTACGTCAGCCTTGGATGGGGCTTTACCTGGCCTGCCAACCGCCACATTCTGTATAATCGCGCCTCGGCCGACCCTGCGGGCAAGCCGTGGTCGGAGCGCAAGAAATACATCTGGTGGGACCCGCTTAACGATAATGGCAATGGAACAAAGGGGCGCTGGGTCGGGTATGATATTCCTGACTTTCCTGAAACCAAGCCCCCAGACGCCAAAGCCAATCCAGATGGCTATGGGCTGGATGCCCATTCGGGCGCTGATCCATTTACCATGCATAGCGAAGGGAAAGGCAGGATCTATGCTCCCAGCGGACTGACCGATGGTCCACTGCCCACGCACTATGAGCCGGTAGAGTCGCCTGTCACGAATACACTTTACCCCAAAACTCCTATCAATCCAGTCGTGAAACACTGGTATCGGCCAGACAATCCAGAACACGGCATCGCCAACCCAGACTATCCCTATGCGATTACGACCTACCGCCTCACCGAACATCATGTCGGCGGAGCTATGACACGTTGGCTGCCCTGGCTCTCCGAACTACAGCCGGAGCTGTTCGCCGAGATTAGCGAGGAACTGGCGGCTGAGAAAGGCGTCAACAATGGAGATTGGATCACGCTTTCCACGGCACGTGCTGAGGTAGAGGCCAAGGCGCTGGTCACACCACGCATAAAGCCACTGAAGATAAATGGGCGCATTGTCCATCAAATTGGTTTGCCATACCACTGGGGCTATAAGGGTGTGGTGCAAGGCGACGTAGCCAACGATTTACTGCTCCTGGTAGCAGAGCGCAACGTCAGCATGCATGAGGCAAAATCATTTACCTGTAACATGCGCCCAGGACGTCGCTCACACCAGGGCCAGGATGGCAGTATTGTAGGACGTGAACCGCCGTAACGGCGAGGAAGGAGAGCATTTATGGGTCAGATGGGATTTTTCACCGATACCACACTCTGCATCGGCTGTAAAGCCTGCGAGGTTGCGTGCAAACAATGGAATCAGCTGCCTGCCGATGGCTACAAGTTGACGGGCCATAGCTACGACAATACCCTGGCGCTCTCCGCTACGACCTGGCGGCATGTCGCCTTTATTGAGCAGCCACGACCAGCGAACGGAACGGGCAAGACCGTCAACTGGTTGATGATGAGCGATGTGTGCAAACACTGCGCCAATCCCGGCTGTCTAGAGGCTTGCCCTACGGGAGCACTGATACGCAATGAGTTTGGGGATGTTTACCTGCAACCCGATATCTGTAATGGCTGCGGCTATTGCGTTCCCTCCTGTCCCTTTGGCGTAGTGGCACGCAATGACGACGACGGGCGCGCCTTTAAATGCACGTTGTGCTACGATCGCCAGAAGGATGGCATAGAGCCGGCCTGCGCAAAGGCCTGCCCAACCGACTCGATCACCTTTGGTGATCTCGATGAGCTGAGAGCCAGGGCCAAAAAACGCGTAGGCGCATTGCACGAACGCGGCGAAACGGCGGCATACCTCTATGGCGTGGATGAGGATACCTCTGTAGGCGACCTCAATGCTTTTTTCCTGCTAATGGATCGGCCTTCCGTCTATAACCTGCCAGAAAAACCTAAACTCCCCCAGGAGAATGTCCTGCCAGGTTTCATGGCAAGCCTGGTTGCAGCTACGTTCTTGACGCTTGCCACGGCCCTTTCACTGTGGAGTAGAAAAAAATAATATGTCTTGTTCCTGGCTCTCAGTAGTCATCAGGAGAAACAATCATGAGCAGTATCGATACACAACGTCAAAATAAAAGCGGTGCCCACCCCGGCCTCACGGCGAACCGGGACGAGTCATTACTTCATGGACAGAAAAATTATTATAACCTGCCACTGCTCAAAAAGGCCCACTGGACATGGGAAGTGATCCTGTACTTCTTTATTGGGGGTATAGCTGGAGGTTCCTACCTGACGGCAACTCTGGCCGACCTGCTTGGTCCGACCAGAGACGCTTCACTCGTTCGAGCAGGGCGCTACCTCTCATTCGTGGGCATAATTATCAGCCCCATCCTGCTGATCAAAGACCTGGGGCGGCCCGAGCGGTTTGTGCATATGCTGCGTATCTTCAAGTTACGTTCAGCTATGTCATTGGGGACATGGGGGTTGACAATCTTTGGCCTGTTCTGCGGCTTCACCATGGCCTACCAGATGACGAAAGATGGCCTCCTGAATTGGCTGCCCTTCTTTCCCAGGCTTTTCAAGGCACTGCCGATCAAGCTCATTGAGATCATTGGCAGTTTCTTCGGGCTTTTCGTGGCCTCGTACACCGGCGTCTTGCTGGCCTCGACCGCTGTACCAGTTTGGGCTCGTGCTCGCCACATCCTGGGGCCGCTCTTCCTGACCTCAGGTCTATCCACTGCTCTTGCCAGCCTTTCGTTCATCCTCTCCCTGGGACGCCACAATCAGGACTCACTTGAAAAATTAGAGCGGGCTGAGCTAGTAGCTATGAGCACCGAACTTGGCCTGATTTCATCGCTGCCAGTAATCCTGGGACCACTTGCCAGGCCGCTTCTTAAGGGCAAAGTAGGCGTATTTTTCACCGCTGGAACGATTGGCAGTGGACTATTTCTCCCATTACTCATCCGCATTGGTTGGCGATTGGCCGGCAAGCGTACTCCTCGTACGTTAAATATCGGCACATCGCTTCTCGTGCTCATCGGAGGATTGATCCTCCGCTATGTCTGGATTGCGGCGGGCCGTGCTTCAGCCGATGATCCACAGGCAACTCATTACTACAATGCTATTGAGTGGAGAGAAAGGCAACGCTAGGACTTGCCCTCTATTCCTTCTTCCTTAAGAAAGGGCAAATACATATGGTAAAGCTACGCAAGAATACTCTAAACACCACCATCGTTCCAGGTTCCAATCTATTCTCTGTCACGAAACCAGGTGATCCTACTATAGTGTATGTACGAGCCGCTACCCTAGGCTTTGTAACCGGCTTACGCTCGATGACATCCTTTGCCCTGTTGAGTTGGCTCCAAGCAGATGATAATTCAGCTTCGCAAGACTCACTAGAGACTTTCCTTGACTATCCAGCAGTTCGCATCATCACCGGGTTATTAGCCTTAGGAGAATTGGTCGGCGATAAGCTGCCCATTACACCCAGCCGCCTGAGTCCAGGGCCGCTAATCGTGCGCCTGGTAATCGGTGCACTCGCAGGCATGAACATCTGCCACCAGGCTCGCCAACCCCTGGCCTTCGGAGCCCTACTTGGAGCAGCCGGTGCGGGTACGGGTTCATTCGCGGGCTACTATGGACGCACTACACTGGCGAAAGCCACTAAAATTCCTCAATGGCTATGGGGAGTAGTAGAGGATGGGCTGGCAGTCTACCTTGGTTCCCTGGCCGTAGGGTCAGCAGCGGCTCCTTGACTGGATCGCCCAGCAAGATCAGCACACGAACTTGAAAAATGATACGCACTCCTTCTCTGCAAGCACTCAAATTCTATCAACATCGCACTTATGAAGGGGAAACATTCACTTTGCGGGTAAGCATTGTTCCATCGATGCCAGGGCTTTATGGAAGGGGCAGCAAGCGAGGGTACTCGTGCTGCCCAGGAAATTCTTCAGGATTATAAAATGATCTCATTCGTTCTAATTTGTCACAACATCGCTACCATCGCTGCTGAACCTCAGGACGAATGTAGGTATCATAGACCTCTTGTATACGAAGCATAGATTCATTGGTGAGCGGGGGCAGTGCTGCCGCCTTCACATTATCCTCAGCCTGTTCCGGATTCTTAGCACCAGGAATGGCGCTTGTCACTTCAGCAAACATCAGAATCCAACGCAATGCAAATTGCGCCATAGTGGCACCTTGCGGCACGAGCGGACGCAATTCCTCCACTGCGCGTAAACCCGTTTCATAGTCAACGCCTGAGAACGTCTCTCCCTGGTCAAAGGCTTCGCCATGCCGGTTAAAGTTGCGATGATCGTTTTCAGCAAACTGCGACTGCGGACTGAGCTTGCCGGTCAACAAGCCACTTGCCAGCGGTACTCGTGCCAGGATGCCCACACGATGCTCACTTGCAGCAGTAAAAAACTGTTCAGCCGGTTTGAAACGAAACATGTTGAAGATGATCTGCACGCTCTGAACGTTAGGATAGGTAATCGCTTTGAGCGCCTCGTCCACACGCTCCACGCTCACACCATAAAAGCGGACTTTACCCTCCTGCACCAGACCATCCAGGACGCCAAAAACCTCTGGCATATCATACACCTCAGACGGCGGGCAGTGCAGTTGAACCAGGTCGAGCGCTTCGGTCTGCAAGTTGCGCAGACTGCGTTCGACAAAGCTGGTCAGGTTCTGGCGGTTATAGCCACTCGCCACGTGAGGGTTAAGCCGCCGTCCCGCCTTGGTCGCCACAATAAGCTGCTCCCTGCGAGCCTTACGTACCTGGGCAATCAGCTGCTCGGAGTGCCCATCGCCATAGACATCGGCAGTATCGATGAAATTTACCCCTAGATCGATGGCTTTATGCAGGGCCGCCAGCGATGCCTTGTCATCAGTAGTTCCCCAGTCACCTCCACCAATGCCCCAGGCTCCAAAGCCAATCTCCGAAATATTCCAGCCAGTACGACCCAATGCACGATATTTCATAGAGTATTCCCACCTTCCTTATAGCAGGCTTGAACAGGTACCTTCGCAGGTATTTGTCAACTTTAATGCTGTAACAGTAGTGTACCGCAGCCTGGATATTATTGCAAAAGAAGGTCGAGCAGGTTAGTTGTACTGCTCCTTGTTCTGCTGCCTGTCTTGCGTGCTCTTGCTGATAATCAACTCAGCAAATTCATGCATCACTGCGCTAGGAGACGAAGCGCGCATTTGCGCGAGACGCAAGTAGTAGTCTGCTTGCTCAGCAGTCAGCGAGACCGTATATTCAACGCCATTCTTTCCGGCAATGGTTATAACTTTTTCCATGATACTCTTCCTTTTAAACGACCTGGGCTTTCTTCTGCGGTTCCGTCTCATCAGTATCCATCCGCTGCGCATACACGTGATAATCGGGTAAGAAACGTTGATAGGTACTTGACAACAATGGCGAT
>WNFM01262958.1_pt1 | contig 10660 bp, 6 predicted proteins | sample 5400271 | NCBI WGS metagenome assembly WNFM01 (sample SAMN13153352, study PRJNA577476) | soil metagenome | isolation source: 60 cm saprolite on Douglas fir-dominated hillslope | place: USA:California | collected 2013-09-17 | reverse complement strand
GTACCGATAGGTTCGTCGCCGAGGCTTCGACCAGCATTAGCCTCGGGAAATCCTCTGCCGAAAGCGTCTGCAAGTTGAAACGGCTTTTGCCTGACTTTACCTGAAGTCTCTTGTCCTGCAACGCGAGCGTAATCTCCGATCCCTCAGGGAGCGCACGCAGAATATCGACGAGTTTTCGTGCTCCGACTGTTAATTTCCTGACTTCGCCTGGCCCTTCTATGGTCATGCTCGTCGTGATCTCGATCTCGATGTCGGTGGCGACAAACTCGATGTGGGTGTCGGTCCTAGAAAGCAATACGTTGGACAAGATCGGCAGCGTGTGGCGCCGCTCGATTATTCCAGTGACCGCCTGCAGAGGCGCGAGCAGCGCTTCGCGTTGGGTCTTCAACAGATTCATTTAATTTCCTTGATGATGATGATGATGATCACGATCTTCTAGGTGGATAACTCTGCTCGGCCCCTTGGGGAACGACGCTTCGTCGTTCGCAAGCTGTTAGTAAAGAGCAGAAGAGATTGTGGTATTGACATGAACAAGAAACCGCCGCCTCTCGGCGGCGCCATTTGCTCACAATTCGTCCCACGGTTGTGCGCAGCTTGTTCACCCTTTGAGTACCTGCTCGAGTACGTGGTAATCGCGGTTGATGTCGTGGTTCTTCTCTCGCAGCGCTGCGATAGTGCGACACGCGTGAAGGACGGTTGTATGGTCGCGGTTGCCGAACGCATCGCCGATATCCGGTAGGCTCATCTGGGTGAGGTCCTTCGCGAGCGCCATTGCAAGCTGGCGGGGCCGAGCGACGTTTCGACTGCGCTTTTTCGAATGCATGTCGGATATCTTGATCTTGTAGTAATCGGCGACGGTCTTCTGGATGTTGTCGACGGTGATTTGCCGGTTTTGCGCCGTTAGGAGGTCCTTGAGGGCCTCCTTGGCGGTGTCAAGCGTGATATCTCGGCCGTTGAAGCGCGAATAAGCGATGACGCTTTTGAGTGCGCCTTCCAGTTCGCGTACGTTTGAGCGGATGTGCTTGGCAATGAAGAAGGCGACTTCCTCCGAGAGCTTGAGCGACACTGCTTCGGCTTTTTTCAAGATGATTGCGACTCGCATTTCCTGCTCTGGGGGCTCTATTGCCACAGTTAGGCCCCAAGAAAAGCGTGATTTGAGGCGCTCGTCGATTCCCGCCAGATCTTTGGGATATGTATCGCAGGTGATGATGAGCTGTTTGTGTGCCTCGATCAAGGCATTGAATGCGTAAAAAAATTCCTCCTGAGTGCGGTCCTTCCCGGTGAAAAACTGGATGTCATCGATCAGTAGAAGATCGAGCGAGTGATAATAACGTTTGAACTCATCGAAGGATTTCTGTTGGTAGGCTCTAATGACGTCGGAGATGTACTGCGCGGCGTGGAGGTAGCGCACCCGGGCGCTCGGATGCTGCGCGAGAACAAGGTTGCCGACCGCGTGAATCAGGTGGGTCTTTCCCAAACCCACGCCACCGTAGATGAAGAGCGGGTTGTACGATGTGCCGGGGTGTTCGGCGACCTGCAGTGCCGCGGCGCGCGCGAGCTGATTGGCTTTTCCGGCGACAAAGCCGTCGAAGCTGAATTCTGGAATCAGGCTCGAACGCTCAGCGTGCGGAGATCGAGGCGCGAGAGTGCGCGCGGCGCGGATCGCGGGGGCAGAAGCGGAAGCGGAAGCCTTAATAGGCTCCGCTGCGCTCGCGGTTTCGAGATTGAGCGATACGCGGATTGGGGACGAGAAGAATTCCGCCCCCATCGCCTCGATGCGGGGAACGAACCGCTCCTTCACCCACTGAAGCACAAAGCGGTTGGGAGCGAGTATACGCAGCTCCCCGGATGGCGCCGCCGAAGCGTCGAGTTTGAGCGGCCGGATCCAGGTATTAAACTGCTGAGCGGGAAGCTCTTTTTCGAAGCGACTCAGGCACGAGGCCCAGAAACCCTGCATGGAGACTTATGTGGTTCGGTTCGAGGAAAAGAGCCCAGCGATTTTACCCGTTTCTTGGAAAGTTATCCACAGCCGGAGAGCGCTTAATTCTTTGACAATTCTGGCTAAAATATCGTCTAATTAAAGGTTATTGTCCGCTCCAGAGAATCCCTCTAATGAAACGTACTTTTCACCCTTCTGTCGTTCGCAGGAAGCGTACTCACGGGTTTCTTGTTCGCATGCGCACGCGCGGGGGTCGGGCCGTGCTTCGGGCACGCCGCGCTAAAGGGCGTGCCCGTTTGAGCGTTTGAGCGCTCGCAAGCGCTACAGTCGAAGGCAGCGGCTCGGAACGGCCGATATTGCATCACTGCTTTCCGGCGGGCGAGCACTCAAGCGTCCCGGGTTCAGCGTGCTATTCAGAGCAAACCTGCTCGGTGTTCCCAGACTAGGTCTCATCGTTCCCAAGCGCGTCTTTCCGCGTGCAGTCGACCGCAACCGGATGAAGCGCTCGTTGCGGGAGTTGTTTCGAGCTCAACAAGCGCGACTTGGAAGCCGCGATATTCTGATTCGGTTAACCGCAGGTACAGTTGCGTTGGCGGAAGTGGAGCGATGCCTGGTAGGACCGTCGTGAGTAGACTGTTATCGCTCTTGATTCGGAGTTATCGCTACGGTTTGAGTCCGCTGCTTGGCATGCACTGCCGTTTCCATCCCTCCTGCTCCGCATACGCGCTGGAGGCTCTCGAACGCCACGGCACGGCGCGGGGCGCGTGGCTTGCTCTCGCGCGCCTAGCGCGGTGTCATCCTTGGCACCCAGGTGGCCATGACCCGGTCCCGTAATTGTCTGCTCGCCTCATGGACACTCAGCGTCTGATCCTCTTCCTCGTTTTCTCGTTCTCGCTGCTGTTCCTTTGGCAAGAGTGGCAGAAGGAGCATCGGCCGGTTGTCCCTGCCGCGCCCCCTTCGCCCCTGTCGGCTCCCGCGCCGAGCGCTCCTGCGACGGCCCCGGGTGCAAGCGCCGTTCCAGCGGTCAACGCTCCCCGAAGCGGCCAACGCGTGCACGTGCGCACCGACACCATGGCCGCGGAGATCGACACACTGGGTGGCGACCTCGTTTACCTGGAACTTCTGCAGCACAGAGATACGCTCGATGGAAGCAAAAATCTGGTGCTGCTTGGACCCGAGCATCGCTATTCCGCGCAAAGTGGCTTGACGGGCGGCCTGCCATTCCACAGAACGCTCTTCACGACAGCGGAACCGGAAACGTCTCTCGCTCCGGGAAAAGACCACCTGGAGGTTCGGCTCGAGGCGAGCGCACCGGGCGGAGTGAAGGTGACAAAAATTCTCACCTTTCATCGCGCTAGCTACCAGATCGACATGACCGAGGAGATCAGAAACGGCACTGCTTCGCCCCTCTCGACCTTCGCCTATTTCCAGCTCACGCGCGACGGCAAAGCTCCCGCAGGCGATCCCCGCATGGCGCAGACGTATACGGGTGCCGCCCTGTACACCGAGCAGGACAAGTTTCAAAAACTGCCGTTCAGCGACATCGACAAAGGAAAGCTTCCGTCGAAAAAGTCGAGCGACGGCTGGATCGCGATAGTTCAGCACTACTTTGTGGCTGCGCTTCTGCCGCCGGACAAGGTGCAGCGCGATTTCTATGCGAGCAGACTCGCGGAGGAGTTTTACTCCGTAGGCGTGAAGATTCCGGTCGGGCCGATCGCGCCCGGCGCCGCTGAGAGCGTCGCAGTCGCGCTTTACGCGGGTCCGCAGTATCAGGATAACCTCGACGCAGTCGCCCCTGGCTTGCAACTCGTGGTCGACTACGGAAACTTCAAGATGATCTCGGAGCCGCTCTTCTGGGTTCTCAAATTCTTCCATGGGTGGATGGGGAACTGGGGTCTTGCGATCATCCTGCTTACCATAGTCATCAAGCTGATCTTTTTTCCGCTTTCGGCCGCGAGTTACCGCTCGATGGCGAAGATGAAGCTGGTGACGCCGCGGTTGATGAAGCTCCGCGAGCAGTATGCGGATGACAAAGCGAAGATGAACCAGGCAATGATGGACCTGTACAAGACCGAGAAAATCAACCCGCTCGGGGGTTGCCTGCCGATCCTCGTGCAGATTCCGGTTTTCATCGCGCTCTACTGGGTCCTCTTCGAAAGCGTGGAGCTACGTAACGCCCCGTTCTACCTGTGGATCAAGGATCTTTCGGCACCCGATCCTTGGTACGTGCTTCCAACGCTGATGATGGCCTCCATGCTCGTTCAGACCAAGATGAATCCCACGCCGCCCGATCCGGTTCAGGCCAAGGTGATGATGATCATGCCGTTTGCGTTCGGGGTGATGTTCTACTTCTTCCCCTCGGGCTTGGTTCTCTATTGGTTCGTCAACAATATCCTGTCGATCCTGCAGCAGTGGCAGATCACCCGCATGATCGGGGGAGAAAAAACCGCCGCCAGCGTCAAACGCTGAACCGCTGCCCGATAGCGGGCAGACGATAATGCGCGGGAACAAACATGGCAGGACCGTCCGATACCGATGTGATCGCGGCTGTCGGGACTGCGCCGGGAAGGGCGGGTATCGGCGTTGTGCGCGTTTCCGGCAAGAAGCTAGAGCAGCTCGCGTCACGCTTACTCGGCGCCGTACCGGCGCCGCGACTGGCCGTGCGTGCGACGTTCCGTGGCGCGGCCGGTGAGCCGATCGACGACGGCATCACACTTTTTTTCCCTGCACCGGCGTCCTATACCGGCGAGGATGTGCTTGAGCTACAGTGTCACGGAGGGCCCGTGGTCCTCTACATGGTCTTGAAGCGATGCCTGGAGCTTGGCGCGCGCCTCGCCGAGCCCGGGGAATTTACCCGTCGCGCTTTCCTGAATGACAAGCTCGATCTCGCGCAGGCCGAGGGCGTGGCCGACCTGATCGACGCCGCTACCGAGGCTGCGGCGCGTTGCGCGCTCCGGTCGCTGCGCGGGGAATTCTCGCAGGTGATCGCAAACCTTGCGAAGGGGCTCGTTGAGCTGCGCACGCTGGTGGAAGCGACCCTGGATTTTCCCGAGGAGGAAATCGATCAAATGGACCGAGAGGAGGCCCGGGGGCGCCTGGGGCATCTCCGGGAAGAGGTTAGCCGTTCGCTTGCTCGAGCCCGTCAGGGCAGCGTCCTTCGCAGCGGACTTCAGGTTGTGTTGGCAGGTCAGCCCAACGTAGGAAAATCGTCGCTCCTCAACCGGCTGGCCGGAGAAGACCTCGCCATCGTCACTGAAATTCCCGGCACCACGCGTGATGCAGTACGCCAGACGATTCAGATCGACGGCGTGCCCATGAATATCATCGATACTGCCGGTCTGCGAGACGCTGCCGACGAGGTTGAGGCAATTGGCATCGCGCGCACTTGGGAGGTGATCGGACACGCCGATGCGCTCCTTCTTGTCGTCGACGCCCGTAACGGCGTTACCGCAGCCGACCGGTCCATCGTCGACCGGCTGCCGGGGAAACTGAAGGCGGTGACGGTGTTCAACAAGATCGATCTTTCCGGTGACGCGGCGCGGGCGGAGGAGAGCACGCGCGGTTGGCACATTCATGTTTCGGCTAAGACCGGTGAGGGCTTAGGCGCGCTGCGTCAGGCCCTGCTCAAGCTCGCCGGCTGGCAATCGGGGGAAGAAGATGTATTCATGGCGCGCGAGCGGCACCTCGTTTCCCTCGAGCGTGTCGCACAGGCTCTCGAGCGGGCCGGAAAGACGATGCAACAGAACGAACTTTTCGCGGAGGAACTTCGTCTAGCGCAGCGCGAGCTCGGCTCGATTACGGGGGAGTTTTCGGCGGATGACCTGCTGGGTCGAATCTTCGCGCGCTTTTGCGTTGGGAAGTGAAAGTGATCCCGTCTCGCATGAGACCTTATCCGGTCTTGAAAGCGCTCGTGATTTGCGGTGCGGGCGGGGCGCTCTTCAGCGCGGTGCGCGCACCCCTCCCATGGATGCTTGGGCCTTTGCTAGCCATGGCTTTTGGAAAGTTCGTGGGCGGCGATCTGGCTTCACCGAAGGCGGGCCGAGCGACCGGACAGCTCATCATAGGCTGCGCGCTTGGCTTGTACTTCACCCCGGTGGTGGGCCACGAGGTCGTAGCGCGCTGGTATCTGTTGATCGCAGCGGCGACTTTCGCGGTTCTCCTCGCGTACGCAAGTGGATGGTTCCTCACGCGCACCACGGGGCTAGATGGGACGACAGCGCTTTTCGCCAGCGTTCCCGGAGGAGCCGCGGAGATGACTATCTTGGGCGAGCGCTTCGGCGCCAGGCCTGATCGCGTGGTGCTCGCGCAGTCGCTGCGCGTCATGATTGTCGTCGTAGTGGTGCCATTCCTGTTCACCTTGCTCGGTGTGCACGGAGCGGACGACTATCGCCCGGCGCAACTCGGCGTGGAGGCCGCGGGGTTGGTTACCTTGCTTGTGCTGGCGGCGACGGCCGGTGCGCTGCTTGCCAAACTGAGCGTGCCAAACGCCTGGATGCTGGGACCGCTCGCAGTAGCGGTCGCGCTGACTCTTGCCGAGGTGGGGTTGTCGGTCATTCCAGCATGGCTGTCTAATTCGGCACAGCTTCTGCTCGGGTGCGCGCTCGGGTCAGGTTTTGATCGAAAATCGCTTAGTACCGCACCGCGCTTCGTTGCCATGGTGTGCGCCTCCGTGGTTCTGGCCGTTTTGGTCTCCGCCCTCTTCGCGTGGGGTCTCGCGCTTGCAGATGCGGTCCCAATCTCGACGATGGTGCTCGCCACGGCGCCAGGGGGCATGGCGGAGATGTGTGTCACTGCAAAGGTCCTCCAACTCGGGGTGCCGCTCGTCACCGCGGCCCACGTCACGCGGGTGATTATTCTCGTGACCACGACCGCGCCTATGTTCCGGCTTGCGAAACACCTCCGGCGCAGGTGGCGGACATAAACGGACGGATTATCTCTTAAGTACCAGTTCTATCACGGTATTTTCCGCGCCTCGCGGATCGTGATAGAGTTCGCAGCCTAACAGTTCTTTCACGACCAGCAGCCTCGACTTACATGCTGCCAAGTCGTTATCGCGAGGCCCCAGGATGAATCAACCTTACGCTGCCGCTATTGATATCGGCGCTCCGGCTTACGTTCAGCACCACGGCGTCAAGGAATGGGTCGCGCGCTTTGCCGCGCTGACCAAGCCGGACCGAATTCAATGGTGCGACGGCTCGGTGGAAGAATACGACCGGCTTTGCGACGAGATGGTCAAGTCGGGAATGCTGAAGCGGCTCAGCCCCAAGCTTCGTCCGAATTCTTTCCTCGCGCTCTCCGATCCCGACGACGTGGCGCGCACCGAAGATCGGACCTTCATCTGCTCTCAGAAAAAGGAAGATGCGGGCCCGACCAACAACTGGGTCGATCCCGGGGAGATGCGCGCGACCTTGAGCAAGCTCTTCGATGGCTGTATGCGCGGCCGGACCCTGTATGTGGTTCCGTTTTCCATGGGGCCGCTCGGGTCGCACATCGCGCATATCGGCATCGAACTGACCGACTCGCCCTACGTAGTGGTCAGCATGCACGTCATGACGCGCATGTCGAAAAAGGTGTGGGAAATTCTGGGCAAAAGCGGACACTTCGTACCCTGCGTCCATTCAGTCGGTGCGCCGCTCGTTCCCGGCCAGAAGGATGCGCGCTGGCCGTGCAGCAAGGAGCACAGATATATCGTCCATTACCCGGAGACCAAGGAGATATGGTCCTTCGGCTCCGGTTATGGTGGCAACGCGCTGCTCGGGAAAAAGTGCTTTTCGCTTCGCATCGCCTCCATCATGGGGCGGGAACAAGGTTGGCTCGCGGAGCATATGCTGATCCTCGGTGTGACGCCGCCTTCGGGTGAGAAGCTCTACGTGAGTGCGGCGTTTCCCTCGGCGTGCGGCAAGACGAATTTCGCTATGCTGATTCCCCCACCGGCGTTCAAGGGTTGGAAAGTCTCGACCGTCGGGGAAGACATTGCGTGGATCAAACCGGGCAAGGACGGTCGTTTCTACGCGATCAATCCCGAATCGGGATTTTTCGGCGTTGCGCCGGGCACGTCCGAGAAGACCAATCCCAACTGCATGGCGATGATCAGGAGCAACACGATATTCACGAACGTGGCGATGACGCCGGAGGGAGACGTATGGTGGGAAGGAATGACCGATACGCCCCCCGCTAGGCTCATCGATTGGCAGGGGAGGGAGTGGACACCCGATTGCGGCAGGAAAGCGGCGCATCCCAATGCGCGATTCACGGTTCCAGCGTCGCAGTGTCCTTCGATCGATTCCGATTGGGAAAATCCGCAGGGTGTTCCGATATCTGCCTTCGTGTTCGGAGGCCGGCGCTCCGACACCGTGCCGCTTGTCTCCGAGGCAGTCGATTGGGACTCTGGCGTGTATATGGCGGCAACGATGGGTTCGGAGACCACGGCCGCCGCGACTGGAAAGGTAGGGGTGGTAAGGCGCGATCCCATGGCAATGATCCCTTTTGTCGGGTACAACATGGGCGATTACTTCAACCATTGGCTCAAACTGGGGCGCTCGGTGCCTCAGCGGCCCCGTATCTTCTGCATCAATTGGTTTCGCACCGATGCCAATGGAAAATTCATCTGGCCTGGCTACGGCGAAAACATGCGAGTACTGAAGTGGATTGTGGAGCGCTGTCAGGGCAGGGGCAACGCGGTTGAAACACCTATCGGCAAGGTCCCAGATTTCCAGGATTTGGATTGGAAGGGACTGGAAAGCTTCGACAGCGAGAAATTCAAGCGCGTGAGCTCGATCGACGGCGGGGAGTGGAGGCGGGAACTGAAACTGCAAGATGAGTTGCTGCAGATGCTGGGGAGCCGTTTGCCGCGTGAGCTCGCTGCGCGACGTGAGACGCTCGGGCGTTCCCTGGGCTGAGGTTCCAAGTATTCCCACCGCAGCCGCTGCAAGGGCGCTTTCTTAATAAGCTGTTGTTTATATTTATATTAATGATCAAAACGGCTGAGCTGCAGTCGTTGTGAATATCCGGTTTGGACCCTGTTAGTAAGCTGTGTCTCTGCGGGCTAACAAGCTGTGCAATTCCAGTGGAGAGTCTGTCAAAGGACGTTTCACGTGAAACGTCCGGCTGTCTATGGGTTTAGTCCCCCTTTATCCCGCGATTGACCGAGTCCTCTCTGAACGCTCGAAGGTTCACAGTGAAACACTGTCTCTCGTCCTGGATTACCTTTAAAATTCGATTGGTTTCGCTCTATTTTCCTGCTCAAAGCGATGCAATTTCCCTCCCAGTTCGATGTGATCGTGGTCGGCGGTGGCCACGCCGGGACCGAGGCCGCACTCGCGGCGGCGCGGGCCGGTTGTCGGACTCTTCTGCTTACCCACAATATCGAAACGCTGGGACAGATGTCTTGCAACCCGTCAATCGGCGGCATTGGGAAGGGACATCTTGTCAAGGAAGTGGATGCCTTGGGCGGTGCCATGGCGATAGCCACAGACGAAGCCGGGATCCAGTTTCGCATCCTGAATTCCTCCAAGGGTCCCGCAGTCCGCGCGACGCGCGCGCAAGCCGATCGTCTCCTGTACAAGCACGCGATTCGATCGCGGCTGGAGAACCAGGCCAACTTGACTTTATTCCAGCAGGCGGTGGACGACCTCCTGTTGGAAGGCGACCGCGTTGCCGGGGTAGTGACTGAGCTCGGCGTTCGCTTTTCCAGCCGCGTCGTGGTGCTGACCACGGGCACGTTCCTTTCCGGACTCATCCATATCGGATTGGCGAACTACCGGGCTGGTCGGGCCGGGGACCCGCCTTCAGTCAGTCTCGCTGCGCGACTGCGCGAGCTCCAGCTTCCGGTGGGTCGCCTCAAAACCGGAACGCCGCCCCGGCTCGACGGTCGCACCATCGACTTTTCGGTGATGAAAGCGCAGCCGGGCGATGAACCGGTGCCCGTCTTCTCCTTTGTCGGAACGACAGGGATGCACCCTTGCCAACTGCCCTGCTGGATCACCCACACCAATCCGCATACGCACGAAATCGTCCGCCGGGGCTTGGACCGCTCGCCGATGTACACAGGAGTGATCGAGGGTATCGGCCCCCGCTATTGCCCTTCGATCGAGGACAAGATCCATCGCTTTGCCGCCAAACAGAGTCACCAGATATTTCTCGAGCCCGAAGGGCTCACCACCAACGAGTTTTATCCGAACGGAATCTCGACGAGTCTGCCCTTCGATGTGCAGATCGAGCTCGTGCGCAGCATCCGGGGGCTCGAGCAGGCCCATATCCTGCGGCCCGGTTACGCCATCGAATACGACTACTACGACCCGCGCAACCTAAGGTCGTCGCTGGAAACGAAGTCGATCTCGGGCCTGTTCTTTGCGGGACAGATCAACGGCACTACCGGCTACGAGGAAGCGGCGGCGCAGGGAATCCTCGCGGGTATCAATGCGGCGCTCCTCGTCCGGGACGAGCATGCTTGGTGCCCGCGGCGCAACGAAGGGTATATCGGTGTCTTGGTCGACGACCTCATTACCCGCGGTGTTTCGGAGCCGTATCGCATGTTCACCAGCCGCGCGGAATATCGGCTCATGCTGCGCGAGGACAATGCGGACTTGCGACTCACCGAGACCGGTCGCAGGCTCGGCGTGGTAGACGATGTCCGCTGGGGCGCGTTCAACCGCAAGCGCGACGCGATCGGCCGCGGGCAGGAGCGGCGCAGGTCCACCTGGGTCAGTCCCAAGTCCCTGC
>WNFM01241761.1_pt2 | contig 10661 bp, 9 predicted proteins | sample 5400271 | NCBI WGS metagenome assembly WNFM01 (sample SAMN13153352, study PRJNA577476) | soil metagenome | isolation source: 60 cm saprolite on Douglas fir-dominated hillslope | place: USA:California | collected 2013-09-17 | reverse complement strand
TGATGTCCCCTGCCTGTCAAAACCGAACGTTCGGCGAACCGCCACGCTTGGCGCAGAGCGGACGGCGATGCGCGAACAACATCTTGTGCCGATGAGGAATGAGGAGAACGGACGTAGTTGGCTACTGACTGGGTTTCAATGCCCTCATAGGTGGACGACGCGGCGAAATCGACTATAAAAATATTTAATTGACGTGTCGGCTAGTCGACTTGAGGGTGCTGGCAAAGGATGCGTCCGCAGCTGAAAATGCGCCGATTTCTTCAGTGAGCCGAATCGAAAGCTGCTTGCTGGGTGTCAATTTCTCCGCGCGGAACTTTCGAACCGCACTTGAGGGCGATTGTCATAGCGCTGTGTGAGGAGTAATTTGCTGATGCCAGAAGATGATCCAAGCTGGGCTGTGGGGGCTTTATGGCCACGGCCAAATTTGGGAGGAGTGCGGCCTTCATGAAGGAGCGCCCGAAGCCGTTGATCCGTCGGCGCGATTTGTTTCGTGCGGCGATTGCCGGCGTCGCAGGCGCCGCCGCGAGCACGCTGGTGCCGGCGTCGGCGGCCTCCGAGCCTGTTGACCTCAAAGAAAAGCGCAGGGCGAGATACCAAGCTCACTCCCCCGAGGTTCAAGACTTCTATCGCGTCAACAGCTATCCAGCCCGATAGTGGGAGACGTCCGTGCTGATCAAAAAGTCGGAACGTCGTCGAACTCCAGGAAGCATCGCCGGCGCACGGTCAAGTGAAGCGCGCGGCAATCTGGATCGACGCGGCTTTCTGAAACGTTCGGGTGTCGCCGCCGGGGCGCTGGCGGCGCTGGGCAATCTTCCGCTCGGCGGCATACGCAAAGCGGAGGCCGGTCCACCACCTCCCCCGGGTGCGGAGGTCACGACGCACAAGAATATCTGCACGCATTGTTCGGTCGGCTGCTCAGTGATCGCCAAAGTCGCAAATGGTGTGTGGATCGGCCAGGAGCCTGATTACGACAGCCCGATCAATCGGGGCTCGCATTGCTGCAAGGGCGCGGCTGTCCGCGACGACGTGCTGAGCCAGCGCCGCCTGCGCTATCCCGTGAAGCTGGTGGATGGTCAATGGAGGCGCATCTCCTGGGAAACGGCCGTCAACGAGATTGGCGACAAGCTTTTAGAGATTCGCCAGAAGTCGGGACCGGACTCGGTGTACTGGCTGGGCTCGGCGAAATTCACCAATGAGGCCGCCTACCTCAACCGCAAGCTTGCGGCCTTCTGGGGCACCAATAATTCCGATCATCAGGCGCGGATCTGTCATTCCACCACGGTCACAGGGGTTGCCAACACCTGGGGCTATGGCGCGATGACAAACAGCTACAACGATATCCGCAATGCCAAGACCATCCTGCTAATGGGCGGCAATCCAGCCGAGGCGCATCCGGTTTCACTTCAGCATATTCTCGAAGGCAAGGAACTCAACCGCGCCAACATGATCGTTGTCGATCCGCGGATGACGCGGACCGCCGCGCATGCGACTGAGTATGTCCGTGTGCGTCCCGGTACCCACATCGCCACGATCTACGGGATGCTCTGGCACATTTTCGAAAATGGCTGGGAGGACAAGGAATTCTTGAGCCAGCGCGTCTACGGCGTCGACGAAATCCGCAAGCATGCGGCGAAGTGGCCGCCGCACGAGGTCGAGCGCGTCACCGGCCTGCCCGAAGCGCAGGTCAAGCACATCGCCGAAACCTTCGCCAAGCAAAAGCCGGCGACGCTGATCTGGGCGATGGGACAAACCCAGTTCACCACCGGAACAGCCAATGTCCGCGCCAGTTGCCTTTTGCTTCTCGCCACCGGCAATGTCGGATACGCCGGCGCCGGTGCCAACATCTTTCGCGGCCACACGAATGTGCAGGGCGCCACCGATCTCGGCCTCGATGTGACGACGCTGCCGCTCTATTACGGTCTCGCGGAAGAGGCTTGGCGGCATTGGTGCAGGGTGTGGGAAATCGATTACGAGTGGATGAAGTCACGCTTCCCAAGCAAGACGCTGATGGAAGCGCCGGGCATTCCGTCGACGCGCTGGTTCGACGCGACTTTGCTGCCAAAAGACCAGGTCAGCCAGCCCGACACTGTGCAGGCGATGTTCATTATGGGGCATGGCGTCAACACCATTACCCGGATGCCGGAAGCTAAGCGCGGCATCGAGAAACTTGAGCTGCTGGTGGTCAGCGATCCCTATCCGACCGCATGGTCGGTGCTCTCCGAGCGCAAGAATGGAATCTATCTTTTGCCGGCCTGCACGAGCTTCGAGATGGATGGCTCGCGCACTGCCTCGAACCGCTCGCTGCAGTGGGGCGAGAAGATCGTCGAGCCGGTTTTCGAATCGAAAAACGACTACGACACCATGTACCTGTTTGCCCGCAAGTTCGGCTTCGCCGATCAAATGTTCAAGAACATCAAAGTCGAGAACAACAGGGTGTCGGCGGAGGATATCCTGCGCGAGATCAATCGCGGCGGCTGGTCGACCGGCTATTGCGGACAATCTCCAGAACGGCTCAAGGCGCACATGAAGAACCAGGCCAAATTCGATCTGGTCACCCTGCGGGCGCCGAAGGATGATCCGGAAGTCGGCGGCGACTATTACGGTCTGCCGTGGCCATGCTGGGGGACGCCGGAGTTCAAGCATCCGGGCACGCCAATTCTTTACAACACCAGTCTGCCGGTGAAGGAAGGCGGCGGCACGTTCCGCGCCCGGTTTGGCGTTGAGCGCGTCGTCAAGCGCAAGGTGGTGGAAAACGGCCAGGAGATCGAAAAGGAGGAGCACGACAATCTCCTCGCCGAGGGCTCCTATTCGGCCGGCTCCGAAATCAAAGACGGGTATCCCGAGTTCACCCTGGGCGTGCTCAAGAAGCTCGGCTGGGACAAGGATCTGACGTCGCAGGAAATGGAGACGATCCAGCGTATCAATCCGGCCAACCCCGAAGCGGTGTCCTGGTCGCTCGACCTATCGGGCGGAATCCAGCGGGTGGCGATCGAGCACGGCTGCTCACCTTACGGCAACGCCAAGGCACGCATGATCGCGTGGAATCTTCCCGACCCGATCCCGGTTCATCGCGAGCCGATCTATACCCCGCGCCCGGACCTCGTCGCTGATTATCCGACCTTGCCCGATGCCAAGCAGTTCCGCGTACCCAATATCGGCTTTTCCGTGCAGAAGGCCGCGGTCGACCGCGGCATTGCCAAGCAATTCCCGCTGATCCTGAGCTCGGGCAGGCTTGTGGAGTATGAAGGCGGGGGCGAGGAGACGCGCTCCAACAAGTGGCTCGCCGAGTTGAAGCAGCACATGTATGTCGAAATCAATCCGGTGGACGCGCGCGAGCGCGGCATCGAGGATGGCGGATGGGTGTGGGTGACCGGCGCCGAAAACAATTCAAGGACCCGCATGAAGGCGCTGGTGACTGAGCGCGTCGGAAAGGGCCTCGCATGGATGCCCTATCATTTCGCCGGCTGGTTTGAGGGCGCCGATCTGCGGTCCAAATATCCAAAGTGCTTCGATCCGATCGTGCTCGGCGAGAGCGTGAATACGCTCACCACCTATGGCTACGATCCCGCCACCGGCATGCAGGAGCCGAAGGCGACCCTGTGCCAGATCAGGGCAGCGTAAGAGGGCGTGAACGATGGCGCGGATGAAATTCCTTTGCGACGCGGATCGCTGCATCGATTGCAACGCCTGCGTCACCGCGTGCAAGAACGAGAACGAGGTGCCGTGGGGCATCAATCGCCGGCGCGTCGTCACCATCAATGACGGCAAGCCCGGCGAGCGCTCGGTGTCGATGGCCTGCATGCATTGCACCGACGCGCCCTGCGCCGCCGTGTGCCCGGTCACTTGCATCTATCCGACCGAAGACGGCATCGTGCTGCATTCCAAGGATATCTGCATCGGCTGCGGCTATTGTTTCTATGCATGTCCGTTCGGCGCGCCGCAATACCCCAAGGTCGGCAATTTCGGGTCGCGCGGCAAAATGGACAAGTGCACCTATTGCGCCGGTGGCGGCGGGCCGGAAGCCCCCGGCAGCGCCGCGGAATTCGAGAAATACGGCTCGGACCGTTTTGGCCAGGGCAAGTTGCCGCTGTGTGCCGAGATGTGCTCCACCAAATCGCTGCTGGCGGGGGACGGCGATATCATTGCGCAGATTTACAAGGAACGCGTTCTCAAGCGCGGCTATGGCTCGGGCGCGTGGGGCTGGATGACGGCCTATCGCGAGGACATTGAGGTCTGACCGCACGGTCTGATGAGCCTCAAGAGGAGGATGATCGCCATGTTTTTTCTTGCGCGGGCTCGCCTCGCAGTCGTCATCATGATGCTCTTACTCGGGATCGCCGCGTTCGGCCCAGCGATCGCGCAGAAGCTCAATCCGGATGGCGCTCCCAATCCCACCGCGAGCGTTACCAGCGAACGAGAGCTGTTCAAGCAAGTCCCTCGCGTCGAAGGACGCATCGACATTCCTGATAAAAAGGCCAGCGTGCTGATCCAGCCTGCCGGGCGGATCTGGGATTATTTCCATGAGGTGCTGCTGCATTGGGGCGGCGCGATCGTGATCCTCGGCACGATCGCGCTGCTGGGCCTTGCCTATCTGATCATCGGACGGGTCCGGATCGCCGAAGGGCGCTCGGGAAAGAAAATCCTCCGCTTCAAGGCCTTGGAGCGCTTTTCGCATTGGCTGACGGCCGCTTCATTCGTCGTTCTCGGCCTGACCGGATTGAATATCACCTTCGGCAAGATATTGCTGTTACCAGTCGTCGGCCCGGACGCTTTCTCGGATATTTCGCAAGGTGCGAAATACGTCCACAACTTCACCAGCTTCTCGTTCGTGGTCGGCCTGATCTTGATCACCATGATCTTCTTTCGCGACAATTTTTTCGGCAGGGTTGATCTCGAGTGGCTCAAGCAGGGCGGCGGCTTCATCAAGAACAAACATGCGCCGGCCGGACGCTTTAATCTTGGCGAGAAACTGGTCTATTGGCTCTCCGTCATCGCCGGCGTCGCAGTCTCCGTCTCTGGATTCTTGCTGCTGTTTCCTTTTTACGGAACCGACATCGTCGAGATGCAGCTCGCACAGGTCGTGCATGCCGTCGTGGCCGTCCTGTTCGTCGCCCTGATCCTGGCCCACATCTATATCGGCACACTCGGCATGGAGGGTGCGTTCGAAGCGATGGGGACCGGCGAGGTCGATCTCAACTGGGCCAGGGAGCATCACGATCTCTGGCTTGCCCGACAACTCGCCAACCAAGACCAGCACGGACAGCCTTCGGCGACACCAGCAGAATGAGTACCGCGATCCACAGGACGCCAGCTTGCACAAGGAGAGGTTTTCTGGTCGCGGCGGCCTGAAACGGTCGCTCAGCTATCCTGGCTGTTGTGCTTTTGCGCCTCGCGCTCACGAAGATAATCGTCGGTTGTGCGGACGGCCTTGCTCTGTGTGCCGTAAGGATCAAACCCTTCCTCCGCGACATAGGCAACGCGGCAGTCCTCGCACATCTTGATGACGTCGAGCCGCCGGGATGAGCCGGTATACATCCAGTGTCTGCCTTCGAGTTTGGCGATCACGCGATCGATGGTGCTCTTTACGCCGAATGGCTTGCCGCAGCGGATGCAACAGAACGGCTCTTCCTCCTTGAGGATGCGGGCGGGGGCCCTGGCGGCGTCAAAGTCGATTTGAGGCTTCAGGGTAATGACCTGCTCCGGGCAGGTCGCCTGGCACAGGCCGCACTGCACGCAGGCGTCTTCGACAAATCGCAGCACCGGCCGTTCAGGGTCATCGCGCAATGCGCCGGTCGGGCAGGCCGACACACAGGATAAACACAGCGTGCAACCACCGGCATCGATCTCGACGGCTCCGAACGGCGCGCCTTTCGGGAGTGCAATGACGCCGCGTTGCTCGGGCGCGGCGCGATGCAGCTCGCTCAGCGCAAAGCGCAGCACGCTTCTTTTGGCCCCGAGCGGGCGGAAGCTTGCCGGTCGGGGCGCCGGAGACATCGCAGGGATCGCGCGCAACGCCGCCAACAGAACGTCCGGGTCGTCGGTTTCGATGGTCGCAATCCGTCCCACGCCGAAACCGAGCCCGATGAGGATCGGATCGGCCAGCGCCATCGTCTGGAACAATCCGGAAACGTCATGAAGCGGCCGCGCCCGAAGCAAAAACCGCATCGCCGATGCGCCATAGGCGAAGGCGGCGGCCACGCTCTCCAGTCCGACCTGCGTGATCTCGTTGACGGCAAACGGCAGCACATGCGCCGGCAGCCCGTCGCCGAACCGCGCCAGCGCATCGATCAGCGGCGCGCCATGCGGATCGTCGTGCACCAGCACGATGGCCTGTTCGCCGCCGGCGTCGCGATAGGCCATCAGCATGGCGCGGAGCCTGCGCATCAGCTCATCCTCCGAGGGCAGCGCGTAGGATGCCGCACCGGTGGGACAGGCAGCAGCGCATTGCCCGCAGCCTGCGCAAATATTCGGGTCGATGATGACGTGATCGCCTTCGGGCGTTATGGCCGAGGTCGGACAAAGCTCCAGGCATCGGATGCAGCCCGTGACCTGCGAACGTGAATGGGCACAGAGAGTGGCATCGAAGGTGACGTAGCGCGGTTTCTGGAAAGTGCCGACAAGGTCACGCGCTTTGAGCACGGCCTGTAGCATTGCGGCGGGGCTGCCAGGATCGGCGCGCAGATAGCCGTCGCGCAAATCGGCAGCGGGGAAGAATGCTGTCCCGCCCGTCAGATCGAGAATGATATCGCAGATCGAGCGTGCATCATTGCACGATGGCCCGAACGCCAATACGCCGCGCGAGGACGGCGAAGCTTGCGCGAAATCGTCGACTGTGACCTCGAACGCGCCGAGATGGCCTTTGGCGTTTCTGACTTTTCCCCGTGCTACCGGAAACTCGGATATTCGCGGCGGCACGATCGCGGCGGGCGGTTCAATCAGAACGGTGACGTCGAGATGATCCTTGAGCAGGTTGGCGGCCTCGGCCGCCGTCTCGTCGCGGCCGCAAATCAAAATGACGCCTGCGCTTTCGAGCTCGATGAACGGTACAGCCGGTATCGGTTCCGTCGCCGCCGCGAGCAGTGCGGCCATTTTCGGGCCTGCTCGGTCGGCTTCACTGGACCACCCGGCCGACTCCCGAATATTGGCAAACTGGATTGGAGTTTTACGACCACTTTCTGCCGCAACGTCGGAAAACAGACGAGCTTCCTGCGTGCAGGCGACCGTGAGCGGTGTATCTTGCGCTGCAATTGCGCGAAAGCGATCGAGCTCGGCGCGGCATAGATTTGCCGCGGTGGTCGCTTCGCAATGACAGCCGCGGGGGACTGTGTCGGTGTCAAGCGGCATCGTGTCATCACACGAACAGATCAGAAGATGTCTAGTGTGATCAGCCATCACTCTCACAATTTCTTGTAGCTCAAGCCGTTTGCCAGCCGCCGGGGCAACTGGCCGGAGTTCCCTATAGACTATATACTCATTGCGTTCAAAAGCGCGATGCCGGAGCGGCTGGAATACCGTTGCATTCCGGATCCAGTTTGTTGTGAGCTGGAATGCCGCTTGTCGTAGCGGTCCATCAACCCGAGCCGATCGCAGGAGGACCCAACAGGTGAAGCTGCTGCGGACCATCCGCCTCGATACATCGGATAGCTTTGTTTTTGCAAAGCCGGCCGAACCTGGCGAGTGGGCCGTATCGGGCGCTTTCGCTTTTGCGCGTTGCGATCCGGCCAAGCTTAAGGGCAAGGCGCGCACCGCCTTCCGTGCCGGTTTTCTGGGACTGGCTTCGCTTGGGCGGTCGACGCTGGTGCAGGTCGTCGAAGCGGATCGGAAAGATCGCATCGACGCGGTGGAGATGCTTGCGGCCCATCTGGTGGCGCGGTTCGGTGCGCCCGATCTTGCGGCCGCGCGGTTTGCCGCCCGGGAAGAGACAGACTTTGCGATGTCGCTCTGCGATCACCCGCCGGGCGTGCTCGTTGCCGTCACCCGAAGCCACGAGAACGGAGCGATCCGCGAAGTGTTCCGCACTTTGCGGCCGCGCCACGGGGTCGGGCATGCACGCGCTTTCGAGTTTTTGGAGATCGTTGGTGACGATGATGGGCCGGTCGAGCATTTCGATCTTGCAGGGCTTAGCAAAGGAGTCGCTAGGTGAGCGCGTCGCGCGATTTCTGGCTCTCCTGCGGTCACCATTTGCTCGACCGCGACGCTGGCGGCAACTTGCTCCTCACCGACGAATTCCTGAAGGCCTATCTGGCGCGCCCGGAGCTGGTGCCGCCGCCGGAGGCCTGCCGCGCGGAGCGCAAACTGCACGCTGCGTTGTTGAACGATCCGAAGGCGCCCGTCACGGCCTCGCAGCTTGCCGCGATTGCTGACGCGGACGCGCGCGAGAACTGGCAAATGATGATCGCCTGGCGCGATCATCTCGCGAAGCACCGCACGCTCGAAGCGGCCTATCTCGAAATTGTCAGGCGCAAGATCAAATTCCCTCACGTCCTGATCGATCAATTGGTGCAGGTGATCCTGCGAAACCTGTTGGACGATTGCGACGATGTTTTCGTGCTGCGGGCCGCCGAGATCTTCTTTCGTCCGCAGCGGCTCGTGATGCAGGAAGGCTTGGTCACCATGATCGACGAGGAGAGGGAGGCGCTGCTTCCCTCGCAGCCCCGTTCGCCGCTGGTGGAATTGCTGGGACTGCCGGCGACCCTGGAAGTCGACATGCTCAACGATGCAACCGCTGGCAGCTATTGGCAGCGCAGCGACCGCTTCGACATGGCGCTGGATCTGACAGCCGGCCGGCACGGCCAGATCGCGCTTGGAGAGGCCCTCAGGCGCTGGCTCCGGCACCTGCTTGCGATCGAGGTCGCCGTCGAGCCTTTAGCGGAACTCCATAACGCAGGGTTGTCATGGTATGTGGGATTGAGTTCCGAGGCGACGCGGATTGGCGATACGATCTGGAATGGCGGTGACCTCGACGATGCGACGCGGGCCCGGCTGGTCGGCCTGTTTCGTCTCGTCTTCCGCAACCCGGCCGATATGATCGAATATGATCGAAACGGTCAGAGGCGAGCCGGTCTATCTGCTTATGGCCATGGCGTCTGACGGAGTGGTGCGGTTGAAGCCGCAAAATCTCTTAACCGGCCTGCCGATATGGCTCGAGGAGGCGGTCAATTGAGATCGACAGCGCTTGAGCGCATTCCCGTTGGGGTCCTCGTCGAGCGGCGCAAGGCCAAAAGCATGTGGGCCGATTTTCTGTGGCGGCCGGTCGCGGCGTTTGCCGGAATCGCCGCCGCGGAGCCGTGGACGGCAGTGGAAGAAACGGCAGAGGCGACCTTGTTCTTTGTCGGTGAGGCCGCGATCGATTTGCACCGCACCGAGACCGTAAATTATCGCACGAATCTCGCTTCGGGCGCGCCCGCGCTGTGGGTCGCCATGCGTCCCGTTGCATCCGATCCTCCGTATGAACTGCTCACCGTCACCGCAGACCCTGCGGAAGGCGAGACGTTGACGGACGCCGGGAGTAATCTGGTCGAAGCCGTACCGATGCCACCTGGCATCGTCGAGGTGGTGGCGCGGTTCGTCGCCCGGTATCATGTCGAACGTCCTTTTGTCAGGCGCCAACGCGACCAGCAGACGCCGTCAAACCCGACCGCCGGACGAGGGAATGAGCGATGAAGGGGCCGGACCATTTCATCCTGCGCTGGGCACGGTTGAAGCGCGCTTCGGATTCGGCTGGTGAAAAAGCGGCATCAAGCAGCGTCGAAACAGCAGCGGCTCCGCCTCAGGCCGAGGGCGCGCCAGATCGGCCGTTTGACCCGGCAAGCCTGCCGTCGCTTGAGCAGATTGTCGCCGATACCGATATCGGCGCGTTCCTCCAATCCGGCGTTCCGGCCGAACTGACGCGCGCTGCATTGCGCCGGGCCTGGGTCAGCGACCCCGTTATTCGCGATTTCATCGGCATTGCTGAGAACCAGTGGGACTTCAACGATCCGAACGGGATACCTGGATTCGGTCCGCTGCCGTCGGCCGGCGGCGCGCCGGTCGTTGTCACGCAAGTCCTAAGCAAGCTCGAAAATATACCGGAGGCACTTTCGGAATTGTCGGTATCGGTAGAACTCGACCGGCCGCATGTGAGCAATCCCGAGCCCACGCCCGGCGAAGCGTGTTGCGCCGCCTCCGCGATTTCGGATGCAGCGGGCGCTCCTGAAGCAGGAGAGGTCACGGAGGGTGATCGCGTCGCTGAAGAATACGATGTGTTGCATCATCGCCGCCGGCATGGCAGCGCTTTGCCGCGATAGTTTCGGTCCGCGCCATTGCGGGCCGCCGTTTATGCATTGGGTATGATGATCATGCTGGATTCAGCTGCTCAGGATTCTGCCAGGCGTCTCGTCGATGAGATCGACCACGCCCGTGCGCAAGAATACGCGCTGTTGGCGACGTTGCTGTCGCACAGTCCGGATTCCCGATTGCTCTCGCGCCTGGCCGGGCTGCGCGGCGATGTCAGCCCGATCGGATTGGCGCATGCCGCGCTTGGCGAAGCGGCAAGGCGTGCCAACGCAGAGGATGTCGCGCAAGAGTATTTTGCCCTGTTTGCCGGACTCGGTCAGAGCCAGCTGTTGCCGTATTCGTCACACTATCTGAACGGCTCGCTCTACGGGCGTCCGCTCGCGCGG
>WNFM01106317.1_pt1 | contig 10661 bp, 10 predicted proteins | sample 5400271 | NCBI WGS metagenome assembly WNFM01 (sample SAMN13153352, study PRJNA577476) | soil metagenome | isolation source: 60 cm saprolite on Douglas fir-dominated hillslope | place: USA:California | collected 2013-09-17 | reverse complement strand
CGGAATTGACGCCGAAATCGTCATTATCAAGACGACTGGCGACAAACTTCAACAAGCCAGCTTCGCCGAAATCGGCGGACAGGGTGTTTTCATCAAAGAATTGGAAGACGCGCTCCTTCGCGAAGAGATCGACCTGGCCGTCCACAGCGTTAAAGATGTTCCGACCGACGTTCCCTCGCGCCTTTGTTTTCCCGTCATTTGCCGTCGCAACGATGTGCGTGACTGCCTCGTCGCGGCGAAACCCGGCCACACCCTCGCCACTCTGCGCAAAGGCGCGCGCCTCGGCACCAGCAGTCTCCGCCGTCAGGCGCAAATTCGTCACGCACGCCCCGATCTCGACGTCCGCGAACTCCGCGGCAACGTGGACACACGCCTGCGCAAAGTCGAAAGTGGTGAGTACGATGCCATCCTTCTTGCTAAAGCTGGCCTCGACCGCCTCGGGCTCAGTGCTCGGATTGCCGAAGTTCTTGAGCCGGAAATAGTCATGCCCGCCGTCGGTCAAGGCGCCATCGGCGTGCAAGCGCGCGTAAGAGACGAGGAGATGGGCGCCGCCATATCGTCCCTCGACGATTTTGAAACGCGCCAGTCCATCGTTGCCGAACGCTCTCTTTTAGGGGCACTGCAAGGTGGCTGTCAGGTGCCGCTCGGTGCATGGGCGCGCATTGAGCGCGGCGAACTGGTCATGGACGCCGTCGTTTGCTCTCCCGACGGCCAGAAATTCCTGCGCGAAAAAAAGTCCGCTCCGCCCGACCAGGCCCGCGAACTCGGCCATCAGGTCGCCGAACTCCTCTGGAACGCCGGTGCCGGCGAAATCCTTGCACAAGTGAGCCGCCAGAGTGATTGATCCCGGCAAATCGGTGCTTGCCGGTAAGCGCATCGTCGTTACGCGCGCCGCCGCCCAGGCGATCGATCTGCTCAAAGCGCTGCAATATGCCGGCGCCATTCCCATTCTTCTGCCCGTGATCCAGATTCTTCCGCCGGAAGATTTCGCGCCGCTCGACGACGCGCTCGGTCGCCTGAATGAATTTGACTGGGTCCTCTTCACCAGCCAGAACGCCGTTCGAATCGTCCACGAACGCCTGGAACTCTCGCCTCCGCAAACGAAATCGAACATCCAAACTCTCCTTGCGGGCGCTGTGGGCGAAGCCACCGCAACCGAAGCCGGCGCCGCGGGCTTTCGCGTCGCGCACACCGCTTCGCGCCCACTTGGCGCAGCGCTCGCGGAAGAACTCGGAACTTGCCTCCAGGGCAAAAAAGTCTTCCTGCCGCGCAGCGATCGCGCAAATCCGGACATGATCGTCGCGCTCGAAAAATTCGGCGCGCATGTCACGGAAGTTGTCGCTTATCGCACGCTCACCGCAGCGACACAGGATCGCGACATCGTTTCGAAAGCTATGAACGCCGATGCCGTGCTTTTCTTTAGCCCATCTGCCGTCGAGGGTTTTGACAGCGTCTGCGGCGAAGGCCGCCTCGCCGAATTCTCCGAAAAGGGAATTGTCCTCGCCAGTGGCCCGGTGACACTCGCCGCCCTCCAAGCCAAGGGAATCGTCAACGCTGGCGCTGCGAAAGAGCCCTCGGTTGCGAGGATTATCGAGGCTCTGGCAAACTTGATTACAGCCCGTCAGCGGCAGTGTTCCAGCCGTGCGGGCACACAATGACATTTCCCACCCAACGTCCCAGGCGTTTGCGTCGTAGCGAAATCCTGCGTTCCCTCGTGCGCGAAACTCGCCTGAGCACTGCCGGCTTCGTTTATCCGATGTTCGTCTGCCCGGGCAGTAAGGTTCGCAAGGAAGTCAGTTCCATGCCCGGAGTCTTCCAGCAATCGGTGGATCACATCATCGAAGAGTGCCGCGAAGTTGCCACGCTTGGTATTTCGGCCGTAATTTTGTTCGGCTTGCCCGAAACAAAAGACGCCACCGGCGCGAGTTCGCTCTCCGCAACCGGCGTCGTCCAACGCGCCGTCGAAGGCATCAAGAAAGCAAAACTCAATCTGCTCGTCATCACCGACGTCTGCCTCTGCGAATACACCGACCACGGCCATTGCGGTGTAATCGAAAACGGCGAAGTTGCTAACGACGCCACGCTGGCAATTCTCGCCGAGCAAGCGCTCTCGCATGCGCGAGCGGGCGCGGACATCGTCGCTCCTTCGGACATGATGGATGGCCGCGTTGCCGCCGTGCGCAAAAAACTTGACGAAAATTCCTTCGCCGACATCGCCATTCTTTCCTACGCGGCGAAGTATAGTTCCGCCTTCTACGGCCCATTTCGCGAAGCCGCGCAATCCACGCCGCAATTCGGCGACCGTCGCAGCTATCAGATGGACCCTGCAAACGTCCGCGAAGCACTAAAAGAAGTCGCGCTCGATCTCGAAGAAGGCGCGGACATGGTCATGGTCAAGCCCGCGCTGCCGTACCTCGACGTCATTCGCGCTGTGCGCGAACGCTTTGACGTTCCCGTCGGCGCCTACAACGTCAGCGGTGAATACGCCATGATCAAAGCCGCAGCGCAAAAAGGCTGGCTCGACGAAAAGCGCGGCGCGGATATAATCCTCACCTATCACGCGAAAGATGCGGCGAAGTGGTTGAAGTCCTGAGCGCCACAAAATCCGTTTTATGAGCACACCACAAATGTCTCCAGCCAAAAAGCGCCCTCGCTCCGCGGAAATCTTCAGCCGCGCCGAACAGATTCTCGTGGGCGGAGTCAACAGTCCCGTCCGCGCCTTTCGCTCGGTCGGCGGGGACGCATTAATCATGGAGCGCGGTCAGGGCGCCTACGTTTACGACGCCGATGGCAACGAACTAATCGACTTCGTCTGCTCCTGGGGAGCAATGCTCCTCGGCCACGCGCATCCGGCCGTTACCGCCGCCATCACAGAACAAGCTCGTAAAGGCACCAGCTTCGGCGTCACCACCGAACTCGAACTTCAACTCGCCACATTGATTCGCGACGCCATTCCATCCCTCGAAAAAATTCGTTTCGTCTCGAGCGGCACCGAAGCCACCATGAGCGCCCTCCGCCTCGCCCGCGGCGTCACCAGGCGCGATCTGCTCCTGAAATTCGAAGGCTGCTATCACGGCCACGCCGACAGTTTCCTTTCGCAAGCCGGTTCTGGCCTCGCCACACTTGGAATCGCCGAATGTCCCGGCGTTCCGGACGCGCTCGCGAAACTCACGCTGAATGCGCCTTACAACGATCTCGCCGCCGTCGAAAAGATTTTCGCTGCCCACGGATCAAATATCGCCGCCGTCATCGTCGAACCAATCGCGGCCAACATGGGCGTCGTCACGCCCGAAAAGGGATTCCTGCAGGGCCTGCGTGAAATCACCGGCAAACACGGCACGCTCCTCATCGTCGACGAGGTCATCACCGGCTTCCGCCTGCACAACGGTGCCGCGCAGCAGCTCCTCGGCATCGAAGCCGATCTCACGACAATGGGCAAAATCATTGGCGGCGGCCTGCCCGCTGCGGCCTATGGCGGCCGCGCCGAAATCATGAACCATGTCGCTCCGCTCGGCCCCGTCTACCAGGCCGGGACCCTCGCCGGAAATCCACTGGCAATGAGCGCAGGCATCGCGACGCTCACGGAATTGAAAAAGCCCGGCCTGTACGACAAGTTGAATTCCCTGGCTGCGAAGATGGTTGCCGGATTGAAAGACGTCCTTGCCAACGCCAAAATCGCCGCTCAAGTGAATTCCTACGAATCGCTTGCGACCGTGTTCTTCGCCGACAAGCCGGTTCGGAATTATCAGGACGCGAAAACGGCGAACACCAAACGCTATGCCAGGTATTTCCGCGAAATGCTCGACCGCGGAATTTTTCTCGCACCATCCCAGTTTGAGGCCGCTTTCGTTTCCGCGGCACACTCGGAAGCGGACATTGATCGCGCCCTGGAAGCCGCGCGGCAGTGTTTGCCCCTTGCCACAAACGACGTCACATAAACTCGAAGGAGCCCACACCATGGCTGAAGGCATCGAACTTCCCGAGCATCATCACGATCACGGCGACAATCCGCTCGTGGTCCCGGTTTCAGTAACGATTTCAATTTTAGCGGTCCTTGTCGCCGTCGTAACCCTTATGGGTCATCGGGCTCACACCGAAGAACTCTCCCGCGAAACGCAGGCCGCCAGCCGCTGGACGCAATTCCAGGCGAAAAGCATTCGTCAGCATGAAGCGGAGAATACTTCCGACGTCGTGAATCTGGTGGCGGATCTCAATAAGGAAAAAGGCGAGGCGCTGCGCAAAAAGTATGAAAAGCAGTTGGAGCACTATGCCGCCGACAAGATAGACGTCAGCGAGCAGGCGAAAGAGCTCGAGGCAGAGCGAGATCTGGCGGCCCGCAAGGCGGATCGTTTTGACGGCGGCGAAGCGCTGCTTGAGATTGGCCTCGTAATCTGTTCCATCACCCTGCTCGCAAAGAAAAAAGGTTTTTGGTTTGCCGGAATGGCCATTGGAGCTGCCGGCGTGGTCTTGGCGCTGAGTGGCCTTTTATTGCACTGAGTCCGTAAGCTATTCCGGATTTCAAGCATTTGCCGGTGGCTGCGCGCTTCGTAGCTTCGCGATTTCTGCCATCATCGTCTCCATCCGGTCCATCAACTGACGATGGCGGGATTCATCGGTGCCCGGCTTTTTCCCGATAAACGTAATCGTTCCTCCGGGTTCCAGAATGCATTGCTGCACTTCGTGAATCGATTCAAATCCTTGTTTGCGAGCCGCCGCTTCAAGTTGCGCCATCGTTATCAATTCGTGCTTCAAATTATGGGTCTTCACCTTCCCGTCTTCGATTAAGACGTCCGCGCGCCCTTCCACCAGTTGATCCAGCTTTCGATGGTTGTAGAGGAACCGCACGACGAGATAATTCACAATGAGCAGGGAAGTCGCGCCAATCACGCCGCCCGTCACCGTGTTGTCGTCGCCGATGATCGCGTTCTGCACCGTATTCGAAAGCGTCAGCAGAACGACCAAATCAAACGGGTTCAGTTGCACCAATTCGCGTTTTCCCGACAGCCGCAAACTGATGATCAAGAACGCATAAATTACGATCGGCCGGAGGATTTTCTCCAGAATTGGCACTGCGAGTACAAACATGTCCTTCCAAACATCGTGCATGCGCGTGGTTCCTTCTCAGGGAAGACCCGTTTCCCCGTGAGAGTCGGTTTATAGGCCAAACGCTGGCAGGGTAACACGCCCGAAACCAAATAGAACCATCTCATAAATCCTCTTTAGGAGGTCGGGGCTTCAGCCCCGACGTAAAAGGGATAAACGATGTGGGCTTTAGCCCCTGAGGAAAGCTTTGCAAGGCCCGCTCTATATTTATGACATGGCTTAGATGGCTTCTAGTTAGATTGCGCGCCTGTCCATCCGTACAGTCATTCATTGGCGTCAGTTGCCCGGCAGGCCAGCAGAAAAACGGGCAGCCGGGCCTGTACACTCGTCGAGTACGGTCGCGCTTTCCTTTCTGGCAAGACCAGTTCAAAAATCTCGCGGAGGCATCGGGTTCCGCTCGGTATGGACTTAGAACGGATCCGGGCGAAACCTACGGCTGCGTTTTCATGGCATTGGATACAAGACCGGCGGAAGGCTTACTGGCAAGCGCGACCACGCTGAACGCACTCCTCGATTCGTCCTGCGAATTGTTGGCGGTGCTCCGTTCTGACCGCACCGTATCCCACGCTAATCGCGGATTTCTTCGCGTGCTTGGTTACGAACAGACGCACCTTTTCGGCAAAACGCTCGACTTGCTTCACCACCCCGCCGAGTTTCGAACCATCCGCGAAGAGTTTGCCTCTCATCAGGCAATTCCCGGCCAGAGAATCTCCGGTCGCTGCAGGCTCTGTTCGAAAGACGGCTCGTGGCTTTGGTTCGACTACGAATTTGTAAATCATTTACAAACGCCCGGAATCGAAGGCTGGCTGGTTTCCTATCGTAACGTCACCGATCTCCGCCGCCTCGAAGCGGAACGCCAGGTCATCTCCGACGTCGTCCACGCGCTGAACCAAACTTCTAATCTCGACCAGCTGCTGCGCCAGATTCACCAGGCTCTGACCAAAGTCGTATGCACAGAAAACTGTTTCGTCGCCCTGCATGAATCCGCCACCGACATGTTTCATTTCGCGTTTTTCGTCGATCAGTTCGATCCTCCGCCTCCCCCGCAAAAAATCGCGCGCACTTGTATGGCGTACGTCTTTCGAACGGGACAGGCGCAGCTGATTCCCCAAAAAGAATTCGCCCGCCTCGCCGCTGAAGGCGAAGTTGAGCTCGTTGGCTCGGCCTCGCCTGCTTGGCTCGGCGTCCCGCTTCGAACGCCAACCGAGACTATCGGCGTTCTGGTGGTTCAGCACTATCAAAATGAAAACGCTTACGACCAGCGCGACCTCGAATTTCTGGAATCCGTCGGCGGCCATATCGCGCTCGCTATCGAACGCCGCCGCAGCGAAGAAGCGCTTCGCAAAAGCGAAGCGATGTTTCGCCTCCTGTTTTCGCACACGCCGCTTCCGACGTGGGTGTTTGACACCGAAACCGGCAAGTTCCTTGAAGTGAATGAAGCGGCCGTGAAGCAGTACGGTTATAGCGAAGACGAATTCAGACGCATGTCTGTGCTCGATTTGCAGCCCCTTAGCGATCGCGGAATGACAGATGGCCGCGTGTTCAAAGTCGAGCTCGTCGCGCACGAACTCGAATACGCCGGCCGGCGCGTGCGTCTCGTCGTTGCGCAGGATATTAGCGAGCGGCAGCAACTCGAAGAACAGTTGCGGCAAGCGCAAAAAATGGAAGCAGTGGGCAGACTCGCCGGAGGCGTCGCGCACGACTTCAATAATTTGTTGATGGTCATCAAAGGCCACACGGAATTGCTGCTGGGCTCGCTAGCGCCGGAAGATAAATCGCGCCGCAAGATTGAGCAGATCGAACGCTCCGCCGACCGCGCCACAAGCCTTACGCGTCAATTGCTCGCATTCAGCCGCATGCAAGTGTTGCAGCCGCGAACCATTAATCTGAATTCAATCGTCGAAGAAATGGGCAAACTGATTCCTCGCCTGATTGGCGAAGACGTCGAACTCGTTCTGCATACTTCGCCGGACCTCGGAACAATTCGCGCGGACGTAAGTCAGATCGAGCAGATCATCATGAATCTCGCGGTGAACGCGCGCGACGCGATGCCCAAGGGTGGAAAACTTCTTATTGAAACGTCGAATGAAGAACTCGACAGCCTGTACAAAACCGCGCATCCGGTGGTAAAACCAGGACGATACGTTTTGCTCGCGGTTTCGGACACCGGCATCGGAATGGATGCGGAGACACAAGCGCATATTTTTGAGCCGTTTTTTACGACGAAAGAACAAGGAAAAGGCACGGGCCTGGGATTATCCACGGTGTACGGCGTGGTGAAACAGAGCGGCGGATTTATTTGGGCGTATAGCGAATTGGGGAAGGGCGCGACGTTCAAGATTTATTTGCCTCGCGTGGATGCCGCCGTCGAGAATGCGGCGCAGGCACCAGCGGCGTCGCAGGTGATGCGCGGAACGGAAACCGTTCTGCTCGCCGAAGACGAACAAGACGTGCGCGAAGTCGCGCGCGAATTTCTGGAGTCGGCAGGCTACAAAGTAATTCTGGCGGCTAATGGAGCCGAAGCCATGGTGCGCGCGGAAGAGCACCATGGCGCGATCGACCTTCTTGTTACCGACATGGTCATGCCGGGAATGAGCGGTCACGAATTGGCGCGACGGCTGCAGGAGCAAGAGACGGGTCTCGGCGTGATCTATATGTCGGGCTACAGCGAACAAGCCGCGGCGGAAGCGACGAAGTCGGCAGCTGCAGCCGCGATCCTCACCAAGCCTTTCAGCCGTGCGGCGATCTTGCGCGCGGTTCGCGAAATTCTTCAGAACAAAACAAAAAACTAACCTGCACTGTTGCTCGCCGATTCAGACCAATTTTGGCCGGCGGCGATGCCAATCCGTGTGCTGTTGAAAGGCGCGCGCGGCTTGAATCACCGCAGCGTCATTTTCCGCGCGCGCCATGAAGTGCAGCCCGACCGGAAGATTCTTGTCGGTGAAGCCGCACGGGACAGAGAGAGCGGGCAGTCCACAGAGATTTCCGATGGCGCCGAGCGGGTCCGCGTAAACGACGTCGGTTTCGAGATTGGTTTCGAGGGTCGTTGCGGGGATGGGCTGCGACGCCGAAACGAGAACGTCGTAGGTATCGAACAGCTCCATCATTTTGCGCTGGAGAATTTCGCGGACTTGCAGCGCGCGAACGTAATCCGCGCCTCCGATTTGTTCGTTCACGTATCCGGCGAGCTGGCCGAGCGGATCGGCAAGTTCCGCGACTTTTCCCGAACGAATCAAGTCGCGAAAGGCGGCGGAGCCTTCGGCGCTGATGATTACTGCTGCGGCGTCTTCCCAGGGACCTTCCGGCAAGAGCGCGGAGTGCGTCTGGGAATACTTGCGAAGAACTTTTTCCGCTGCGCTGTAAACCTTGTGAACTGATCCATCCAACTTTTTCCAGGCGTTGGTCAGAATGCCGATACGAGGCGGTTTTGCGGCGAGCTCAAGCGAAGCGGAATAAGTGAAAGCCGCCTTGTCAATTGGGAGGGTACCGCGGTCGCTGAAATCGTGTCCGGCAATGGCGGCGAAAACGCGCGCACAGTCTTCGGCGGAACGCGCGAGCGGGCCGATCTTGTCCATCGAATAGGAGAGCGCCATCGCGCCGTAGCGGCTGACGCGGCCGTAGGTAGGACGCAGGCCGCTGATTCCACAATATGCCGACGGGCAAATAATCGAACCCCAGGTTTCGGTTCCAATCGCAAAAGCCGCCAAGGCAGCTCCGACGATCGCGGCGGAACCGGAAGAGGAACCGCAGGTCCAGCAGTTGGTGTTCCACGGATTTTTGGAAGCGCCTTGCAACGAAGCGTTGGCAAAGCGGTAGCCCATTCCACCGGCGAGTTCGATCATCGCGGCTTTGCCGAGCAGAACGGCGCCGACACGATGGAGGTGCTCGACTACGCGCGCGTCGTAATCGAAAACCTGATTTGCGTAGGGCTTTGCGCCCCAGGTGCAGGGAATGCCTTTGACGGAGAGAAGATCTTTTGCGGCGTACGGAATTCCGTGCAACGGGCCGCGGTAGTGGCCGCGGTGAATTTCTTTTTCGGCGGCTTGGGCTTGTTCGAGCGCGATGTCCGGCGTCAATTTTGCGTAGGCGTTGAGGCGAGGGCCCAATTTTTCGCTGCGGTCGAGATAGGCTTTCGTCAATTCGACGGGCGAAAGCTTTTTGGACTCGATGCGTTTCGAGAGTTCGCTTACGGGCAGATAGAGAATTTCTTCGGTGATCATCGGCGGGCTCTCATGGCTTCTTTGCCGCGGCGGCGGGCGACGGAGAAGCGGGCTTGGAGGGTTTCTTTTCGCGCTCGACGAGAGGCTTTAAGTAGAGAGCGGGACTGTCGCCGTTATGAATGGTATAGGCGCGCAAGTTGTCCAAGGCCGGTTGAGCGAGAAAGGACAGGCGGCGCAGCTCGGGTTTTTGCTGGTCATTAAAGCGTCCGCTGTATTGCTTGACGATGGATTCGTAGCGGGCTTCGACTTCGGCGCGGCTTTGGTCAGAAAGCTTGGGAAAGTTGGGAGGCAGCTTGGGGATCTGGTCGTCGGCTGCGATGGAGACGCCGCCGACTGCCAACGGGGCAGCGGCGGCCAGGGGTGCGGCGATTGGAGCGGCAAGGGATAGCAAGGCAGCGCGGCGGGCAAACTCGCGGCGGGACTGCGGTTTCTGGTCAGTCGACACGTCGGCCTCCGAAAGAAAGGGAAAAAGTGTGCAAAGGGAGGCTACTGAATCTGGCGGAGAGCGTCAACGGCGTAGCGTTGATTATCGGCGTCAGGCACGACTCGTGCAAACAGGGGCGACTGGCCGTCGTGCCGTTCTGGGAATAATTGGGGTACACCGCGGTGTTTTTCGCAAAGAGTGCGCAAACGACTGAAAAGATGGGAGATGCGTTTTGCTCTTGGCAAAGAGAGTGAAAGAGTGAAGCGAGCTTCCAGGAGTTTTTGGTTAGAGATACCTTTTTGGTTGGAAATACCAATGGTACCCCCACCCCCTCCCCCCTATTTTTGGTAAGTGTTGATTCCAGAGGAGTTAGAGAGAGGGGTCTTGTAAGTGTTGAATCTGCGGGAGTTGAAGTGCCTTTAGAATGAACAGATGCGAGAGGGTTGTGTAAGTGTTGAAAATGCAGGGGGTTATTTTTGCGGATTTTGTTTTTGCGCATTTTGTAAGTGTTGAATCCAGAGGGGTTAGCCGAATTGGGTAACGATCTCACGGGGAAGTATAGCACATGGAGGATACCTAGTCAAGTAACAGTACTGAAAATGTATCAGTCGAATGGGCCGTAGAAGGGGACGGAGAAGAAAAATCAACGTCAAAACCCGCACCCTTGGACAGCAAAGGGTTGCGGCACCCATTCTTACTTCTGCGCTTCGATGCGCGATCCGCGAAGGCCGTCAATCTCTGCTCCACCCGCCAAGGTGGGTACGACGGATTGCTTGTCCAACTAGATTGCCTCGCGGGAAGCGGAAGATTTCTTAGATTTCCTCCGTTCCTTTGCTTTCTTCTCCTCGTCCAGTTTGGCTTTGATTTCGCTATGCGGTACCCCTACCAGTTGCCGCGTCAGATTCTCAAATCTT
>WNFM01257053.1_pt1 | contig 10662 bp, 9 predicted proteins | sample 5400271 | NCBI WGS metagenome assembly WNFM01 (sample SAMN13153352, study PRJNA577476) | soil metagenome | isolation source: 60 cm saprolite on Douglas fir-dominated hillslope | place: USA:California | collected 2013-09-17 | reverse complement strand
AGAAGCTCGAGCCGGCGCTGACCTTCATGGTCCGCTTGCGGCTTCCGGCTGGCGTCTGCACGCCCGACCAGTGGCTTAAGCTCGACGAGCTCGCGCGGGCCCACGGCGGCAATACGCTGCGGCTCACGACCCGCCAAACCTTCCAGTTTCACTGGGTGCTGAAGGAAGCGATCCGGCCGACGATCGAAGGCCTGCACGATGTGTTGCTCGATACGATCGCGGCGTGCGGCGACGACGCGAGGGGCGTCATGGCGACGGCCGATCCCGATGAGTCCGAGGTGGATCGCGAGGTGGCGGAACTGGCGAAGAGGCTTAGCGACCACGTCATCCCCCGAATGCGCGCCTATCACGAGATCTGGTACGGCAAGGATCGCATCGCGACGTCGGAGGACGAAGAGCCGCTCTACGGAGCGACCTATCTGCCCCGGAAGTTCAAGATCGGCTTCGTCGTTCCCCCGTCGAACGATATCGACGTGTACACGCAGGATCTCGGCTTCATCGCCATCGTCGGCAACAACCACTCCGTCGAGGGCTTTAACCTCACCATTGGCGGCGGCATGGGGCGCACGGACAATGAGCCGCGCACCTATCCGCGGCTTGGCACCGTGATCGGCTTCATCCCCAAGGAGCGGCTGCTCGATGCGGCGGACGCGATCATCGGCGTCCAGCGAGACTACGGCAATCGGGCCGAACGCACGCGAGCGCGGTTTAAATATACGATCGACGACAAGGGTCTCGAATTCATCACGGCTGAGATCGAGCGCCGCATGGGCGAGCCACTGGAAGCTCCGCGGCCGTTCGAGCTGACTTCCAATGGCGATCGCTTCGGGTGGCGCGAAACCGACCGGGGATTCTTCAGTTACGGCCTGTTCATCCAGAACGGCCGCGTTTCCGACTGGCCCGGGCGTTCGCTGATGACCGGCCTGCGCGCGATCGCGGAGGTGCACGAGGGCCACTTTCGCCTCACGCCAAACCAGAACCTGATCATCGCCGGAGTGCCGGCAAAGGAGAGGAAGCGGATCGAGGCCCTGCTGAAGGAGCACGGCCTCTCCGGCAGCGGCGACGAAAGCGCCCTACGCCTCAACTCGATCGCTTGCGTTGCCTTGCCGACCTGCCCGCTCGCAATGGCCGAGGCCGAACGTTATTTGCCCGACCTGGTCACCAAGATCGAAGCCATTCTCGACCAGAACGGCCTGTCGAAAGAACCGATCACTATCCGCATGAGCGGCTGCCCGAACGGCTGTTCGCGTCCCTATGTCGCCGAGATTGCTCTGACCGGACGCGGGCCCGGCAAGTATGATCTGTGGCTCGGCGGCGGCTTCCACGGCGAGCGGCTGAACCGGCTCCACGCCAAGAATATCGGCGAGGGCCGAATCCTTGAGATCCTGGCCGAGCAGCTGTCCGCCTACGCCCGGGATCGGAGACCCGGAGAACGATTCGGCGATTTCTTCATTCGCACGGTTGACCAAGTTGCCGCTACGAAGCATGCTTAGGCCGATGCTTCAGGTTCGCACCGCACGGAATTGGTGGCGCTGGTCCCCAGCCATGATGCGGCGCGTCCAGCGAACGGATAGCTGAGAAGACTCAAGAACTTCCAGCCAAACCCTTCAGGACCCGCCGCGACCCGGCGGGTTTTTTCATGCCCTCAATTCACGGACATTCGACATGATTATCGTTCTCAAGCGAGAAGCCACCGAGGAAAACGCCAAAGAGATCCTTCGCAGGATTGAGGAAAAGGGGCTGAAGCCCCTGTACATGCCGGGCAGTGAGCGTGTTGTGCTCGGCGCACTAGGCGACGAGCGCGTGCTCGCCGAGCTCGGGCTCGATGGGCACCCGATGGTCGAATCGCTGAAGCCCATCCTCTCACCGTACAAGCTCGTCAGCCGCGAGATGCATCCGCACGACACGGTGGTGAGGTTCGGCGAAGCGAATATCGGCGGAGCGGGCTTTGCGGTCATCGCCGGACCCTGCGCCGTCGAGACCGAAGAGCGCGCCGTCGGCCTTCGTGCGGGGGCGTACAAGCCGCGGACGAGCCCCTATTCCTTCCAAGGCCATGGCCCCGCCGGGCTGGCGACGCTGCGCAAGATCGGGGATGAGTTCAATCTGCCGGTCGTGACCGAGGTAATGGACACAGCCGACGTCGACGCACTCGCCGAGCAGGCCGACATGCTGCAGGTCGGCGCGCGCAACATGCAGAACTTCTCGCTGCTCAAGGCGCTGGGCGAAGTGCGCAAGCCGGTGCTCCTGAAGCGCGGCCTCGCGGCCAGGGTCGAGGATCTGCTGCTGGCGGCCGAATATCTGCTCGCCGCAGGCAATGAGCAGGTGATCCTGTGCGAACGCGGCATTCGCACGTTTGAAACGGCGACGCGCAACACGCTCGATCTCGCCGCCGTCGCCTACATGAAGCAGAAAACGCATCTACCCATTCTCGTCGACCCGTCGCATGGGACGGGCGTTCGCGACCTCGTGATTCCAATGTCGCTGGCTGCGGCGGCTTGCGGGGCGGACGGGCTTCTCGTCGAAGTGCATGAGAATCCCGTCGAGGCGTGGTCCGACGGCGCGCAGTCGCTCTATCCGCACCAGTTCGAGGCCTTGATGAGCAGCCTTCCATCGGTGCTCGCGGCGGTCGGACGGGAGCTCGCATGAACGCCATGATCGAAGTCACCGGCGCCACGGCACAAGCGATCACGCGACGTTTGCCAGCGCCCGTCGACCTGCTGGCGCTTTACGCGCAGCTGACCGACCATGGTCGACGCGCCAATACGGCGCTGATCGAGACGACCGCGGGCAGGAGCATCATTCTCGATCGGGCGGCCGTTCGGATCGAGTGCCGCGGCGGCGAAGTCGTGCTCGACGCGCTGACGGTAGGCGGCCGCCCCGTGCTGGAACTGGTGCAGCGGAAGCTCGCGGATGGGATTGTATCCAGTAGCGCCGAACGCCTCGTCCTTCGCTTCGGTCGCGCTCAGGAGGTAGATGCGGAACTGCGTTTGCTTGCAGCCTCGCCATTTGATGTGCTTCGCGCAATCGCGAATGGCCTCCGCAACGAGACGCCGGAAGAACCGATGACCGTCTGCCTCGTGGGAGTCATCGCCTTCGACCACGTCGACCTGTTCGAGGACCTTCCGGCCAATGCCGAGGATCCGACCGCCTTCCCGGATTTCGTGTTCTGGCTGGCAGAGTCGGCAATCGTCGCGGAACCCAGGCTGACACCGCGGCTCATCTGCACGTCGTTTGGCCTGGGTGAGGAACAAGAGCGCCAGCGCAGTCACAATTCCGCTGTCGAGCGCCTGACCGAGCTCACTTTCCGAGCGTCCGACGTGCGCCCGCTGCATGTGCAGCCCGGCGCGCCGGTGGAGGTATCGGTGGACCTCGACGACGAAGCCTTCGCGACCGCCGTCACAAGCCTGAAGGAGCATATCCTCGCCGGCGACGTCTATCAGATCGTGCCGTCGCGAACCTTCAGTGCACCCTGTCCTGATCCGCTGTCGGCATTCGCCAGGCTCCGGGCAATCGACCGCAGCCCGTACATGTTCTTCGTGTCGCTCGGCGAGGCTGTGCTGTTCGGGGCGTCGCCCGAGACCTCCGTCCGGGTGACGCGCGAGGCAGGCAAGCCGATCCTGGAGGTCAAGCCCATCGCCGGCACCCGGCCCCGAGGTGGCAACAGCGACGAGGACGACCGAATGGAGGCGGATCTCCGCCTCGACACCAAGGAAGCGGCCGAGCACATGATGCTCGTCGACCTTGCACGGAACGACGTCGCCCGCGTGAGCGAACCCGACACGCGCCACGTCGCGCAGTTGATGGGTCTCGAAAAATATGCGCGGGTGATGCATCTCGTGAGCTCGGTGAAAGGCGTATTGGCGAAGCGCTACGACGCCCTCCACGCCCTCCAGGCCTGCCTCAACGTGGGGACCTTGTCTGGCGCTCCCAAGCTCAAGGCGACGGAGTTGCTCCGCCGGTACGAGCGTACTCGCCGCGGTCCCTACGGCGGCGCGCTCGGCTGGCTGAGCGGCGAAGGGCTGATGGACACCGGCGTCATCATCCGGTCGGCGATCGTGAGGGCCGGCACGGCATATGTGCGCGCCGGCGCGGGAATCGTGCACGATTCCGATCCAATGGCCGAAGCTCACGAGACCCGCCGCAAGGCATCTGCCGTTCTTTCCGCGATCGCAGGGGAATCGGTGCAATGAGCCGCAACGTACTGATGGTCGACAACCACGACAGCTTCACATTCAACATCGTCGAAGCGCTCGAAAGGCTGGGAGCGACCGTGCGGACGGTCCGGAATGAAATCGCCGCGGCGGATGCCTTCGAGCAAGCACGGCGGGCGAATGCGATCATCCTGATCTCGCCGGGTCCCGGGCGGCCCGAAGAGGCAGGCTGCAGCTTGGGGCTGATTTCGCTGGCCAAGGGCAAGGTGCCCCTGTTCGGTGTCTGCCTGGGCCACCAGGCAATGGTTCTCGAAGGCGGCGGCGAGATCGTGCGCGCGCCGGAGGTAGTCCACGGCAAGGCGTCGCTGCTCGAGCATGACGGGACAGGGCCGTTCGTGGGCGTGCCGAATCCGATCAAGATCGGCCGCTATCATTCGCTGTGCACTCCCAATCCCCCGCCGCGCTTCCGGGTTCATGCGGCGATCGACGGAATGGCGATGGCGATTAGCGATGATCACGCCAAGCAGGTCGGCGTGCAGTTTCACCCGGAATCGGTGCTGACGCCGGTCGGACAGCGGATCTTGCAGAATGTGCTTGGGGCGTTCGACCGGGCTTGACCGTCCGGCAACGGCCCCGCATCCGCTCCGGCATGGACGCCGCGCTGATCGCCTTTGCCGAAGAGCTTGCCGCCGCGGCGCGCCGGGAAACGCTCGGCCGCTGGACGAACGGCTGCATCGCCGAGGACAAAGGGGGCATCGTCTTCGATCCCGTGACCGAGGCGGACCGAGAGGCCGAGCGCGTGATGCGCGCGCTGATCCGTGAGCGCTTTCCGGATCATGGAGTCAGCGGCGAGGAATGGCCCGACGAGCCCGGGACGGGTCCGTACCGTTGGTCCTTGGATCCGGTGGACGGAACGCGCTCGTTCATGTGCCGACTGCCAACATGGGTCACCCTTATTGGTCTGCTGCGCGATGAGCGGCCATTTCTCGGTGTTATCGACGCGCCGGTTCTTGACGAAACCTATGTCGGCGTCGGCGATCACGCCTGGATGCTTTGCAGCGGCGAACGCGAGGCAATCCGCACCAGCGACTGTAGTCGAATTTCAGATGCCCGATTGTCTACGACCGATCCTTTCTTGTTCGACGAATCGCGGAGAAGTCCGCCGGGCGCCGCTGCTGCATTTGATCGCGTGCGCCGCGCCGCGCGAGTCACGCGCTACGGCCACGACGGTTACGCCTATGCCCGACTTGCTGCCGGCAGCCTCGACCTGGTCATCGAAAGCGGGCTTAAACCGCACGATTACAATGCGCTGATCCCGATCATCCGCGCCGCTGGCGGTCATATCGGCGACTGGAGCGGCGGCAGCGATTTCGCTCCAGGCAACGTCGTCGCGGCGGCGACGCGACAACTCTATGATGAGGCGATTGAGCTGCTCGCGCGAGCGTGACGCTGCTTCAGGACAGCGATCACATCATCCCAGGCGAAACCCTTGGCCTCCATCAGCACGGTGAGGTGATAAAGCAGGTCTGCCGCCTCTTCGGCGCACGCCGCAGCGTCTCGCGAAACGGCCGCGAGCGACACTTCGACCCCTTCCTCGCCGATCTTTTGCGCAATCCGGCCAATGCCGGAATCCAGCAGCTTGCGCGTGTAGCTCGAAGTGTCACCGGATGCCGCGCGTTCGCCGACAATCGCGGATAAGTCGGCGAGCCAGCCGGGCCCGTCGGACTCGCCGCCGAAGCAACTGGTGGTGCCGAGGTGACAGGTCGGGCCTTCCGGATCGGCGAGCACCAGCAAGGCGTCCCCGTCGCAATCCTCGTGCGCCGCGCCAAAGAGCAGGCGGTTGCCGCTAGTCTCGCCCTTTTGCCAGAGTCTTTGCTTCGACCGGCTGTAGAAAGTGACGAAGCCGCTCCCCAGCGTCGCGGCGAGCGCTTCCCTGTTCATATAGCCGAGCATCAGCAGCCGGCCGCTGCGGCGATCCTGCACGAGGGCGGGGATCAGGCCGTCCATCTTCTCCCAGGCGAGCTCGCCGATGTCGGCCTCGGTCAGCGGCGCACTTCGATCCCGCATGTCGCGAGGAACTCCTTCAACTGAGGGATGGCAATCAGCCGGTCGTGGAATACGGTCGCGGCGAGGGCGCCGCTCGCGCCGATGTCGAATGCGGCGCGGAAATGCTCGGGTGCTCCGGCCCCGCCCGAAGCGATCACCGGAACGGTCACGGCGTCGATGACCTCTCGTGTATGGTCGATGTCGTAGCCGCGCCGAACGCCGTCGTTCTGCATGCAGTTCAGCACGATCTCGCCCGCACCGCGAGCGGTCGCTTCTCGTACCCAGTCGATAGTTTCGAGGCCGCTGTCACGCGTTGCGTCCGGGCTGCCAGTGTATTGTTTGGCGCGATACCGCCTCCCATCGAAATAACTATCGACTCCGAGGACGACGCATTGGCTGCCGAAGTCGCGAGCGAGTTCGTCGATCAATTCCGGCCGTTCGATCGCCGGCGAGTTGATGGAAACCTTGTCGGCTCCAGCATCGAGGCAGGCCGCGGCCTGATCGCGGGTGCGCACTCCTCCTGCGACCGAGAACGGAATGTCGATGATGCGCGCAACTCGCCGCACCCACTCGACATCGAGCGTTCGCCCTTCGGCGCTGGCGCTGATGTCGTAGAACACCAGCTCGTCCGCGCCTTCCTCGCGATAGCGCGATGCGTGCTCGACGATATCGCCCGCGTCCCGGTGGTCGCGGAATTGCACGCCTTTGACGACTCGGCCGTCCTTCACGTCGAGACAGGGAATGATTCTACGCGCCGGCAAAGCGAAACGCCTCCTCGAGCGAGATCTGGTCCTCCCAATAGGCCTTGCCGATGATCGCGCCGTCGGTCGGCAGGCGGTCCAGGTCCGCCAGCGATGCCACTCCTCCCGAGGCCTGCACCGAAAAGCCGGACAGACGTCGCACGATATCGTCGTAAAGCTCCACGTTGGGACCCTGGAGCATGCCATCCCGCCCGATGTCGGTGACCAGCAAGTGAATTGCCTCGGGATAAAGAGCGGCGACATCCCAGAGACTGCGGCCGCTATCTTCGGCCCAGCCCGCGAGGGCCACTAGCGGCGTTCCTCCAGACAGGCGGACATCGAGCGACAGTGCAATCCTCTCGGGTCCGAACTGCTTGATCCACCTGTGCACCGTCTCGGGCTGCTTCACCGCGACGCTGCCGACGACGATGCGGGCGACGCCCGCATCGAACATGCGCGCGACATGCTCGGCGGTGCGAAAGCCGCCCGCCACCTGCAGCTTGAGCGGCGCCGATGCGGCGAGGCCGGCGATCAGGTCGTGCTGCACCGGCCGGCCTGCGCGAGCGCCGTCGAGATCGACGACATGCGCCCATTCGGCGCCTGCTTGCTCGAACGCGCGCAGTGCTTGCGCGGGATCGTCGGAGTAGGTCGTCGCCTGATCGAAGCGCCCCTGCTTCAGTCGCACGACGCTGCCGCCCATCAGGTCCATCGCCGGATAGAGGATCATTGCAGGAAGGCCTTGAGGAAGCGCGCTCCGGCTTCGGCCGAACGCTCAGGGTGGAATTGCGCGCCAACCCAATTTTCCCGGCGAACGACGGCGGGAATCTCACGCCCGTACTCCGCACTGGCGACGGTCGCTGTGCCCGAATCGGCAGCGTAGCCGTGCGCGAAATAGACATAATCGCCGGTCCGGATGCCGAGGTCCGTGGCGGAGACCTCCAATTTGCTCCAACCCATGTGCGGCACCGGCATTCCGGTCGCCGGCTTAAGCGCCCGAACCTTGCCGGGGACGATTCCGAGGCATTCAGCGCCATCTTCTTCGCTGCGGTCGAACAACAGCTGCATGCCGAGGCAAATGCCCAGCGCAGGTTGAGTGAGTGACCTGAGACAGTCGCGCAGGCCGAGCTGCCCGATGCGCTTGATCGCGTGCCCGGCCGCGCCGACACCCGGAAGCACGACGCGATCTGCGGCCGCGATTTCCTTGGCCTCGGCGGTCAGCACCGGCGTGACGCCGAGGCGCTCGAACGCGAGCTCGATCGAACCGATGTTCCCATAGGCAAGGTCGACGATCGCGAGCTTCACAGGACACCCTTGGTGCTGGGGAGGGCATCTCCCTCGCACCGAATTGCGTCGCGCAGCGCGCGTCCGAAGGCCTTGAAGCAAGCCTCGGTCTTGTGATGGTCGTTCTCGCCATCGACCTTGACGTGGATCGCCGCGCCCATGCTGTCGGCGAGCGAGCGGAACACGTGCCGGGTCATCTGGGTCGGGTAGTCGCCGATGGTGGCCGAGCGGAACTCACCCTCGAACCGGCAAAAGGGGCGGCCCGACAGGTCGATCAGCACCTGCGCCTCGGCTTCGTCCATCGGCAGGGTGAAGCCGAAGCGGCGGATGCCGCGCTTCTCGCCGAGCGCGCGGGCGAGCGCCGTGCCGAGGGCAATCGCGCAATCCTCGATGCTGTGGTGGGCGTCGATATCGAGATCGCCGTCGCAGGTGAGGATGAGGCTGAACCCGGCGTGCGCGGCGATTTGATCGAGCATGTGGTCATAAAAGGGCAGGCCCGTAACGATCCGGCGGGGCTCCTCACGCTCCAAGTCCACGGCGACGGCAATCGCCGTTTCACGCGTGTCGCGGACAATCTCGGCGCGTCGCGCGGACCTTGCTACCGCCTTGACCTGGAAGGCGTTGAGCAGCGCATCATTTTCGCTGTCCGAGCCGATCGTGACGCGGACTCCTCCGGGCGCGGCGTTGGGACGGAAGCGAAGCCGAATGCCGAGCGCGCGCAATTTGATCGCGAGGGATTCGGCATCTTCGACTTCGAGGAAGAGGAAGTTGCCGCCGCCCGAGCGGACTCGGTGAACGATCGGCGACTGGGCGAGCAGTGTCGCCAAGCGCGCTCGATCGGCCTTGATCCGCGCGATTCGCTCCTCGTGAACGGCGCGGCGCGACGGAGCCAGAGCGGCCATGGCGGCATCCACTGACAGGCTCGGCATGGGATAAGGCGGAAGTGCGCGCGCCGCGAGGGCGATCAGATCGGGCTCACCTATCGCGCAGCCGACCCGCGCCCCGGCAAGTCCATAAGCCTTGGACAAGGTCTTCAGCACCACCAGGTTCGGCCTGCGCGAAGCCTCCGTCGTGAGGCTGGGCGTGGCAGAGAAGTCGAGATAGGCTTCGTCGGCGACGACGATGGTGTTGGGGAGGGCATCCGCGACCTGCAGGATCAGCGCGGGATCGATTTCATTCCCGGTCGGATTGTTCGGCGTGCAGATGAACGCCAGCTTCAGATTCCCTTCGGCTTTGACGGCGCCGATGAACGCATCGGCGTTGAAGTCGAATTCGACCGCCAGCGGGACTTCGATCAGCCTCGCACCCTGGAGGCCGACAAAGTGCGCATAGGCAGAGAATGACGGCGTGCAAATTGCCACGGCATCGACTTGCGGGCGGCAGAAGGTACGCACCAGCATGTCGATCGCGTCGTCGGCGCCGCGCGTGATCACGACGTTGTCCGCCTGGACGCCGTACAGCGCGGAGAGCGCCGCCTTCAGGCGCGGCGGCTGCGGCTCTGGGTAGCGATTGACGCTCGCCGCCAGCGGCCCCTCGACAAGCGGTGGGTAAGGGTTTTCATTCGCGTCGAGCTTGATCGCGTCCGGGCCAAAACCCGAGTTGCCTTGGGCAGCAATGTCGAACGGCTCCAGCGCGAGGATCTCCGGCCGCGCCAGCCGCTCGGCGAGCGAGCTCATGCCGCGATCCCCAGCCGTGCATCGGCCGCCTGCGCGTGTGCTTCCAGGCCTTCCATTCGGGCAAGCAGCGCTGCCGGCCCCGCAATGCGCCGGGCAGCCGCTGCAGTGACCGTCTGGACACTCATCGCTTTGAGGAAGGTGTAGATCGACACGCCGCCCCAGGCGCGCGCAGCGCCATCGGTCGGAAGGACATGGCTCGATCCCGCAAGATAGTCGCCGAAGGTCTCGGCCGCGAGTGAGCCGGCGAACACCGCACCGGCATTGCGAATGCTTGCGAGTACTTCGTCTGGCGATGCGACAGCCAGCGACAGGTGCTCCGGCGCATAGAGGTTCGCAACGTCGACGGCCTCGCCGAGATCGGCGACTTCGATGATCCGCCCATTCCTGAGCGACGCCGCGGCGATCTCGCGGCGCGGCAGGCTCGCGAGCCGCGTGTAGACTTCGGCAGAAACGGCATCCGCGAGCTCTGCAGACAGCGCCAGAAGGAGCACCTGCGCGGCCGGGTCATGCTCGGCTTGGCTCAGCAGATCCGCAGCCACGAGTCGCGGGTCTGCATCCGCGTCGGCAATGACCATCAGCTCGCTCGGACCGGCGGGCATGTCGATCGCCGGGCCTCCGGCGAAGCCTGAGACCAGCCGCTTTGCCTCCGCGACCCAGGCACTGCCGGGCCCGCAGATCTTGTCGACCGCGGGAATGTCGCCCGCCCCGAAGGCAAGTGCCGCGATCGCCTGTGCTCCGCCAACCGTCCAGATGCGCTCTATGCCCGAC
>WNFM01185296.1_pt1 | contig 10662 bp, 9 predicted proteins | sample 5400271 | NCBI WGS metagenome assembly WNFM01 (sample SAMN13153352, study PRJNA577476) | soil metagenome | isolation source: 60 cm saprolite on Douglas fir-dominated hillslope | place: USA:California | collected 2013-09-17 | reverse complement strand
CGCATGAAGCAGCTCGCTTATGTGGATGGCCTTACCGGCATCCATAACCGCCGCTATTTTGAAATGCGCATTGTGGAAGAACTGGAGCGCGCCAGCCGTTTCCAGGGACGCATGTCAGTAATCATGGTGGACATTGATCATTTCAAGAAGATGAATGATGAATTCGGACATCTGCTGGGCGATGAGATGCTGCGCGCGGTATCGTCCATTCTGAAGCAGCAGCTGCGCAAGATGGACATGGTGTGCCGTTACGGTGGCGACGAATTCGCAATTGTGGTCCCGGAGACCACGGGAGAAAGCGCGATGCGCGTGGCGGAAAAACTGCGGCGCCAGGTTGAGACCCATTTTTTCCCAGGCGTCCCGCGTCCCGTCACCATCAGCTGCGGCGTGGCCGACTATCCCGCGCACGGCGTAACGCGTGATGAAGTTGTGGCCGCGGCCGACAGCGCGCTCTACCTTGCCAAGCAGGCAGGACGGAACCGAGTAGCCTCAGCAAGCATAAAAAAAGAGTTTTCCGCTTCCAGATAGACTGAAGCCCCGACGGAGCCATGAGCAGCAGCACAGGCGCGGCCATTGCCGGAAAGATCACTGCCAGGACCGCCAGCGTCCACATTGATCCCGCGTGCAACGCGTTTCTGGGTGATTGTTTCCGCCAGTTCGGCATCGGCATCGTGCCGGTGGAAGGCGATCCCGTCGCAGTCTTGAACTGCCAGAAGTTTGAGGCCTGCGTTCTGCGGCTGTATGACCCTGACGCTGACAGGATACTGAAGGCCGCGCGCAACTCGGCCTCCAACCGGCGCATGGTGATCTATGGCATTGCCCGGAATACCCAGGAAGCCCTGCGCTATTCGAACTATGGCATTAACGCCGTGCTGGATGAGCCTTTGGACCGGCAAAGCGTGTTGAAGATCGTCCGCGCCACTCATCTGCTGGTGATTCATGAGCTGCGGCGTTACGTGCGGATTCCCGTGGTTTCCGAAGCCGAAATTGATACCGGTTCGCGCACCCCGGCCACGGTCACAACCGTGGAAATCAGCTCCGGCGGAATGTCGGTCCGCTCGGCTACACCGCTTCCAAAGTCCGAGGCCGTCCGCCTGATTCTGGGGCTTCCGGGGATGGAGAAGCTGAGCGTCCGCGCCTTCATTTGCTGGCACCGTGAGAGTGATAAGGTCTACGGCCTGCGCTTTGACTCCAGCGACGATCGCCGCCTCAAAGTGCGCGGCTGGATCGACCAATATCTCGAAATCGTGTAACTTTAGAGCACTCCCGACGTATAACATCCGAAGGCAGGAACCTTTCTTTCCACATGCTGACCATTGAGCTCAACCAAGTGCGCAAGTGTTACGACCAGTTTGTGGCCGTCAACGATCTTTCTTTCAGTATCGAACAAGGCGGCGTCTTTGGGTTGCTGGGGCCGAACGGGGCGGGTAAGACCAGCACTATCCGCATGATGATCGGCATTACCGTGCCGGATTCCGGCCAGATCAACCTGTTCAGCAAGCCATTTGAGCGCAAGAGCCTGCAAAAAGTCGGATACCTGCCGGAAGAGCGCGGACTTTATAAGAAGATGAAGGTCCTGGATCAGTTGGTCTTCCTGGGCGAACTGCATGGCATGACCGCCGGCGCGGCGAAACAAAAAGCCGCGGAGTGGTGCAAGAGGCTGGAGATCGACGCCTGGCTGCAAAAGAAGGTGGAAGAGCTTTCCAAAGGCATGCAGCAGAAGATCCAGTTCATTGCAGCGCTGCTCCACGATCCGGACTTCATCATTATGGACGAACCTTTCTTCGGGCTTGACCCGGTCAATGCCACGCTTCTCAAAGACGTGATGCTGGACCTGAAGAAGCAAGGCAAGACCATTTTGTTTTCCACCCATCGCATGGACCAGGTGGAAAAGCTGTGTGACAGCATTTGCCTGATCAACAAAGGCAACGCCGTGCTGCAGGGCGATCTCAAGACCATCAAAGCCGGCTACGGCAAACGCAATGTGCAGATCGAATATGAGGGAAATGGAGATTTTCTGCAAAAGAACCCGCTGGTAAGCGCTTACAACAACTACGGCAATTACGTCGAGGTCCGTCTGGCGGCGGGCGCGGACGCACAGCAATTGCTGCACATGGTGGCGGAACGCTCGCGCGTGAACAAGTTTGAGCTGATGGAACCATCGCTCGAAGAGATTTTTATCAATATGGTGGGCAAGAACGATGCATAACATTTTGATCATCGCCCGGCGTGAGTACCTGGAGCGCGTGCGCTCGCGCTCCTTCGTCATCATGACGTTCTTTATCCCGCTGTTGATGTTTGGAGTCACGGTGGTGCCCACCATGCTGGCCAATCGTGGTTCCAGTGAGGTCAAGCATATGGTTGTGGTGGCCGCCGACCGCGATACCGCGGAGATGATCCGTAGCCGCATTGAACAGGAGCAGGAGAAACCCAAGGAAAAAACAGACAGCAAACCGACCCAAAAAAGGAGCTTACCGGCAGCCAATTTCACTGTTGCAGTAAGCACGAATACCGCGGAATCAGAACGCGCCGCGCTTACGGCAAAGGTCAAAGCAAAAGAGCTGGATGCCTTCCTCTGGGCCACGCCGGATGCAATCAAGGCCCGGAAGCTTGACTTTGTTACCAACGACGTTTCCAGCTTTATCGATAACGGCGTTCTGGGCTTGACCGTCAACGATGCCTTGCGCCGTCAGGCGCTAAAAAATAAAGGGCTGAAAGACGATGAGATTGAGGCATCGCTCGAGTCCGTAGAGGTAGCGCCACAGAGCCCGCTGGGCAAAGGTGCGCCCGACCCGAAGGTGATGTACATCGCCACCCTGGGCATGGTCATGGTGTTGTATATGACTGTCCTGTTGTACGGCATAAACGTGATGCGCTCCATTCTGGAGGAAAAAACCTCGCGCATTATGGAGGTCATGCTTTCCACCGCCAGCGCCAAAGACCTGATGGCGGGGAAGATCCTGGGCGTGGGCGCCGTGGGCCTCACGCAGGTTGGAATATGGGCCGCCACCGCCGGCATCCTTTCCGGAGGCGCACTCGTGGGCGTCGCGGCATTGATCAAGGGCGTTCTGAGCGTGAAGCTGCTCATCTATTTCGGCGTCTACTTCCTGCTGGGTTACGTTTTATACAGCACGCTCTGCGCCGCCGTGGGCTCCATGGTGAATTCCGAGCAGGAAGCACAGCAGATGCAGTTTCTGGTGATGATGCCGATGATTCTTTCCGTGATATTCATCATAAATATCTTTCAGCATCCATCGTCGTCGCTGGCGATCTTCGGTTCGCTATTCCCATTTACCGCGCCGTTGGTGATGTTCAGCCGGATTGCCATACAGCCGGATACTCCCTGGTGGCAGATTGCGCTCTCAATTGGGATATTGGTGGCCACCATCTATGGAATGGTCCTGCTTTGCGGACGGATTTACCGCGTAGGCATCCTGATGTACGGCAAAAAGCCGAGCCTGCCGGAAATCATGAAGTGGATTAAATACGCGTAGATAAAGCAATCTTGCCGCAGATTAACGCAGATGGGTGCAGACAGGCCCTTATACAATCAACATGTGAGCGATGCCGCCCAGGCCGAAATCAAGAGCGAAAGCACTCCCTACACCCGCTCTTTTTCTTTCCGCGAGCGCGTCAAGCTCTGGCTGATCTCATGGGCCGGATACCTATTCATTCGGCTCGTGGGCGCCACCTTGCGCTATGAATTTATCCTCGAACCAGGCTGTATTGGGGACACTGATGGTTCCGCACCGCCCTCGATCTGGTGTTTCTGGCATCGCGCGGTGATTCCCGCTACCTATCGTTTTCGAAACAAGGGTCTTGCCGTAATGACCAGCCGCAGCTTTGACGGCGAGTACATTGCGCGCATCATTCAGAAGCTCGGGTTCCACGCCGTTCGGGGATCCAGTTCGCGCGGAGCCGTAGGAGCGCTGCTCGGCATGCGCCAGCAGTTGGAGCAGGGACACGCCGTGGTGTTCACCATCGACGGGCCGCGCGGCCCGCGTTACGTTGCCAAGCCCGGACCAGTCCTGCTGGCCAAGAAAACCGGCGTTTCCATCAACTGTTTTTATGCCGCGGTGCAGCGGGCATGGATCCTGAATTCCTGGGACCGCATGATTATTCCCAAGCCGTTTTCCCGCGCGGTGATTTACGCCAGCAGCCCAATGTACGTGCCCGCCGATGCCGGCGAAGAACAGATGTCAGCGCTGCACCACCAGATGCAGGAGACGCTGGAGAGATGCAGGCTGGGCGCGGAAGGAGCATTCAATAATAAGATCGGCTGATCGGGTGACCTGTAGATCGGGTGATCTGAAAAGAAGCAAGACGCCGATTACCCGATGAACCGATGCCTCGATCTCCCGATCTTCTTCCTCACTCTCCCATCCACTCTCCAATCGGCCGCAGTGGGGTCACGTGATCGCAGATGATCTTAACCGCGCCCATGATGGGCACAGCCAGAATCAAACCCATCGCGCCCCAGATGAATCCCCAGATCAGCAGTGAGATCGTGACCACCAGCGGATTTAATTGCAGGCGGCTGCCCAGAACTTTGGGATAGAGCACGTTCATGGCGAGCAGGTGCAGACCCAGCACGGTGGCCGCGACGATGATCAGCCTGGTATCGCTCAGCGCGCCCATGCCGGCTGCCAGAGGTGGAATCATGGCCAGCGCAATACCGAGATAAGGCATAAGGCTCAAAAAGCCGCTGATGAATCCGAGGAAGTAGAAATAGGGCAGCCCCAGCAGGCCAAAAATCACCGCGCTGCAAATGCTCATGAACAGTCCGATCACGAAGTTTCCGGCGATGAAACTTTTCATCATGAGCGAAATGTGTCCTATCGTGACGTACGCGGTGCTGCGATATTCCGGTCGAAACAACTGCACCGATTTGGTTCGTGCGTGCTCCTGCCAACTCAACATGAAGTAAACCAGGAACGGAACAAATATCAGCGTGAGCACCACTTCCGTAACGGCGCCGAGTTTTGCTGAGATCAGGCCCGGGGCGCCCTGGTTTTCCACGGTCACCGGCATGGGTTTCTTTCCGTTGTTCTGTTGGGGAGGCATGACCTGCTGCGTGGTTTTTGTCAGTTCGTTGGTCTGCTGGCGGACGTGCGCCACCAGGCCGCGAATCTTCTCAGAATATTTGGGCAATTCGTGGACAAAGCTGACCGCGCGCGCATACAAAAAATAACTGGCTCCATAGGTCGCCGCCAGCAGCAGCAGGACCGCCAAAAACGCACCTGCCGATCGTGGCACGCGAATCCTTTCCAGCAAATTGACCACCGGCTCCAGCATAAAGGCGAACAGGATTGACACCAGCAACGTGATCAGGACCAGCTTGGCTACATAGCAAATGGTTAAAACCACGGCGGCCGCGACGACAATCTGCGCCACCGCTCCGGCATGCAGAACGGTGTTGAGCTTGCGCTTTTCTTGTTTGGCCAGCTCTTTCTCTGTCGGCTGGGTGTCCGGGGCCTCCTCCGGCATGAGCTGTTCATGCGCGGGAGGAATAATGCGGTTGGTGGCCATATACCAAGGTAAGATGCAGCCCCTCGTATAATCGCCACGTGGAAGTTGCAGGACGTATTCTGGCCATCGATTACGGCAGCCGGCGCATGGGCCTGGCGGTTTCCGACCCTCTGGGCATCACTGCCCAGGGAATCGAGACACTGGAGCGCAAGAACAAACGCGCCGATTTCGGCCGGCTGGAGCGCACCATACGTGAGTACCAGGTGCGCGAGATCGTCCTGGGCAATCCGCTGCGCATGAGCGGCCAGGAAGGGACGCAATCGCAGAAAGTGGCTGAATTCGCGGAGGAGCTGCGGCAGCGTTTTCAGCTTCCGGTACATCTTTGGGACGAGAGACTCACTTCAGCGGAGGCCAACCGGCTGTTGCGCGAGAACGAGGTCAGCATCAAGAAGCGCGCCCAGGCAGTCGATCGGATGGCCGCTGTCCTGATTTTGCAAAGCTTCTTGCAGTCCCGGAGCAATTAACTAAATCTTTATGCCGAGAACTGAACTGCTTTGCTAAATTCAAAGATTGTCGATCACATCCCCCATCTTTCCCGTTGCCGTTGGCCATGGTGCTGTGTTCTGCCTGTTGCATTTGGAGCTCTGATCGCGGCGGGCCCATTCTCTGAGGCTTTTCTTGCAACTCGGCTGCAACGGTTCTCTTCCAACTGCTAAGAGTGCCGGCAGTTCATTGTCCATTCGTGATGCGGTATCGCCGCGGTTGATGGCTGCGCGCTGCGGATTCGCCGTTAGAATAATTGCTGGCAGATTTATTCATGGTGAAACTACTTTTCAGGCTGATTGTGTTTGCGCTGTTGCTGGGCGCCGCGTGGCTGGCGTACGGGTTGCTGGTGCCCGCCGGCCCGACGCAGCAAAAGCTGGTGCAACTCAAGCCCGGTTCATCCGCGCACCACATTGCCGCAGAACTGGCGAGCGCCGGCATCATCCGCAGTGAGTACTCGTTCCTGCTGTGGCATTACCTGCACGGACGCAAGCCGCTCAAAGCCGGAGAGTACGCTTTTGACCATCGCGCCACTACGCGCGAGGTCTTTGAACGCATTGCCCGCGGCGATATCTACTTCCATACTCTGGTGGTACCGGAAGGTTTCAACATGTTCGATATCGCCAACGCCATTGAGGAAGCGGACTTGGGCAAGCGCGACGATTTTCTGAAAGTCGCGCGGACAGACACAGCGCTCGTCCGCGACCTTGATCCGCAGGCGCCCAGCCTGGAAGGCTATCTTTTTCCCGATACCTATCACTTCACTCGCACACAGTCATTGCATGACATGGCCGCGGCCATGGTCCGGCGGTTTCGCCAGGCCGCCAGAGAGGCGGGGCTGAACCAGAACGTGCACAGTGTGGTAACCATGGCGAGTATCGTAGAGAAGGAAACCGGGGCGACGGAAGAGCGTCCGGAGGTTGCCAGCGTGTTTTATAACCGCCTGAACAAACACATGGTCCTGGCCACCGACCCATCGGTGATTTATGCAGCGCTGTTGAATAACCGCTACAACGGGGTGATTCACCAGTCTGACCTCCATTCTGACTCGCCTTACAACACATATCGGACGGCAGGCCTGCCACCTGGGCCCATCAGCAATCCCGGGAAAGCGTCATTGCAGGCGGCTTTGCACCCCGCCCAGACCGACTATCTCTATTTCGTCAGTGATAATCAGGGGCATCACCGTTTTGCCCGCACTGACGCCGAACACGCCGCTAACGTGCAGGCTTATCGCCGGGCTGTGCAGGCCACCAATCGCTGAATCCCGCGGCCGGTTGCCGTAAATTGTCATGCTCTGCCGTGGCATGCCGCCGTCATGAACGCCTTGCCTCCGATATACTAAAGTGCATCCAAATTGGTGAGTGATAGATCGAACTGATGTATTTTCATTTGCGTAAAACAGCTTTCATTTCCTTGCTTCTGGTTCTGCCGCTGGCCGGCTGTGGCTTCCGCTCGTCACACCCGGTGAAGATGCGCACCAGTACGGCCATTCTCAAAGAAGCTGACTTGGAACAGCTTGTTCAGACCATCAACAGCAACTCTGGCAAATTGAAAAGCCTGAAGGCGACGGTAGATATTGACAGCTCGGTGCTGGAGCAGAAAAAGGACAAGGTAACCGACAATCCGCAGATTGCCGGTTACATACTGCTGCGTAAGCCAGACATGCTGCGGATGATCGGTCTGGTACCAGTAGTGCGCAATCGAATGTTTGACATGGTGAGCAACGGGAAGACCTTTGAACTGGCCATCCTGCCCAAGAACAGATTTATCGTTGGCTCTGACCGTCAACCGGCCAAGCCTTCACCCCAACCGCTGGAGAATCTTCGTCCGCAGCACATCGCTGATGCGCTGCTGCTAAAGCCGATCGACCAGGAAAAAGAAATCGCAGTCCTGGAAAACACCACGGAGATCGCGAAGGACCCGAAGAGCCACAAGGATGTTGAGCAGGCGGCCTACACGGTGGTTGTGATCAACAAGGACGAGGCCGGCTACTATCTTTCGCGCAAGATTGTCTTCAGCCGCACCGATCTTCTCCCCCACGAGCAGTACCTTTACAATCGCCAGGGCCAGTTGGTCACGTACGCGCATTACGAGAACTTTTCCGACTATAGCGGGATCATGCTTCCCGGCATCGTATCCATCCAGCGCCCGATTGAAGGGTACGGCATCACGCTCTCAATGGTGAAGCTGGACGTAAACCCACCGTTGGCTGACGATCAGTTTGTGCTGACTCAGCCGCCGGGGTCGCAGCTCATCAATCTGGACGCCAAATCCTCGGCGGCGGCAACGCGCGAAGAAGAGAGCAAGAACCCGCGGTAGCGGCACGCCGCATCGGTTTCGATTTTCCGCTGTTTAGAAAAGAGCCTATGAACAAGATGATTGTGGCCAATCTGGTCCACCGTCCCATCCGGTCTATTATCAGCATCTTTGCCGTGGCCGTGGAGGTAACGCTGATCCTGCTGATCGTGGGGCTGGCGCTGGGCATCCTTGAAGACAACAAGTCACGCCAGGTTGGAATCGGCGCGGACCTTACCGTGCGGCCCCCTGGATCTTCCAACCTTGCCGCATTCGGCGGCGCTCCCGTGCCCATGCGCGTGGCCGATATTCTGCGCAAGCAGCCGCATGTGATTGCGGTTTCACCGGTGGTGTTGCAGGTCATCTCGACCACGAATATTGAAATCATCTACGGCACTGACCTGGATTCATTTCAGGCCATGGGCGGTCCCATGCGCTATTTGGAAGGCGGCCCCTTCGAGGGGCCGGACGACATGATTGTGGACGACCTTTTTGCCTCCAGCAGCAAAGTGCATGCCGGAGACCCGGTCACCGTCCTGAATCACAAGTTCCGCGTTTCCGGTGTGGTTCCGCACGGACGCGGGGCGCGGCGTTTCATCCCCATCACTACCATGCAGGACCTGATCGGCGCGCAAAACAAAGCTTCAATGTTTTACGTGAAGCTGGACGATCCAGCCAGCGCCGATACCGCGGTGGAACAGCTCAAGAAAATTCCGGGCATGGAAAGTTACAACATTCTCTCCACCAGCCAATGGCTGGCGGCGACCTCGGCGGATAATATCCCCGGCCTCAATATGTTCATCAAGGTAGTGATCGGGATTGCGGTAATCATTGGCTTCATCGTGATTTTCCAGTCGATGTACACGGCGGTGATGGAGCGCACGCGGGAAATCGGCATTCTGAAATCGCTGGGCGCGTCTAAGTCTTTCGTGGTGCGCGTAATCCTTCGGGAGACGCTGCTGCTGGCGATGGCAGGAATTGTTGTTGGCTTCTTAATCAGCACCGTAGGCCGGGCTGGATTGATCCACCAGTTCCCCACTCTGCGGGTGTTGCCCATCACCGTGAAATGGGCGCTCTACGCCACCTTGATTGCGATCGGCGGCGCCATGTTGGGCGCAATTTATCCCGCCTTCAAGGCAGCGCAGAAAGATCCGATTGACGCGCTGGCGTACGAATAAGCAGTCAGCACTCAGAAATTAGCCAAAACAAACTTAACCGCAACGCGTCCTTGCGGTAAAGAGGTTTGGCCAATTGCTAATTGCTCATCCCAAATACTTGAGAAAATCCTTCGGCGAGCTCTTGTCGAACCCAGGAAACACTTTGGTCAAATCTTTGTTGCCGAGATGGTTGGCGACCGCTTCGCTCAGTATCTGGCGAAAATCGGTGGTCACGGCCAGGTCTCGGCCTTCATAGAGTTGCTCCGGCTGCAGACCGGGCCAGCGGCCGTACATTCTGCCACCTTTGACGGATCCGCCCAGAACAAACATCACGTTGGCGTGGCCGTGGTCGGTGCCGCGATTGCCGTTTTCCCGCGCGGTGCGGCCAAACTCTGACATGCTGACGATCACGGTGTTCTCCGCCAGGTCGCCCAGGTCAGTCCAGAACGCCGCAATCGACTGCGAGAATTCGCGCGTCAGGTTGGCGATCTGCCCCTGTACGCTGCCTTCGTTCACGTGGTGGTCCCATCCGCCGATATCGGCAAACGCCACCTCAACGCCCAGATTCGCTTTCACCAGTTGCGCTACCTGGCGAAGGCTGTCACCAAAACGGCCGGCAGGATATTTGGCGCCGGCCGCCGGAGAGTATTTCTCCGGATCGGCGGAGCGCAGCATTTTGACGGCTTCAAACGTCTCATTGCCGGTGCCGTGCAGGACCGTGTCAACGGATTGCTCATACATGGCTTCAAAAGTATTGCTGGCGACGCTGGGTTTTGGCCCGCGTCCGCCAACCGTGAAGCCGCGAATGTCACCCATGGCGACCGCCGGAACTGAGCCGGCCAGCGTGCGCGGAAGCGCGCCGCCCATGGCGACCGCCCGGAAAGGCGAAGCGTCAGGCTCTGCCACACCTGCAATGGCACGGTTTAGCCAGCCATCTTCGGTGGACTTCACTCCGGGCGTGCCTGATTCCATATAATCCTGGGCGTCAAAATGCGAGCGCGTGTTGTCCGGCGAGCCGGCGGCGTGCACGATGGCCAGATGCTTCTGGTCCCACAACGGCTTGAACACAGCCATCGAAGGGTGCAGCCCGAAGAACCCATCCAGATCGATCACGCTCTCCTGTCCGTTGCGCGGACGGGGAATAGCGATGCTCGGCCGCATGCTGTAATACGCCTGCTCGCCGTGCGGGACCACG
>WNFM01148924.1_pt1 | contig 10662 bp, 8 predicted proteins | sample 5400271 | NCBI WGS metagenome assembly WNFM01 (sample SAMN13153352, study PRJNA577476) | soil metagenome | isolation source: 60 cm saprolite on Douglas fir-dominated hillslope | place: USA:California | collected 2013-09-17 | reverse complement strand
GTGCCAAGCGTCACACAAACCAGATTGGGCGCCGACTGTCCCGCCCCGTGTTTCCACTCGGCGTACGCCATGGCCTTCGCATCGTTTTCAAGGTTACAGACGAGGCCGGTCTGTGCCACGATAATCGAACGCAGAGGGATGTTATGCCATCCTTTCACGTTAGTCAGATTCACCACAAGGCCTTCCACCGGATTAATGATTCCGGGCACTCCAAACCCAACTGCCTCGACTTCCGAGTGTATTGTCTTCAGACGCCGAATTTTGCGAATAAAGGCGTCGATTAATGCCGTGGTATCTCCATCCTGACGGGTCTCGATGATCTCGCCTCTTAAGATAATTTTGCCATCCTTAACGACGCCCGTCTTGGTGGTGGTGCCGCCCATGTCGAAGCCAATGGCAGTGGGGGTGCTCATAACTTTAACTATCTTTGTGCAAGTAACTATGTTTTGCATAGTGAAAGATATTCAGCAGACTGCTGAGGTTTTGTCAGATGCCGAGCGGCAGCGAGAAGGATCAAAGGTAAATCCCAGATTCTGCTGAAAAACTTTCTTGGCCCAACGACGTTCGGTAGCGGTCCGGCAGCTGCCTCAGCGGCGAAGCCGCGTCTCAAGGCAGCCTAGGGCGCAGCTGGCGCAGCCCTATGAATCGACAATAAATAGCGACAGCGCTGAAAGCGCGGCAGACCGAGGTTCCGTTGCGTCAAGAAAACCCATAAACTGAGGACGAGTATCTCGGCTTCTTCAATCGCTAAGTTGCACCACCACCCTTTTTTCCACTCTCTAGGGGTCCCTAAAGGGAGGGTGCGGGTAGCCTAATGCGGCGGCGGGAGCGAAACGGATTTTTCCTCAGCCGCCAGCTCTGCCTCAATTTCCTCCGCCGTGATATCAGCGAGGCTCTCCGATTTCAAGAGGTTGGCATTAAGGTCTTCCTTCGTGAGCTCTCTCTCCCAGAGGCTAACCACCACAGTCGCAAGTCCGTTTCCGACCAGATTCACGAGCGCCCGGCATTCACTCATGAACCGGTCAATCCCAACGAGGATTGCCAAAGATTCAATCGGCACGGAGGGTACCACGGAAAGCGTCGCCGCCAGGGTAATGAATCCAGCGCCCGTAACCCCTGTTGCACCTTTTGATGAAAGCATTGCCACGACGAGAATGGCTAGCTGTTGCCCGAGGGCCAGATGCGTGTTCGTCGCCTGTGCGAGAAATAGCGCCGCCATCGTCATATAAATGTTCGTTCCGTCCAAATTAAAGCTGTACCCCATCGGAACTACCAGACCGACCGTCGTTGAAGAGCACCCGAGACGCCGCATCTTTTCCAGCATCCCAGGCAGAGCCGTCTCGGAAGAACTTGTTCCCAGAACGAGTAAGAGCTCTTCCTTGATATAATTCAACAATCGAAAAATGGAAAAGCCGTTGAAAGCTGCGATCGCACCGAGAACAACTATCACGAATAAAAAAGCCGTAATATAGAAGGAGACCATGAGGTAGCCCAGGCTCCCCAACGCACCCAGCCCCTGGCTGCCAATCGTAAAAGCCATGGCACCAAATGCGCCAATCGGTGCCACTTGGACGACCATTCGCATAATTCCGAAAAATATCGTTACCCCCAAATCGATCGCCAAAAGGACCGGTTTCCCGTGTTCTCCCATAAACGAGATCGCAAACCCGCTTAGGATCGCCACCAGGAGCACCTGAAGAATATCACCGCTTGCAAATGCGTTGAAAAATGAGGACGGGATGATGTTCAAGAGGAACTCGGTCGGATTAAGGGAATGCGCCTTTTGAGCCAAAGATTGGGATTGCTGAACGTGTTCCGCTTGGAGAGATTTCAAATCGATATTGAAACCAGCTCCCGGGTGGAGCGAATTTACCACGACTAACCCGATCAACAGTGCCAGCGTCGAAACGACCTCGAAATAGACCAACGCTTTGATTCCAACACGACCAAGTTTTTTTACGTCCGACATCGACGCGATACCGTGAACGACCGTACAGAAGATGATCGGTGCGATTATCATCTTCACGAGGTTGATAAAACCGTCTCCGAGAGGTTTCAGGCTTTTTCCTAAAGCGGGATTCAGGTATCCCACAACGATACCGAGAAAGACGGCGATCAGGACCTGGACGTATAAGATCCGGTACCACGGTTTTCGATGCGTAGCTTCTTGTCTGGAGGGGTTCGTCATGAGAGGAAGCTTTTATGGGCTAGAGGTGTCATCATGGTCTTTTGCCGGGCGCCATGACAATAACCCTAGATCCGGTGGATTTTTGTAGCGCCGGCCGCACGGGTCTTGTCTTCAGCTATGTCCAATGCGGACTGCATAATGCTAAGTTCATGCATGTTTTCGACAGCAATCAATCGAGTCGTGAAGTGAACTACTCATCCTCGCAGTTGGGCTGCCTAAGAAACCGCGAGCGCGCTAGAATATATCACCACAGACCGATGATCTTCCACCAGAGTCCACCGATGCCGAGCCAAATCACGATATTGATTATACTGGCGATCGCGCCCATGGTCCACCAAGTACGCGTCTCCACGTAGCCGGAACCAAAGAGAATGGGAGCCGGACCCGTTCCATAGGGAGTCAAACTACTGAACAAATTACTAAAAAAAGCGAGCACCAACGCGGCCAACAAAGGCGGCGTCCCAACCGCCACGGCGACCGAGAGAAAGCCGGCGTACATTGCGCCGACGTGTGCCGTCTGACTGGCAAACAGATAATGACTGTAAAAGTAGACCAGGCTGAGGATCAGGAAAGCCACCACCCAGTTGATATTGCTGACCAGTCCGCCGGTCGTTTTCGCGAACCAGGGAATCAATCCTAAAGTGTTGAGGAAGCTTGCCATCATGACTAAGGCGGCAAACCAGACGAGTGTATCCCAGGCGCCTTTTTCTTCGAGTATATCATTCCAGGTCAACACTCCGGAAACAAGTAGCACCCCGAGACCGACCAATGCAGTGGTGGTGCTATCAATGTGGGCGAGGCTATCGCCGAAGATCCAGAGGAAGAGGAGGAGAACGAATACTCCTGACATAATCCATTCGTTCGGGTGAACTCTTCCCATCTCCTTCAGCTTCTGTTGGGCAAGTTGGGTCGCGATCGATGTTTCCTTGATCTCCGGCGGATAAAGTTTGTAGACGACGAACGGAAGGACTAACAAACTGATGATCCCCGGGACAACGGCGGCGAGAGCCCACTTACCCCACGACAAATCGATGTGCATCTGTCCCGCCAGTTTGGCGGCGAGAGGATTTGCCGCCATTGCGGTCATAAACATTGCGCTGGTGATAACATTCCCTTGAAAAGCCGCCAGCGTCAGGAAGGTACCGATTTTGTGCGCCGTACCATCGTCCGGTTCACTACCGTAAGCCTTTGCCGTGGCCTTCAGTAGCGGAAAAACAATACCGCCCGCCCGGGCGGTATTGCTAGGAATCGCTGGAGCTAGTATCAGATCGGTAGCAATTATTCCGTACCCAAGTCCAAGCGTTTTCTTTCCGAGGGCCGCCATGAATAAATAGGCGATCCGGCTGCCTAGACCGGTCTTGATGAAGCCGCGCGAAATAAAGAAAGCGGCGACGATCAGCCAGATCGTGCCATTGCCGAACCCGCTCAAAGTTTGCTCTATGCTCAACGTTCCCGTGATTGCAGTCGCGACGATGCCCAGGATCGCAATTGCGCCCATTGGTAGCGGCTTGATGATAAGTCCAACAATCGTTGCAACGAAAATCGCCAAAAGGTGCCAAGCTTTAGGTTGAACGCCTGCCGGCGGAGGAATGAACCAAATGAGAGTACCAACGATCAAGACGCTTAATAGACCGATCGCCTCGCCCCAACTCGAGATCGTTGCTGAGTGTTTACTTTTGGTCACTGGTGTGGCGACCGGAACGGACGCGGGACGCTTTCGATTAACCTCTAGACCTTCCACGCAGTACTTAGAAAAGCTTTGGCTGACGTCCGCGTTCTTGTCCATAAAACCAAAGGGAGTGGCGGATCGTCGGTACCGGTAAGCTCAAAGAACTCCCGTAACCAGTGAAAGGTATTCACTCTAACCAGTGAAAGGTACTCACTCCACTGTTAAAGGCAGTGCAGCATAACTACTGGTTCTGTTTCCCACGCCCGTGCGGAAAAGGCGCCGCTTAGAACCTACCGTATTTTCATAACCGAAGTCCGACAAGCCCCGCCGGGACGGGGCGCTTTCTTCGTCGACGTTAGAAATGTCCGGTTTCCGAAACGATCTCGGAAAGCACCTTGAGGGCGGCTGGACCAACCATACCCACACCGAGAGCTTTACCAGTGCGTTCATACCAAAACCCGCGATTGGATCGCGGGTAGTAAACGAAGGCAATACCATCCGAAGTTTCGCCCCGGACAGCAGGTTCTGCCTGGTGTTCTTCAATGAAATGCGAAAAAGATTCCGCCCATGGATGCGATCCGTCAGGAAAGAGCTCGCTAACCAAAGCGCGCAATTCCTCGTAGGAAGCTTCGCGCAGCGTCTGGCGCGCAGACTCTTTCCGCTGGGTTAGCTTTTCGGCGAAGCCGGATGGTTCATAAGGAATCATGTCGATAGTATAACAGTTTAATTCAGCTCTAAGAATCACTTTCGGTCCTTGCAGTGACCGGATGAGCTTCGGCAATTCGCGCCAGGGCGACAATAGAACGCGGGTTCACCAGATAGGACGAGCTTCCTACCGGCGGGGCTTTTGAGAAAGTGCAGATCTCGTCGTGCGGTTCAAGAAACGTGTCTAACCATCGCCGCCACGGCCGTGACTCATCTTCGCCAACCGGAGGCAACTCGAACCGCAGTGGTTCCCAATACGCATTCAGCATGAGATAGACATCCAAATTAGCTGCGACGGCCGACGCAGTGATGGCCAAACTGTGAGATTGATTGCTCCAGTCGGGTTGATGCAGTCTGACGCCGTGGCACTCGATGCGAGCCCGCGCCAGCAACTGGTTGAGAGTGAGGTTGGGCAAGATCTTCTCCGTCCGCCGATGCCGGATCTCGATCAGCATCTTGACAAACTGGTGAATCTCCCGGTGCTTTTCCAACAGCGACCAGTCAAACCAACTGATCTCGTTATCCTGGCAATACCCATTGTTGTTTCCGCGTTGAGTGCGCCGAACTTCGTCCCCCATGAGCAGCATCGGCGTCCCTACGGAAAGCAGGGTGGCGGTGAAAAGATTTTTCACCATGCGGTTGCGCAAGCGCTCAATGGCTGGATCGTCGCTCGGACCTTCAACGCCGCAGTTCCAACTCAGATTAGCATCCGCACCATCGCGATTATTCTCTCCATTGGCTTCATTGTGTTTCCCATTGTACGAGACCAGATCGTTCAGGGTGAAGCCATCATGGCAGGTTACGAAGTTGATGCTTTGCTCGGGCTCACGTTGTGCATGCCCGTAGATGTCCGGGCTACCGAACAGGCGAGACGGTATGCGCCTCACGGTATCGTTGTCCGCTTTCATGAAGCTGCGTACATCGTCGCGGAATCGGCCGTTCCATTCCTTCCACGAGTCGCCGATGAATGAGCCGACCTGGTAAAGCCCGGCGGCGTCCCATGCCTCGGCGATCAGCTTGGTATCGGCCAGCCCTGGATCCGAATCGATGTCCCAGAGAATAGGAGGGTTCTCCAGTGGGCGCCCAGATTCGTCCCGGGAGAGGATCGATGCCAGATCGAAGCGAAAGCCGTCTACATGCATCACGTCGACCCAATAATGCAGGCTGTCGCGAATGAGTCGCCGGACAAAGGGTTCGTTGGCGTTCAGAGTGTTCCCTGTGCCAGTGTAATTTGCGTACCTTCCTGTGCCCTGATCAAGGATGTAGTAGGACTGGTTGGCGAAACCCTTGAAACAGAGTGTTGGTCCGTTCTCGTCGCCCTCGGCGGAATGATTGTAAACCACATCGAGAATGACCTCGATTCCAGCGCGGTGCAACGCTTTGACCATATCCCGGAACTCATCAAGCACGGTCAGCGGATCGCGGCGCGAACTATATCCGGAATGCGGGGTGAAGAAGGAGACCGGGGAGTAGCCCCAGTAGTTGGTCAGACCGGCGGGAGCATCTTGCTCGTCGAACTGGAACACAGGCTGCAATTCCACCGCCGTCACGCCGAGATCCTGGAGATAAGGAATCTTGGCAACTAAACCTGCATACGTGCCGCGCTTAGCTGGATCGACGCCGGAACTGGGGTGTTTAGTGAAACCGGCGACGTGCATTTCGTAGATTACTGTGCGCGAGAACGGCCGCCGCAGCGGTTCGTCGCCTTCCCAATCGTACCGGCTTGCGTCGGTAACCACACTCTTCATGGCGGTGGCACAATTATCACCGGGCGTGGAGGCAGCGGCACGGCTATAATTCGGCGGCCGCGCGATCGCACGGCCATACGGGTCGAGCAATATCTTTTGGGGATTGAATCGTAGCCCCTGTTCCGGGGCGAAGGATCCATCTACTCGGTAACCGTAAATCTGTCCAACTTCAATCCCGGGTACAAAGACGTGCCAATAGTGATGACTGCGATTCGTATCCGGATCGAGCGTGATTGTTCGCGACGGGTGAGCGTCGTCCGCCCGGTTGAACAGCAATAGATGGATGGTGGTACTGCCTTTCGAGAAGACGCTGAAATTCACGCCGCTCGGATACACTGTTGCACCGAGCGGAGAGCTTTTCCCGAGCGAACCTACGGTGTTCATTACTCCTCTACCTTTGCTCCGTTCTCGGAGGACAGCGCGAAGTTTGCCCCCATGCCATCCCAAGCGGCTCTCAGCGGATAAAATCGACCCGGCCAAACGCGCGTCTCTACTAGTCCGGCACTGCCGCTGTCAGCCACTCAGCCCGCCCTCCCCTGGGAACGCTCCAGGACCTCTTTCGCGACCGCCGCTACATGTGCAGGAGTAAAGCCAAAATGTTCAGCCACGATCTTCATCGGCGCCGACATACCGAAGGTGCGCATCCCCAGCACCACGCCATCGCGTCCAGCGTATCGCTCCCAGCCAATCGGCGAAGCCTCCTCCACCGTCACCCGTGCCCTTACCGATGGCGGCAGCACGCTGTCCTGGTACTGCTGATCTTGTTCGTCGAACAATTCCCATGCGGGCATGCTGACGACGCGTGCTTTTACACCTTCCCCCGTCAAGCGTTCGGCAGCCTGCACGCACAGCGAGACCTCGCTGCCACAGCCAATCAGTATCACATCCGGCTTGCCGTCGGAGGCATCGGCGAGCACGTAGCCTCCCTTCGCCAGTCCGGTGGCAGGAGCAAACTTGGCGCGATCAAAGATTGGAAGGGCCTGACGGCTGCAGATAAGCGCTGCCGGCCGATTCTTGAGCGAAAATATCAAGCGATAGGCTTCTACCACTTCATTGGCGTCCGCCGGGCGGATCACGACCAGGCCGGGGATGGCACGTAATGAAATGAGCTGCTCGATCGGTTGGTGCGTCGGGCCGTCCTCGCCGACGCTGATCGAGTCGTGAGTCCAGATGTGAAGGACCGGCAAATCCATCAGTGACGACAAGCGAATGGCTCCGCGCGCATAGTCGGTAAAGATCAGGAAACCCGAACCGAATGCGCGCAATCCGCTCAGCACCAGCCCGTTAACGATCGCGCACATCGCGTGCTCGCGTATACCAAAATGGAGGTTACGGCCGCGATAGTCACCCAATGATCCATGCCGCTGAAAATCGCCCGCGAATTCGAACGTCAAGCGTGTCTTGTTACTTGGAGCCAGATCGGCCGAACCGCCAATCAGCCACGGAATCTTCTCGGCCAGGGCGTTGAGCACTTTGCCTGAGGCATCGCGTGTCGCCGTGCCGGCGGGGCTCGGCGGATATGTGGGCAGCACCTTTTCCCAATCGGGCGGCAGTTCTCGCTTGCTAATGCACTCGATCTGGTCGGCCAGGTCGGGATATTGAGCGCGGTAACGCGCGAATAACTGCTCCCATTCTTTGAAAAGTCGGGAACCTCGCGCGCCCATCGCGGCCGCAAAATGCTCGCGTACTCCCGGCGGAACCACGAACGTCTCATCCGGCGAGAAGCCGAAGAATTCCTTGGTCAGCCGCACTTCCTCCGGCCCCAACGGCTCGCCATGAGCGCTTGGAGAATCCTGCTTGTGCGGCGCGCCATAGCCGATATGACTGTGCACGGGGCGGTCGCTGGTGGCGAGAAACCTGCGATACGCTCGTTCCAGCATCTCGATATCGTTGGGGTCCGTGACGCGTATGACTTCCCATCCGTAGGCCAGAAATCGTGCGGCAACGTCTTCGGTAAATGTGATATCGGTATGGACTTCGATGGTTACGCGGTTACTGTCATAGATCCAGCACAAGTTCGAGAGGCGCAGATGACCCGCCAGTGAGGCCGCTTCGTTGGAAATCCCCTCCATCATGTCGCCGTCACCGCAGAGCGAATAGACGTTGAAATCGAACAGATCGTAGCCCGGTCGATTATAGGTTTCGGCCAGCCAGCGGCTGGCGATCGCGATGCCGACGCTGGTCGCTAACCCCTGACCAAGCGGGCCCGTCGTACTCTCAACCCCGGAGGTCCAGCCGTATTCCGGATGACCCGGGCAACGGCTGCCCGCCTGTCTAAAATTCTTGATATCGTCAAGCGATACCGCCTCTCGTCCGAGTTTTTCGTAGGAAGGATTGGCCGCCTTGATGCCCGTCAGGTGAATCAGGGCGTAAAGCAGCATCGAAGCGTGTCCGCCGGAAAGCACAAACCGATCCCGGTTGAGCCAGTTGGGGTGATCCGGGTCGTAGCGCAGAAATAGCTGCCACAGCGCATACGCGGTCGGAGCGGCGTCTAACGGCGTGCCGGGATGACCGGAGTTCGCCTTCTGGATCGCGTCGATTGCGAGCGAGCGAATCGTGTTGATCGCCAGTTGAACAGTTTTGTCGGCTGACATGGTAACTCTGTTTTCGGTTTTCTATTGCTTTCCTGCTTCGAGAGAAGCCACTTTACCCAGGCGTCGCAGGTGCCGCTCGGCTTGGCTGAATTTGGCGGCCAAGAACGTCTGGACGAGATCCCAGGCCACCGCAGGTCCCACCGTTCGTCCGCCCATACAAAGGATGTTCATGTGATCGTCCTCGACTCCTTGCTTGGCCGAGAAGTGGTCGTGGATCAGACAGGCACGGACACCCTCGATCTTGTTGGCGCACACCGATGCGCCGACGCCGCTGCCGCAGATCGCAAGGCCGCGATCCACTTTCCCAGCAGCCACCGCTCGGGCGAGTGGAACAACGAAGTCGGGATAGTCGTCGTCGTGGTTCAACTTGTGAGCACCGAAATCGACGACCTCGTGGCCCGCGGCGCGGAGTTGAGCAACCAACTCCTCCTTTAAACCAAATCCACCGTGATCAGTGGCAATTCCTATACGCATAGATTGTCCGTTTTGTTGAGGTTAGTTCACTGGCAGCTTGGTGGCGGCTTGCAGCCGCTTCATGGCTGCAGCCACTCCGGCCTCATCATGAAAGATTGCTGATCCGGCCACCAGCACGTTGGCTCCCGCCGCCACTCCCAGCGGAGCCGTCGCTGCATCGATGCCGCCATCGAGCTCCAATTCGCAGCCGGGATTGGTCTGCTCAATCATCTGACGTACGCGCCGGATTTTGGGCAAGACCTCGCGGAGGAAAGGCTGATGCCCAAAGCCCGGGTTGACCGTCATGACCAACACCGAGTCCACGTCTAACAGAATTTCCTCCAACACGACCGCGGGAGTTGCTGGGTTGATGACCACCCCGACGCGTTTCCTCAGCCCCTTAATGGTCTGAATGGTTCGGTGCAAATTGTTGTTGCCTTCCCAATGGACGAGAAAGGAATCGGAACCGGCTTCGACAAACTCATCGAGGAAAAAGTCCGGATCCGAAATCATCAGGTGTGTCTCCAGTGGCAGATGAGTCACCTGCCGCAGCGACTGGATGATGGGAGCGCCGAACGAAATGTTGGGCACGAAATGTCCGTCCATCACATCTACATGGATGCGGTCGGCCCCGGCTTGCTCAGCCTGGGCCACCTGCTCACCCAGCCGGGTGAAATCAGCCGAGAGGATCGACGGAGCCAGCAGCACCGCGCCGTTGGCTACTTCCTCGGTTTTGTTTTCTTTATTCATAACCTGGAACTCAAATAGCGGTTTGCTGTCGGCGGAGACGGGGACCACTTAGTCAACGTGCTACACCAAGGGTCGCAGATTCAATTCCCGGCGTTGTCGGCGTTCCGGGCGTTACTCCTGGAAAGCGGCCGGACGTCATAGTCAACCCGCGCAAGCGGTCGAAAACCGACTCGGACAACATTTCGTCAGTGCAACGCCAGCGCCAGTTGCCTTCCGTGCTGCCGGGCAGATTCATCCGAGCCTCCGCTCCCAGATTGAGCAAATCCTGTAGTGGCGCGATGGCGAGCCCTGCCACGGAAGACCACGCCAGCCGGATTAGTTCCCAAGCCACGTCCTCGCTCTTGCCCGCCGGGCGCTTCAGATAGTTCCACAGGTTCCGTCGCTGGTCCTCCGGCAGCGTCTCAAACCAACCACGAGTCGTGTTATTGTCGTGGGTGCCAGTGTAAACAACCGTATTTGGAATATAGTTGCCAGGGAGGTACGGGTTATCCGAATGACCGTCGAAGGCGAACTGAAGGATCCTGGTTCCGGGCAACTGGAACTGATCGCGTAGCG
>WNFM01158830.1_pt1 | contig 10663 bp, 11 predicted proteins | sample 5400271 | NCBI WGS metagenome assembly WNFM01 (sample SAMN13153352, study PRJNA577476) | soil metagenome | isolation source: 60 cm saprolite on Douglas fir-dominated hillslope | place: USA:California | collected 2013-09-17 | reverse complement strand
ACAAGGCACTGAAGACCGGCTGCCGCATGGAGCAGCGCTATCTGCAAAGCGTGGAGGCCCTCTGGAAACTGTTGGCGGTGCTGACCCCGATTGCCTTGCGTTTGCTGCTCATTCGGCAAGCGGCCCAGCAAGACACGGAGATTCCGGCGACCAATGTGCTCTCCCAGGAAGTCATCCGCGTCGTGATCCACTTGGATCAACGCCATCGCGACATTGTGACCGCCAAGCAATTGTGGCACGCCATTGCCCGTCTGGGAGGCTATCTCGACCGTAAGTGCGATGGTCCACCAGGATGGCAGACCTTATGGAAAGGATGGATGCGTGTCATGTACACCTTGGAAGGCGTTCATCTCGCGGCCCATTTTTCTTCTCCATGATTTGTGTATAAGTGTCAGGGCTTTAGCCAGGGGAGGAATGACCGCCGCCCGCAGGCGCAGACCCTTGTATGTATCCATAGCCATCGGCTCGCTGAATTTTTCGACAATAGTTCTTTCCAACATCGGTGACGGTTCCTTTCTTCGTGGTGATCGTAAAAGCGCCTTTCGCCTTGGCTGCTATTCTGCCTCTGTGCACCCCTCAAGGTAGCAAGATACTGGTGACTGAGCATGTCCCAGAGCGAGATCGCGCCATCATCCCCGCAACTGGCGACCGTCTTGCCATCGGGGCTGACGCGCATGGCCCTGGCCCACGCCTCGTGCGCTGGCACCGTCGCCAGAGGAACCCCTTGCTCCGGGTCCCACCAGCGCACCGTGCCATCCGTGCCGGCACTCAGCAGCTGATTGTGTTCAGCAGACCAATCGACGCATGTGATAGGCCCTCTGTGGCCTTCTAACCTGCGCACGAGTGTGCCCTGTCGCACATCCCAGAGGGACACCACCCCTTGTGCCCCGTCAGCCGTCCCGCTCGCCAGCTGTTCCCCGTCCGGGCTCCAGCAGAGGGCCTCGGCAACCCCTACCCGCTCGAAGCGCCGCACAAGAGAGCCATCGGCCGCCCGAGAGATTTGCACCAGCCCATCTTCACTGGCACTGGCCAGGAGCGTGCCATCGGGGGACCACACCACCGCAGAGATCAGTCCGCCCTGTTCAATGCCCACCTGGCTGGTGCCTGCCTGCACATCCCAGATGCGCACGCTGCCATCATTACTGCCGCTGGCAAGCCTGCTCCCATCGGGACTCCAATTCACACTCAAAACCTGAGCCGTATGGCCCTGCAAGATATGGGTGCAGATGCCCGTCCTGGCGTCCCAGAGGCGCACGGTGTGATCAGTACTCCCGCTGGCGATGCGGTTGGTGGCCCGGCTCCAGGCCACCGCATCCACCCGCTGTCGGTGCCCGCGCAAGACCTGCACCGGCGTGCGGGTGGTCACCTCCCAGAGCGTCAGCGTGGCCTCGCTGCCGCCACTGAGGACGAAGCGCCCATCGGGGCTCCAGCAGAGATCTAGCAACGCGAGAGCATAGCCAGTCATCGTGCGCACGTTCTGCCCACTTTGCACGTCCCAGGTGCGCAGGGTGTGATCGAGGCTGCCGCTGAGCAAACGGTCCCCCCCCAGGCAGAAAGGCCAGCGACGTGACTCCATCCCGATGGCCTTGCAGGATGTGGTGGCACTGCCAGCTTCGCGAGTCCCAGAGCCGAATGGTCGTGTCGTAGCTGGCAGAGGCCAGGGTGCGGCCATCGGGGGACCAGGCCAGCCCTATCACCATACCGGTATGTCCTTCCAGCGTCCTGATGCAGGTGCCCGTTTCCACGTCCCAGAGCTTGATCGCCTGGTCGGGGCCGCCGCTGGCGAGCAGGCCCGTATCAGGGGCGAAGGCCAGCGTGATGTTCAAGTCGCGGTGCCCAGGCAGTTCTTGCAGCAGCATCCCCCGTTCGGCGTCCCAGAGCCGGATGCCGGCATCCATGCCGCCACTGGCGAGCAGGCGTCCATCGGGGCTGCAGGCGACAGTGAAAATTGGCCCACCCTGCGTGGGAAGACTCTTCAGGGGTGTCCCGGTGCGCAGGTTCCACACATGGACGGCTCCATCGTAGCTCCCACTGATCAGCTTCCCGTTGGGCCCGATGGCAAGGGAAGTGACCGGAACGTGCTGATCCTGTCCCGTCCAGATGGCCGCTCCACTGGCCACATCCCAGAGCCGGACGGTGCCGTCCCAACTGGCGGTGGCCAGAGCTTGTCCATCGGGACTGAAGGCGATGGCTCCCACGCGATCGGTATGGCCCCGTATGGTCAGGTGCGGCACGCGGCCCTCCTCGCGCCAGACATGCACCTGCCCGCTGTTGCTGCCTGCGGCAATGTAGTGCTCATCCGGGCTCATGGCCACCGCACGGATCGTGTCGAAGGCAGAGGTCCAGACCACCTCGTGCAGTGTCGCCCCGGAAAGCCGCGCATCCTGCATCTCGACGCCCTGCAGGTAGGCGCCCCGAATAGCAAGCCGAGAGAGGTCCAGATCGCGCAGGTGGCCGCGCAGGTCGGTGAGCAGGCTGTGACGTTGGCCGGACCATAGCCCTGGGTGCCGGCGTCCTCGGAGCGGAACTGCGCGAGCAGGCGCAGCAGGTGGGCCTCGACCAGCGTGTCGGCTCCCAGTTCGGCGCGCAGTCGCTCGAGCAGGGGATGGACCAGCAGCCGCACCTGGATCTCTCGCACATAGTCTTTGGCCTGAGACTGCTCCAGGGCGTACAGGCGCAGCTGCTGGGGGGGTGCCCAGCACGACCTCCTCACTCAGATGCTCGACCAGCACATCGGTGAGGTACTCCATCACTACCGATTGCAGACTGAAGCTCGCCTGGCGCCCCCGCTCCAGCAGCGAGCGCCGTCCTAGCGCCTCGAGCGCCTCGAGCAGCTGCGCGCGCAGCACCCGGGGATGCAGGACCTGCGCCAGGGTGGGAAGCTCCGTCCACTCTCGCAGTACGGCCAGCCAGGTGAGCAGCTGGGACTCCAGAGGAGACAGACGCCCTATCTGCTGCCGCAACACTGGCCGGATACCGTTGAAGATCAATTCCCCTTCCTGCAAGAAGCGGTCGATGTCGCCCGTGAAGAGATCGGCGATGGCCTGTGCCACGATTTTCAAGGCCAGGGGATTGCCCGCGTAGCTGGCCACCAGTCGCTGCCAGGCGAGGGAAGTGCCGCTGAGTCCCTTGTCGCTGAGCAGCTCCTGCGCGGCTTGGTCATCCACCCCCGCCAGGCGAAGCGAGCGCACCGGTGAGCGAGCACCTTCAACAGGCTCTATCTCCCTGGGCTTCTCGCGGGAGGTGAGCAGCACGCAGCTCTGGTGGGAGGTCTCGGCCAGGCGTTGGATCAGCCGTCCGTAGCCCTCATAGCCTGGCAGGTAGTCGCCCTCACGATCCCCACTGGCCAGCAGCGTCTCCAGGTTGTCGAGGATCAGCAGGCAGCGATGGGCTTGCAGCCGTGCCAGCAACTGGCTGATGCGTTACTCCAGCGAGGTGGAGAAGGCGGCAGGCGGCGTTTCGGAGAAGAAGGTGATGCAATCGGCGACCAGCTCCTCGCAGGAGGGGGCGTCACGTACCGAGCGCCAGAGCACTGCCTCGAACTGGGGCGCCAGGTACTGGCCCAGGTAGGAGGCGAGCATACTCTTGCCGATGCCGCCCATGCCCAGCAGCGCGATCACGCGGCAGCGTTCTTGCATGATCCATTGGGAGAGGTCGGCCACTTCCACCTCGCGACCGGCGAAGTGGCTCACGTCCAGGGCTCCCACCCAGTCGATGCGCGGGAAGGCTGCGGGCTCCGCTCCTGCGTGGGGAGCCTGCGGCTCGGGCTGTGGGAACGGCTGGACGGGCACAGGAGGACTGACCAGCCTATGGAGCCATGCCTCATCCAGCAGCACCTTCTGGTGGGCCGCTTGCCAGAGCGCACGGATCTCCTCTTCCTCGCGCCCGGCGGGAAAGGCTGAGGCTCGCACCGCCAGCTCGATGAGCAGTGTAAGGCGTTCCACTTTTGGGTAACTACTGCCAGCCTCCCACTCCAACACCGCGCGCCGGGAAACGCCCAGCCGCTCGGCCAGGCCCGCCTGCGTCAGGCCGATGGTCGTCCGCAGGTCCAGCATCAGCTGACCGAAGGCATAGTCGTGTTCACTATACACAGTTCTCTTCACGGAGGTCTCCCTTCCGCGTGACCCACCGGAGCGACACATTGTGAAGTGATGTGAAGTGACACGTCAGCACATGAACAGTGACTTCCCCAGGCGACACCGCTATACTGATATCTGTCGGGTGTGCCCGCTACGTGGGTTAACGCCTGTCTAGCGTTGTATGGGGGCACTGTCAAGACACCCCATACAACCTCTTCTACGCCCCGCCCGTCCTCTATTATAGCAGATTTTCAGGTATAGCAGATTTTCAGGTGCATGACGATCTTTTTCCTTTCGATCTCCTGGTAGTTGACCACAAGAAATATAAATTTTCAGCTTTCACGGTCTTAGCAACGCTTTTTATTACGCTAGCAGGCTACGATTAGCTCCGGGCTCGGAGTGTTCTTTTCGAGTCCCCGCCAGGCCTATCTGATGATTGTTGCTGGAATCATACCCGATATTGCCTCCATTTGCTGTGGCAATATATGCCCGAGCGGTAGAGGGTCATCAGCATGGGTAGTGTGCGAATGTAAACATCTGTTAGAAGGAGTATCACCATGCCTGGCTCGTTCCGTATCGGCAAGATTGCCGGAATCGACATCGACATCCATGTAAGTTGGATCATCATCCTCGTCTTGCTCACCGTGTCCCTTGCTACTGGCTGGTTTCCCCAGTTGTATCCGCGGTGGTCAAGTGCCACCTATTGGGGAGTAGGCCTCATCTCGGCCCTGCTGCTGTTTGTCTCCGTGCTTTTACATGAACTGGCCCATTCGCTCGTTGCGCGCCGGCGTGGGTTGCCCGTGAAAAACATCACCCTGTTCATTTTCGGCGGCGTCTCGAATATCGAGCAGGAGCCCAAGAGTCCGGGCGTAGAGTTCCAGGTAGCGGTCGTCGGCCCGCTCACCAGTCTGCTCATCGGCGCCCTCTGTTTCCTGCTGTTGTTGCCGCTGCGAGGGGCACATTCGCCGCTGGAAGGTATCCTGTTTTACCTTGCGGTGACCAACGTCTTGTTGGGCGTCTTTAACCTGATCCCTGGGTTCCCACTTGACGGCGGGCGGGTGCTGCGCTCCATCGTCTGGAACATCACTGGCAGCCTGACGAAAGCCACCCGCATCGCCTCGATTTCAGGTCAGGTCATTGCCTATCTCTTCATCCTCTGGGGTATCTGGCAACTCTTCAGCGGTGATGTATTGAATGGCATCTGGATTGGTTTCATCGGCTGGTTCCTGTTGAGCGCGGCGCAGTCGGCCAACACCCAGGGAATGCTGCAGTCCGCGTTGCGCGGTGTCACCGTTGGTGAGGTCATGAATCCCACACCCCCGACGGTGGCTGCCAACATCTCCCTGCAACAACTGATCAACGACTACTTCCTGCCCCACGGGCTGCGTTGCGCCCTGGTGATGCAAGGCGATCGACTGGCAGGCCTGATTACGCTCAGCGATATCCGCCATGTTCCACGCGAGCAGTGGGCATACACCTCCGCCGGCCAGGCCATGGTCCCGGTGGAGCGCCTGCACGTGGTGTTCCCGCAGCAAAGCCTGAACGATGTCTTGCCTCTAATGGCCGGTCGCGATGTGAACCAGTTGCCTGTGGTGCAAAATGGCATCCCGGTCGGGATTGTGAGCCGCGACGCGATCATGCGCTACCTGGAGGTGCGGCGCAGTCTCGGCTCAGGTACTCCCAAAGGCGATGGTGGGCAACAGCTGTCAGAGGCAGCCTGATCCAGACTCCTGATGCGCCTTCGTTAGCTATAAAAGTGGAAGGATGAAAAGATAAGCAATGAGCGCTCTTCTTCTGTCGCTGGCGACGTTCTTCTCGACCTTGATAGGCGGTCTTTCCGGGCTGCGCTATCGCGATCATCTCAATCTGATTATGGGTTTTACGGCAGGCGTGCTGGTTGGCCTGGTATCCTTTGACCTGTTGCCGGAAATTTTTCGGCTCGTCTACACACTGCACCTGGATAGTACAGGACCCATGCTTGCGCTGATGGGCGGCTTTCTCCTGTTTCATATTGTCGAGAAGTCCATCCTCATCCACTTCTCTCATGAAGAGCACTACGCCGTGCATCAGCATCCGCTAGTGGGCATCCTTTCGGCGGTTGCGCTGACTGGCCATAGCTTTCTGGATGGCGTCGGTTGCGATTGCCGTCATTTCGCACGACTTCTCCGATGGTCTCAATACTGTCACCTTGATGCTTGTCAATAAGAACACGTCTCGCCGTTCCTTCCTGCTGCTGCTGGCAGATGCGGCGGCACCGGTGGCAGGTGCCATCTCCACTCTGTTCTTCAGGATTCCCACCATTGGATTGCCATACTACCTGGGATTCTTTGCCGGCTTTCTGCTCTACATCGGAGCAAGCGATATCTTGCCGCAGGCACATAGCAACAGGAGTACCACTCTCACCCTCGCCCTCACCGTACTGGGTGTCGTTTTCGCCTTTGTCGTCACACGCTTCGTCTGATCAACGAGGAGTTCACGGCGATATATTCACTACACCCGTTTTTTACGCCTCGGCCAACGCTTCTCTTTATGCTTCGCATGTACGCTATGCAAAGGGTTAATCTATCAACTGCCGTCGTCGCTCCAACAGGGCAATGACAAGAAGCTGCTCCGCTTGACGAAGGCAGGTCCTGAAAGGAACTTCTCTATGCAATGGGTAGTTGCTACTGCCGCGTTTTTAGCCTCCGCTGTAGAGTTTGTGGAGGCGTTTACTATCGTCCTGGTCGTCGGCGTCACGGTCAACTGGCGCAGTGCGCTGCTTGGCGCTCTAGCCGCCGCGGCGACCCTTGCCCTGCTGGTGGCGACTCTGGGGGTTGCGCTTGTCCAGTGGGTTCCTCTCGATATCCTGCGCACGGTCATCGGCACGCTCTTGCTCCTCTTCGGATTGAAGTGGTTGAAGAATGCCATCATGCGCTATGCCGGTTTGAAAGCACGCCATGATGAAGAGGCCATTTACGAGGAAACCCAGGCGGAACTCCGCGCTCGCGGAGAGGTCGATGCCTCTTCGTCTCGTTTCGACCTCTTCGGATTTCTGCTGTCGTACAAGTCGGTCTTGCTCGAGGGGCTCGAAGTGGCGTTCATTGTGATCACCTTTGGGCTGAGCGCGGCAACAAGTACTGTCTCGCGCTCGCGCTCGGCGCGCTCCTTGCTGGCCTGCTAGTTATCCTGGTGGGTGCGCTCGTGCGCGCGCCACTGGCAAACGTGCCCGAAAACACGCTGAAGTTCGTCGTCGGCATCATGCTGACGACCTTTGGCACCTTCTGGTTGGGTGAGGGGTTTGGGGGGGAGTGGCCATTGTCGGATGTCTTTCTCCTCATCCTCGCCGCCATCTACCTGGGCGCATCTTTCTTGCTCATCGCCTGGCTCAAACAGGTGAAAAAGCAACAGCAAGCGCGGGCGAGAGAGAGTCAATCAGTTCCCACTCCCGCACAAACACAGGAGGTTAAGCCGTGAAGGTCATCAAAGCCATCTACAATTTCATCGTTGGGGATATGGTCATCCTGATAGGCGTCGCGCTGGCGATAATTGTCCTGACGCTCATCAATAACGTTGGTGCCCTGGCCCCTCTCAAGGGCTTTTCAGGTCTGTTTCTGATCATAGCTGTGCTCGGTAGTCTCGTCGCCTCACTAAGCCGGGAGGCAGACATTTGGAGATAAGACTTCCCTTGAGCGGCCCTTCGCTGCGCTCAGGGTGACATTACTTGAGAGATGTTGTATGAGTTACCAACCTCGTGGCTCTCCCCAACTTGTGATGACAAAATCCTGTAGAGCTAATGAGAACCGGGAAGGAGTCAAGGGAGAAAGAAAAAGGGAGAGGAGGGCTTCCAGTAGTTTTGCAAGGGTGTGCGCGAGCTGGGCCCGTTGCATCCTGCGATTGTCGTAAGCTGTGCAGATCCGAGCCTCTCCTCTCAACACGAGAACAGAAGGCCATCAGGCTCGAAGACCGACAGAAAAAGCCAAATCTTGCCAGCAAGCAAGCGATAGTGGTTTCGTCGAGCTCAGCTCATGCAGCATGCAACACCCGCAGGCGCAGCAGATCAATGTTGGCTCGTCCATACATCTGGCGTTTGAGCAGCTTGAGCCTGGTGATCTGTCCTTCTACCTGTCCGGTACTCCAGGGTTCGGTGAGGGCGGCCAGAACCGCTGGGAACTCTCTCTCTAGACCCTGAGCAAAGCGCTGCAGTTCCTCATAGGGAGAGCCTTTGGCTCTCGCCAGCCAGGGGAGCAGTGCCTCGCTTTGACGCTCACGGATCAGGCGCACAAAGTCCTGGCCGAGCGCAGAGAGAGACGAAAGGCGCGGGGAAAGACACAACAATGCCTGCCGATAGGCCGCATCCTTGGCAGTCAGTTCCTCTGGCTTGTGGAGCAACAGCCATTTCACCTGCCACGGCGTTCGGGTGGCAGGAGCACCCCGACGAGTCGAGACAGCCACGGTGGAGGAAGAGGAGGTGGGAGTCATCCCTGCCGGAAGGGGCCAGTTGCGCACGAAGGTCCACACACTTTTGTAGCTGCCAGTAAAGCCTTGCCCTTGTAATTCTTGCCAGAGGGTTGTGATCATGACCTCTCCTTGTTGCCAGCGCTCTTCTAAATAGGCCCGGTAGGGTTCGACAAGAGAGGGATGCGGATGGCAGTAGTACGCCACAAACGTGGGCATCCGCAGATATTTGCGCACCGTATGCGGATGCAGGTGCAGACGGCTGATGATTTCTGCCTGAGTGTTCCCCTCTGCGGCGAGTTCATGCACGTGTTGATGCATCGCCATCTGCCAGGCCCGCCGAGGACTGGGTTCAGGGGGCTTACGCCGCGGAGGCTTGCGCCGCGGACCATCGGGGTGGGCAGACTCAATTGGAGCCAAGGACGTCTGCTGGGTATTCTTTTTCACTTGCAGGCCTGCCTGACGGAGCACATCGATCTGGTACGCCAACGTTTTCTGGATCACTTCCCCCAGATTCTTGAGCAAGTGCCAGCGGTCAAGCACCTGTTTGGCTTGAGGCGCTCCTTTCGTCGCTCCTTTGAGGTAACTGGCCCCGCGATCACGGCTAATCACCTCGACTCCCGGATGCTCACCGAGCCAGCTGGCAAAAACCGCCTCGTCGCTGCCCAACAGCACATCGACCGGTTGATGCCGCTCCAGATCAACCAGCAGTGTCCCTGCTTGATGAGCGCGAAAAGACCAATCATCGACGCCAAGAACCCGAGGCGTAGGGGCGGCTGTGACGCCTTGGCGACGCAGGAGGGAGAGCAAGGTGGAGGCACAGACTGGTGTGGCATGAGCCGCACATTGTTTGGCCCCAGCCTCTCCCCCCAACGCCCATCCGATTGTGACTAAGGCATCTCGCAGCCGGTTCGTGCGACGGGCAGAAGGCTCCGCCACTTCTGGAAGCCGTTCCGTAAAAATTTTCCGTCTGCAATTGGGATTCTGACAGAAAAAGCGATGGACCTGCACACGCAACGTCAAGCGCAACGATCCCCAGGGCAGATCTTGGAGTGTTCGCATGTAGGTGCTATGCACACGCCTGGTGCTTTGCCCACACACCGGGCACTGCCCTTGGGTTTGCAAGGAGACCAGCACCAGCGTCAGTCCCTCCCAAGAAAGCCGGACAGGCTCGCATCCGAAGCTTTCCTGAAGCGGGGATCAGGTGCTCAATCAAGACTTCAAGCCGATCCGTGGTGTCCCAACAGCATGATGTTTTCATCTTTTCATGGTACCATCCCCTGTCTTGTTCAGCTTTTCATCAAAAGTTGGGGAGAGCCACGAGGTGGGTAACTCATACACGCATCCCGTGGGTATTGTAGACGATCCTGCAACATTACCGCAGGTAGTTGACTTTCAACACACGTCATCGCTCACCATCGGCATGAAAACGAGCTGAGTACGCCCGGCGACCAGCACATTGTTCATCGAAGTGAGTGAGGGACGCCGACACTCCCTACCCGCTGGAAAACCAAAGTAGCGTCGGTGAGAATTTTTCAGCATTGCGCATTTTCTGCGGGGCTGTCCTGAAGAGTTATCCGGATGTTCAAGCGACTTCCAAGGGTGTGTAACATTTTCTCTCGTTCAGAGACAATAAGGCAGTGTGGGAAAGTCCACCCTTACATCTTGAGATATATACGAAGGAGAACATGGTGAAAAGCGTGTTTCAGTTTATCGAGCGAATTGCACCCTTCTTTTTGCGATACAGTCTTGCCCTCATTCTTCTCTGGATTGGAGCGCTGAAATTCGCTGATCCCAGTCCTGTCAGAGGTCTGCTTGCGGCATCCCTTTCTTTCCTGGCTTTTAACGCGTTTGTCTATGTCCTTGGAGCACTCGAAATCAGTGCCGCCATCCTCCTGTTTGCAGGGGTGTGGCTGCGCTACGTCGGTTTGCTCTGCCTGATCTTGTTTGCCGGAACACTGACCATTTTCGTGATCGCTCCAGGGGTGACAGGCTTCCCCTTGCTCACCCTGGCGGGACAGTTCCTGCTGAAGGACGTGGTGCTGGCTTCCGCTGCTGTAAGCGTGGCAGCGATGGATGCGGCCAGGCATGAGGCGAAACCACATCTGGTAAAGAAGGCCGCTTAATGACCCGCGGATTGCTGCGGAACC
>WNFM01006018.1_pt2 | contig 10663 bp, 8 predicted proteins | sample 5400271 | NCBI WGS metagenome assembly WNFM01 (sample SAMN13153352, study PRJNA577476) | soil metagenome | isolation source: 60 cm saprolite on Douglas fir-dominated hillslope | place: USA:California | collected 2013-09-17 | reverse complement strand
CGCCGGCCGCGCCCGATTTCTCCCACGCTGCCACCGCGCTTTGCGCCATCTTGAAGGTCGCCGGCAGATAGGTCTCCAAAATCTTCATCGTTTGCGAAACGGTATGCCCGGACGCGGCGGCGATGTGCCGTAGCTCGGCGCCGGCCTCGTAAGCTACAGGATTTGATCGTTCGCCCAAAGGGCGTTCGAACGCGTCACGAGAAATTTTGATCGTTCGCCCAAAGGGCGTCCGAACGCGTCACGAGAAATATAGCGCGATGTCTTATCGCTGCCTTGATCGGCGTCAACTTCCTCCGCGTGTCGCGCACGCGAAATGGTAGCGTAATCGCCGCCGGCACGCTGGAACTATGAGACATCGCGGAGATGGCGCGGACTGACGCTCGCGAGCGACGCCTCGGAGCGCTCATAGATTGTCTATCGCGGCCAATTCCTCGAAACGTTGCGCGAGGTGCTCGAGCATCATCGCCGTGGCGACCGACAGCTTGCGGGCAGTCGGGATCATCACGCCGAGCTTCAAGCGCTTGAGCGACGTTTCCGCCAGCGGAATATGCATGAGCTCGCCAGCGGCGATCTCGCGCCGGAAGGCAAGTCGCGTGAAGAAGGCGATGCCGAGATTGGCAAGGACCGCGCGCTTCATCATCTCAAGCGAGTTGGAGACGAGCTTGGGGACGATCGGCGTCTCGCCAGTGGCGAGCATGGTCTCGATAAGCGGCGTCAGCGGCAACGTATCGTGCCCGAGAATCACCGGGTAGGGCGCGCAATCGCTAAGACGCAGGACGCGGCGGCTGGCGAGCGGATGATTGGGCGCGACGAGGGCGCCAATCCCGGTCTCGATGGCGACGACCATGGAAACGTTGCGGTGCTCGCGCGTTGCGAAGGAGACGCCGATATCGGCGCGGCCGGCGGCAAGCTCCTCGGTCACGTCGGTCGGGCCGAGCGCGAAGACGCGATAGTTGATGCCGGGATAGTTGTGGTGGAACTCCGCAATGACACGCGGCAGGAAGTCGACCACCAGGGAGTCAAGCGCCGCGATCTTGATCTCGCCAGTCTTGAGGCCGCGCAGATCGCTGATATCGGCGCGAATGCGATCGAAATCGAACAGCGTCGAGCGTACGTGCCGGAGCACGAGCTCGCCGGCCGGCGTCGGCCGCACGCCGTCGCGTCGACGGTCGAACAACGCGACGCCGAGCTCGTCCTCGAGATTGAGGATTTGCCGATTCACCGCCGACGAGGCGATGCGGAGCGCGGCGGCCGCCTTCCGGATGGAGCCCTCGCGCGCCACGATGTCGAGGTACCGAAGGACGGCGGCGTGCATCGAAAGCCTCCGAATCGGCGATGCCAAAACGGCATCGCCGGGGCCGAAATTCTATGCTTTTCGGCAGCACAAGGCCATGGGAGACTGAACCCACAGGCGAGCCCACTTTTGGCACTCAGCACGTGAGAATTCGCTACGACGCGACCGTCGCGCACCGCACGGAGAGGGATGATGACATCAGCTAGGCGCGAAACCGGCACCTCAAGTCGCCGGGATTTCCTCAAGCTCACCGCTGCGGCCTCGACGGCAGTCGGCCTTGCCGCCTTCCCCGGCGGGGTCTGGGGTCAGGCCAAGACAAGCACGGTCAACATGCAGATCGGCTGGCTCGCCGGCGGCAATCAGATCGGCGAGATCTGCGCCAAGCGGCTCGGCTACTACGAAGAGGAAAAGCTCAACCTGATGATCCAGCCGGGTGGGCCAAGCATCGACGGGGTCGCCATCGTCGCCTCGGGCCGGTACGAGATCGGCCAAGTTTCGTCGAGCCCCTCGCTCATGCTCGCCGCCTCACAGAAGATCCCGGTCAAATGCTTCGCGGTCGGCGCCCCGGAGCACCCCTACGCCTTCTACTCCCTGCCCCGCGCCCCGGTACGCAAGCCGCAGGATTTCATCGGCAAGAAGGTCGGCATCCAGGCGACCGGGAAGATCCTGCTGACGGCGCTGCTGCGCAAGAACAACATCCCCGAGAAGGACGTTACCGTCGTCGTCGCCGGCGCCGATATGACGCCGCTGCTGACCGGACAGGTCGACGTCTTCACGGGCTGGCTGACCAACACCAGCGCGTTGAAGCCGCTCGGGCCAGACCGCATCGACCTTCGGCTCTGGGACGCCGGCGTGCGCCTCTACGCCCTGCCCTACTACGCGACCCAGGACACGCTGGCGAAGAAGCCCGAGGTGCTGGCCGCCTTTTTGCGGGCAACCGCCAAAGGCTGGAAATATGCGCGTGACAATCAGGAGGCGGCGGTCGATCTGCTCGTCAAGGAATACCCCAACCTCGATCGCAACGACGAGATCGACGCGGCCAAGGTCATGCTGCGCTTCGCCTTCACCGAGTCGAGCTTGAAGAACGGCTTCGGCGCGATGGACCTCGCCAATTGGCAGGCGCAGATCGCGCTCTATGACGAGCTCAAGGAATTCAGCGCCGGCGCGCCGAAGCTCGACGATGTGGCGGTGACGTCGGTTCTCGACGCGACCAAGGACGCTCGGCTGAAGCTCATCTGACGATGGTCGTCGCGACAGTCGAATCGGCGACAGTGGCGCACGTCGCGACGGCGTACGCCGTGATCTGCGACAAGGTGACCGTGCGTTTCACGACCGATCGTGGCACCGTCACGGCGCTGCAAGACGTCTCGATCGAGGTGCCGACGGGCAGCTTGATGACATTGCTGGGCCCCTCGGGCTGCGGTAAATCGACTCTGTTGCGCGTCATCGCCGACCTCATCGCGCCGACGAGCGGTGTGGCGACGGTTCTCGGCAGCCGGCCGCCGGAGGCACGCATACGACGCGACATCGGCTTTGTCTTCCAGGATGCCGCGCTGCTGCCGTGGCGGAGCGCGCTCCAGAACGTCGAGCTGCCGCTCGAGGTCGGCGGCGAACGCGCCGCCCGGCGCGGCAAGCGGACGCCGCGCGAGCTGCTCGAGCTCGTCGGCCTGAAGGGCTGGGAGAACGCCCTGCCGCATGAGCTCTCGGGCGGGATGCGCCAGCGCGTCTCGATCGCACGCGCCCTCGTCACCGATCCCAAGCTCCTGCTAATGGACGAGCCGTTCGGCGCGCTCGACGAGATCACCCGCGACCGGCTCAACGAGGAGCTGCTGCGGATCTGGGAAGAGACCGCGATCACCGTCCTCTTCGTGACGCACAGCCTCTACGAGGCGGTTTTCCTCGGCCAGCAGGTGCTCATGCTGGCTGCCAATCCCGGGCGGGTACGCGAAATCGTGCCGAACGAATTTCCCCGGCCGCGCCGCCTGCCGCTCCGCGAGAGCGCCGAGTTCGTCCGCCAGGTCGCACGCCTGCGACGCGTTCTGGAGACCTGCTCATGACCGCCTTCGTTGCCGACACCGAGGCCCAGGCGCGCTTCATCCAGGCGCGCAACCAGCTGATCTGGCGTAAGCGCCTGCTGCCGCTGGCGGCGTTGGCCGGCCTCCTCATCCTGTGGTGGGCTTCGGTCAAGGTCTTCGGCATCCGCCCCTTCATCGCCCCTTCGCCCGACGCCGTCGTCATGATGCTGTGGCACAAGCTCGACATCCTAATGGCGAATCTCGCGCCGACGGCAATCGAGGCGGTGGTCGGCTTTCTCCTCGGCAATGTCGCGGCGATCGCCACCGCGACCGTGTTCGTTCACCGGCGTATGATCGCCGAGGCCTTCTTCCCGATCGCCGTCATGATCAACACCATCCCGGTGGTCGCCAAGGCGCCGATCCTCGTGCTGCTGCTCGGCAACGGCATGGAGCCGAAGATCGCGATCGCCGCGCTCATCGTCTTCTTCCCCACCCTCGTCAACATGGTGCGCGGTCTCGAATCGGTGAACCCGCAGGCGCTCGAGCTGATGCGCGTGCTGTCCGCCAGCAAGCGCGAGGTCTTCTGGAAGCTGCGCGTCTACAACTCGCTGCGATCGGCGCCATCGTCGGCGAGTGGATCGGCAGCAACGAGGGAATCGGCGCGCTCATCATCCAGGCGACCTACGCCTTCGACACGCCGCTCCTCTACGCCACGATCATCGTCGGCTCGACCTTTTCCGCCTGCTTCTTCCTGGTCATCAGCGCGATCGAGCGCCTCGTCGTCCGCTGGGACACGAGCGCGCATTGAGAGGAGTTTCCGCATGGCATCTTCACCGACAATCGTGCGCGACGGCAACGGCACCGCGCCGGTCGTCGCTCGCTCGGATGTGGTCATCGTCGGCGGCGGACCGGCGGGCACCGCGGCGGCGATCGCCGCCGCACGCAACGGCGCCAGCGTCACCCTGCTCGAGCGCTACCCCTATCTCGGCGGCCTCGCCTCCGGCGGCATGGTGCTCGTCCTCGACGACATGACGAACGGCAGCGAGATCACGGTCAAGGGCATCTGCCAGGAATTCATCGATCGCCTCGCCGCGCGCGGCCTGGCAATCTTCCCGCCCGAGGCGGATCGCCGCATCGACTGGGCGATGTGGCGCAAATGGTCGCGCTGGGGCGTGCATGATTTCCACGCCCACACCAAGCCGCATCCCATCACCTACGCGACCGCCTTCGACCCCGATGGCTGGAAGCGCGTCTCCGGCGAGCTGATGCTGGAATGTCGGGTCAATCTGCGGCTGCACAGCTGGTTCAGCCGCCCGGTCATCGCGGATGGGCGGATCACCGGCGTGATCTGCGAGACCAAGGCGGGCCGTCAGGCCATCCTCGGCGATGTCGTCATCGACGCGACCGGTGATCTCGACGTCGCCGCCGCGGCGGGCGCCCCCCACATCACCGGCTCGTATATTCTCACCACTGTCTTCCGCATCGGCGGCGTTGATACCGCGGTGGCCGAGCGCTTCCAGTTCGAGCGCTACGACGAGTTCCTGGCGATGGACAAGGAAGCCAAGCGGCTGATCGGCGGCTCGTGGGACATGTGGTGGCTGAAGACACCGCTCCCGGGCATCGTCTGGTGCAACTGTCCACACATGGTGGGATTCGACGGCACCAAGGTCGAGGATCTGACCGAAGCCGAATTCGAGGGCCGGCGTCGCATCCACGCGCTGATGGACTATCTGCATCGCGCCAAGATGCCCGGTTTCGAGACCAGCTACGTAGTCGACGTCGCGCCGCAAACCGGGGTGCGGCAGACGCGCCTGCTCGAGGGCGAATACGTCGTCACCAAGGAGGACATCGCCGAGCGCGTTCACTTCGCCGACAGCATCGCGCGCGGGCGCGACTATTATACGCCCTACCGGGCGATGCTACCGGTTGGCATCGATCAGCTCATCGTCGCCGGTCGCCACTATTCGGCAACCACGGCGGCGCAGAAGATCTCGCGCGAGATCCCGCCCTGCATGGCAATGGGCGAGGCCGCCGGGATCGCCGCGACGCTCGCGCTGCAGGGGGACACGACCGTGCGCAACATCGATGTCGGCACGCTGCAGCGCAAGCTCCGCGAGCAGGGCGGCGATCCCGGCGACATCCCGGCACCCAACGCCAAGCTGGCGCAGGCCGCCGAATGACCGTGCCGCTTCCCCTCGACGGCATCCGCGTGATCGACTTCACCCAGGTCATGCTCGGCCCATGCGCGACCCAGATGCTCGGCGATTACGGCGCCGACGTCATCAAGATCGAGCGGCCGGGCAGCGGCGACCTCTCGCGCTGGGCGATCAGCGATCCCGCCGGGCTCGACAACCCGGTGTTCTGCAGCCTCAACCGCAACAAGCGCTCGATCGCGCTCGATCTGCGCGGCGAGGCGGGCAAGGCGGTCATCCGCGACCTCGTGCGCGACGCCGATGTCGTGGTCAGCAACTTCCGCGCCGGCGTGATGGAGCGGATGGGGTTCGGCTACGCCGATCTGCGCGCGCTCAACAAGCGGATCATCTACGCATTCGGCTCCGGCTTCGGCCCGGTCGGCCCGAACGCGCATAAAGGCGGGCAGGACGTCCTTGCCCAGGCGCTCACCGGCGTGATGATGCGCAAATCGGATGCCGCTCACGCGCTGGCGATCTATCCCACCGCGCTTGCCGACTATTCCGCCGGCATGCACCTCTTTCAAGGCATCCTCCTCGCCCTCCTGCAGCGTCAGCGCAGCGGCGAAGGCCAGGCGATCAACGTCTCGCTTTACAACTCGATGCTGGCCATGCAGATGCAGGAAGCGGCAATGTGGCTGATGCGCGAGCGCGAGCTCAATTGGGGAGCGATGCCGTTGAGCGGCGCGTTTGCCACCAGCGATGGCGCCTTGGTCATGGTGGGCGCCTTCAAGACCAACCCGCTGCAGGAGATCTGCATCGCGCTCGGCATCGACGATCTTTCGGCCGATCCGCGCTATGCGACGCCCGAGAAACAGGCCGCCGAGCGTCCGGTGCTGCAGGCGATCTTCCGCGAGCGCTTCGCAACGAACACCACCGATTACTGGATCGCCCGGCTCGAGAGGCAGGATCTGCTCTGCGCGCCGGTCCGTTCGCTCGCCGAGGCGCTTGACGACCCGCAGACGGAAGTCAACGCCATGATCGTCGAGACCAAGGGCGACAGCGAGACCGTCCGTCTTGTCGGCTCGCCGCTCGACATGTCGGCGTCTCCCTTCGCCATCCGGCGTCCGCCGCCGCCGCTCGGCGCGCACGGCGCGGCGATCCTGGCCGAGTTCGGCTACGATGCCGGCCGCATCGCCGAGCTCAAGGCGACGAAGGTGCTCGGATGAGCATCACGCTGACGATCGAGAACCAAGTCGCTCGGATTACCATCGACCGACCCGAGGCGCTCAACGCCATCGACGAGGCGAGCGAGCGCACCCTGCAGGAGATCTGGACGCGGCTCGAGGGCGAGCGCGACGTGCGCGCTATCGTGCTGACCGGTGCCGGCGAGCGCGCCTTTTGCGCCGGGGCGGACATGAAGAGCGGCGGCAAATCCGGCTTCACCTATTGGGCGGCGCCGCGGCCGGGCGGTTTCGGCGGCATCGCACTGCGGCGCACGCTCGACATCCCGGTCATTGCCCGCGTCAATGGCCACGCGCTCGGTGGCGGCTTCGAGATGGTGCTCGGTTGCGACATCGTCGTCGCCGCCGAGGAGGCGAGCTTCGGCCTGCCGGAGCCACGCGTCGGCCGTCTCGCCCTCGATGGCGGAATGGTTCTTCTGCCCCGCCTCATCCCACAAAAGGCGGCGATGGGCATGTTGTTGACAGGCAAGCGCATCACCGCCCGCGAAGCATTGGCCTATGGCCTCGTCAACGAGGTCGTACCGCGCGCCGGGCTCGACGCCGCGATCGATCGCTGGCTCGCCGATATCCTCGCCTGCGCGCCGCTGTCGCTGCGCGCGATCAAGCAGACGGTCCAGCGGACTTGGCACCTCACGCCCGACGAGGCACAGGCGATGCGCTTGCCGGCCCTCATCGAAGCGTTGGGGTCGGAGGATGGCGAGGAGGGCGTACAGGCATTCCGGGAGAAGCGCCCACCGGAGTGGAAGAATCGTTAGACCGTCTCAGCCGCGCAACGCGTTATTGCGATCACGATAGGGACGCTCGAAATACGGTCGGGCGGCGTCGGCGAGCTCGAGCTCGGGCTTTGCCCGGTCGAGGATCTCGGCGCCGATTGCGGCATACCGGTCGAGCACGCTCTGCTCGTCGAAGCTGAGGATGCGGCCGTCACGGTAGACCCATTTTCCATCGATCATCACGGCGGCAACCGAATCGGCGCTCCCGTGCTGGACGATCGTCGCGATGCAAGGCCGCCCGGCAATCATCGCCGCGCCATCCGGGCGAAGGAGGACAAGATCGGCTCTTTGACCGGGCGCGATGCGGCCAAGCTCATGGTCGAGACCGAGCACGCGCGCGCCACCAAGCGTCGCCATCGCCAAGAGCTGCTCGGGGCGCGGCCAGTCTTCCAGCGGCAACGCCAAGCGATGCATCATCATAGCGAGGCGCATGATCTCGAAGAGATCGTTGCGCCCGCCGGTGTTGGCGGAATCGCTACCGAGCGCGAGCGTCACGCCGCGCCGGCGATAATCGTCGAGCGGCAGGGTGCCGCTACCGAGCATCATATTGCTGGTTGGGTTGTGGACGACCGCGACGCGGTGCGCGGCCAGGAGATCGCGCTCGGCCGGATCGAGCCAGATGCCGTGCGCGATCGAGAGACGATGATCGAGCAACCCGCGACGCGCCATCTCACCGACCGTCCCTCCCACCCAGCTGCGTTGCCCCGCCTCGGCTTGAGGCCACGTCTCTAGGCAATGCGTATGCACGGTCAGATCGAGCCCGCTGGCGAGGCGCTGCCAAAGATCAAGAAGAGCGGGCGAGCAACGCTGCGGCGCGTTGGGGCCGAGCATGATGCCGACCGGCCCCCTGCCCGCTTCGCTCACAAGGTCGCGGAAGAACCGCTCGACCTCGGTTGGTGCGGGCGGCGCGATTGCGTCGAGCCGCCGCAGGAGGTCGGGCGGCACGTCCAGCGCGAGCACGCGGTGATCCGGGATGTCCTGCATCATCGGGGCGAAGCCGACGCGCATCCCGGACTCGCGATGGGCGGCGAGCGCCGCCGGCGCTCGCCTGATCTGCGAGAAGTGATCGACACAAGCGGTGATGCCGTTGCGGATCATCTCGGCGGCGCCGATGAGGACGGCGAGCCGGATCGCCTCATCGTTGAGCGAACGGCCGTAAGCAACGGTGTAGAGAGCCCAGGGCTCGAGCGGCAGGCTGTTCTCGGTGCCGCGCAACACATTGCCGTAGGAATGCGTGTGGGCGTTGATCAGCCCCGGCATCAGGATCATGCCGTTGCCGGCGACGACGTCATCCGCGCGCGCGCAAGCTGCCCGCCGCTCGTCCTCTCCGCGCAAGATTGCGATAACCCGGCCATCCTCGATAGCGACCGCCGCCCGCTCGATCAGCAGGCCGATTTCCGCTGCGCAGAGACTGACGTCGTCAACGAGAATCATCGCCTGATCGCCCCCGGCCGGTCAGGATAATCATGGGAACTGTCGGCAAGATCAACTGTGATGCCGACCCTGGCCTCATCGGTGTCCTCCGCAGCAAAACGAAGCGGAGCGCCGATGGCGGAAGGCGCCAAGTGAGGCGCAACAGGAAGCCCGCCACGTTGGTTCATGATGGGTCTTTTGGTTTGGTTGCGGACCCGCAACCGGCGACAGTACACAATCTGCGTTCAGGTTTAGGCTCAAATCGAGGAAGCGCAACCAGCGTTACCTGCAGGCGTTGCGGACCAGGATTCCGCGCATTGTAAGAGTCCCTTGCGAGGGCGCCGCCGGTCCAAAGGTACCGCGCCGTAAGGCGTATCCGCAGTATCGGCGGACTCTTAGGTTTCGATCGCCATCACTTCCTCGATCGCGCGATGTGCCTGGTCAATCGCGGAATCGGTATAGGCCCCAGCCCCGGAATCGGAGTTGGCGATGGTGATCCGCCCGAACGGCACCCGTCCTATGACGTGCGGCTGCTCGTGCTCGTTCCAGTCGGGATCGAAGAGCGGATTGTACTCGTAGGCGTAGCCGTGAGGCCAGCGATTGACAGTGATTGCGATGATGTCGGCTGCCGGATCGAAGCCGCCCGGGCCGAAGCTCCGCACGGCCGACGCGATGCTGCTCTCGCTCGTCGAGGCCGGGCTTGCAGGGCGTGCGCACCATGTGGACGAGGATCGGATCGTCCGGCGACCGCCCGCTCAGGTAGCCGCCGATATCGACCGTCTGGTTGAGCCGGACGCTCGAATGATAGGAGCCGGGCGCGTAGATCGCATGCACGCCCAACGCCTTGAAGGCGCGCCAGTTGCGGGTTGCCACGCTGCTATATACGAGTGGCGTCTTGACCAGGTAATGGAGCGCGTCCTTCTGCCGGGCGGGCAACTCGGGGCAGAGATAAGGGATCATCATGTTCCAGCAGGCGAGCACGACCGCCTTGCCGCGCGCCGCGGCCAGCGTGCCGCCTCGCGAATAGATGACCTCGGCCTCGCGCGCCGAACCTGGTTCCCCGACGTTGCGTACGCAGACCGCGATGCTGCTGAGCCGGATGCGCACCGGCGCCCCGGGGTGATCGAGCTGGCGATAATCGGTCGTCGCGGTGACAATGTTCTCCGTCGTCCGGCCCGGAATCGACAAGGGCACGAGGCTGCGCACCAGCAGCCGTGCGATCGAGGCGTTGCCGTCGGGAAAGTGGAACGTGTCCGAGCCGCGAGTGGCAGCATAGCCCGAGGCGGTGAACCCCATATGCGGCGCCGCGCCCGGCTCGAGGTCAAGCCCTTGGAAGCCCGGGAACCCGAACGGCCACACCTCGAGCGCGCCGACCGCATCGATCCCGACACCCCACTCGTCGTGCGTCCTGGCCTGGAAGACAGGCACCACGCCCGGATCGGCCTTGGCAACATTCACCAGGAAATCACGATAGCTCATCCGGGCGAGGCGGTCCTTCTTCTGCTTCGAGGAGAGGCCGGGCATGTAGTCGATCTTGGCCTCGTAAAGCCGCGCGATGTCGGCGCGCACCGTGAGCGTGAGCGGCGCGTCGGCCAGCAGCTCAGCCCACGGCTTCGTGTCGACACCGACTACCAGCTTGTCGGAGCCGAAGGTCTCGCGGTCGAAGAACATGCCGCGGCGGAGCCCGATCGAGCCGTAGAAATCCTTCTTGGCGCAGGTCGCGTCTAGCTTCACCGGATCGACGCCGAGCTTGCGCAGGAGCCTGGCCGCAACGACGCTGTAGGGCCGCGGGCTG
>WNFM01086545.1_pt3 | contig 10664 bp, 12 predicted proteins | sample 5400271 | NCBI WGS metagenome assembly WNFM01 (sample SAMN13153352, study PRJNA577476) | soil metagenome | isolation source: 60 cm saprolite on Douglas fir-dominated hillslope | place: USA:California | collected 2013-09-17 | reverse complement strand
TTCGTTCAGAATGGCCGTAAGCTCGCCCGAATTCGCCATCTGCTTCGCTGGATCCGTGAATCGTGCGTCCGTTAACAGATCCGGGCGGCCAATTCCCTTTGCGAGAGCCGGCCAGTGGTCCGGTGTGACGACAATCAGGAACCACGTATCGTCAGAGGCTCGATATACATTGAGCGTAGCGTTCGGCGGTTTCAACCGGTCGTGCAAGGGGAAGAACGCCGCGTCGCAAAGTGCGGCCTGAATGAAGACGGCGCAGGCCCAGACGCCCGCGGCGAGAAGCGATGTCGTGACATACGAACCTTTCCCCGTGCGCTCGCGCCTATAAAGGGCCGTGACAATCGCGGAATACAAAGTAACCGCCGTCGCGTGATCTCCGCTGCCCGAAGGCGGGAGAGTGGGTGGGGCCCCTGCATCCCGGGTCAGTGACAGCAAGCCGGACCTGGCCCAGTACGCGGTGATATCAAATCCTGGAAGGCTTGCGTCGGGCCCCTTTTCCCCGTAACCAGTCAGGTCCGCATAAATCAGCCGGGGGTTCCACTGCGGTCCTCGTACTCGAGCTTGAGCTTCTTACGCGCTGGATGCGGCGTGTTGACGATCAGCACGTCCGCCCACTTGACGAGGCGTTCCAGAATATCCCGTGCGTGTGGGGATTTCAGATCGAGCGCCATTCCCCGCTTGTTACGATTATTCAAGTGCCACGGATAATTATCATGGGACCGCGGTTGGGGCGGAATCCTGTATCCGTTCCGCCATGCGTCACCCGTTGGAGGTTCGACCTTGATCACATCAGCGCCAAAATCTGACAAGATCACTGCGGCGCCTGGTCCAGCGATGAAACTCGCCAGATCCACGACCTTCAACCCGGAAAAAATATTATCGCTGTTCATAGTTGAGTTCCTTTCTCACCGGCCCTGAAAGTTTGCGGGTCGCTTTTCGAGAAACGCGGACGTCCCTTCCTTCTTGTCTTCGGTTGACGTGCAGATGGCCACGAGCGAAGCTTCCAGAAGAAGACCTTCCGAGAGACTCGTCTCAACTCCGTTGTTCACAGCCTGCAGCGCGTATTTGACGGACAGGGGAGCGTTGGCGGCGATCTGTTTCAAGATCGCCTCTGCACGGCCGATCAGTTCGGCGCCCGAAACGACTTCGTTCACAAGCCCAATTCGGTACGCCTCTTGTGCACCGATCATTCCTCCGGTGAGGATGAGATGTAGGGCAACGCCCTTTCCGACGAGTCTGGGAAGCCGTTGCGTCCCGCCGTAGCCAGGTATGATCCCGAGTTTTACTTCGGGAAGACCGAATCGTGCGTTCTCCGCGGCCAGCCGGATCGTGGAGGCGAGCGCCGCTTCGCAGCCTCCGCCGAGAGCAAATCCGTTGACTGCGGCGATGACGGGCTTGCTGAGATTCTCAATGAGAGTCATCAGCGCCTGTCCGCGCCGTGTTTTTTCCTCGGCTTGAACGGGCGTATCGGTTGCTACTTCATTGATGTCCGCGCCGGCGATGAACGCTTTGTCGCCTGCGCCGGTCAGAATAACGCCATGCACTTCGGAATCGTCGCGTGCATCTTCGAAGGCGGCCTTCAAGTCCGCGATGGCTGTCTTGTTCAGTGCATTGAGCACCTTAGGGCGGTTGAGCGTGATGTATGCTATGCCGGTCTTCTTATCATAAAGAACGGTCTCGAGTGACAATCCTGCAATCACAGATGAACTCATGAGATCTCCTTAAACGAAAGCGCCAAAACCGGTGATCGCTTTGCCGACGATGAGGGTGTTCATCTCGCGCGTGCCTTCGTACGAATAGATCGCTTCGGCATCGGCGACAAAGCGCCCGACATTGTGATCCAGCAGGATGCCATTTGCTCCGAGCAGCTCGCGCGCAAACCCGACGGTTTCGCGCATTTTGACCGTGCAGAACGCCTTGGCTAGGGATGCGTGTTCGTCCTTCAGCTTGCCTTCATCCTGCAACTGCGATAGGCGCACGACCATGCAGAGCGATGCCGTAATATTGCCAAGCATCTTCACCAGCAGGTCCTGGATGAGTTGGAACTTTGCGATCGGCTTCCCGAACTGTTCCCGAGTTTGCGCATACGCGAGCGCATGCTCGTACGCTCCCATCGCGCAACCGACCGCTTCCCACGCGACAAACGCGCGTGTCATCCGTAAGACTCGTGCCGTATCGCGGAAGGTCATGGCCCCCCTCAGCCGGTTTTCCTCCGGCACACGGCAGTTCTCGAGCGTAATCAGTGCGTTCTGCACAACGCGTAAAGCCATCTTGTTTTGAATCTTGTCCGCCCTGAAGCCGGGCGTTTTGTTTTCGACGATGAATCCTTTTACCTGGCCGTCCGCTACATCGCGGGCCCAAATAATCGTGACGTCGCCCCAGGTAGCGTTGCCGATCCACTTCTTCTGCCCATTCAGCACCCAGCTATCGCCATCGCGCCGGGCTGTGGTCAACAGACCTCCCGAAGTTCCCGAACCGACCAGTGGCTCCGTCAAACCGAAGGAACCTATCTTTTCCAGCCGAGCCATCGGCGGAAGCCATTTTTGCTTCTGCTCCTCCGAGCCGCCCAGGAAGATTGACCCCATCGCCAATCCACTGTGGACACCAAAGAAGGTGGCGAAAGAGGAATCGACCCGCGCGATTTCCATCGCGACAAAGCCCGCCAGCAGCGTGCTGCCGCCCGCACACTCGTAGCCGTTGTAGCCCAATCCGGCGATCTTGAGGTCGCGGAAGGCCGGCAGCAGCTCGAAGGGGAACGCGTCGTCCGCCCAATATTTATTGATCACGGGAGCCACTTGTGTTTCCATGAACGCGCGGACCTTCTGCAAGACCGCTCGGTCGGCGGCGCTTAGGGATTCGGTAATCTGATAGAAATCGCCGTTTGGCTTGGGCAGCGTTGTGGTAGGTGATGTCACAGTTGTCGTCATGCTTTCTCCAAAAATGCCTGCTTTTTAGTTCGTAATGTCCGCGTCGCTGATCTAACGCGCGTGAGCTTCGACTGAGTCGGCCTGCTTCATCCGAATCTGGACCAGTTCCAGCAGCACCTCATCGCGGAGTTGGGCCAATTCGTCGATCGAGCGGCCGTCGGCGGCTTCCTTGACACCTTCGACGATGGTTTTCTTGCTGCCTTCAGGCCAGTCAGTAAACCCGCCCAGATCTTTCCACCACGAAGCAACGGGACCCGAAAGATGATCCATGAAATGCTGAATTCCGCCTTCGCCGCCGCCCAGATGGAATAACATGCTGGGCCCCATAACGCCCCAGCGCAACCCGGGCCCCCAGCAGACTGCCGTGTCGGCGTCGGCGACATCGAGTACGCCGAGGTGGATCAGGTTCACCACCTCGCGGTAGACGGCGGCCTGAAGCCGATTGGCAACGTGCCCGACGACTTCTTTGCGAAGATGGATCGGCTTTTTGCCAATGGATGCGTAAAACTCGATCGCGCGGCGGATTGTTTCGGGCGATGTCTTTGCGCCCCCGACTACCTCCACCAGCGGAATCATATGTGGCGGATTAAAAGGATGTCCGATAACACACCGCTCCGGGTGCGCACACCCGGACTGCGTTACGCTCATCGTGATCCCCGAGGAGCTGGACGCAATGATCGAATCGGTCGGTGTAGCTGCGTCTATCTCGGCGAACAATTTGATCTTGAAATCCGGCCGTTCCGGACCATTTTCCTGAACAAGGTCCGCTCGCGACACCGCCTCTTTAAGATCGAGAGAAAATGTCAGTCTTTCTCTCGACGCACTCTTCTCCAGTCGCTTCGCGGTGAGCGCTGGCCAAGCCGCGTCGATGTACTTCCGCAGATTCTCTTCGGCATTCGGCGCCGGATCCGTCGCGACCACATCGAAGCCGTGCGCGAGAAACTCCGCCGCCCAACTCGCGCCGATGACGCCAGTACCGACGATGGCGATCCGCCGTACAGGTTTGTTCAATGCCATGTTGTCTTCTCCTTGCCGGCCAACCTACATCTTGTGGCTTGACTCGGTCAGCTAAATCCTGATTTTTGTCCTACGCTACGGAAGAGGCGGGTTCCTCCGTTTTTATTGGGCTACTCGGAGTTTTCTGTGGAGAGTCATCTTGACCAATTGTGAACACGTCCGAGTTCTTCGATAGATGCCGTTAAGAGGCGACACGGCGTTTCAAGCTGAGTCGGGCGTTCATTTCCCGATTTCGACTGGAAGCGACAAATTCCGACACCTGAGTCTCCCGTTCGACTCGCTTCAACGTCGGCCGCGCCATAATTCGGCCTTAATCCTCTTTGATTCTGGTGAGGAAGTTCTTGGAATCGCGGTTGCTTCTAAGAGTGGTGTCCGTCAAGCACGTTACGAGGAAGTAGGATTCTTGTGCGCCGGAGGCCGGTTCTCAGAAGGACGAAATAACTTCTCGTATGGCGAAAAGAATTGAAAAGAATAGCGGATCTGTTAGTCGATGTTCTTGCGGATGCAGGCATGCGTCGGCTCAGTGCGAGCCGCTCACGATGGTCGCAGGCCAGGTGTTGGGAACGATCACACGGTCGCATTTGCGGGCTCCCAAGGCAACTTGCAGCTCAATGTGTACAAGTCGGCCATGCTGCATAACGTGCTGACACCGATCGAGTTCCTCACGGACACCTCTCGTTCATTTTGTGATCGCTGCGCCATTGGGATCGAGCCCAATAAAAAGCGCATCAGAGAGCATCTTGATAATTGTCTGATGTTGGTGACCGCCCTGAATCTACATATCGGCTATGAGAAGTCTGCGAAGATCTCTCTGACCGCATACGACGAAGACATTACTTTACGTGAGGCTGCAATGAAGCTCGGTTTTCTGACAGGAGAACAGTTCGATTCCTGGGTCCGCCCGGAGGAAATGACCCGTCCACTCGGAGGAAATCGGTGAACAAACCCTGGAAAGTGGTGATTGTCGGCGGCGGTTTTGGCGGGCTGCGTGCGGCTCAGCACTTGAATTCAGACTTGGTGGATGTAACGGTAGTTGATCGGCGCAACTATCACCTTTTCCAGCCGCTGCTCTATCAGGTCGCAACCGGATCGCTTTCACCGGGAGAAATTGCCTCGCCGCTCCGCGGCGTTTTGAGCGGCCAGAAGAATACACGCGTGTTGCTCGGTACAGTCGTGGATGTAGATCCTGAATCAAAGCATGTAACGCTGCAAGACGGCGCCGTTCTCCAATACGACTCGTTGATGGTCGCTACGGGGTCGCAGACGTCCTATTTCGGACACAACGAATGGCAGGAGTGGGCCCCTGGTCTGAAGAGCATTGAAGAAGCGACCACGATCCGTCACAAGATTCTATATGCCTTCGAAGTGGCCGAGCGCATCTCCGACCCGGCGCAACGGCGCGCATGGCTCACGTTCGTAATCGTTGGCGCCGGGCCAACCGGCGTAGAACTGGCCGGCGCGATCGCCGAGATTGCTCGCCAAACGCTCAGGAATGACTTCCGCTCCATCCACCCCGAAGAGGCGGAAATCATCCTGCTGGATGGGGCGCCTCGGGTGCTGATGAGCTTTCCGGAGGGACCTTGCGGAAAAAGCAACCCGTTCACTTGGCAGGCTAGGCGTTCAGGTGAAGTGCGGCGAAATGGTTCAGCATGTGGACAAAGATGGTTTGACGATCACTTCCGGCGGGCAAGCCGATACGATCGCCGCGAAGACCGTGATCTGGGCCGGCGGCATCACAGCCTCACCATTGGGCAAAATCCTGGCGGCTCGCACGAAAGCGGAGACTGACAAGGGCGGAAGGATCAAGGTACTACCCAACCTGACCGTACAAAACTATCCGGACGTCTACGTGATTGGCGACCTGGCTTCGGCTGCCGACGAGCATGGCAAAGCCCTGCCGGGATTGGCTCAGGTGGCAATGCAGGGAGGGGCCTACGCAGCTAAAGCGATCTTGCGAAGGGTCAAGGGGCAGCCGGAGCTCCCTCCGTTTCGATATTTCGATAAAGGCTCCTTGGCTGTGATTGGACGTGCATCCGCGGTGGCCAATGTATTTGGCGCGCACCTGTCCGGGTTCCTGGCTTGGCTGGTTTGGGTTTCCATTCACCTGATGTACCTGGTCACGTTCGGGAATCGACTAACGGTGTTCATTCAGTGGGCCATCCAGGACCTGACATTCAATCGCAGCGCCCGCTTGATCACCGGCGTGGCGCCGACGGATTTCAACTTTGACCGAGAGGTTTCGGGCGTGCGCAGCGCGCAGGAGATAACGCACCGATGAGTCCCACCAGCATTTTTGCCCCGGCCTCCACTCCCGCGGACTCGATTGTCGGACTTTCCATATTCGTGCTGCTAAACGTCGCTGCGATATTCATCGTCGTCGTCGCCCTGCTCGCTTATGTCGTCATCAGGTTCAGGAACAAACGCCACGACGATCGCAGCGAGCCTGCACAAATTTACGGAAGCAACCAGGTGGAAATGGCCTGGACGGTTATCCCCATACTTATCGTGATCGCCCTGTTCCTGGCATCGGCGCGCGTGATCTACTCGGTTCAGGATGCCCCGCGTCCGCCCGGCGCATTGGAGGTGATTGTCACCGGCCACCAGTATTGGTGGGAATATCGCTATCCGAGCTTGAACATAGTCACGGCCAATGAACTTCATGTGCCGGTGAGCGATCCGGCGCATCCCACTCCCACTTTTCTGAAGCTGCTCTCGGCGGATACGGATCACAGCTTTTGGGTGCCTCGGTTGGCGGGCAAAACCGATCTGATTCCGAATTTCCCCAATCAGATGTGGATAGACCCTTACGAACCGGGCCTGTTCCTGGGCCAGTGCGCGCAATATTGCGGAACCCAGCACGCCAAGATGCTGTTGCGCGTCTACGTGCAGCCGCGCGATGAGTTCGATCGCTGGGTTCGCGAGCAACAGCAGCTGGCGCGGCGAGGGGCATTATCCGCCGGGCAGCGAGTGTTTGAATCCACAGCGTGCGTGAACTGTCACACTGTGTCGGGCACATCAGCGAAAGGCCGGTTCGGACCCGATCTGACGCATCTGATGAGTCGGGACACGATCGCCGCGGGCGCGGCGTCCAACACGCCGGACAAGCTGCGCCTCTGGATCAAGAATCCGGACGCCATCAAGCCTGGATCGAAGATGCCGGCCATGGGGTTGAACGATCAGGACCTCGATGCAGTGACTGCCTACATGGAGACGCTTCGCTAATGTCTACCACTACCATCGCAATATCCGAGCTTTCGGCATCCCGCCCGTTCACGCTCCGCCTCCACGAATGGGTGACCACGGTGGATCATAAGCGGCTTGGCCTCCTCTATATCCTGTTTGCCCTGGTGTTTCTGATAATCGGTGGGATTGAGGCGACAATCATGCGATTGCAGCTCGTTCGGCCGCACAACGATCTCGTTTCGCCCGACGTCTTCAACCGCATGTTCACCATGCACGGCACGACCATGATCTTCTTTGTGGCGATGCCCCTGGTCTTCGGGTTTGCGAATTATCTTGTACCGCTCATGATTGGCGCTCGTGACATGGCATTCCCGCGCCTGAATGCTTTCAGCTTCTGGATGACCGCCCTCGCTGGACTCTTTTTGTACTTCAGCTTCCTGGGCGGTGATGGCCTGTATGGAGGAGGAGGCGCGCCAGATGTCGGATGGTTCGCGTATGCTCCACTGACCGCGAAGACTTTCTCTGTCGGACACAGCACTGACTATTGGACACTCTCACTGCTGTCGTCCGGCATCGGCAGCATCGGAACGGCGATTAATATCATTGCCACGATTCTGTGCATGCGCTGTCCGGGCATGACGCTCGGGAAAATGCCGCTACTGGTTTGGCTGAGTCTTGTGATGGCAGGTCTCGTAATTCTCGCTGTGAGCCCGCTTTCCGCGGCACAGATCATGTTGCTGATCGACCGGTATCTCGGCGGGCATTTCTTCGATACGCAAGCCGGGGGCTCGGCGGCAATCTGGATGCACTTCTTCTGGATCTTCGGACACCCGGAAGTCTATGTTCTCGTGCTTCCTGCTTTCGCGTTCGCATCCGAGATTATTCCCGTGTTTTCTCGCAAGGCCATCTTTGGTTACCCTGTGATGGTCCTGGCGACAATTGCCATCGGATTCATCGGCATGAGCGTCTGGGCCCATCACATGTTCACCGTGGGCATGAGCGCCGGCGCGAACACGTTCTTCGTGCTCTCAACGATGGCGATTGCGGTGCCTACGGGAATCAAAATTTTCAACTGGGTGGCGACGATGTGGGGCGGCAAGATCCGTTTCGCCACGCCGATGCTGTTCTGTGTCGGCTTTCTATTCCAATTTCTGATCGCCGGGTTGACAGGAGTTACCCTCGCGGTGGCCCCATTCGACTGGCAGCTCGGGAATTCCTATTACGTAGTGGCTCACTTTCATTACGTGATTGTGGGCGGCATCCTCTTCACTGCCTTCGGCGCATTTTATTACTGGTTCCCGAAAGTGACCGGGAAAATGTGTAACGAAACGCTTGGCAAGCTGCACTTCTGGCTGTTTTTCATCGGCTTCCATCTGACGTTCGATTTTATGCACGTGCCAGGCATTCTGGGGATGCCGCGCCGGATTTATACGTACGAGCCGGGCCGCGGCTGGGACACCTGGAATCTGATCGTAACGATCGGCGTCGCCTTTCAAGCCGCGGGGATTCTGGTCTTCACCGCCAATCTGGTTATTTCCTATTTTCGCGGCAAAGCGGCAGGAAATGATCCATGGGACGCCTGGACGCTCGAGTGGTCCACAAGTTCACCCCCGCCTATGTACAACTACGCCGTGATTCCCGCCGTCCGCAGCCGCCGTCCCCTGTGGGATCTCAAACATCCGGAAGATCCCGATTGGAGGTACGAGTAACGATGAGCACACTATCTGTGAACCTCCAGGAAAGCAATTTCGACTGGCGTCTCCCTTCCCGTGGACGCGTCGGCATGTACTGCCTGATCGCTGCGGAGGCCGCCATCTTTACGATTTTTGTGGTGGCTTATCTCTTTTACATCGGCAAGAACGTCAACGGCCCTAAGCCCAAAGATGTTCTCCATGCGCCAATACTCTATACGGTCTGCCTGCTCTCGAGCAGTATTACGGTACACGCTGCCGTACGCAGGCTGGTTGCGGGAAACATGGCGGCCTTTGCGCGCTTCTGGTTACTCACCATACTCCTTGGAGGCGTCTTCCTTTTCGGGACCGCGCGCGAGTGGGCTCATCTGATCTTACAAGACGGCCTCTCGATCAACACGAATCTGTTCGGCACGACGTACTATTCGCTGGTTGGTTTGCATGCCTTTCACGTCACGATGGGGCTTCTCGCCCTGATTACGGTCGCGCTTTTTTATTTTGGAGCGCGACTCCGGCGAGAGCACGCCGAACGGCTGGAGGTTCTCTCGTTGTATTGGCACTTCGTGGATGCGGTCTGGGTGGTGGTCTTCCTTGTGGTTTACGTGATCGGAGTTTAGTGGAGGAGCGATGAACATCCCGGATAAGATCGAAGTGCCCGCCGCCACGGCGTGGCCGATTGTGCTGGCGTTTGGATTGACGCTGGTGTTCGCCGGGTTCGTGACGGCGGTCTCCGTCAGCATTCTAGGCGCGATATTGGCCGTAGCAGGAGCAGTGGGCTGGTTCCGCGAGGTCCTGCCCGTGGAATCCGTGGAGTTGGCGCCAGTAGTTCAGGAAGAAATCGCTATTGAGGCGTCTCGCGAAAGCGTTGAGCAAATCGCCGATGTTCGCAGAATCTCTCGCGCATGGCTGCCGATCGAGATCTATCCAATTTCCGCCGGTATCAAGGGTGGCCTTGCCGGTGGAGCGGCGATGGCGCTGCTGGCCGGACTGTACGGGATTGTAACCGGCAGCGGGATCTGGTATGCCATGAACCTACTGGTCGCCGGACTGTTTCCCGCTATGGCCACGGAAACAGCGAGGCAGATCGGGACCTTTAACCTGCATCAGTTTCTGGTCGCTGTTCCGATTCACTTGCTCATGTCGCTCCTCGTCGGGCTGCTTTATGGAGCGATGTTGCCGATGCTCCCGCGACGTCCGATCGTGTTGGGCGGTGTCGTGACTCCGCTGCTGTGGTCCGGCCTGATCTACGGAATCCTCGCCTTCGTCAACCCGGTCATGAATCAACACATCGACTGGGTGTGGTTTGTCGCGTCTCAAATCGCATTTGGAATTGTAGCCGGGCTCGTGGTTGCGGTTCAGGAACGAATTCCCACCCTCCAGCGAGCACCGTTGAGCGTTCGTATGGGTGTTGAGGCTCCCGGCCTAATGCAGGAGCATCAGCGGGAGCGGAAACGATGAAGTATGGTGCACTGATTCTCGCGGTGGGGCTTGCGTCCTGTGGATTGCCTGGCCGTCAGGCGGCGGAGACACGCGTCATCCGGCCGAGCGAAGTCACCGATTTCCGCGTGCTGTACAGGCAGAACTGCTCTGGGTGCCATGGTATCGATGGACAAGGAGCATTGACCGTAGCAATAGGCAGTCCCGTGTACCTCGCTATCGCCGATAATGCGACGATCCGACGCGTCGTTGAGCAGGGCAGACCTGGAACCGCAATGCCGGCTTTTGGTCAAAACGCCGGAGGCCTGTTGACAGAGGCGCAGATCGACGTCCTTGTCCGCGGGATGCGGGAACGTTGGGCCAGGCCGGACGCTTCCGGCAGCGACAAACCTCCGGCTTATGCAGCCTCACA
>WNFM01254743.1_pt2 | contig 10665 bp, 11 predicted proteins | sample 5400271 | NCBI WGS metagenome assembly WNFM01 (sample SAMN13153352, study PRJNA577476) | soil metagenome | isolation source: 60 cm saprolite on Douglas fir-dominated hillslope | place: USA:California | collected 2013-09-17 | reverse complement strand
GGTCTGCGAACTGCTGGAAACCGTGATCGCGGAACTGAAAGTAGCTATGCAGTTGAGTGGAGTGCGCAGCGTCAGCGAAATGCAAGAAACCGATGTCGTCATCACCGGCGAGACGCGCAACTGGCTCTCCCTGCGCGGATTTGATGAGACGCTCAAAGATATGGCCCAGAGACGCTGGCGCAAATACAACTCGGTTGTGAGCTAGAGAACTGGTTAATCGGGAGGTTCAAAATGTTTCAAGACATCTTGCGAGATACGGAAATCTATAAGCTCATCATGGAAGAAGGGCACGAAAAGGGAGTCTTTGAATAAAGATGAAAAGGGCATTTCATAAAAAACAGCCTGAGTACCAGTTTATGTAAGCCCGTCCAACTCTTCCGGTGTATTCACGTTAATAAACGAGCGCAACTGCGGATCAACCTCGCGCAGCTGCGCTTCTTCTATATAGCTGACGGGAGCCACCTCCAGCAAACTGCGTGGATCGCGCCGACCCTCCTGTAAACGCTGCTCAATCAGCCGCAGCACCGAGTGTGGATAGATAGCGCATAGGACCTGCGGCACGCCATTAACAACGGGGACCATCAAGGCATCGGAGCGTGGCTGGGCCAGCAAGAAGGCTACCAGCGCGGGCTGCATCAGTGGCATATCAACGGCCATCACCAGGGCATGTGAGGAAATAGTGGCATCCATTGCACTTAATCCACTATATAGACCCATCAAAGGACCGCGATCGGGGACTTGATCTAGCAACATGCGCACGCCTGCAACTCTAGCATACCTGGTAGCCTGGGCCTCATCGCGTGCCACCAGTAGCACCTGAGAGCACTGTCCGGCCAGCAGCGCTGCCAGGTGCTCGACAAAGGTGAGCTGTTTATTGCCTGGCAGTGGCAGCAAAGCTTTTTCTGTCCCCATCCTGCGACTGGAGCCGCCCGCCAGGATAATGCCTGTTACCTTTTTTTCTTGCTTAACGAGAAGAGGCAGCTTTACGCTTGTTTCCTTTTGGAATGTACTGCTGACGATTCTGATAGGCCACGTAATTCGCACGCTCTTGGGGATACTTGCGCACCAGGTAGACAATCCACGTGATGGCCCAGGCCAATAAGGCTGCTAGCCACAGGTAGCGCCACACGCGCCAGGCAAAGAAGTATGGTGCCAGGTAGGCGCGCGAGAAGATCAGTGGATAGCCAATGATGCAGATGATCGTAAACCATCCCAGGTAGCGGTCGAGCATATATTTGACGAGGGGTTTGTTTTTCACGAAACGTTTGCGACCTTCAACCGAATAGTAGAAGGCAATCAAAAGTCCCACGCTGCAGAAGATCAGCCAGGGAATATAGAAATGAAACGTCTCCGGCCCCCCCAGACCAGCATTAGACCCCGCCGTGACTGGATCATCAAATAGCCAGTTGATTAGATTGAAGTGCATAAAAACTCTCCACCTCCATGTAAATGCTGATAGATATATTGCTATTATCATAGCATGGTTAAAGCCATGCGTCTATAGGGCTGAGCAGAAAAAATGTCATATACTTTAGTAAAGATATGGGCCTGGCCCACGTTTTTATCTCTTATCAAGCGCTATTTTCAAAAAGGAAGCAATTCGTATGCGACGCATAGCAATATTAGCTGAAGGGGCCTTTGAGTGGCACTATGGTAAAACAGCTACAGGTGTCATCCGCTACGGCAAAGACACGGTGGTCGCCGTAATCGATAGTACTAAGGCTGGTCAGGATGTTTCACACGCGCTGAACGCCCCGCTGGGAGAGGACATACCTGTTGTACGCGATATTCACGAAGCCCTCACCTATCAGCCCGATAGCCTCCTGATCGGTATAGCTCCCATGGGCGGAGCGCTACCCGAGGCCTGGCGCTGGCAACTGCTAACTGCCATCCGTGCCGGCCTGGACATTATCAGCGGTCTGCACGTTTTTCTTTCTGACGATCCTGAACTGCGGCAGGCTGCCGAGCAGAACGGAACCACTATCTGGGACGTTCGCCGCCCACCGGACAAAACCCGTGTAGCACGCTATACCACTCACCGTCCCGGTAGTCACACCGTGCTGATGGTTGGCTCGGATTGCGCGACAGGAAAAATGACTGTCGCACTCGAACTCGATCGCGAAGCCAATAGGCGCGGCCTCAACAGCACCTTTATGGCTACCGGTCAGACTGGCATTATGATCTCCGGTAATGGACTGCCCGTTGATCGCATCATTAGCGACTTTGTGGCAGGTATGGTCGAAGAAATGATCCTCGATCTCTCTAATAAGCACGACTGGGTCTTTGTCGAGGGTCAGGGGGCTCTCAATCATCCCGGCTACTCACCCGTCACTCTTGGACTCATCCACGGTGCCATGCCTGATGCCATGATTTTTAGCCACCTGGCAGGCTCCAAAACCATTGAAGGCTATGCTAATTGTCCTCTGCCTCCCCTGCCCCAATTGGTCCAGCTCAATGAGCAGATGGTGAATATCATACGACCAGAACGCCCATGCAAAGTTGTTGGCATGGCCCTGATGACCATTCACCTTAGTGAACTGGAAGCACGCGACGCTATCAAGCAGGTAGAGGATGAGACAGGCTTGCCTACTACCGATATTGTACGTTTCGGAGCCGGGAAATTGATGGACGCGCTCGGCAAGCACGTCGCTCATTAATACTCCTTTGTTCGTTTGGGCTCATCCCGCTGGTGCCATAACTCGCGCCTGCAGCGCGGCTCATGGTTTTTTATGTGATGATGGAGAGTGCCGCCCTCCATCATCACACAACTCCTCTCTTAAGCTGCCTTGCGGCAGTTCGCAGTATGTTCTCTGTCTCAGAGGCCAAACTCGATATCTTTGAAGCCTGGGATATATACTGGCGCATCAGTAATCAGCGTGTCTGTCGTTAGGAGCAGAGCGGCGATACTAATGGCATTTTGCAAGGCTGCCCGCGTCACCTTGACAGGGTCAATGATGCCAGCTTTGAACATATCCACATATTGACCGCTGTTCGCATCAAAACCGTAGCCACATGGTTTATCGCGGACATTAGCCACGACAATACCACCATCATAGCCTGCGTTAATAGCAATCTGGCGCAGTGGTTCTTCCAGGGCACGCTGCAGGATATGTACCCCTGCTATTTCTTCTAGCGTCTTTGTCTTGATACTGTCCAGGGCCGGGAGCGCCATCACCAGGGCAACGCCACCTCCGGGCACAACCCCCTCTTCGAGAGCAGCCTGGGTGGCCGCCACCGCATCCTGCATACGCAGCTTTTTCTCCTTCATCTCGACCTCGGTAGCAGCCCCAACCTTGATCACCCCAACGCCACCCGCGAGATTCGCCAGCCTCTCCTGGAGTTTCTCACGGTCGTAGTCACTCACACCGTGAGTAAGTTGCGCACGAAGCTCGCGTATACGAACCTCGATAGACTCTTTACATCCGCCACCGTCCACAATCAGCGTAGAATTCTTTGTCGTGGTCACGCTGCGAGCTGTGCCTAAGTCGCTTATACTCGCATTCTCTAATCTGGTACCCGTCTTCTCGCTGATGACTCGCCCACCCGTCATAATGGCAATGTCATCCATCATCGCTTCCCGGCGATCACCAAAGCTTGGCGCTCTCACCCCCAGGACATAGAAGGCTCCACGCATATTATTCACCACCAATGTGGTCAGAGCCTCACCCTCGATATCTTCAGCAATAACTACCAACTCTCTTTTGCCCTGAGCCATCAGGCATTCTAACACTGGCAGCAGTTGTGTAATAGAGGTGATCTTCTTGTCGGTAATTAGAATAGGGGGATTCGCCAGCACGGTCTGCATGTGTTCTTGATCACGGGCCATGTGAGGGGAAATAAAGCCACGATCGAACTTCATACCCCTGATATACTCTATCTCCGGCTTCAAACCGTGCCCTTCTTCTACCGTGACGATACCATCTCTTCCCACGTGATCGAATACTTCAGCTATCATCTCACCAATATCAGGATCATTAGCAGCAATGGTGGCAACCTGGACAATCTCGACGTGCGTCTTAATGGATTTACTCATCGTTATGATTGCTTCTATCAATATCTCAAGGCCGCGCTCCAGGACGCCACGTAACAGCATCGAGTTTGCACCTGCCGCAATATTCTTCAAGCCTTCAGCCAGGATCGCCTGCACCAGGATCGTCGCTGTCGTCGTCCCATCTCCAGCCATATCATTTGTTTTGATGGTTGCCTCTTTGACCAGCTGAAGTCCCATATTGGTAAAGGGTTCTTCGAGGTCAATACCACGGGCAATAGCGACGCCATCGTTGAGAATGTTCGGGGTCTCGAAGGGCATATCTAGCACGACATTACGACCCTTAGGTCCGATTGTTACCTTAACGGCATCCGTCAAGGTATCCACGCCTTTCTTTATGGAATCTCTCGCCCTCGCGTTGAACTGAAGTTGCTTCGTCATGAAACTATGCTCCTTTGATCTGGTCTTTAAGTATTTGAAACATCCCAAATTTTTGCTACTGCTGAGGGCCCTTCTCTCTTTAGGACAACTCGCCACCTCCGGTGGCTCACTTTTTTGAAGTTGTGACAGTGCAGCCGCAGGCTGCACTGTCACAACTTCAAATAATCTTGCGAAGCGTCTTGCGCTTGCAACCATTCAATGATCCGGTCTATGGCTGCTCTATCACAACTTCAATTACTTGCGAAGCGTCTTGCGCTTACAGCTATTCAATGGTCTGGCCTATGGCTGCTCTGTCACAACTTCAAATTTTAATATCAGGGGACGAGAATACCGCGACCGCGCAGCTTGCCGCTGTCCAGGTCATGAATAGCGTCAGTGGCAGCGTCGAGCGGATATAGAGCCGTGTGCAGCTTGACTTTTCCCTGGGCTGTCAGGATCATCAATTCCGCCAGGTCATTATAGGTTCCAACAAGGTTGCCAATAAAATTGATCTCGGTTGAGATGATATCGATAGTGGGCACATTGAGGCTGCCACCGTAGCCGATGACATAGTAGGAGCCCGCCCGGCGTAACATACCGACCCCAGCTTCAATCGCACCTCCCTCACCGACAAAGTCAATTACTGCTTCTGCTCCCTGGCCGTCGGTGATATCCTTGACCCCGGCAATCTCATTACCGTCGACCAGGACCGTATGATCGGCACCCATGCTGCGCGTCAACTCAAGCGCTTCGCGTGAGCGATCCACCACGATAATTTCTGCCGAAGTCAGTGCCTTGAGGCATTGGATCCCAATATGGCCCAGACCACCTGCTCCGATCACCACTGCTTTCGTGCCGGGATAGAGGATGTCTACAGCCTTTTTGACGGCATGATAGGCGGTCAAGCCTGCATCAGCCAGTGCTGCAATATCTTTGGGGGCAAGACTGGGATCGAGTTTCACAACTGCTCGTGCGTTCGTTTTCAGGAAGTTCGCCATGCCGCCATCAACTGAAATGCCGGGAAACGATGAGTTGGCGCAGTGCATATCATTCCCCGCCCGACAAGCCCGGCAGAGTCCACAGGTCATGAGCGGGTGAACGATAACGGTATCGCCAACTGCCACGTTGCTCACCGCTGAACCAACCTGCTGCACCCAACCAGCATTCTCATGGCCCAGCGTGTAGGGAAGCCTGACGCCGGACTTTTCCGCCCATTGCCCCTCGATAATATGGAGGTCGGTGCGACATAAACCCGCACCGCCAATGCGCACAATCACATCAAGCGGGCCGGTGATCTTTGGTTCGTCAACATCTTCGATTTTCGGAGTTTCCTTATATTGGTGCAAACGGACTGCTTTCATATGTACTCCTCCATGGGTAGTTCTTCTGGACCGACAAAGCGCGAGCCGGGAAGGCCCCACTCGCGAAAGAAGTCGCCTGTTGTACGGCATAAGGTCACGTTGACCTCACTGCCTGCATGGATCAATGCTCTGCTTCGTCGCCTGGCACGCGCTACATTTTCCGGAGTCAACTTTGAGCCATTACTTTGTGCAAGAAGAGGAGCGCCCAGATCCAGAGCATGAATTGATATACGCTGTTGCAAAGAGGCAAGTAGCGCCTGCTGCGCCTGGTAAGTCAAGAAGGTAATACGTTCGACCTGTTTGCCACGTCGTGGAATAAATTGCACTGCCAGGGGATCAGCCTCAATATCTGGGATGACACAGCCCTCGGTGTTTAGTGAACCAACATCACCGACACGCAGACGTAACAACTCGGCCAGCTGCAGACCGCTGCCAATCAGAGCCAACAGAATGACACGCTCAATTCCTGACTGGTCAGGCGCGGACAGGATGGGAGTTGAAGACTTGCCACCCAGCGGTCGCCATGGTATAGCTACCCCATTTAAGCGAAACCAGATTTTCGCGCCCATAGCGAGTGAAGAGACCTGAATTTCCGTGTAACCGGCAAGAGTAGAGGCAAAGGCAGCCAGCGCCTGTTCCGCCACCTCCGGCTCGGCAAGCGCCTGCTCCCGTAGAGCCTCCAGGTCGGAGTATCCCGTCATGATGCGAAAACGCTCTAGCGTTGCCACCAGGGTACGCACCCAGGACTGATCACGACAACGCAGCGAAAGGATATCCGTCATGCGGCGAACAGAAGGGAAGGCAAGTAGTTCACCTTCCCGTCGGCCTGCCAGGACACGTGTTGCATTCATTGAGCCCTCCTGGCGTTAATGCGCTCCTGGATCTTCTCACGCAGAAAGTGATCGCGCAGCACTACCTCGCATGATGTGACACCCGGCATAGCCTCGACGCGCCGCCTGATTTCTTGCCCGATGCTGGTGGCAAATTTGGTCGGGCACAGGGGGCTGGTCAGGTGAAAATACACCGTCACCCGACCATCTACCACCTGCACCTCGTCCAGCAGACCAAGCTCGCTTAGAGAGCGACGGATTTCAGGGTCACGTACCGACCCTGCCGTTGTTCGCACGGCATCAACGTCAATCTCAGTTATCATCGTGTTGGCGTCCCTGCTATTCCAGTATCGGTAGCAATCTTTGCATATTCACGTTTGCGCTGGGCAATCTCGTCGTTTTCAATTTGCTTCAGTTTACTTGCGCTATCAATACCGTAGAGTCGAGCGATATTGCCACCGATGATCTTTTGCTTGATCTCATCGGTCAGATCGACACCATACTCTTGTTTAATATCCTCTGGTAACTCGAAGGCCATGAAATCATCGAGCTGCCAATGTGGATACCAGATGGGGAAGTCCGTGCCATAGATGATACGGTCAGGGCCAAGCCAGAAGAGCAGATTGGCCATCACTTCGGCAAAGAAGCGCGGACGGTTGTGGACGAAGGCCAGGGCCACTGCCAGCGAGCCATAGACATTTGGACAACGAGCGGCAATCCAACAGAAATCATCGAGACGCGGCAAGCCAACATGGTCGATAATGAAATTCAGTTCGGGGTAAAGCCAGGCGGGCTCGTCAATATCGCGTACGTCAAATTTTGAGAGGGAGAGCGGCTCGACGGCAGGTCCTTTGTGGAAATGCATATTCTTTATACCGAGTTCGATGCACTTCTCATAGAGCGGGAAGACGGAAGGATCGTTTGCGCTCCACCCACGTGACTGACCACGCCACTCGGCAGTATACCATTTGAAGCCTTTCACACCGCAGTCGTTGACCTGACGTGCCACCTCGTCTACGGCGTTAGGCATACGTGGATCAACGCCGCCCAAAGAGATCATCCGTTCCGGAGCACGCTCACGCATCTTCATGTTTTTGTCGGCGGAGCAGAAGCCAGTATGGTAAAAGTCCATCAGCACCTGCGTGGAGAGAATGGACATATCGGCATCACCCTTGATAAAGACTTCATCGAGATACCAGTCGGGATCAACCTTGCGGAACCGGGTCTCGTAGTCCATCGTCCATCTCTTCTCAGGAGGATTGAATCCGGTGTGGAAGGCATAGAAGGTCTCGATGAAGGCATCCCCAAAGCGGTTCTTAGTGTTTTCCTTGCTGGCGTCCCAAAATCCAGTGTGTGCATCCAGGACAAATGATCCGTTCTTCATTGATCGATCCTTTCACTCGGTCGGCTAGCTATCAAACAGGCGTTGATTGTCTACTTGATAGGGAAGAAGAGAGGATAGATCTCTAATGAGATCTGCCCTCCCGCTGTATTGAAAGTTGGCTTAGGAAGGTGCTGCCTTGGATTCAGCAAAACCAAGGTATTCGGCAGCGTCTTCAGGATTGGCGAAGAGGAGCACTTTATCGTCGAGTCGCACCATCCGTCCATAGTGGGTGGATGTCTCAACCTCGAAATCATAGACACCGAACTCACCCGGGTCGTAGCCCAGGGCATCGCCGATCTCATCCATGTTGAATTCGAGCATACGCTCCCCGTCGACGCGGATGATCGCCGGAAACTTTGTAATCTTCACGCCCGGCTTTTTGCTCATGACATCAGCAATAGCATTGCCCTCAACGCTAGCGCTCAGGGTTACTCCGCAGTGGTTCGAGCGCTCGCGTGAGAAATCGAAATGGTACGAGGAGTGTGTACCTGTACTCGGTGTCTGACTCAAAGCTGTACCTCCTTTGGCAACTCTATTTCAAGTTTCTGCAGAATGGACTCAAATCGATGCTTCGCCCGCTCATATGCATCTTCAAAGCGCAATATTTTTTGCTTTGGTTGCGACCAGATAGGTTGAAGCAGGCGCGCTGCCGCGACACTGTATGGAACCCAATGGGTGAGCCATTCCCCTATTAAGAGCTTATTTGCGTCTCCAAACTGATCATCGTCGATGAGCATCTTAAACAAGTCTGTGGTATACGCCAGGTTACGCTCATAGTCGTATTCAGCAATGCCGAATAGAACCGGCGTAACGAAATCGCCATGGGGCGCTGCGAACTGCATCACGAACTGGCTGCGGAAAAGCTCCCCGCAGAGCGGCTCAAAAATGACGTTGGTAGCGAATACCTGCTCTGCCCAATCGGGAACAGCAGTCAGACGCTCCACATTCTCACGCGTATCGAACCAGACAGGATCATCTAACCAGACCTGCTTATGCACAGAGCCATTAAAGTTGGGGATGTTCTCGCTCAACTCCATATTGTAGAGCGCGAGATCCTGAGCGAAGCGCAGCTTGTCCATGCCATTCACACAGGTCGCATTGTTGATCATGTTCGTCGGGGCATCTCGCTGCACCGGCACGAAAACATGCATCCCAAGCCCATATTCGGGGTGCATCCAGGCACTCACGTGCGTCTCGACACACTTGACCCAACTTGTGTCCCAGTTTACGTACACGTTCTGGCTTTTTGCTATGGCTAGCGCTTGCTGAATCTGGCGCTCCGTGCTTGCCTGCCGGACGTAGATGGTTCGGTGCCATTGCTCGTTGGGGTCTCGGAATACATGCCAATCGGACGACTTCATCTTCGTCCATGATTCATCATATCCTGCGGTGCCATCTGCGAAGGCGTAAAGCCAGCCCTGCAAGAGGTACCGTTTGGGATCAGGCTGAACGTCAACCGTCACATCCTCATACACGCTGGCATGGCGTCCTTTGGGCGTGAAGTAGTTATATGATCGGCTTTCCGATCCCGAGAATGTGGCGGCTCCCGCTCCCGCGTCCGTTATATTGATCGCGGGCCCAGTAGTTGTTTCTGCTGCCATGGGTCCTTTCCTCCATTTCGAGCTCTACATTTGAATGAGCTACTCTACTTTACCTGTGGGAGTAAATTTATCAAAGAAAATGCGATCTTCGCTGATGCCCTTACGAATAAGCACCGGAATGGCAGCGTCGATCATAGGTGGTGGACCGCAGAGGTAAGCTTGCGTCTCAGTTTGACCAGGTTCCAGGTTACGATCAAGAACTTCCGTGATCAGTCCTGTCTCCCCCTCCCATGCATCCTCTGCCGTAGCCATTGACAGAGCTGGCACAAAGCGGAAGCCAGGTAACCGCTTCTCCAACTCTTGCAAACTGTCCAGATAGAACAGATCCTTCCGCGTTCTGGCTCCGTAGAAATAGGTGGCTTTGCGTTTGATACCACGTTCTGCCATATCGTTGAGCAATGACCAAAGCGGTGCCATCCCAGAGCCACCACCAATGCAGATGATTTCGCTGTCCAACTTCTCACGGAGCCTGAAGACGCCATATGGCCCCTTCGCCTCCATTTCCTGACCTACAGTGATACCACCCTCCAGGAGTCCTGAAAATCGACCACCTGGAAAAACTTTGATGATGAATTCCAGGCGGTCGCTGGTAAGCGGGGTGTTGGCCATAGAATAGGCACGATACTCTTCACTACCAGGAATACGCAGAGAGGCGTACTGACCGGCGTTGAACTTCATCTTTTTCTCTGGATCGACTTTTTTGAGCACAAGACGTTTGATGTCATGAGTAAGTGGTTCGATTGCATCAACGACCGTCCGAAAAGACTCGACAGGGATACCTAGCCGGATGATGTCTTCATCGTAGTTGATCAGTTCAACTTCTAAATCGCTGTATGCGTGACAACGACACAGCAAAACATATCCCTCTTCGCTCTCGTACTCAGGCAACGCAAAGGTGGAGTATTTTTCCATCTCTATATCGCCATCAAGCAGAAACGATTTGCAGGCTGAGCACTGTCCCTCTCTACATCCATGCGTCAGTGATACTCCCTGACGAAACGCTGCATTGAGCACAGTTTCGTCTTCGTTCACCTCGATATCAATGTCCACTGGTTGAAAGTGAACTTTATGTGTAGGCATC
>WNFM01348672.1_pt3 | contig 10667 bp, 9 predicted proteins | sample 5400271 | NCBI WGS metagenome assembly WNFM01 (sample SAMN13153352, study PRJNA577476) | soil metagenome | isolation source: 60 cm saprolite on Douglas fir-dominated hillslope | place: USA:California | collected 2013-09-17 | reverse complement strand
TGATCGCGCTTCGCCCCGGAGAGGGGCCGCTCGGCTACGCCCGCCGGCTGCGGGCGTCGAAGCCGACGGTGGTGCTCGATCTGCACAACAAGATCCGCAGCAAGATCCTGCGCGCGCTCCTGCCGGGCGTTCCCTCGGTGGTGTGGCACAAGCGCGATTTCCGCGACACGCTGCCGGTCAAGCTCGCGCTGCGGCCGTACCACGCCTCGATGCTCTTCGCGGATCGCTATCACGCCGCGGTGGAGCAGCTGGTCGGACGATCTCTGCCCCGCGGGAAACTGCGCTACTTCCTCGGGCCCGACGACGTCGCGGAGGCCGAGAGGGCGCTGCGGGCGGCCGGGCTCGATCCCGCGCGGCCTATTGTCGGCCTCTCGCCCGGCGCGAACTGGGAGACCAAGCGCTGGCCCGCCGAGCGCTTCGCGGGCCTCGCGCGCCGCGCCATCGCGGAAGGGTTCCAGGTGGCGGTGCAGGGGAGCGCCGCAGAGGCGCCGCTGGGGATGCTGGTCGCGCAGCTCGCGCCCGGCACGGTCGATCTCTGCGGCAAGCTCGACCTGCGCGCGTTGGGGGGCTTCATCTCCCGCTGCGCGGCCTTCGTCGCCAACGACAGCGGCCCCATGCACATGGCACGCGCGCTCGGCGTACCGACGCTGGCCGTCTTCGGCTCGACCGATCCGGCGATGTTCGACTTCAGCGGGCACCAACTGCTCTTCGCCGGCGTCGAGTGCGCTCCCTGCTCGTTCTTCGGACGGCGCCGCTGCCCGCGCGGACATTTCCGCTGCATGCTCGATCTCGACGAGGAGCGCGCATGGCGGGCGCTGCAGCCGCTGCTTCGGGTTGGCCGCCTGCCGCTGCTCTCGGCCTAGCCCATGCTCTGGCCGCGAGCGCCACTCGTGATGGTTTCCAGCTCGTCGCGGACCGGGCCGGCGGAAGGCCTCATCTCGCTCGCTCGCGAACTGCGCGGGTTGGGTCTCGATGCGCGGTTCGCGGGCGACACGGTCCGGCCCGGTGAGCAGCTGGGCGAGCATCTCGCGCACGCCGGCGTGCCGTGGGAGACCGGGCTGCGCCTCTCGCGCAAAGTGCGCCTGGCGGACGCGCTGCACGATGTGGCGCTGCTGGCGCGCGGCCCGTACGACGTGCTGCACGCGGGGTTCGCGCACGATCATCTGGTGGCCCTCTGGGGCGCGCGCCGGGCGAGGAATCCCGAGCTGCGGGTGGTGCGCGCGGCGCAGCGGCGCGCCGACGTCGAGCCGGGCATTCTCGGCCGGCGGCTCTGGGCGCTGCGGCGCAGCGACGGCGTGCTGGTGCACTGCGAGAGCTATCGAAAGTTGCTTTTGCAACATTTACAACCGGAACGAGTCGCCAGCGTCCCGGGCAGCGTGGACGCCCGCATCTTTACGCCCGGCCGCTCGGCGGAGCTGCGCGCACGGTGGGGCGTACCGGCGGAGGCGCCGCTCGCGGGGATCGTGGCGCGCATGAAACCGGAGCGCGGACATCGGGAGCTGCTGCAAGGTTTCGCGCGCTCTCTGCGGGAGGCTCCCGAGAGCTGGCTCGTGCTGGTGGGCCGCGGCGAGGACGAGGAGCCTCTGCGCGCGGTGGTCCGTGAGCTCGCCATCTCCGACCGCGTGGTGTTCGGCGGATACCTGCGCGGTCCCGGGCTGATCGAGGCGTACCGGGCGCTGGATGTCGCGGTCTGGCTGCGCGAGGGGAACGACGGCGCCTGCCGCGGCGTTCTCGAGGCGATGGCTTGCGGCCTGCCGGTGATCGCAGGTAACGAGGGCGCTCCCGGCGAGCTGGTCCGCGACGGGCTCGACGGGCGCATCGTCGATCCGGCGGATCCGGCAGCGATCGGACGGGCACTGGTGGAGTTGCTGCGGGACCTCGATCGGTCGCGCCTGCTGGGTCGATCCGCTCGCGAGCGCGCGGAATCCTTCACGCCCTTGCGGGCCGCCGAGGAGACGCTGGCCTTCTGGCGCCGCCTCCGCGAGCTGCCGCCGGCCTGAAGGGCCCGCTTGACATCCTCATGCCAATGGATTAGCAGATGCTAACCGGTTAGCAGGAGGTCCGATGGAGCTGGGCAGGCGCGAGCGGCAGATCATGGAAGCGGTCTACCGGCTGGGCCGGGCCACCGTCGCCGAGGTGCGTGCCGAGATCTCCGATCCCCCCACCTACTCGGCGGTGCGCGGCATGCTCCGGTTTCTGGAGGACAAGGGGCAGCTCCGTCACGTCCGCGACGGAGTGAAATACGTCTACCTGCCGACCGTGGCTCCGTCGAAGGCGCGCCGGTCCGCGCTGCAGCGCCTGGTGCGGACCTTCTTCCGCGGATCGACGCGTGAGGCGGTGGCGGCGCTGCTCGAGGAGAAGAGGCTCTCCAGGGAAGAGCTCGACCGGCTTCAGGAGCAGATCGACCGGGTGCGCAAGGAGGGACGCTGATGGATGCGCTCATCGAGGCGGGCGGGAAGGCTGCGCTGATCCTGATGGCGGGGGCCGTCGCGGCGCTGTTGGCGCGGAATGCGGCGGCGGCGACGCGCCATCTGATCTGGACGGCGGCGCTGTGTGGGGCGCTGGTGTTGCCGCTCGTTTCGGCGGCGGTTCCGCGGATCGGTGTCGCGGCGCTGCCGGCGGACGGGGACTCAGCGCAACCCGCGGCACCCGACGCGCCCGCCGGACGCACCGCTCAGGCGGAGGCGATTCCGGTCTCCGCTTCTCCTCCGATCGCCGTTGCGCCACAGAGGTCCGTGAAGCTGGCGAGGCAGCCACTCTTGCCAGGCCAGCCTTCCGCTGCCGTCGCGCGGGAAGCGCGCATCGACTGGGGCCGCGCCCTGCGACTCCTCTGGGCGACGGTCGCGCTGGCGCTTCTCGCGCGCATCGCAGCGGGCGACATGCAATTGCGCAGCATCGCTCGCCGCGCCCGGCGCGTGGTGGACGAGGAGTGGCTGGCGCTCGCCCGCAGCGTCTCGTCCCAGCTGGAGCTCTCTCGCGTGATCGAGCTGCTCGAGAGCAGCGAGACCGAGGTGCCGCTTGCATTCGGGCCGTTTCGTGCGCGGGTCATGCTGCCGGAGAGCGCCGTGCGATGGCCGGCGGCGCAGAAGCGCGCCGTTCTGCTGCACGAGTTCGCGCATGTGCAGCGTCACGATGCGGCGACCCAGCTCGTCGCCCGCATCGCCTGCGCCCTCCACTGGGCCGACCCGCTCGCCTGGCTGGCCGCGCGGGCCATGCGCGCCGAACGCGAGCGCGCTTGCGACGACCGCGTTCTCGAGAATGGCGCGCGGCCTACCGAATACGCGACGAGTCTTCTGGAGGTCGCCCGCTCCGCGCTGAGCGGCCCGCCCGCCGCGCTCGCGATGGCGCGCCGGTCGCAACTCGAAGGCAGGCTGCTCGCCGTGCTCGCTCCCGGAATCGATCGCCGCCCGCTGAGCGCGCGCCGGGCGGTGGCGGCGGCCTGCGCCGCTGGCTGCCTCGTCATGCCGCTCGCGGTCGTCAGAGCCGAGCGGGCGCTACCGCCTCCCAGTGTCAGCACTGCGAGCGCCCAACTGCTCCCGGCCATGGCCCAGACCGGAACGGTCGCGCGAGCGACGGGCGAGGCCCAGCGCATGCTCGCGCCGCGCGTGAGCTCGACGTCTCCACGCCGGGCGCTTTCGCTGGCGCCCGCTCGCGCTTCCGAGCATTCGTTTGCCCCCACTCCTCCGACGCCGCCGACTCCGGCGACGCCCCTGACTCCCGCGGCACCGCCCACTCCCGCCACGCCACCGACTCCCGCGACGCCGCCGACTCCCGCGACGCCGCCATCTCCACCGCCGCCGCCATCTCCACCGACGCCGTCGTCTCCACCGACGCCGCCCGCTCCTCCAGCACCGCCCTCGGGCGGATTTCACATGCACTCCGATTCACGCGACGGCTCGTCCGTCTCGACGATGAGTTGGTCCGACGACCATGCCTCGGCGCAGGTCGCCCTCCACGGCCAGGTCCGCTGGAATGACGACGCCACCGACGTGCTCTCGATCTCGGCCGGTGGATCGGTGGAGATCTCGAAGCGCGCCAACGGACATCTCACGCACGTTGAAATCCTGCCCGGCGAGGCAGGCCTGCAGCGCACGCTGCTCGTCGACGGCGCTCCGCGGACCTGGGACGCGCGCTGGTTCGCGGACTTCCTGCAGGACCTCGATCGGCATACGGCCTTTGCCGCGGAGGTGCGCTTTCCCCGGCTGCTGCGCGAGCGGGGAGCGAAGGGAGTGATCGAGTGGGCTGGGTCGCTGCTGTCCGATTACGCGCGCCGGCGGTATCTCAGCCTGCTGGTGGAGGCCGATCCGCTCACAGAGCCCATCGCCATCGCCGTCCTTCATCAAGCGGAGAAGTTTTCCGGCGACTATGACCGCGCGGCATTGATCCTGTCCGTCGCCGGCAAGGCTCGCCTGGAGACGGATGCAGAGCGCGAAGCGTTTCTCCACGCCTGCCAGGGGATCAAGGGTGACTACGAACATGCGCGCGTGCTGCACGTGCTCATCGATCAGAGCAAGCTCTCGCCTGCGCTGAGCCGCGCGGCCCTCTCTTCAGCAGCGCAGATTCGCGGAGACTACGAGAAGTCCGGCGTGCTGGTGGCGCTGGCCGAGCGCCATGCTCCGGATGCGCGCGAGTATCTCCAGGCGGCCGCGTCGCTGTCGGGGAACTACGCGAGATCGCAAGCGCTGAAGGCGCTGATCGCGGGGGAGAAGCTCGACGGGCCCGCGCAGATCGAAGTCATCCATCAGGCCGTCCGGTTGGGCGACTACGAGTCGGCCGAGGTCCTGGTCGCGCTCTCGGAGCGGCAATCGCTCGGCGGCGAGGCGCTCAAGGAGTATGAGAGCGCCGCCAAGCGGCTGGGCGACTACTCACGCAACCGGGTTCTCGCCTCGCTGCACAGGTAGTCTGGATCGGGTCCCGGCGCGTAGATTCGATGCGATGACCCCCGGCATCTATCTGGCCTATAAGCCGATCGGCCAGACCAGCTTCGCGCTGGTCCAGGCGTTCATGGAGGAGGTTCGCCTCTCGGGTCTGCGCCGCGACAAACTGCCGGTCTGTCATGGAGGCACGCTCGATCCCTTCGCCGATGGCCTCCTCCTCCTGCTCGCGGGTCAGGCGACGCGCCTGATGGATCTGCTGCACCCGATCCCCAAGACCTACCTGGCGGAGATCGCCTGGGGGGCCGAGACCGACAGCGGAGACTTTCTTGGTCAAATGACCAAATCGTCCGGATCGCTCGCGGTGACCGAGGCACAGCTCGAGGAGACGCTGCCCCGGTTCCTCGGCTGGAGCGACCAGGTGCCTCCGGCCACCAGCAACAAGCGCATCGGCGGCGAGCGCGCGTACAAGAAAGCCCATCGGGGAGAGACGGTCGTGCTGCCGCCCTCACGCGTGTACCTGCACGCGGCCCGCTGGGTGGCGCACGATCTGCCGCGTGCGAGCACCGTCGAGCTGGTGGCTCGCGGCGGGTACTACGTTCGCTCGCTGGCACGCGATCTGGGACGGGCCATCGGCGCTCTTGGTCATTTGACCAAATTGCGGCGGACAGCCATTGGGCCCTGGCGCGATCCGGGTCCCGAGGCTGCCGGCCCGCGCGCGCAGATCCGTGGCGCGGAGCTCCTTCCCTGGTGCGCGTCTGTGGAGGTCACCGAGAAGGAGCTCGCGCTGCTGCGGGCAGGGCAGGGGATCGCGCCGAGGCCGCCAAACCCGCCGCCATGGCCGCTGCCCGCCGGTTTCCCCGACGCCGAAGCGCCGACGCGCGCCTTGCTGGGCGGTTTCATCGTCGCGATGCTGCGAGAGCGCGAAGGGCGGCTCTTTGGCGCGCCTGTTCTGCGTGGCCCGCTCTGATTTGGTCAAATGACCAAGAAGCGTCGTCCGCCTTGCCACACTCGAGCCAGCCCTTCGGCAGGAGCTAACCGATCTCGGCAGGGCGCCGGTGCGAAAATCGGCTGAAGAGCAGGAGGTCGTAGGTGGCCTTGAGGACGCCGGCGCAGACCAGCGGCCATCCGAACGTCGATCGATCGAGCAGGGCGCCCGCGATGAGCGGAGCGACCGCTGCGGCCAGGCTGCGCGGCACGTTGGTGACGCTCGCGGCGGCGGCGCGTTCCTCTCGCGGCACCATCGACATCACGTAGGCCTGGCGCGCGGGTACGTCCATCGACGAGAGCGCCGATCGCAGGAGGAGGAAGAGAACCGCGAGAGGCAGCGTCGGCATGACGCCGGCGAGGATGAGAAAGACGCTCGACGGCGAGGAGACGAGCTGCGAGACAGCGGCGAGCAGGTTGACCGCGAAGAAGATCGCCGCCGCCGTCGAAACGGGCAGGGTGAAGCGCCGGAAGAGCCAGAGAGCGAGCAGCGACTGCACCACGAACCCGCCGCCGAACGCATCGAGGCTGAAGAGCGCGGAGAGCTGCAGCACCACGCTGCGCGACTTCGCCAGGGGCGCTGCTTGATCGGAAGGCGGCGGCTCGATGGCCGGACTGAGTCTGCGGTACGCGATCGCGTTGAGCGCGCCGAAGACGGCGTAGAGAAGAAACCCGAGGCGCTCCACCTGCGAAGGCTCGATCTGCAGCGCGTGCGCGATCTGCACCGGCCCGCCGGATGCGAGCGATCCGAGAGCGCCGGCGAGCGCTCCGGCGAGGTTGTACCAGGCGAAGATCTCGGTGCGCTCCTGCGGCGCCACTGCCTCGGCCAGAACCGCCTGCTCCGTCGGCAGAAAGAGCGTGACGTCGCCCGACGACGGATTCAGCGTGCCCACGAAGCCGATGACGAGGAGCGGCCAGAAGTGCGTGGCGGCGAAGAAGCCCAACCCGGTGGCGACCATCAGCACGGATGCGCCCAGCAGCACCGCGCGGCGCGGCCAGCGGTGGCCCGCGAGGCCCACGGCCAGCATCAGCGTCGCAGATCCAAGCAACGTCGCCGTGACGATGGCGCCGATCTGCAGTGGGCTGAAACCCAGCCGCGAGAGGTAGCTCGCGAGCAGCACGCTGGCGACGCCGTCGGCGAATCCGCGCGCGCCGCGGGTGGCCACCAGGCGGGCGGCATCGGGCGTGGCGCTCGCCGGCAGCACGGCGTCACCGTACCTCAATCGGTGCGCGCCTGCGGACCAGAGGCAGGGAGCGCGGGGAACTTAATCGAGCGGCGGGCATCGGGTACAAAGCGGGAGCGCAGCGGACGCAGGAGCAGTCGACGAGGGTTCTCGATGCCCAATTACCAGTATCTGATCATCGGCGGCGGCATGACCGCGGCCGCGGCCGCGAAAGGGATCCGCGAGGTCGACTCCGCGGGCAGCATCGGAATCGTCGGCCTCGAGCTGCACCGGCCCTACCAGCGGCCGCCGCTCTCCAAGGCGCTCTGGCAAGGCAAGCCGGAGGATGGCGTTTGGCTGGAGCTCCCGCCGGGAGTGGAGCTGCTCTCGGGGCGGCGCGCCGTCTCGGTCGATCGCCAGGCGCACCAGGTGCGCGACGATCGCGGCGAGGTGCACGGCTACCGGAAGCTGCTCCTCGCGACAGGAGGAACGCCGAGGACGCTGCCGTTCGGCAAAGGTGTCGTCTACTTCCGGACGCTGGACGATTATCGAAAGCTGCGCGCGCTGCAGGGCGAGCGCGTGGTGGTGATCGGCGGCGGATTCATCGGATCCGAAATCGCCGCTGCCCTCGCGCAGAACGGGAAGAAGGTGACGATGATCTTCCCCGAAGACGGCGTCTGCGCGCGTGCGTTCCCTGCGGAATTATCGAAATTCGTCACCGGCTATTATCGAAACAAGGGCGTCGAGGTGCTAGCGGGCGAGGGCGTGACCGGCATCGACGGCGGGGCCGTGCAGACCAAGGGCGGCAAGCGCGTCGAGGCGGACGCCATCGTCGCGGGCCTCGGGATCATTCCCTCGACCGAGCTGGCCGCGCAGGCGGGGCTCACCGTTGCTGACGGCATCGAGGTGGACGAGGCGCTGCGCACGAGCGACCCCGACGTTTTCGCCGCAGGAGACGTCGCGCGCTTCCACAACCCCGCGCTCGGCAAGCGCGTGCGCGTCGAACACGAGGACAACGCCAACACCATGGGTGCGGCAGCGGGCCGGTCGATGGCGGGCGCAGAGGTGAAGTACCAGCACCTGCCCTTCTTCTATTCGGATCTCTTCGATCTCGGCTACGAGGCAGTGGGCGAAATCGACGCGCGCCACGAGACGGTGGCCGACTGGAAGACGCCCTTCCGCGAGGGCGTCGTCTACTACCTCTCGGAAGGGCGCGTGCGCGGCGTCCTGCTTTGGAACACCTGGGGACAGGTGGACAACGCGCGGGCATTGATCGCGGAGGCGCGCGCGCCGGCCGAGCTCAAGGGGCGGCTGCCCCGCTAACGAGCCGGCCCAGCGCGTAGGGAAGCGCCACCTCGACCCGGAGCGGCCGCGGGCCCAGCGTGAAGGGCTCGAAGCCGTGCTGCTCGAGCAGCTTCACTTCGAAAGGGACCCAGCCGCCCTCGGGGCCGATGGCAAGGACGATTCGTCCCTCTACCGGCGACGCCGCGCGCTCGGCGGCCGGATGGGCGAGGAGGCGCAGCGCGGGAGGAAACGCTCTCTCGAGCTCGTCTTCCACGAAGGGCCGGAAGCGCTCGCGCACCGCGACCTGCGGCAAGCGCGTATCGCGCGCCTGCTCGAGGCCGAGCACGAGGAGATCCTCCACCTGCGCGAGCACGTGCGAGTCGAAATAGCTCTTCTCGACGCGCGCCGAGTTGACCAGCACGATCCGATCGACGCCCAGCGCCGCGGCAGCGGGCAGGATCCTGCGCAGCGCCTTGGGCCGCGGCATGGCGAGCAGGAGATCGACGCCAGGCCGGGCCGGCGGAAGCTCCTCGAGATCGCAACGGAGCACCAGCTCGGATTCGGTGAGCGAGATGACTTCGCCCACGCCGACGCCGCCGCCGAGCCGCCCGACGCGAAAGGCGTCGCCCTGCGCAGCGCGCAGCACCTCGCGCGCGTGCAGCAGTCTGCGTCCGGTCAAGCGTGCGGCGCCGCCCTCGACGAAATCGTCGTCGCGCAGCAGGAGGAGATTCATCCGCGCAGGAGGCCGAGCTTGTTCTTCGCGGCGCGCGCGATCTTGCTTCGGCCGCCCGAAAGGCCTTCGAGGAGAGCGACGCCCTGCTCCCGCACTTCTGGCGACGAGTGCTCCGCAAAGTGAAAGCCGGCGTAGTAGCGCGCCTGGTCGCCCGCGGCGCGATCCTTCTCCAGAGCGCCGGCGACCTGGAAGCCGTCCGCCGCCAGCTTCTCCAGCTCCACCAGCGCCGGGTCGGCGTGTCGCGCGCGGGGGTGCGGATCGAGCGCCGATCGCCGGAGCAGCAGGCTCGCGTGCGCGTAGCGATCCGGCGGCGTGGCCCAGGAAGAGCGGGCGAGCAGCTCGGAGATCGCCTCCGCCCGAGCCGGGTCGGAGGCTTTCTTCAGCATGTCGCGCAGGAGCTGCGCCCATCCCTGCGGGTCGGCGCGCCGCACCGGCTCGAGCTGGCGGCGAGCGACCGCGAAGCTCTTCTTCAACATCGCCGCGCCTGCCGCGCGAAGCTTGGCCAGATCCCTGCCCGCGATCTGCACGCGCTCGAGCGCGTCGGCAATGGCGTGCGCTCCTGCCTCCTCCTCCGCATCGATGAGCGCGGCGACGAGCAGCGGGCCGGCGCCGGGAAGTCCGGCGAGCGCTCGTACGGCGGCTTCGGCTCGCCCGCGGTCGGCTCCGGTCGCGAGCGACGCCAGCTCTTTCGCAGCGCCGAGCGCGCGCAGTCTCTCGATGGCCCAGAGCGACAGCTCGCCGCCTTTCGACCGCGCGAGCTTCAGCAGCTCCAGCGGCGTGACCCCGGGGACGATGGTCAGCGTGTCGCGGGCAGCCCGCGCCACCAGCGCATCGGCGTCGACGAGGAGCGCGACCAGCGAGCGCAGCGGCTTGGCGGCGGGCTTCTCGCCGAGAGCGAAGCGCAGCGCCGTGATCGCCTCGACGCGGATGGCGGCGCTCTGCTTCGCAGAGAGAAAAGGCGCGATCAGGGCCGCAGTCTCGGGCAGCTCGAGATATCCGAGGATCTTGATGGCCCCGCGCATCCCCACCTCGTCGTCGCGCAGCTTCTTGAGCAGGGCCGCGGTACGACCTCCCAGGGCTGGCCGCGAATGCCGTCGAGCACCATCGCGAAGGAGGCGTGCATCGCGGAGAGAACTCCCGAGATGGCCGCCCGCACCTCGGGCGTCGCCTTGGTCAGCTTCTCCCGCAGGGAGGGCAGCGCTTCTTCGCCCAGCGCCGCGATCGCCTGCGATGCAGACTTTTCCAGATCCTTCCGCTCCAGCGCGGCGAGCAGCGTCGGCAAGGCTGCGCGCGCGCCCACTTTGCCCAGCGCCTCCACCGCGGGTTCCGCGAGGGCCGCGAGTTCGTCGCGCGCCATCGCACAGAGCGCCGCGACCACCGGCGGCGATTTCGCGCCCAGCTCCCCCAGCACTACCGCCGCCGCGATGCGCTTGCGCGGCGACTGGTCCTGCAGCATTCCAACGATGCGTTCGAGGGCGTCCATGGCCTCAACTTTACCTTCGCGCGTTAGAATCCGCTCGTGCGCCTCCTGCAGCACCGCATCGCCGGGCCCGAGCCGTGTCCATATCTGCCGGGTCTCTCCGCGACCACCGAGACTCTCTTGATGACGGGTGTGAGCCCTCAAGA
>WNFM01222106.1_pt5 | contig 10667 bp, 10 predicted proteins | sample 5400271 | NCBI WGS metagenome assembly WNFM01 (sample SAMN13153352, study PRJNA577476) | soil metagenome | isolation source: 60 cm saprolite on Douglas fir-dominated hillslope | place: USA:California | collected 2013-09-17 | reverse complement strand
CGACCCGTGCTGGACAAGGGTGCCGCGACCTGCTGCCCCGATCGCGCCGCCTGAAATCCGATGGTGAAGCCGCGGATACGCGAGGCAACCCTACGGGATGCGGGTGACATCCGCAGCCTCCTTGAGCGCAATGGATTGCCGACCCGGGATCTGGTCTCGTCGCGACCGGAATTCATTGTGGCTTGCGCCGGTGCGCGCATCATCGGTGCGGGTGCGCTTGAGCGCTTTGGAGCCACAGCTCTGCTGCGCTCCATAGTTGTCGCCTCCGAGGCGCGCAGTGCGGGTTTGGGCGGTCTCATTGTCCGGGAACTGGAGCGCCGCGCCCGCGCCGCGGGCGTCCTGGAGGTCATTCTCCTGACAGAGACCGCGGAGTCATTTTTCCGGCGGCAAAACTACCACACGATCGGGCGCAGCGGCGTCCCGGCTGCGATCCAGGCGAGCGAGGAGTTTCGCTCACTGTGCCCGGCCTCCGCACATTGCCTGTCAAAAGAGCTCACAGATCCGGGTGAGCCAGAGGTGGGCCGTGGCTGATCGTCCCTTCAACGTATTGTTCCTGTGCACCGGAAACTCCGCGCGCAGCATTCTGGCCGAGAGTCTCGTCAATCATTGGGGGCGTGGTCGTTTCCGCGGGTACAGCGCCGGGAGCCATCCCAGGGGAACGGTCCACCCGATTGCGCTTGAACTGCTGGAAAAGTTAAACCTGCCGACCGCGGACCTTCGGAGCAAGAGCTGGGACGAGTTTGCCGCGCCGGGTGCGCCACCACTGGATTTCGTATTTACCGTGTGCGACAACGCGGCGGCGGAGACCTGCCCGGTCTGGCCCGGGCAACCGATGAGCGCCCATTGGGGCGTGCCAGATCCGGCGGCCGTGGAGGGCGCCGAGACGGACCGCTGGATTGCGTTCCGTGCGGCGTTCAGCACGCTGGAAAACCGCATCAGGATATTCACCAGCCTGCCGCTGGCGTCCCTCGATCGTATTAGACTCCAGGACCAGCTGGATGTCATTGGAACGACGGCTGCGCCCGCGCCATCTTCGTGAACGGAACAGGGGAATCACCACGCATGAAAATCACGGTAGAGATCATCGGCTGGGCCGCCGCCGCCATGATGTTAACGGCCTATGTGCTGCTCACGATGGGTAAACTGAGTGCCCGCTCGAAGGTCTACCACTGGCTGAACGTGCTGTCCGGCCTGGGCATCATTCTGAACAGCGGGTGGAACGGCGCCTACCCCTCGGTGTTCATCAATGTGGTCTGGGCGGCGATCGGCCTGTTCGGCATTTTCGGACGATCCATGCACGCAACGGGATTCACGGCAAGGTAGAGGCCTGCCGGCCCGATCGCAAATCCGCTTACTGCAACGCTGCGCGCACCGAGCTTTCATCATCGAACATCAGCCATTCGATGACCGACAGCGGCAGAGTTCCATAGCTGAGCAACTGATCGTGAAATGCGCCGAGGCGGAAGCCGGCGCCCTGGCTGTCGCGATAGCGCCCGAGCAGACGCATGATCTGCCACTTGCCCGTGATGTATGAGATCTTCTGTGACGGGCTCGAGGCCGCACCCGCCGCCTCGCCTTCGGCGGCTTCGCGGTCCAGTCCGCCCGCCTCCATAAAGTACTTGACGGCCTGCTCGAAGCTCCAGCGCCCGGTGTGCAGGTTGACGTCTACGCCGATGCGCGCCGCGCGATAGCGGCTCAGGCGCAGGACCTGGGCCTGCGCCGCCGAGTTGTCCGGATACAGACCTTCGCGCATCAACATCTCTTCTCCATACAGCGCCCAGCCTTCCGCGAACACGTTGTCACCCTGGTGGCGCCGGATCTCGTTCTCGACGTGATTGGCGATCGAAAGCTGCAGAAAGTGCCCGGGAATGCCTTCGTGGCCGAGGATGGGGCGCGGATCCTCGATCGCCGCGCGGATATAGAAGTTGCCGCTTTTCGGGTCGTACGTGGGAATGTAGTAAAAGCCCCCGGGATCCTTGTCGTAGATGCCCGGCGGATTCATGAACCCCCCGGGACTGGTTGGCTTGAACGCTTCCGGTAGCTGACGAATCTGGAAGGGACCGAGGTACAGCGGGATGGTGACCAACCGATTCTTCCGCAGAAACTCGACAATCTCTGTCAGCCGGGCCTGATACGCCGCGAGAAACTCCGCCTGGTCCTTCGGCACGTGGGCCGCGCGGGACGGATCCGGCGACGCCAGGCTCGGATCCTTGAGCATCGCCTCCAAAGCGCGATAGCGCGTGAGCTCGACCTCGCCCAGATGCGCAACGTCGTGCGCGTCGAAGGGCAGCAGCAGGACGCGCTTCAGGAGGTAGTTGTAGCTGGCCTCACCCATCGGCTGCCACTCCGGCATCTTGCTCAGACCGCGATCCAGCCAATCGGCGTACTGGTGCAGGGCGCTGACCGCACTGTCACGGGCCGTGATCAAGCGCTTGCGCTCGGCGGCGGACAGATCATCGGCGAGCGTCATCAAGCTGACGGTGTACAGCTCGTCGCCGCCGCGGGAGGCCTGGATAGCGAGTGAGGCGTACAACCTCACCGGCTGCGTGAGGTTCGCGCGGCCGGTGCGCAGCAGAGCGGGTATCTGTTCGAGGCGCGCGGTCGCCGCGAGCGCGCGCGCGCGGGGCGGTGCGTAGTCCTTTTGCAGCAGGGTGAAGATGGAGTTCGTGCACTCGTTGACGTACAGCTGCGGGTCCGAGGCTTCCGGATTCAGTCTGCGGCCGAAGAAATCCGCGCCGGCAAGCTCCGCTCGAAACAGCACGAGATCAATGCGGTCGTCCTTGCTCCATCCGTCGGTGGCCAAAGAGTCCACGAGCGTGAGCAGGTCGCTTACGTGCTGACGACGCCGGAGCACTTCGGTCATGCTGTAGTCAGTCAGCCGATCGTCGAGGTGGTGATCTCCCGCGGCGCTGGTCGCGACCGGGTAGGCCGCGTCGTGCCACTGATAGTATTCGTGGGCGACCCGGCGAAACTCTGCGGGACCCGCAGCGGCCCGCAGCGGATAGAGCAGGACGACGGTTGCGAGCAGGGCGAATCTTGGATCCATCCGGAATCTCCCCTGTGGGTGGTGCCTGCCGGGGCGGATTGTACTCTTTCGTTTGCTCGGAAAAGACCCTGTCGTTGTCGTTGCCGAGACTGTCATATCCGCACGTGTAAGAGCGGTTTGGCCATAGACTAAGGTGCCTTCGAAGACTCAACGCGCGCCGTGACGGAAGAATCATCCAATCATGCTGGTAATACCGGGACCATAAATGGCGCACGCCAATTGTTAGCTCGACAGGTATCGGTCGCGCCCATGATGGACTGGACGGACCGGCATTGCCGCTTCTTCCTACGCGGGTTCTCACCGCGCGTGTTGCTGTACACCGAGATGATCACGGCCGAGGCGCTGCTGCGCGGCAACGCCGCGCGGCTGTTGCGTTACGCGCCGGAGGAACAGCCGCTGGCGCTGCAGCTCGGCGGGAGCGAGCCCGCGCGCCTGGCGGCGGCAGCGCGGCTGGGGGAGCAGGCCGGTTACTGCGAAATCAACCTGAACTGCGGTTGCCCTAGTGATCGGGTGCACGCGGGCGCCTTCGGCGCCTGCCTGATGGCACAGCCCGCACACGTGGCAGACTGTGTGGCCGCGATGCGCGCGGCCGTGACGGTTCCCGTCACGGTGAAGATGCGCATCGGCATCATTGATAAGACTGACCAGCGGACTCTGCGCCAGCGCCTCGATTACTTCGAGGCCGCCGATTACGCACGCCTCGTGGCCTTCACGGCGGCGGCCAGCGCAGCGGGGTGCACCCAATTCATCGTTCATGCCCGACAGGCCGTGCTGGGCGGTCTCTCGCCGAAGGAAAATCGCGAAGTGCCGCCCCTGCGCCCGGCAATCGTCCGGCAGCTGATCGCAGATTTTCCGGCACTGGAGTTTGTGCTCAATGGCGGACTGCGCACCGTCGGGGAGGTGACAGAGGCCCTGTCCTGGTGCGCCGGTGCGATGCTGGGCCGCGAGGCCTACCATCGGCCCTACATCCTCAGCGAGCTGCATGTGCAGCTGTACGCCGACAGCTGGCAACGCCCGTCCGAGGAGGAGATACTCGAACGAATGGCCGTCTACGCGGGGCGCGAGCTGGCGGCCGGCGAGCCGCTGGCGGCCATTACGCGCCACATGTTTGGCCTTTATTCGGGGCGGCCGGGCGCACGGGAATTTCGCCAGCGACTCTCACAGGGCGTCCGCCAGCCGGGCGTGGGCGCGGCACTGCTGCGAGCTATCGCCCGATGACATGGTCAGGGGACAGGGCTCGCGTATAATCCTGACAGGCCGGCCCCATCTTATGTGAACTCCTAGGGGCCCGGATAGCGCCTGCCCTGGTAGCTGGACAGGGGAAACATGGTCAAGGATATCGAACTCGCCATCCTGTTTGCCGACGTGGTTGGCTCGACCCGGCTGTTTGACGGTCTGGGCGACCAGCGGGCCCGCGCCATGGTGGCCATCTGCATCGACGTCATGCGCACGGCTACGGAGCAGCACCACGGCGCCGTGATCAAGACCATTGGCGATGAGATCATGGCCACGTTTCCGACGGCGGACGATGCGCTCAATGCGGCCGGCCAGATGCAGAAGCAGATTACTGCCCACGCGGAACTCAAAGTCGAGGGCCAACCGGTCGCGATTCGCATCGGGTGCCACTTCGGGCCGGTGGTGCTCGAGGCCCGGGACGTCTTCGGCGCCAGCGTCCACACGGCCAATCGCATGACCAGCCAGGCCAAGGCCGGGCAGATCATCACGACTTCAGCCACGGTCGAGCGCCTGTCGCCCGAGTGGCGCGCCTCGGTGCGGCAGATCGATATCGCCACGATCCGCGGCCAGGGTGGGGAAGTGGCCCTCTACGAGGTGCTGTGGCAGACCGACGACGTGACCAGCATGCTGCCGGCCTTCGCCCTACCGTCGCACGACCAGCGACGCACTCTGCGGCTGCGCGTCCGGTCCGGCGATCGTGAGGTGATCTGCGATCAGCTGCATCCGCACGTTAATATCGGCCGGGCGGACGAGAGCGACCTGATTGTGCGCGGCAACCTGATCTCGCGGCTACACGCCCGCATCGAGTTCAACCGCAATCGCTTCCTGCTCACCGACCAGAGCACCAATGGCACTTTCGTGCAGATCATGGGTCAGGAAGAGGCCTTCGTGCGGCGCGACAGCATGCCCATCAAGGGCGAAGGCATGATTGGCCTGGGGCGCGTCCCGGACGTCGATTCGCCGCAGACCATCCGCTTCGTCTGCGAAGAAGCCTGAGGGCGAGTCCCTCAGGCCTCCAGGCGTCGCTCGATTCCGTCGAGTTCTGCAAACAGCGCCGCCGGCGTGTGCTCACCAAAGGTGCGCAGGTAGGCGCGGATCTCGGCCAGCTCGCGGCGCAAAGCCGCGGGCGGCACCGTCGTCAGCTCGGCAAGCACCGACTGCTCAATGTCCAGTCCGGTGATGTTGATGTCCTGGGGTTGCGGCAGCAGACCGATGGCACTGTCCTGCGCAGCGCTCCGTCCCGCGCAGCGCTCGAGCAACCAGGCGAGTACGCGCAGGTTTTCGCCGTACCCGGGCCACAGGAATCGGCCGGCCGGGTTCTGGCGAAACCAGTTGACGTGGAAAATGCGCGGTGGATGGGCGAGGCGCTGGCCCATCTGCAGCCAATGGGCGAAGTAATCACCGAAGTTGTAGCCGGCGAAGGGCTTCATGGCCATCGGATCCCGGCGCACCAGACCGATTTCCCCGGCCGCTGCCGCGGTGGTCTCGGAGGCCACCGCTGCGGCCACCAGCACGCCGTGCGGCCAGCTGCGTGCCTCGTACACCAGTGGCGCGAGTTCGCGACGCCGCCCGCCGAATACCAGCGCCGAGAGGGGTACGCCTCGGGGATCCTCCGCCGCCGGCGTGTAGCCCGGGTTGCGTTTCGCCGCTACCGTGAAGCGTGAATTCGGGTGCGCCGCCGGGCCGCCGCCGGGCCGATACGGGCGACCCTGCCAGTCGATGGCCGGCGTGCCTTCTTTGCGGCCCTCCCACCAGGGCTCGTTGTCCCGCGTCAGGGCCACGTTGGTAAACAGCGTCTCGCGCCGAATCATCGCGTAGGCGTTGGAATTGGTCATGGTGTTCGTGCCGGGCACCACGCCAAAATATCCGGCCTCCGGATTGATAGCCCACAGGCGGCCATCGCTCCCCGGGTGCAGCCAGGCGATGTCGTCTCCCACGGTGTAGACCTTCCAGCCCGGGAGCGCGGCCGGCGGAATCAGCATCGCCAGGTTGGTCTTGCCACAGGCCGACGGAAAGGCGGCGGCAATGTAATGCGTTTCGCCGGCCGGATTCTGCAGGCCCACAATGAGCATGTGCTCGGCCAGCCAGCCCTCGCGCCGCGCCTGGTAGCTGGCAATACGCAGTGCGTGGCACTTCTTGCCCAGGAGCGCATTGCCGCCATACCCGGAGCCGAAACTCTCAATGGCGAGGTCCTGCGGGTAATGCATGATGAAGCGGCGCGCCGGATCCAGATCGCCGGTGGAGTGGAGTCCGCGCACGAAGCTCCCGTCCCTGGCGATGCGTTCGAGGGCGGGACGGCCCATGCGGGTCATCACCCCCATGTTGAGCACGACATACGCGCTGTCGGTGATTTCCACTCCACAGCGCGCATAGGCCGAATCGATCGGCCCCATGCAATAGGGCACGACGTAGAGCGTACGGCCGCGCATGCAGCCGCGGAACAGTTCGCGCATTTTCGCCCGCGCTGCCGCCGGAGCCATCCAGTTGTTGTTCGGACCGGCTTCGTCCTGGCCGGGGGTGCAGATGTAGGTCAGGTGCTCGACGCGGGCGACGTCGGTCGGAGCGGAGCGATACAGGAAGCATCCCGGAAACCGCTCGGGGTGCAGCTCGATCAACTCGCCGCGACGGGTCAGCTCATCGCGCAGCCGCCGGGCCTCCGCTTCTGAGCCGTCACACCAGTAAATCTGCTCCGGTTGTGTGAGGGCGGCGACCTCGGTGACCCAGGCGGCGACCATTGTCGGGGTTTCTGCTCCAGAAGTGAGGGTAGGGGGCCTATTCGTCATGTCGTATCCTTAGCGGCAATTCTTAGGGACCCGTAACGGCAATGTCCAGCAATCCGCCATGACCGCACTGGCCGAGGTATTCCGGCCCGCCGGCACGCTCGCGCGCGCGCTCGAGGGCTTTGTGGCGCGCCCATCGCAGCTGCGCATGGCGGAGCGCATCGCGCGTGCGCTTGCCGATCGCGAGCGACTCCTCATCGAGGCCGGCACCGGGACCGGCAAGACCTTTGCCTACCTGGTTCCGGCGCTCACCTCCGGCTTGCGCGTGCTGATCTCGACCGGGACGCGCACGCTCCAGGATCAGCTGTACAACCGCGACATCCCCTTGCTTGCCGGCGCGCTGGGCCGGCCGCTGGCGACGGCGCTGCTGAAGGGGCGGGCGAACTACCTGTGCCGGCTCAAGCTGAGCGGCAGCGCCGCGCAGGGGGCGCTGTTTGCCGATGAGGAGCAGGGCCTGCTGGCTGAGATTCGCGATTGGGCCGCGCGCACGCGCAGCGGCGATCTGGCTGAGGTCGCGGCGCTCGGTGAATCGCATCCCCTGCGCGCACAGATTACCAGCACGCGCGAGAGTTGCACCGGACAGCAGTGCGCGGAGTTTTCACGCTGCCATGTCTTTGCGGCGCGGCGCGCGGCGCTAGAGGCTGAACTGGTCGTCGTCAACCATCATCTGCTGCTGGCGGATCTGGCGCTCAAGGAAGATGGCTATGGTGAATTGCTACCGGGCGTCGATGCGTTGATCCTGGACGAGGCCCACCAGGTGCCGGATCTCGCCGCGGAGTCCTTCGGCCTGAACTGCTCCAGCCGGCAGATTGAAACGTTGCTGCTCGATGCGCGCCGCGAGCTGCTGCAGCTCGAACAAAATCCTGCCGAGACCGGCCCTGTTCATGCGCGGCTCGAGCAGCCGTTCAAGCGCCTGGGCGCCGGTCTGGGCCGCCAGGAGCGCCGGGTGGCCTGGGAAGATCTGGATGCCCTCTCGCGCGAGGCTTGCCGGGAATTGTGCGCGGCACTGGGATCGTGGGCGAGTGAGCTCGAGGCCATGACGGACGCGCCGGGCGTAGCGCAATGTGCGGCGCGCGCCCGCGCACTGGCCACCGATATGGAGCAGGTCATGGGGGAGAGTGACGCCGTGGAGACGGGCGGAGCGCGCAGCGTGGCCGTCACGCTGCGGGGATTCTCACTCAGTGTCCTCCCCTACGATATTTCCGCGCGCTTTCGTGCGTTGGTTGATCAATATCCCAGCGCGTGGATCTTCACTTCGGCGACCCTGGCGCTCGCTGGAAACTTCGAACATTTCTCCGCCCGGCTGGGCCTGAGTGATGCGGCCACGCTGTGCCTCGACAGTCCCTTCGACTACGAGCGCCAGGCCCTGCTGTACCTGCCCACCGGGCTGCCTGATCCGGCGGCCGCGAATTACACGGAAGCGGTGCTGGAGGCCGTGAGGCCGTTGCTCGATGCCAGTAATGGAGGAGCGTTCCTGCTGTTCACCAGCCACCGCGCGCTGCGCGCGGCGGCGCGGCTGTTGCGCGCGGGCGACTGGCCTGCGTCCTGGCCGCTGCTGGTGCAAAACGACGCCCCGCGCGAGCTGCTGCTCCGGCGCTTTCGCGATTCGGGTCGCGCGGTCCTGCTCGGCACGGCGAGCTTCTGGGAGGGTGTCGACGTGCAGGGCGTGGCGCTGCGCCTGGTCGTAATCGACAAGTTGCCCTTCGCGCCACCTGACGATCCGATGGTGCGGGCGCGCGTGCAGCACCTGCGGTCCCAGGGAAAGAACGCCTTTCGCGATTACCAATTGCCCGAAGCGGCCCTGGCGCTCAAGCAGGGTGTCGGGCGCCTGATCCGCAGTGAAGAGGATCGTGGCGTCGTGATGATCTGCGATCCGCGGCTGCTCGGCCGGGGCTACGGGCGCGCGCTGCTCGCCGTCCTGCCGCCGATGCGGCCGACGCGCGAGGCGGGCGAAGCCATCGCGATGCTCACTCGCTACGCCCGCGAAGTGGCGGTGGCATGAAGCTGCTCGCGCTCGATACCGCAACCGAGTGCTGCAGCGTGGCGCTGTGGCAGGACGGCGAGGTGCAAATCCGGGAGCGCAAGGCCGAGCGCGGCCACGGCGCCCATATCCTGAACATGATCGACGAAGTGCTGGCCACGGCGGGCTGGTCGCTGGGATCGCTCGATGCGATCGCCTTCGGCCGCGGCCCGGGCGCCTTTACGGGACTGCGCCTCGCCGCAAGTCTCACGCAGGGTCTGGCTTACGCAGCCGGACTTCCGGTCATCCCGGTGTCCGACCTGCGGGCGCTGGCGCAGCAGGCATTGACCATTCCGCAGCCACCTGCGCGAACGCTGGCCTGCCGATTTCGTCGGGGGCTACGCCCGGGCGGCCACCGCTGAGGCCGTGGCCGGGCCCGAGGCCGTGATTGCGGCGGCACGCTTATGGCTGGATGGCCGGTCCGCCGCGGGCGCCGGGCCGGGCTACCTCGCGCACCCGCAGCTGGCGAGCGGTTTCTCACCGCCGTTGCAGCCGATACTGGCGCAGCTCGCGCCGCACGCCCGGGAAATCGCACGGCTGGCGGCGCACGATGGCCTTGCCCTGGCGGTGCCGGCCGAGCAGGCCCTACCGGTGTATCTGCGCGACAATGTGGCGCTGGTCCCGGGCCAGGCGCCGCCTATTGCCTAAGGCGCTTGCCCTGTCATGGATCTGTCATACACCATGGCTAACGTGGCGCCGCCCAGCCTTTACCCTCCGTCATGACACCGAAACACATACTCATCGTGGAAGATGAGCGGCCGATCCGCGAGATGATCGCCTTTGGCCTCAAGCGCGCCGGTTTCGAGGTACGCGAGGCGGAAGACAGCCGCACCGCGCGCTCCGCGCTTGCCGATCGGCGTCCAGACCTGATACTGATGGACTGGATGCTGCCCGACACCAGCGGCCTGGAGCTGACGCGCTCCCTCAAGCGCGAACGCGAGACGCGCGACCTGCCGATCATCATGCTCACCGCGCGCGCCGCCGAGGCAGACAAGGTGACCGGTCTCGATGGTGGTGCCGACGACTACCTGACCAAACCGTTTTCGCCGCGCGAGCTGCTGGCGCGCGTCAACGCACTGCTCCGCCGCACCGTGGGTCAGGACGAGAGCGAGGCGGTGAACCAGGGAGACCTGATGCTGGATCGCGCCGGCCACCGCGTCAGCGCCGCCGGCAAACCCGTGGCGCTGGGACCGACTGAATACCGCCTGCTGGAATTTTTCATGTTGCACCCCGATCGTGTATACAGTCGCGAGCAGCTACTCGATCGCGTCTGGGGAGGCAATGTGTACGTGGAAGAGCGCACGATCGATGTGCACATCCGCCGGCTCCGCAAGGCGCTCGAAGGCTACGCCTGCGATCACTACGTCCAGACGGTGCGCGGTGCCGGCTACCGCTTTTCCGCGCGCGTAGTGGCCTGAGGGCAGGCCGCGGGCAGACCGACAGCCGATGAGTGCTTTCTCCTGGTGGGGTCCGCTGGCCCGTGTATCGCTGGCTGTCGGCGCCGCATTTCTTGGCGGATTGCTGATCGGGCAAGTGGCCCTCGCGGTGGCGCTGGTGCTGGCGGCGATGCTGGCCCGGCAGCTGT
>WNFM01005788.1_pt2 | contig 10668 bp, 27 predicted proteins | sample 5400271 | NCBI WGS metagenome assembly WNFM01 (sample SAMN13153352, study PRJNA577476) | soil metagenome | isolation source: 60 cm saprolite on Douglas fir-dominated hillslope | place: USA:California | collected 2013-09-17 | reverse complement strand
TCCTCTGTGCGTTTCTCTTTGACCATGAGGTAATGCCAGCCATCCAAAGTCAGTCGTTTGTAATACATCAGGCGTCCTCCACGACAACGCTGGATTCAATGACGGTACCCCCAGAGCGCAGCGTCAGGACGCTCCCGCCTCTGGTACGCCGCTTATCCAGCAGCACAAACTTGGCTTCGCGCAGCACGTCACACGTATTTTCATACAAGAGCACGCTGCTGCACAATAGCGGCCCATCATCAGGCGTCATAGCCCCATCAGTCAACTGAAACGACATCACCAGGGGCATCTGGTGCGCCTGGGCAATATCCAGAATCTGTTGCATCAACGGCGCAATCTGCTCATCATAAATAGCTTCTAAGTCCACGGGGCTGTATTCTCCTCTGCTTCGTCTTCAAACAATCCCTCTTGACCTTCCAAATCAAACAATTCATCCGCATCTTCCCAACCGCCCACCTGAGCAACATCGTCATCAAGAAACTGCAACTCGCGCACAAACATGGCCACCACCGTGGCTGGCATGAGATAAGCACGGCGGACACGCTTGTTGGCTTTTTTGCGGGCCTTTTTCCAGGACCTGGCCCGCACCACATAATAGTTGACGCGTTCCTTGCGTTCACCTTCCATCACGCAGAAGGCATAGAGCTGCTTATTTTTCGACATGCGGTAAGCCCTCCTTACAGTGCCCGCACTGGAGCCACCAGGCACTGTCGTCAGCACGGGCATGGCGCGATTCATAGTAACGGGTGGTCGGAATGCCCTGGCTCCAGATGGTCCAGGCAACGGTCGTGATGCCCTTCCTCTCAGCCCACAGCTGTGCCTGCTGAAAAAACGTGGTGGTGTAGTACACCTTCCCACAATCACACGTGTACACGCCGGGCAACTCAAAATCCTGGTTCATCTGCCTCCTCCAAATCAGGAAACTGTCTGTGACACTGCGGACAATAGCGCAAATCAGCAACCTCTGGCTTGCTGGCCGGGCTGGGCTTGTTGCGGTAGCGTGTGAAACAGTCGGTGGCGGTGATCTGAAACGCCACCACACGCGGATCAGGGTAGATGTTCTCAGGTTGCCTGTCCTCAATATTGGCATCGGGAAACATCGTCACCGTATCCAGGACCAGCCCGCAGGTACAGCGATACTCCCCCGGTAGCAAAAAGGTGTGGCTATCTCTGCCCATGTTTTCTCCTCTTCTTCTGTTCTTTGACTGCCTCGCCAAAGCGGCCATCTGGCATCGTCATACCGTAGCGCACATACGCCCCCACGGTCAGTTTCTCTTCAATGGGAATCTCAATCACCAGGTTCTGGCTCCAGACCGCGTGCCTGATGGGGTAGCGGTCAGGATCACTCGTGTGAACCTCCTGACCGCGTTCGTATTGCCAGACCCCGCGCAACTCGACAGAAATGCCCTCAATGCGCCCAATCAAAACACCACCTCCGTATCCATGCGCTTGACATAGTCTTGCGCCATGAGCAGGGCTTCCTGCTTGTCGTCCAGGCCCAGGTAGCCCTCCATGACGCTCTCCTCAAGAAACGTCTTGACCTGGCCCACCCATTTACCATTGCCGCGCCCAAAGGCTGTCATCAGCTCATAGCCAGACAGCGGACTTTGGATGGTCTTGACAGGCAACGCCATCTCCAGGCGGGCACAGCGGTGTTTCAACTCTTCTATATAGTCACCAGCTGTGATGTACTCATCAGCCAGGTCGCTATCACGATCAGCCGCCGCCAGGTCCAAGAGGTCCCAGAAGTGCTTGCCTGAATCGAGCATCAACCGCCTGACCGTGGCATCACTCCATTGAGGACGATACTGGTTGAAACGCATATGCAGAGACACCATCCACCATCAAAACCACGCTCTCAATGGTACTGCTGTCGAAACGCAAACGGCCCAGTATATTGCGAGTCATCTGCGCTCCGGTGTCCTCGTGGCCGTAAAAGTGAGCCTTGCCGTCCACTACCGTTTTGGTCACAGGCTTGGCAATGTCATGAAACAGCGCCGCCAACCGTGTTACCAGACGGTCAGGCACCCCATTGACCACCAGCTGGGTGTGATCGAACACATCCATGCGGTGGAACGGCTCCTGGGTCACACCGCGCAGGGCGTGAACCTCAGGCAAGAACTGTTCCATCAGCCCCGTCATCTCCAATAAGAACATCATCTTGTACGGGTTGGACAAAAGCATCTTGACAAACTCATCGCGGATACGCTCTGCGCTGATAGTCTGGAGCATGCTGCTATTGCCCTGGATCAGGTGCAACGTACTTTGGGTGAGGACAAACCCCAACTGGCAAGCAAAGCGTACGGCCCGTAACATACGCAGCGGGTCATCCACCAGGCGCTGGCCCTTGTCTTCACCTACCAGACGTATCCAGCCCTCGTTTAGGTCAGCCAGGCCACCAAAAGGATCAATGATCTCCCCCTCTTTATTGAGTGCCATGGCGTTGAAAGTGAAGTCACGTCTACCCAGGTCATCAGCCAGTGAGTGTCCGAAGACCACCTCTGGCTTGCGGCTGCCGGGCTGATAGCGCTCCCCACGAAAGGTGGTCACTTCAACCTCCAGGCCGTCTGGGTAGACGGCTTTGATAGTGCCGTACTTCTCTCCGATAGGAACAACCGCTGCCGCCCCAGTCGCCGCCAGAATGCGCTTGATCTGGTCAGGACGGGCTGCTGTGGTGAAGTCAAAGTCATGGACCGGGCGGCCCAAGACCAGGTCACGCACCGCACCACCGACCAGAAACGCAGGCATGTCCATGAAGTCAAACACATCGAAGACAGCTTGTACTGGCCGGGGGAACTGGGATATATCTATGGGTTGCATGCTTCCCCCTTCTCGCTCTTGGTCAAGAGCGGGCGTCCTGCTTCTTTACGCCTGTCGTAGATGCGTTTGAGATAGATAGGTAAATCATCGGGAAACGCATAGGTCCCCACCAGTTCTTCAAACGTAATAGGGCGTAACTGCTGCCCCCGTGGATTGCGCCGGAACAGGCGCAACAGCTCTTCTTTGTTCAGTTCTTCAAACCCCATAGCCGTTCTCCTTTCTGATACGCGTGAAATAAGCTTCACGAGGGAAGTATAGCGCACTTCTCTCATAATGTCAATAGTTTTTCATGATATTAGAGAGAAGTGCGCCGTCGTTATCTTTTGTTGCGCGGAGCCAGGGTGTGCCGTGACTCATACATTTGCAGGTTTTCGTTCCAATCCTCTGTCGGGCAGACCAGCACCTCAAAGCCAGGGCATTCTCGCTCAATCCCGGTTCTGAGTTCTTTCAGCCAACCCGTCAGCGCATCACGGCGCTCCGCAAAAATCTCTTCAGTCGGCCTGCGGCTGGGGATGTCAGCTTGCGATTGCACTAACAGAAACAACTCACGGTCAGCGGTATCCATCGAGCGCAGCCACCCGGCTACCTGATCCAGGTCCGAGGGGCTGACTCTCACGCGTCCAAGTTTCATGCTTCCTCCACAATTTTTGATACAACAAACGGAGCAACCAGGGGGTCCCTGGGCACCAGGGCATATCTGTACAAGGTCTCATTGCTCATAGCGGTGGGGTCCAGCAACTCCATCACCACCATCCTTGGCTCAGCTTCCTCAATCTGCTGAATGAGGCTGCGCATGCTTTCTCTGGTCATGCTGGCAATCAAAGCCCGTCGTTGGTGACCAATCTCCGTATTGGGATCAACGGCTTGGGCCAACTCCTGGGCCAGAACGTTGAGCTGACCCAGCTTCTTCACCACACTCTTGAGAATCATACAAGTTCCTCCATCCCAAAGTAGTGGCGCAAACTCAGAGCCAGGTCCTCCACGGTCTGGGAAGCAAGGTGGCTGGACCGCCAGCTGTCCTTCTTTGCGCTGTAGAGGTCGTCTGAGGAGTACACGCCCTTGAGAAACGTCCAGACATTGTCTGGATACTTGCGCATAATGGGCGTCAACTCTGACATAGCCGGGCGGACCACCGCCAGCACTGTGTCCATCTCCTCCTGGGTCCAGGCAACGTCCCAATCCCCCACCACGCCAAAGATCCACTGGGTATATGGGCACCCTTCAACCTGGCCCCTGATTTCATCAACTGGCATAGCTGTTCTCCTGTAGCTCATACATGATGTCCCAAAAGTCAGCGCGGGCTTTCCCGCGCAGAATCGGCCCCCCACACTCCAGGCAAAAGCGACTATCGACCTCAGGGTCATAATAATCATCCACACTCTCTGGGGTGACGATACCTTTGACCCTGGCAGGAGCGCAGGCGGGATGATACATGTCGTCGCCGCTCTTCTTGGCGACCACCGTGGTTCTCTGCATGGGGATTCTCTCCTTTTTAGATTGAACGTTTGAGATGAAATAGAACGCCGGGTTGCCCCGGCCACACGACTAGCGAAACCAGTACCAGTGCCAGAAGGTCGCCACCCCAACCACAATGAGTGGAAGAATAATGGTGAGAACAATAGACATCACCCACTCTTTGCGCTTTTGCTCCTTGCTCTTGCCCGCATCATCATCCGTCTTGGGGTGCACAAAAAGCGTCACCAGCAGGCTGAGACCAATAGCATCAATGATGCCGATGGACGGCACGTGGAGCGCAGGAACCGCATACATGTTCCACACGACTGAGATAGCCCACCCATTGAGAATCGTCGTCAGCATCATGAGAAAAACAAAACCACCGACCAGTGCCGCGCACCCAATCAACTCTGCGGCTGCGTCACTACTGTCACGCGTCATACAAACACCTCCAACACCTATTCAGACAATCAAACAAAACCAGAAATACAGCGCTGGCCCCGTGGAAGAAACCAGCGCCACCAACTAGCGACCAGCAAACAAGCGCTCCAACGCTGTGATAATATCGTCTGCCGACCTGGTGATAACCGCCACCCCTGGGGCGACCTCTACCGCACCAAAGGCGGCAGCGATACGGCGCTCCATTGCAGCATCCAACTGCCGCTCACGCTGGACCCGGCGCATAAATCGGATGTACTGGTTGGCCTCGCGGGCGACCGCGTCACGGCTCTTCGCCAGAACCATCCAGGTCGGTCCACCGTAGGCCAACTGTGCCAGCTGGGCGTCCACCGTCCGCACATACTGGATCTTCTTGGGCAGCTCACGCTCCACGTCTTCGACAGTTAAAACACGCATGTCTGGGTTCAGAGTTGTCTTCGCGGTCATTTTGTTCGCCATCTTCGTTCTCCTTGGGTCTTGAAATAATTAACTTATAGACGAAGTATAGCGCCAGTCTCTCTAAATGTCAATAGTTTTTCATGACATTTAGAGAGAAATGCAAAAACTCAGTGCTATTTTACGGATTCACCATCGACATCACCCTCTGGAGAAACAGGGGGCTTGATGCGGAACCCGGTCTTGATGAAGCCAAAGCCATCAATCTTGCGTTCCTCGGTCCAGGGGATCAGTGACTTCAGCCACGCGCCAACCTCTTCATTGGTAGCGTCACGCGTCAGCTTCACAAAAGCCACGTGGTCGCTGGTATGGGCAGCATAGGGCAGGCTGCAATTGCGGTACGCACAGGGAAACTTTTCGACCACATCCTGGGTCAGCATACCGCCGTTGTGGTCGGAGGCGTACGCTACATGCCTGGTCCCAACCGTAAAAGGGTGGGGCTTGTAGTTGACGTGCTCCACGTCGTCCACAAAGGCAAAATCAGTCTTGGGGTAGTTCTTTTCTTCGTCCATTGTTCTTCTTTTCTTTTTTTGTGTATTTGAGTAGGGAACCCTATGGATGGAGCAAGCCACGCCGCTCCATCTCGCCAAACAGCTGGGGGTGAAGAAGCTGGGCTGTTTCCACGCTCACCTCTTCACAGTAAATCGCCAGTAAATCACTCGCCACGTGGCGCTCCCCATAACTGGAACTCTGGCCCAGGGGCATGTCATGACGCAACAGGCCAAAGGCCCTGTGCGTATCTGCCTCTCTGTCCCACTCATCGTATACCGCGATGATCTGGGCGCAGTCACGCTCAATCATCCATTCCGCAAACCAACGCATTACACTTCCTCTTCTTCTGGCTCCTCTTGAAACTGGGCCAGAAACTCCTCTAACCAGGGCGGAGCCACGCCAAGAGCACTGTTGCGACTGTTGGGAGAACGGTGTTCCCAATCACAGGCCGTGCAACACAACAGCCAGGCGTTGCCACAGCCCATACACACCATCACGGGGTTACTTCCCCACCCAGGACAATCCAGCTCCCAGGTGGTCGGCTTGCCGCACTCTGGGCAAGCGTACTCAGGAGCGTTCGGTTCAGCCCTCATGCAGCTTTTCCCCCTTGCCCCCGGCGCCGCTCTTCCCGCTGAAAGCGTACCAGACGGTACGAAACCAGGGCAGTTACGCCCAGCGACAATAGACACATCATAGCAATAAACGCAGCAGCAAGCACAATCCAGATCATGGGGTCCCCCTCTTGGCTGGCGGAGGAGGCAGGTCCGCCAGGGTCTCTTTGGTCAGAAGGTACTGCGGGATACAAAGCGTGTCGGTGTATGGGCTAGCAAACATGGCATAGTGAACCTGGAGCGGCCCAGATGGCAGTGTCCAGCCAACAAACGCTTTGCGCGTCCAATGCAGCTTGCCTGTCTTAAAGTCTTTGTACCAGTGTTTCTGGCCTTTATGCACAACACACCCACATGGGCGATAGTGCATTCTCGCAGGTATCTCTTCCCGTGTCCAGATATACCACGTACCGTTGGAGAATCGATCAATCTCAAACGCCCAGCCAAAGAGCTTGCGTAAGCGTGTACGCTCTTTCAAGACTTCAAGGTAGCGGGTGAAGTCCTGGATGTGCCTCCAGCCCGCGCTCACCTGTATCCAGACGGCTGGCTCACGCTCTATGCCCTCATTGTTCACGACTTGCCTCCAGGCTTCAACCAACCATAACGAATGCTGTTACGTATCTGGACAAGCTGACTAAACGCGCCAGGCAGCGCTTGCGCGTGGTTGTGTGCGTCCTGGCGTGCCTGGGCCGCTTGTCGCAAAATCTCCTCGTACTTGGCCTTTGCCTCCTCAGGGTAATCAGCCAGCTCTGGGGGAAGGCGTCTCTCCAGGCTGACCAGGTGGCGTTCCGCTCTGCCGAGTTCAATGACGGCATTGTGTAAGTCTTCCAGCCCAAGGGTAAGAGCATTTTCAATCTCAGTCATTCACCACCTCCACCGGGCAGGTGGAAGCGGACAATCTCAAGAAACGCAATGACCGGAACATCTTCGTTGTAGCCAAAGCGGCTGTCCACGGCATGGACAATACTGCCCACATCGTCCGTGGTCTCCCAGTGCACAATGGGGTCTTGCAGGAACTCTTTCTCAGCGATATAGACCATGACACTCTTCCCGTCCACTCCATAGGTGTAGGCCGGGTCACACGCCTTGAGATAATTCGACAGCGGGCAGTGATAGGCGTTGCCGCCCTGACCAACGGGTCCATCACACGTAGCCGCCCACGCTTCAATGGCCTGAGGCTGTAAGCGTTCAGCCAACACTGCTTGATTGATGTCCATCAACTTTTCCTTCCATAGACCACAATGCTATCGTGGATACCGTCCCAGCGCCAGTTGGCAATGCTATGGTACGCCACTTGCTCCCAAGATTCATCCAGCGCAGTGTGAAAGTTTCCGTCCCCAGTACAGCCACCGCTTCCCTCGCCAATGTAGACCACGCGCTTGCCTTGATACGCTTGCAGGCTGTCATAGGCCATGGGCTTGTCGTAAGGCGGCCAGCAGAGAAACAGGGTGCGATCAGGATGCTGGGCCGCCATCTCTGATCCACCCTCCAGAATCGGGTGATACGTCTCGCGCATCTGCGTACTGCTGGGGCCATACGGATCTTCTTTGTCCCAATCCTCCCAACCAGGGCTGTGATACGCATTGCGCATGCGGTCAGGCGGGTGGATGTCGTACGCCAGGATATCCAAGCCCAACTGGGCAACCTGCCACGCCCAGTAGCCCATGCCCGCCCCAATCTCGACAGCGCGGGGACGCAACCACTTGGCCACAAAGCGCACGGACGCCGGATCAGGCACCGCCCAGGCATACAGACGCACAAACTTGGCGCGGTAGGTAGCCGACTGCCTGACGGAACCGGACAACAGGCCCGCCCGCAGCGGCTTCAACCAATCAGGCTCCTCATCCAGGATATCTTTGACCTCATCCCAGAAGGGGTTGATGGTCGTGCGCTTTTGCCCCTTGGGTGATTGTGTCATCAACGCCTCCCCTGTCTGTATGCCTCATTGACTGCCTTGTCGAACAGCTCCAGGGCCAGCAGCTCTGGTGTGTGGGCCGGGCTATTGGGATCAGACCACATGGCTAGCTTTGTTTCCTGGACTATCGACAAGATCAGCACCAGAGACATATTCTCCAAGTGCTCAGCAGTAATCTTCCTGCCATACAGCTTGTTGACCACAGCCTGTGCCCGCTCGTACGCCTTGGCGTAGGTCCAGACAAACATCTCTTGTTCTCTCATGATTTACCCTCCAGCTCTTCTAACGTTTGGCGTAACACCGCAATCTCCCCGCACAGGCGGTCAATGCGTGAGCCAGCCACCTGGACTACACCCAATGAATTGATCGCCCACCACTCACCCTTCTTGGAGCGCTCAATGGCCAGATCCAGGTCAGAGCGTAGCCCGGCCATCACCCCCACCAGTTCTTTCTGGCGCATTTTCAGCATGAGGCGGACCGTCTCCAGACTTCCCTCATGCTGTAGCACGCTGGCCTGTTCAGCCTCCTCTGGCGTGGGCAGCACCTCAAACTGGACGAGACCAACCTCATTGGGAAACGTCCGGTACGACACGCCGGATGCCTTCAAGCGATTCCCCCAAGCATCAATGTCCTTGCGGCGTTTGGCCTCATCTCTGATACTCCCCGGATCTATGGCCTGTCGCACCAGGGCAGCGTTCAATTCAGCGACCAAACGGCGCATCTCAGCACGTTCGGTTTCCATGGCCTTCCTCCTCCTAGAACGAACGGTAGCAGGCCAGGTAGCCCGCCACAAACTGCTGTAAATCACGCATGCGGGCAGCGGACAACACCTTGGGCAGCTTGACCCAGTACACATGGTTGGTATCCCCCTGACTGCCAATGCCTGCATAAATAATCTGGGTCTCCAGGCCCTCAAATGCGTTAAACACCGCCCGGTGGAGCTGTGTCGCCAGGGTATGGCTGACAGGCTCCTGGTTCAGAGGTCGGTTGGGGATACGCACCCCGTTCACATACTTGGACCCTTCCCAGTCCATACTGTCCCGCTGCATAGCACATCTCCTTGCGAAATATTGAACTCACTAGACGAAGTATAGCCGCTCTTCCATCTAATGTCAATAGTTTTTCATGACATTATCAGGAAAAAAGCGGCTACCGGGAATTATTCAGACTTCTGCAATTCCAGAAGGTAGTCGTAGGCGTCACGCTCTGCCTGGATATACTGGCGATTGGTCCGCCCACCTTTACCGTCATTTTCGACGGCGGGCAGAGACTTCTGAGCTATCTTCCAGGCCGCTTTTTGGGTGTACGTCACGGCGGGGAAATAGCGCGTATGTTCTACCAGGGGTGAAAGGGCCAGCGTGGGGTCAAGAACGGTGCCATCCGCCGTCTCAATCCAGCCGTGGGCAAAGGCGATAATGGAGACGGCCCAGCCCTCCACGTAGTGGGCGTCTTTCAGCTCATCCAGGCTGAGAAACACCAGCAGCGCGTTGCGATAGCACTGTTTCTTCTCAGCGCCAATTTGGACCGCAAGCGCTTTGGAACGCTCGTAATCGAACTTCTGGTCTGCCATATACGGTTTTCTCCTCTAAAAAACTTTCTAAACGAAGTATAACCCCAAATGGCTTAAATGTCAATAGTTTTTCATGACATTTAGCAGAATTGAGCGCAAGGAAAAAGCCGCCCAGAGAGCAGGAAGCCGGGCGGCTTTTTCCCATAGAAGGTAAGGAGATGGATGTAGCCACATCACTGCTCAGTATACCACACGCATGAGCGTCCGCGAGAATGCCTGGGAACGTGGCTAGGATGCGATTCTCGCGGTGTACTGGACGCTGCGGGTATCTTTTTTACCACCGCGACCCTCACCCCACTACATTCGGCGCTGAGCGCGTTTTCTCAGCCCTGGTTGTTGCGCGGTTCCCCTTGACCAAACAGGCGCTGAATGATAATGGGCGCCAGGTCAAGGTGGCAGAGCATGGGCACAGCCTTACCGTAGAGCACGAGGTGTTTGCCCAGCGGTTCTGCGCGTTGAACCGCGCAAGGTGTTCCCAGGACCATGATCTTGCCCTGGACCCCTGCGCCTTCAAGGGTGTCCAGGGCAAGATTGATCGTGCCTGCGGCCCCAGTGGCCTGGCGAAACTCAGCGACTGTGGCTAGCTCCTGGGCATCCATCTCTGGGTCATATTCCATGTTCAGCCTTCCCGCGTTCATAGCCAAGGGTGTGCGCCTCTGCCAGCTTGAAGCCAGCTTCTAGCATCGCCGCAGACGTTGCCCTGGTATCAACCAGGCGCTGGTCCAGGGCCACCGTAGAGCACTGCTCGCGTACAGAACCAGCCAACAACGAGCAATAGTCGGCAATGTTGTCTTGCATGGACGGCGGGATGGGATAGTATTCTTTCACCATCGCAACAATGGCTTCCGAACAGCGCAACGCCAACGCGTCCATCTCCTCATCAGTCATCAAGTGGTACGTATTGGTCATGGCCG
>WNFM01247312.1_pt1 | contig 10669 bp, 12 predicted proteins | sample 5400271 | NCBI WGS metagenome assembly WNFM01 (sample SAMN13153352, study PRJNA577476) | soil metagenome | isolation source: 60 cm saprolite on Douglas fir-dominated hillslope | place: USA:California | collected 2013-09-17 | reverse complement strand
CCGACAGCATATGCGGATAGCGGTTGGCGAACGCCGCGAGACCCACTGAGGTGAGCCAGGCTTGCGCGCGTTCCAGCGCCCGGGCGCGAGGCACGCCCGATACCTCGAGGCCAATGGCGACATTGTCGATCGCGGTCTTCCACGGAAACAGCGCATCGGCCTGAAACAGATAGCCGGCCTGGCGGTTGAGGCCGGTAAGCGGAGCATCGAAGATTTTTACCGTTCCCGATGCCGGTCGGAGCAGGCCGGCGGCGACATTCAACAGCGTCGATTTTCCGCATCCGGTGGGCCCGACGATAGCGACGAACTCGCCATGCCGGACCGAAAGCCGGGCTTTTTCGACCGCGGTGTAGACGCGCGCATCGCTTAGCCGAAACGCCACCGTCGCGTCGTCAAGTGCGACCGCCGTCGACTTTGCCATGTCCACCGCTTCCCTCCAAGTCCGGACGATGCCTTAGCGCCTTGGGGGGACAAGTTCAACGAAGTGGTACAACATGGTACTTCACCCTCCCCTGGAGGGGACCCTCCAGGGGAGGGTAAAGGAAGAGCCGTGGTCTGAAATGCAAAATGCGCCACTGATCGCCTTTGCGCATGTCGGCAAGAGCTTTGACGGCGGCCGCGTCCGGGCTGTGGACGACGTTTCGCTCGAGGTCGCCGAGGGCGAATTCCTCGCCATCGTCGGCGGCTCCGGCTCCGGCAAGACCACGCTGCTTCGGCTTGCGAACCGGCTGATCGACGCCGACGAGGGCCACATCACGGTCGAAGGCGAGGACGTGCACGCGGTCGACCCTGTTCAATTGCGCCGCCGCATCGGCTACGTGTTTCAGAGCGGCGGACTGTTCCCGCATATCAGCGTCGCCGGCAATATCGGGGTCACGCCGAAGCTGCAGGGTACGCCGGGCGCGGAGATTGCTTCGCGGGTGGACGAGCTGCTCGATCTCGTGCGGCTCGACCGCACGCTCTACCGCGATCGCTTTCCCCATGAACTGTCGGGCGGGCAGCGTCAGCGCGTCGGCGTCGCGCGGGCGCTGGCGGCGAGGCCGCGCATCGTCTTGATGGATGAGCCGTTCGGCGCGCTCGATCCCCTCACCCGCGATGCGCTCGGCGATGATTACCGCGCCTTGCATGGCAAGCTCGGGCTGACCACGGTCATGATCACCCACGACATGACCGAGGCCATTTTGCTTGCAGACCGCATCGCCGTGATGCGCGCCGGGCGGTTATTGGCACAGGGCACGCCGACAGAACTTTCCGATAGCGGCGATGCTTATGTCGGCGAACTCCTGCGCACGCCGCGGCGCCAAGCCGAGCGGCTCAACGTGCTGCTGCCGCGGGATGGCGCGGCATGAGCTTTTTCTCCGACCCACGCTGGAGCGAGGCGCTGGCCCATCTGCCGGATTATCTCGGCAATCATGTGCGCGTCAGCGTCACCGCGCTGGCGCTGGGACTGGCGGTCAGCCTGCCGCTCGCCGTTGCCGCGCGCAACCAACCGGTGATGCGCGGAGCGCTGCTCGGGCTTGCCAGCATCGTACAGACGGTGCCGGGCCTGGCGCTGCTGGCGCTGTTCTATCCGCTGCTGCTGGCGCTCGCCGCATTGTCGCTTGCCTGGTTCGGTTTTGGCTTTTCCGCCTTCGGATTTTTGCCGGCGGTGCTGGCGCTGGCGCTCTATTCCATGTTGCCGGTGCTGCGCAACACCATCACCGGCCTGCAAGCGGTCGACCCCGCGATTCTGGAGGCCGCGCAGGGCGTCGGCATGACGCCGCGGCAGTCGCTGTTCATGGTGGAGTTGCCGCTGGCGCTGCCGGTCATGATGGCAGGCATCCGCACCGCGGCGGTCTGGGTGATCGGCACCGCGACACTGTCGACCCCGATCGGCCAGACCAGCCTCGGCAACTACATCTTTGCGGGATTGCAGACCCAGAACTGGGTGTTCGTGCTGTTCGGCTGCCTCGCCGCCGCGGTGCTGGCGCTCGCGGTCGATCAATTGCTGGCCTTGATCGAGACCGGGATTCGCAGCCGCAGGCTGCTGCGCGCGGCGCTCGGCGGCATCGGCATTGCGGCTCTGGTTGCAGCAACGCTGGTACCCACGATGGCGCGCTCGCCATCGAGCTATATTGTCGGCGCCAAAACCTTTGCCGAGCAGTATGTGTTGTCGGCGCTGATCGCGCAGCGGCTGCGGGCGGCGGGATTATCGGCGACCTCGCGCGAGGGCCTCGGCTCCAACGTGATCTTCGAGGCGCTGGTCTCCAACGATATCGACGTCTACGTCGATTATTCCGGCACGCTGTGGGCCAACCAGTTTCACCGCAGCGAGATCAAGCCGCGTGAAGAATTGCTCGGCGAACTGAAAGCGACGCTGGCGCAACAGAACGTCACATTGCTGGGCGAACTCGGCTTTGAGAACGCCTATGCGCTGGTGATGCCGCGAAAGCGTGCCGACGCGCTTGGCATTCACTCCATTGCCGATCTCGCGCCGCATGCGCGGACGATGTCGATGGCAGCGGATTACGAGTTTTTCTCGCGGCCGGAATGGGCGAGCTTGCAGAAAGCCTATGGCCTGTCGTTTCGCGCGCAGCGCCAGATGCAGCCGGACTTCATGTATGCCGCCGTCGCCTCCGGCGAGGTTGACGTGATCGCGGGCTATACCAGCGACGGGCTGATCGCGAAATACGATCTGGTGGTGCTCGACGATTCCAAACACGCGATCCCGCCCTACGACGCGATTGTGCTGCTCGCGCCGAAGCGCGCCGGCGATCAGGCATTGCGCGATGCCCTGCAACCGCTGCTCGGCAAGATCGACATAGCTACGATGCGCGAGGCAAACCTGCGCGCTGCCGGCGGCGACGGCGCATCGTCGCCCGATGCGGTGGCGCGCTGGCTGTGGGAGAAGATCGGGAAGCGATGGGCAAGAACCGTAGGGTGGCAAAGCGCAAGCGTGCCCACTATCTCAGCGTCGCTTTGCAATTGGCGGGCGCGGCGCGGGTGCGGCTTTTGCCGAAGCTGGGCGTTCGGGCTCTAGGGCGCTTCCGACTGTCGCGACCTGGATCCGCTGGTTGGTCGGCGCGCTCGGACGGGCGGCATCCAGCAATTGCTCCTCGCCCAGACCGATCGCCTGAAGCCGTTTTGGCGAAATCTTGAATGTGTTGACCAGCACGTCGCGGGTCACGTCGGCTCTCCTCTGACTTAGCGTCAGATTGTTTTCGCGGCGGCCCGTCGACACGGTATGGCCGACAATCAGGAATTTGTATGCCAGCAGCGATGGGTGATAGAGCGTATCGGCGATGCGCCCGAGCACCCGATAAGACTCGGGCCGAATGACCGCAGCGTCTTCATCAAATTGAATATCGGCAACAATCTGCGGCAGCTTGAGCAACTGGCTGGCGATTGGCGGCCGCTTGATTGGCGCTGCATCGGCCTTCGACTTAACCCGTTCCAGGGCCTGCTGACGCAGGACAGCGACATCGAGATCAGGCGCCGTTTCAAGCCCGGTAAGCTTGTTGACCCACTCTTCCGATGTGCCGCCGGCCTGGGTCTGCGCGGAGGCTGGAAGTGCCGCGAGACCGATCAGCGCGACCATGAGCAGACCGATGTGCCTTCCCCCCGATCGCATCAGCGATATCCCGCTTCACCAAGGGCCTTATTGCAATTGATGCTCACCCCTTTTGGACCCCGCCGCAGAATTTGGCTACGTCGCGCTCGCATAGTTTTGTGACGGCCGAGCGTGCAGACACACGCTTCTGGATCGCATCGAAGGCCCGAAGATAGTCATTCTTGCACGCTAGCGACAAGACATCCTGGTTGCGCGTCAGGCAGTCCTTGAGACGAGTATCAGGATTCACGCCCCGGCAGTTCGCATCGATGTCCTTGGCACAGCTTGTACCCAGCATTCCCATCGCGTCTTCAAACCTCATCGTCTCCGCGGACGCCGAGGACCAGGCGGTAGCTAGAAGAATCGGTAATATCAACCGGATGGGGTTCATAACTTCATCTCATATGAAGTCTGCACCTGTGGTCAAGCTGTCACGGAAGGAAAGCTGCTGCAGCGGTCTTGCGCGAGCCCACCCGGCGGCCGCCTACAATCCGCGCACCAGGCCGGCGTCGATCAACAGCCGGTTGAAGCGGCGGGCTTCCGCGCCGTCCTTGCAGGCATAGAACATGCCCTTGCAGCGCAGCATGATATTCCTCTGTTCCGCGAACGAGGGATCGAGCGGGATGCCGGCGGCTTCCTGGATCACCAGCGGCAAATAGGGCCCGTCGATGGTATCCATCACAGCCGGGCTCTTGACCGGCTCGAAGTTGATCGCATCGATCGCGTAATAGGTCGCGTAATAGCGCGGGTCGTAGCTATCCAGCTTCTTGCCGACGCCGGCCTCGTCGAGATCGGGATCGAGAACGTGCGGCGAGAATTCCGGCTGATGATCGCCGTAGCGCACGATCAGAAAAGGCTGCGCCGGAAACTTCTTTTTCAAGCCTGCGATGAATGAAGCGTAATCGTCGGCGCTGATCGCCTGCCGGCGCAGATATTCGTCGACCACCGGCTCGTTGCCGGGATTGCGCCAGGACGGCATCAGGTCGGGACGGAATCGTGTTTCCCAGGGAAAATGATTGGCGGCGAGATAGACGAACATGAACAGCGGCGTGTTCGGGGTTTCCTGCGACATCAGCTTCAGGGCCGAGATCGTGCGCGTCGTAGAAATGCTGGATGCCGGTGGTCAATTGAAAACTGCGCGCGCTCATGAACGCGCCAAAGGCCGGATAAAGCGAGATGGTGTCGTAGCCGCAGCGGCGCAGCGCCAGCGGCAGCCCGCGCTCGACACGCTGAGATGCAATGCGCGTGACAAAATAGGCGAACCGGCCGAACGAACGCGACGAGAGACCTGCCAGCACATTATATTCGGTGAACCAGCTCGGGCCGCCATTGCTTTCGGCCAGAAACTTGCGCGCCTTGCCGTCGAACGACTTGAAATGGCTGCCATAGCCCGGCGGCACCTTGATGCCGCCGGCGTCACGGATATCGAAACTGGACTCATCATGGATCATGATGATGTTCGGCCGCCGCCCGGCCGGGTGGCAGGAATCCAGAAGCGGCACGTTGAGGCGCTCGGTGGCGACGGCGTCCGATTCCATGAAGCCGTAATTGACAAAATCCGACATGGCAGTGACGCCGGAGCGGGCGAATTTCGACAGATAGCCGTCGTCGTAATAGCCGCGCCAGGCTTCATCGGGCCATTCGAAGGCATATCCGACCAGCGCGGCAAGACATGCCAGCACACAGGCCAACGCCGGCAGGCGGCGGATGCGGAACGGATCGAGCCACCACAGCGCGTACATCAGGGGGATCGTAACGAAGGCGGCACCGATCACCGACCAGCGCAGATTGGGGAAGATCGTAAAGAGAAATGCCGCGGTATCGCGGTCGATCACCATCAGATCGACGAAGTTCGCGGTCATCTGCACGATGTCGTGCTTGAGCCGCGACAGCAGGATCAGCACCACGACCAGCGTGAGCGACAGCGCGCCCGATAGCGCGGGGCGCCGCAACAGCGTGATCCAGAAGAAGTTCAGGATGCCCCAGGACAGCAGGAAGCCGGTGCGCGAGCCGAAGTCGGTCTCGGTTTGAAACATGATCAGAAGCGCCGCCAGATGGGGTGCTGCGACCGCAAGCAGCCGCCAAATGCCGATTGAGGCGAGGCCCGCGGCGGCGGCCGTGGCGGATGGACCTGGACCTGGATTTGGCGCGGGCGCCATCGGCTAACACGCAAACTCGACCCGGCGCTGCCTTCAGGCCTTGGCTGGCGGTGACCAGGAGACGGACGATGCAGCCGGAACCTGCAGCGTGTCATAAAAATGTAGTGGAACTGTCACCGCGACGCAACAGAAGCGACTGCTTAGCCCGTAAGCAACCTTAACCGGCAGGATGCGCCCTACTGGTGTTCCGGCGAGACGGCGTGGCCAGCAGCGGGATGGCGCTTCTACGACTGGCTACCCTCCAGAAGCTCGATATAGCGGGTGGCCGATCGCTCTACGACACGGGCGCCGCCGGCCATTACCTGCCGTCCGGGGAAGGCACCGTAGATCCGCTCGAACCGCCACGGCGCCAGTGTTTCGGCGATGCGGCGTACGGTTGAAGCCGCAAGCGGCATCATGTTGGGATAGCTCCAAAGAAACGAGACCCGGCTGAGATCTCCGGCGACTTGCACAATATCCCCGCTCAGAAGCGCACCGCGGCCATCGGCACCATCGGCTCCCAATGATGGATCATGGAATCGGGGCGCATGACCCAATCGGCGTCGGCCGCGTGCAGGTGGACAGGGCAGTCGAAGGCGCGCGCCCAATCCTGCATGCACGTATAATAATGCGGATGCGAGATCGCGATCGCTTTCAGGCCGCCCAGTGCGCGAACCAGCGCCTTCGTCGCATCGTCCAGTAGCGCAATACAATCCCAGAGAATGTTGCCCTTGGGAGAGCGCAACAGCAGCGCGCGCTGGCCGATACCAAATTGCGGCTGGGTATGGATTTCGAACAGATCCGTCTCCAACTGCCGCCAGGCGTTGACATGCCCGCCTGCGAGTTTCGAAGGCGTGGTCCAGGCCTGTCCGGCGCGCGGCACGTATTGTCGTTCGTCGTCGCAGATCAGGCAGCGGGACGGTGGCTCGGCCGTATCCGGGTACGAGGTGCCGCAGGTGCTGCAGATTTGGATCGGCATCGAATGTCTCTCACGCTGATATACGTCGCGGCCGCTCTGATCGTACCCTAGTTTTCGCCGTCATTGCGAGCCAAAGGGTCGCGCGAATGCGCGCCCGATGACAGGCTCCGCGAAGCAATCCAGCTTTGGCGCCCGGAAATTGAAAGCTGGATTGCTTCGTCGCTTCCGCCTTCGCTCGTTGAGCTACGGCGGACAAGCCGCTCCTCGCAATGACGGATGGGGCGGCGCGCGCCTCGGATGCCGGCTACAGGCAATATCCTAACCAATCGCCACGACGACGCCGCCGGTTCAAGACCTGCCCCACCCCGTCATTGCGAGCGAAGCGAAGCAATCCAGCTTTCGTTCCACGGATAAAAAGCTGGATTGCTTCGTCGCTGCGCTCCTCGCAATGACGGATGGGGCGGCGCGCGCCTCGGATTCCGGCTACAGGCAATATCCTAAAAAATCGCCACGACGCTGCCGCCGGTTCAAGACCTGCCCCACCCCGTCATTGCGAGCGCAGCGAAGCAATCCAGCTTTGCTTTGCGGCCCAATGGATTGCTTCGTCGCTTCGCTCCTCGCAATGACGATGGGGCTCAGGCCGGCGGGGGCCGCTTTGCGATGCCCTCGATGAAGAGATCGATGATCGCTTCCGCAGTGCGCTCGGCTTGCGCGTCCGCGATGCCCCAGCGCGGAAAATGGCCGTCGATGTTCATGCGGGCAAAGCCGTAGACCAAGGCGCGGCCGGCGATCTGGACCTGTTTCAGGTCCGACGAACGTAGCTGGCCTTGCGCAAAAGCTTCCGCCAGCGTGCGCTCGGTCATCCCGATCACCTCGGCATTGTCCCGCGACAACCCGACCGCCTGGTTGTGATCAAAATACCTGCCGCTCGAGATGATCTCGAAATGGGCCGGGTTGCGCATCGCCCAGCGCAGATAGGCAAGCCCGATGCTTCGAAACCGCGCCAGCGGGTCATCGACTGGCGCTTCCGCGAGCGCCGCATCGATCTCGACCCGAAAACGCCGCTGCGCCTCCACGGCGACTGCCGTCAGCAAGGCGTCGCGACTCGGAAAATGCCGGAACGGCGCGCCCGGCGAGACGCCGGCGCGGCGGGCAGCCTCGCGTACGCTCACCGCTTCGACGCCCCCCTCCTCGACCAACCCAAGCGCGGCGTCGATCAGCACGCGCCTGAGATCGCCGTGATGATACGGCTTCGGCGGCGGTGACGGGCGGCCGGAGGACCGGCGACGCGCTTTGACGGATGCGGGCATTGCCCTCCCCTAGAGCAGGATCGCTTTAAGTTGAATCGGCGCACGCGCGAGTTCGGGTCACCTCGCCCCGCTTGCGGGGAGAGGTCGGATCGCCTCGGCGATGCCAACGGGTCGCGCGAACGCGCGCCCGATGACAGGCTCCGCATCGTCCAGAGCGATCCGGGTGAGGGGGACTTTCCGCGAGTCTGAATTTGCGGAGAGTCCCCTCACCCCGACCCTCTCCCCGCAAGTGCGGGGCGAGCGAGAAATTGCCGCTGCGCTTCAACCCATTCTCATCCCGCTCTAGCATCACCCGATCGTGAATGTAAGCGCTGATTACACAATTGACGACGCTCGCGCCCGATATGTAACTGGTGATTACATTATCTCAATAAGGGGGAGCCCATCATGCCATCGCCTCGTCAAAACTGGTTCGAAGGCTGGCGGCTATTCGCCGTGCTGACGCTGACCCTGATCGCCTTGTGTATCTGGATCGCCAGCATGCGGCAGTTCGAGGTCGACGGCGTGCGCATGGTAGTCCGCTTCACCGCGCGGACCTCGCTATTGTTCTTCTGCCTCGCCTTCAGCGCCGCAGCGCTGGCGCGGCTATGGCCGAACGCATGGACACGATGGCAGCGCCGCAACCGGCGCTATCTCGGGGTGACCTTCGCGGCGTCGCACGGCTTGCACGCCATCGTCATTGTGCTTTTCGCTGTGATGGCGCCCGCCGATTTCGCGGCCGCCACTTCCGCCGCCTCCTATATCTTCGCCAGCATCGGCTACGCCTTCATCGTCGCGATGACCGCGACCTCGTTCGACCGCACCGCTGCGGCCATCGGCCCGCGCGCCTGGCGCATCCTGCATTTATCGGGCGGTTATTATCTGTGGTTTCAGTTCATGGTCTCTTTTGGCAAGCGCGTTCCGGGCATGCCGCTTTACGCCCTGTTCCTGATCCCGCTATTGGCTGTCATGGCGCTGCGGCTGATCACCATGGCGGCGGCGCGAACGCCGCGGACCGTGCAGGCCGGATAGCGGCTGGCGTCACTGGTGGCCGAGGCCTTCCAGCTCGCGGGCGCGCGCCGCGGTCATGCTGCGCATGCATTCGCCGGCGTCGATCCGGGCGATGGTGCCCTCGCCCAGGCCGTAATACAGACAATTAGCGTCGCGATATTGAATCCATAATCGCTGCGCCGCACGCAGTTGTTCGCGCTGCTGTGGCACCGCGTCCTGCAGGGCCTGCTGATAGGCAACATTCATCCGCTTGTCCCATTGCGCGGTCTTGCCCTTGAGGCATTCGACCATCTCGAACGTGTTGCCGTCGCAGGATTGCGCCGGATCGGCCTGATCGCCGGCATGCACGGTGGGCGCCAGCAGGCAAATCGAGGCGACCGCGGCTAACGCTCTCAACATGGCGTGCATTTCAGGCTGATGCCGGCGGCATCAAGCCGAGACGCTTGGCGATGATCCTGTCGACCATCCGCTTCGGCAGCACCGATGTGACGAGGTGCCGCATCGGATCCGGCGTGATCTGGTAGCGCACTTTTGGGTGAGCCGATGTCAGAGCGTCGGCGATGGTTTCGGCGATCTTCTCGGGCGCCAAACCGATTTCGCCGAGATGCAGCATGAATTTACGGATTCGTTCCAGCGGCGGGAAGAACGGCGAGTTCTTGTAAGGCGAAATGTCGACTTCCTCGGCCTTGCCCCAGATCGGCGTCTTCACCGCGCCAGGAGCTACGATGATGACATCGATGCCGAACAGCATCATCTCGCGGCGCAGGCTTTCCGACAGTCCCTCGATCGCGTGCTTGGAGGCCGAATAGGCCGACATCAGGGGGTTGCCGTTTTTGCCCGCAACCGAAGAGACCATCACGATCCGCCCTTTGGGCCCCTTCAGCGACGGATCGGAGCCGAGCAGTGGGCCGAAGGCCTGCGTCGCAATGATCGGCCCGATCACGTTGACATCGATCTGGCGGCGGAATTCGTCGGCCGCAAGCTCCAGGACCGGCCCCGCGACCGCGATGCCGGCATCACCGCGGCCTCATCGGTGACATCGAACAATAGCGGAGTAAAATTCGCACCGAACTCGCGTCCGAGGCGATCGGCGTCGGCTTGCTTGCGCACACTGCCGAACACGCGAAATCCGCGATCGAGCAGCAGTTTTGCGGTGGCCCAGCCGATCCCGGTGGACGCGCCGGTAATGACAACAGATTGCATGGTTGAAATTCCTCTCCGAACGATTTTTTTGCGCTCAGCGCGGAAAACGCTGATCCCCCGCTTGCTCGGCTGCGCATGATATCACGCGCCGGCGGGTTCGACCCGTGCTTGTAACACCCAGGTCCGGTAAAGCCGGGTGCGCCGCTTGGTGAGGATCTGCTGGCGGATCAATGCCAACAGTGGACTGGCGTCAGGTTTCGACCGCTTGCCTTTGCCGAGGCGGCGCAGTTGCAGCTTCACCAGCGCCATCCTCGCAAGGCTTGCATAGTCCTTGTTGCGCCAGCCGACGCTCGGCATTTCGATATCGAGTGCTTCGCCGCCCTTCCACCGTTCGGGCAGCCTCGGCTCGAACGCCATGGCGCTGGCGATGCCGACCATGGCGACCCCCGGCCTGCCCTCGTTTGGCTTCAGCGCCTGCTCGGCGACGGCGCGCCGACGGATACCGCCGGTGACCATGACCGGCATCCGCGCAACCGCGCTGATGTCGCGCGCGAAATCGAGAAAATAAGCTTCGCGCACG
>WNFM01338369.1_pt1 | contig 10670 bp, 2 predicted proteins | sample 5400271 | NCBI WGS metagenome assembly WNFM01 (sample SAMN13153352, study PRJNA577476) | soil metagenome | isolation source: 60 cm saprolite on Douglas fir-dominated hillslope | place: USA:California | collected 2013-09-17 | reverse complement strand
CCGCCCCTGCGGCCTGCTACGCTATTCGCGCCGCCGCCTGCGCTGGTCGCGAAGGTCGCCGACACGGGGTTGCCGATGCTGACCGGTCCGCCGGTTGCGTGCAACGTCACGGCCCCGCCATTGCCGCCGTTGCTGGTCGATAGCGTGGGAGGGAAGCCAGCTAAAGCAGCATTGCCCCCGCGCGTGTCGAAAGCCGCCGGCAGCTCGATCGTCGCGCCGGTGATGGCGAGGGCCCCGCCATTGCCGGCGACCGCACCCGCTACGGTCGCGTCGCCGCCTTTCGCGCTGACGCCGGGGAACTGGCTCCCCGCCGAGCCGAGCGAGACGTCGCCCCCGGCGGCGATGGTGATGTTGCCGGCGTTCTGCGGACCGCCGTGACTGTCCGCTTGGCCATTGGTGCTGATCGAGCCGATGGCGTTGACGCTGCCGCCCGCCGTGATCGCCAGCGAGCGAACGCTGAAAGCGGGCGCGGCGCCGTCAGCCGCATTGATCTGAACATTATGCGCGGTTGCGACCGTCAGCGCGCCGATTCCCGAGACCGCATGATTGAAGATGACGTTGCCGCTCGTTCCCGCCGTGAGCTTCAGATCGTTGAGCCCCAAGGCAGCGGCACCGAGCGTCCCGGCGAAGCGTATTCCCGCCCCCGCAGGCGCGGCGCCCTTATTCGTCGTATCGATCCTTACTAGCGTCTTGGCTGTCCCCAACGCGCCCAGCGTGACGCTAGAATTGAAGAGCACGGCGCCGCCCGAACTCGTCAGCGTCGCGCCGGGGACGAGCGTCGTAGGACCGTTATAGCTCTGCACGCCCGTGGTCCTGACCGCGGCCAGCGAAATCGACCCGCCGCTCGCCTTCAGGCTCGACGCCGTCACGCCGGCGACGTTGATGTTATTGCCAAGCACCGAGACGTTGCCGCCGGCGCCCGGGCCGCTGGCGTCGAGACGTCCGGCGACCTGAACCGTACCGGCATCGCCGCCGTCGAGCACGATCTCGCCATTGACCAGGCTGGCGGTCCTCGCCTCGACGATGCCCGTCGTGTTGATGACGTTGTCGACGATAGTCTTCGCGGCGCGCGCCGTGAGCAGGACCCGACCGCCGGCGGCGCGGAGCGTGCCGGTATTGCTAATCAGCGCACCACCTTGCGCGCTAGGCTGATCCACGGCAGCGGTAACCTGGAAGCTGATCAGTTTGTCGCCGGTAAGGTCGAGGGCGAAGCTCTTGCCGGCGGCGAGCTGCACGGTGCCGAGATCGGCCCGAATGAGCCCGCTATTGGCGACTTGGGCGCCGGCAAGGACGACCGAGCCGCCGCTCGCCGCGCGGATCTCGCCCTGGTTGACGATCGCGGCACCGGTCGCACCCGAGAAGCTATAGTTTCCGGCGAGAAAATCCTGGTCGCGGATGTCGGCCGTCGTCGCCAGCAGCCCGCCGACATTGACCTGCGAGCCGGCGCCGAAGAAGACGCCATTGGGGTTGACGAGCCAGACCTGGCCATTCGCCGTGAGCCTGCCGTCGATCTGCGACGCGCCGGGTCTGGTCACGCGGTTGAGCGCGATCGAGCCGCCTCCTGGTTGCCGGAACACGACGCCGGCGCCGTTCGATATGGAAAAGCTCGACCAGTTGAACGCCGCCTTGTCGGTCGTCTGCTGGATGATTTTCGTCGTCGGATTCGGCGTGCTTACGCTACCCGCACCCGCCGCGACCGAGAAACCACTGGGCAGGACCGCGGATGCCGCATATCCAAGCTGGCCTGCCGCCACGAAGCAAGTCGTGGCAAGCAGAAATTGCCGCCAAACCGCACGAGCCATGGAACCCCCAACCCTAGGACCCGCCCCTCAGCTGCTCTTCAGGTTTCTTAACTGTTCACTCCCGCAATTATCGCGCGGACATTCGCCCGCTGCGTGGCAACGATGTGGCAAAGATGGTGAGCAGGCGAGCGACCGATCCGTCGCAAAGGCGTGGTCGCGGGAGGGACGCACGTAACCGGTGTATGCCCGGTCCTGGCGGCACCGGGTTGGAATTGCCAGGCAAGTTTTGCCGAGCTGCCGTCCGATCACCGGGTGAAGCTAGGGTAAGCGGCGGAAAAGCCGCGGATAATGCTGGCACATTAGTTGCGTGGGCAGTCTCGGGCCACTGGAGATCCCGCCGTGTCTGCCAACTGCGCCATGTCGCCTTTATCGATCGGTACGGTCGCGCAGTATCCTGCTCGCGGTCGCGCGACCGACCGGCATTATGGGCCCGACGCGAATGCTGGTGGCTTATCGTGAGCCTATCGGTGTCCTCCCTTACCGTCGCGCAAATCTCAGCGCTAACGACGACGGCCATAAAGAACCTGTCGGCGACGGACATTGCATCGCTGAGCAAGACCCAGACCTCCGCATTGACCGTTACGGAGATCGGAGCGCTCAGCGGAACGCAGTTATCGGCGTTGTCGACCGGGCAAATGACCGGTCTGACGACGACGCAGATCGGCGCCCTCCGCCCCGACCAAATCACGTTTAGCCCGGCGCAATTTTCCGTTCTCGTCGCGGCGCAGGTTAGAGCTTTCGGGACTGACGAGATCGGTGCGCTGACGGCGACGCAGATCAGTGGCTTCACCGCAACCGAGATCGGCGCGCTGACGACCGACCAGCTCGGCGCCCTCGACACGACCCAGATCGCGGCGCTGACCACGACGCAAATCAAGGGGCTGACGCCGCTCGCGATCGCGGCCCTGACCACGTCGCAGCTCGGCGCCTTGACGGAGACGCAAGTCGCGGCGCTGACCTCGCCGCAGGTCAGGAACCTGACGACCACGGCGATTGCGTCGCTCACTCTTGGTCAGTTCGGCGCCCTGACGGCGACGCAGATCTCGATGCTGAGCACCACGGGGATTGGCGGGCTGACGACGAGCGAGATGGCGGCGCTGACGACGGCGCAGCTTAGCGGATTGGCGGCCACCGGGATCGCTGCGTTGACGACCACCCAGCTCGGCGCCCTCGATACGGGCCAGGTCGCGGCGCTGACCACGACGCAGGTCAAGGGCCTCACCGCGACCGAGATGGCGGCGCTGACGACGACGCAGCTCGGTGCCCTGACGGCGACGCACGTCGCGGCATTGACGATCGCGGGGATCGGCGGGTTGACCGCTGCCGAGATCGCGGCGTTGACGACGACGCAGGTTAGCGCGCTGGGAGCGACCGGGATTGGTGCGCTGACGACGACGCAGTTTGGCGCGTTGAACACGACCCAGATCGCGGCGCTGACCACGACGCAAGTCACGGGGCTGACGCCACTCGCGATCGGCGCCCTGAGCATGTCGCAGCTCGGCGCCTTGACGGAGACGCAAGTCGCGGCGCTGACCTCGCCGCAGGTCAGGAACCTGACGACCACGGCGATTGCGTCGCTCACTCTTAGTCAGTTCGGTGCCCTGACGGCGACGCAGATCTCGATGCTGAGCACCACGGGGATCGGCGGCCTGACGACGAGCGAGATGGCGGCGCTGACGACGGCCCAGCTTGGCGGATTGGCGGCCACCGGGATCGCCGCGTTGACGACCACCCAGCTCGGCGCCCTCGATACGGGCCAGGTCGCGGCGCTGACCGCGACGCAGGTCAAGGGCCTCACCGCGACCGAGATGGCGGCGCTGACGACGACGCAGCTCGGTGCCCTGACGGCGACGCATGTCGCGGCGCTGTCCACCGCCGCCGTCAGCGGGTTGACCCCGGCCGAGATTGCGGTGTTGACGACGACGCAGGTTGGCGCACTGGGAGCGACCGGGATCGGCGCGCTGAGCGCGACGCAGTTTGGTGCGCTGAACACGACCCAGATCGCGGCGCTGACCACGACGCAACTCAAGGGGCTCACGACGCTCGCGATCGGCGCCCTGACCACGTCTCAGCTCGGCGCCCTGACGGAAACGCAAGTCGCGGCGCTGACCTCGCCGCAGGTCAGGAACCTGACGACCACGGCGATTGCGTCGCTCACTCTTGGTCAGTTCGGTGCCCTGACGGCGACGCAGATCTCGATGCTGAGCACCATAGGGATCGGCGGGCTGACGACGACCGAGATCGCGGCGCTGACGACGGCCCAGCTTGGTGGATTGGCGGCGACCGGGATCGCCGCGCTGACGACGACCCAGCTCGGCGCCCTCGATACGGCCCAGGTGGCTTCACCGCGACCGAGATGGCGGCTCTGACGACGACGCAGTTCGGTACCCTGACGGCGACGCACGTCGCGGCGTTGTCCACCGCCGCCGTCAGCGGGTTGACGGATACCGAGGTGGCGGCGCTGACGACGGCCCAGCTCGGCGCGCTGACGGCAACACAGATTGCGGCGCTGAGCACGACCCAGATCGGCGATTTTTCGGCAAATCAGATCGCGGCGCTGACGACCACCCAGATCAAGGGGCTCACGCCGACCGACGTGGCGGCTCTGAGCGACCTCCAGCTTGGCGCGCTGACCGAGACGCAGGTTACGGTACTGACCGCCTCTCAGGTCAGGGGCCTCACGACCACCGCGCTCATGGGGCTGACAACCAGCCAATTCGGTGCCCTGACGGCAACCCAGATAACCGCGCTGACCCTCACGGGAATCGGCGCGCTGACGGAAACGCAGATCGCGGCGCTGACGACGACCCAGCTCGGCGGATTGGCGGCCTCCGGGGTCCGCGCGCTGACTGTCGATCAGCTCGGCGCTCTCCAGACGACCCAGATCGCGGCGCTCACCACTACCCAGCTCCTCGGGTTGACGGCGACCGATGTTGCGGCCCTGACGACGACGCAGCTCGGTGCCCTGACGGCGACGCAAGTCGCGGCAGTGACGATCGCGGGGATCGGCGGGTTGACCGCTGCCGAGATCGCGGCGTTGACGACGGGCCAGCTCGGCGGGCTGACGGCAACACAGATTGCGGCGCTGACCACGGATCAGCTCGGCGCTCTCTCGGCAGCGCAGATCGCGGCGCTGACCACCACCCAGATCCAGGCGTTCACGCCGACCGAGGTGGCGGCGCTGACCGAAATCCAGCTTGGCGCCCTGGGCACGACACAGATCGCTGCGCTGACCGCCGCCGGGACCGGTGGATTGACGGATAGCGAAGTCGCGCTTCTGAACACGACGCAACTCGGCGCCTTGACCGGAACGCAGATCGCGGCGCTGTCGACCACCGCGATTAGCGGCCTAACGGCGCCGCAGATCGCCACGCTGACGACGACCCAGCTCGGCGGGCTGACGGCGACCGGGATCGGCGCGCTGGCCACTACCCAACTCGGCGCCCTGACGACGAGCGAGATCGCGGCTCTGACAACCACCCAGCTCAAGGGCCTGACCGCGACCGAGGTGGCGGCGCTGACCGTCACCCAACTCGCCGCCTTGACGGGGACGCAAATCGCGGCGCTGACCGTCGCCGGGATCAGCGGCTTGACGGATAGTGAAGTGGCTGCGCTGACCACGACACAGCTCGGCTCTCTGGCGTCGACGCAGATTGCGGCATTGTCCGCCACCGGCCTCAGCGGCTTGACGACTGCCGAGGTAGCGGCGCTGCAGACCACTCAGGTCAAGGGTCTGACGGCGGCGGAGGTGGGTAGTCTGTCCGCGACCCAGCTCGGCACCCTGACCGGGACGCAGATTGCGGCGTTGAGCGTCGCCGGGATCAGCGGCTTGACCGACTCCGAAGCGGCGTCTCTGACCGCGACCCAGCTCGGCGCTCTGAGCGCGGCGCAGATCGGGGCGTTGTCCGCGACCGGCCTCGGCGGCTTGACGACGACCGAGATCGCCGCGCTCACTACCACTCAGCTCAAAGGCCTGACGGCGACGGCGATCGCCGCGCTGACCACCACGCAGCTCGGCGCCCTTGCCACGACGCAGCTTCCGGCGCTGACGATCACTCAAATCGGCGGATTGACCGCGGACGAAGCGGCAGCCTTGACCACGACGCAGCTCGGCGCCCTGACGGCCGCGCAGATCGCGGCGCTGAGCGCCACGGCGATCAGCAGCTTGCTCGGCACGCAAATGGCGGCGCTGAGCACCACGCAAATCGGTGCCCTGACGGCGACGCAGATCGGAGCGTTGTCCGCAACCGCGATCGGCGCGCTGACCAGCCCGCAATTCGGCGTCCTGAGTGCGACGCAGATCGGGGCGTTGTCCGCGAGCGGCCTCGGCGGCGTGACGACGACCGAGGTCGCCGCGCTCACCACCACTCACCTCAAAGGTCTGACGGCGACGGCGATTGCCACGCTGACCACGACGCAGCTCGGCGCCCTCGCCACGACGCAGCTTCCGGCCTTGACCACCACTCAGATCGGCGGATTGACCGCGAGCGAAACGGCGGCCTTGACCACGACGCAGCTCGGCGCCCTGACGGCAACGCAGGTCGCGGCGCTGAGCGCCACGGCGATCGGCGGCTTGCTCGGCACGCAAATGGCGGCGCTGAGTACCACGCAAATCGGCGCCCTGACGGTGGCGCAGATCGGGGCATTGTCCGCAACCGCGATCGGTGCGCTGACCAGCCCGCAATTCGGCGTCCTGACGTCGACGCAGATCGGGGCGTTGTCCGCCACCGGGATCAGCGGCTTGACGACCGGCGAAATCGCGGCGCTGACCGCGCCCCAGCTCAAGGGCCTGACGGCGGCCGGGGTGGCGGCGCTGACGACAACCCAGCTCGGCGCCGTGACGACGACGCAAGTGGCGGCGCTGACGACCGCACAGATCGGCGGGTTGACGGCAACCGGGATCGGCGCGCTCACCGCCGAGCAATTCGGCGCCCTGACATCGACGCAGGTCGGGGCATTGTCCACGACCGGGATCAGCGGGCTGACGACCAGCGAAGTCGCAGCGCTGACGACCACGCAGATCAAGGGGCTGACGGCGGCGCAGATTGCGGCGCTGACCACTACCGGAATCAGCGGCTTGACGTCCGGCGAGATCGCGACGCTGACCACCACCCAGGTGAAGGGTTTCACCGCGACCGAAGTGGCGTCTCTGAACACGACCCAACTCGCCGCGCTGACGGCGACGCAGATCGCGGCGCTGTCGACGACCGGGATCAGCGGCTTGACCGATGCCGAGGTGGCGGGCTTGACCACCACGCAACTCGGTGCCGTCACGGCGACGCAAATCGGCGCTTTGTCGACCACCGCGGTCGGCGGCTTGACAGTGACGGAAATCGCGGCGCTGACCACCACCCAGCTCGGTGGCTTGGCGGCGACCGGAGCTGGCGCGCTGACCGCGACGCAGCTTGGCACGCTGGCGGCGACGCAGATCGCGGCCTTGTCCACCGGCGCCGTCAACGGGCTGACGGCGTCAGCGGTGGCGGCTTTGACGTCGACCCAGCTCGGCGCCTTGACGGCAGCGCAGGTCGCGGCGCTGTCGACGACCGGGATCGGCGGCTTGACCGATGCCGCGGTGGCGGGCTTGACCACCACGCAGCTCGGCGCCCTGACGCCGATGCAAATCGGGGCGTTGTCGAGCACCGGGATCAGCGGCTTGACGACCGGCGAGATCGCCGCGCTGACCGCCGCGCAGGTCAGAGGTCTGGTGGCGACCGAGGTGGCGGCGCTCACCGCCGCACAGTTCGGCACCCTGACGGCGACGCAAGTGGCGGCGCTATCCACGGCCGGGGTCGGCGGCCTTACTGCGGCCGAGGTGGCGGGCTTGACCACCACGCAACTCGGCGCCCTGACGGCGGCGCAAATCGGGGCATTGTCCAGCACCGGGATCAGCGGATTGACCGCGACCGAGGTGGCGAATTTGACCACCACCCAGTTCGGCGCCCTGACCGCAGCCGAGATCGGGGCAATGACGACGACCCTGCTCGACGCCCTGACGCCGGCCGAGATGGCGGCGCTGAACGTCACCGAGGTCAACGGATTGACGGCGACGGCGGTGGCGGGGTTGAGCGCCGACCAGCTCGCCGCGCTGGCGGCGACGCAGATCGCGGCGTTGTCCACCACCGGCGTCGGCGGCCTGACCGCGAACGAGATGGCGGGCCTGGCGACGACCCAGCTCGGCGCCCTGACGGCGACGCAAATGGGGGCGCTGTCCAGCACCGGAATCAGCGGGCTGACGACCGGCCAAATCGCGGCATTGACGACGACCCAGCTCGGCGGTTTGGCGACGACCGGCGGCCAAGCTCTGACGACGACGCAGCTCGGCGCCCTGACGGCGACGCAGATCGCGGCCTTGTCCACCGCCGGCATCAGCGGCTTGACGGACGCCGATCTGGCGGCACTGAACGCGACCCAGCTCGCTTCTCTGACCGCGCGTCAGATCGCGGCGCTGTCGACCACGGGGATCAGCGGCTTGACCGCCACCGAAGTCGGCGCGCTGACCAGCACCCAGCTCGGCGCCCTGACGGCGACGCAGATCGGCGCGCTTTCCACCACCGGGATCGGCGGGCTGACGAGCAACGAAGTTGCGGCGCTGACCAATAGCCAGCTCGACGGTTTGGTGCGGGTTCAGCTGCGGGCACTGACCACCACCCAGCTCAACGTTCTGACGGCGCCGCAGATTGCGGCGCTGATCGCCCCCCAGATCGCCAATTTGACCGTCACCGCCATCGATGCCATGACCGCCACGCAGTTCGCCGCTTTGTCGTCAATGCAAATCGGCGCGCTGACCGTGACTCAGATCGGCGGCTTGACCGCCACTGAGTTCGCAGCGTTGTCGGCGAACCAACTCGGCGGCCTGACGCCGACGCAGGTTGCGGCGATGACCGCCACCGAGATCGGTATCCTGACCACGACCCAGATCGCGGCGTTGAACGGCACCCAAATCGACGCTTTCACGACGACCCAGGTGAGCAGCATGACGGCGGCTCAGATTGCCGCGATGCAAGCGGCCGTGACATGAAACCCTAGCGTTGGCAGATGACGTCGGAAATGACATCTTCATGCCCGAAATGAGCCAAGCAGCGGAATGGACTCTGAGTGTCTCGGACCTGATCCAGACGGCCGAGACGTTGAAACAGACGGGCGGAGCTCCTCGCGTCATCGCGCTCTATGAGAGCTGGGTCAGGCACAATCCGGAAAACCCGCTGCTCTATGCCGTTCTTTTCAATTACGCCGTGGTGCTCACCGAATCAGGAGACCTTGAAGCCGCCCGCGCCTGCCTGGAGCGGGCCATCGCCCTCAATCCGGAGTTCATGCCTGCCTATATCAATCTCGGGCGTGTGCTGGAACGGCAGGGGAAAAATGATCAGGCTGTCCTCCAATGGTCTGCCATGGTGGACAGGCTGGCAGCGGTCACCGGTGCGGCCATCACTCACAAGACCACCGCGCTCAATCAGATCGCGCGTGTCCTCGAGGCAGGGAACCAAGACGCTGCCGCCGAGGCGATGCTGCGGCAGAGCTTGGATCTCGACCGCGATCAACGAGAGGCGATACAGCATTTCCTTGCGCTCCGGCAGCGGCAATGCGAATGGCCGGTCGTGTCGCCATGGGAGCGGGTGAGCCGCAAAATCCTGATGGCGGGGATTTCTCCGCTCTCCGTTGCCGCCCATACCGACGACCCCATGCTGCAACTGGCAGCTTCCTGGAACTACAACCGATGCGACGTGGGGGCTCCCGAGAGCGGAATCGTCGCGTCCCATTGGGCAGGCCGCGAGGCTCAGTCCGGACCGCTCCGCATCGGCTATCTGTCGTCCGACCTGCGGGAGCATGCCGTCGGCCATCTGATGGCGGAGGTCTTCGAGCTGCATGACCGGGGAGCGGTCGAGCTCTTCGCCTATTATTGCGGCCCGCCGGCCGACGACGCATTCCAGGCGCGGTTCAAGGCTTCGGTCGATCACTGGGTCCCGATCAGCGATCTCGACGACGCCGTTGCCGCCCGTCGGATCGCCGACGACGGCATCCATATTCTCGTCGACCTCAACGGCTACACCAGGGAAGGGCGCACCAAGCTGGTCGCCCTGCGACCCGCGCCGATCATCGTAAACTGGCTGGGCTTTCCCGGGAGCATGGGAAGTCCGTATCACCATTACATCATTGCCGACGACTGGATCATCCCGGCGGAGCACGAGATCTACTATTCGGAATCGGTGCTGCGCCTGCTGTGTTATCAGCCCAATAATCGCCAGCGGCTCGTATCGCCGCGCCGGCCGTCGCGCCAGGAGGCACAGCTTCCCGAGGACGGGATCGTCTATTGCTGCTTCAATGGTACGCACAAGATCAGCCGTTTTACGTTTGAGCGCTGGCTGACGATCTTGAGCCGGGTTCCCGGAAGCGTCCTGTGGCTGCTGTCCAGCACCGAAGCTGCCCATGAGCGTCTGCGGCGGTTCGCCGGTGAGCGCGGTATCGCGCCGGAGCGGCTGATCTTCGCGGAAAAGATGGGCAATGCCGATCACCTCGCACGCTATGGCCTGGCGGATCTCTTTCTCGATACCGCGCCGTATGGAGCGCATACGACCGCCTCCGACGCGCTTTGGATGGGGGTGCCGGTGTTGACGCTCAGCGGCCGTTCTTTCGCGTCCCGGGTGTGCGGAAGTCTGTTACGCGCCGCCGGCCTTCCCGAGCTCATCTGCACGTCGCCCGAGGAATATGTCGACCGCGCCGTCGCGTTGGGCAGGAACAGCGCGATGATGCAGCGGTATCGGGAGCGGTTGGTCGCCGGACGGGATTCCTGCGCGCTCTTCGACACGCCGATGCTCGTGCGTCGGCTGGAGGAGCTCTATCGCCAGATATGGGCCGCGTATCAGGACGGGC
>WNFM01309421.1_pt4 | contig 10670 bp, 9 predicted proteins | sample 5400271 | NCBI WGS metagenome assembly WNFM01 (sample SAMN13153352, study PRJNA577476) | soil metagenome | isolation source: 60 cm saprolite on Douglas fir-dominated hillslope | place: USA:California | collected 2013-09-17 | reverse complement strand
GTGGTGGTCATCTCGGCCTGCTATTCCGGGGTCTTTATTCCTCGTCTCGCGAACCCCGATACGCTGGTAATCACGGCGGCCGATGCCGACCATCCGTCGTTCGGCTGCCGGGACAAAGCCAAGTGGACCTATTTCGGCAACGCCTTTTTTAATGTCGCACTCCGGCAAGCTAAAAGCCTGAAGGACGCCTTTGTTGTGGCGCGCTCGCTCGTCAAAAAGCGAGAAGTGCACGAGCGCTTCGAGCCGTCGAATCCCCTAATGGCAGGCGGCGAAAACGTGCAGCCGTTGCTCATTGCACGTCCTTGAGCGACCGGCCGGCTTCGCAGCCGACGCCCATAGCTGAAGCCAACGCTGCGCCTTATGTCCGATTCGCGCCGATAGTGTTGAAAAAGTCGTTTTTGGGTGACGGACGAAATTTCTGAGGACCGCTGATGCGTTTCGCATGCGGCGACGTGAGGGACCCCATCGTTTTATACAAAAACGACCGCTGACCTTCGTATCGGCGCTGCAGCGCGTTTCAGCGGTAGAGACGTCTAAGAATCACCTTTCGCGAGATTTTAGGTGTTGTTCGATTTTCGACTTTTGCAACAGTATCCGCCAAAACCGGACCTTCCTCAAAAGTGGCTTTTGACCCATTAAGATATCCGCCTGACTCCCTTCGGAAAATGCGCCGATCGCTGTTCGGATTTCCGAAATCGTGAGACAGCGTGTGATCGTTTTGGGAGCTGCCACCTGGCGTGGAGAAGTACCGATGATAGCGCAGCGTGGGTGCCATGGGCAGGCATCCCCCAAATCATCGTTCGCGTACGATGCGCTGAGCGCCAATTAGGCGCGAGCGCTACCGCCAAAACCCCGTAGCCCAAAGGGGGTAAAACTGGACGCCGATGCAGGACGCAGGGAGGGTCAAATTTGAACGCCGATTGATAAACCGCTTCATTCGCTTGGTCCAGAGCCGCTCACAATGAGAATTGCGACAGTGCGCCTAAGCTCATTGAGCGGTAGACAACCGCCCGCGTGTCCCGCCGAAACCTTCAAAATGGTGATTGAAAAAGCTGACGGCACGCCTCGGTCGCGATGGATACTCCCATCCGAGCACCGTATCGTGTCCAAAGTCCATCGAAAGCTGGCAGTTTTTCCTAGCGAGCTTTGGCCCTTCAGGTTTCCATGAGGCCGCCTAGCTGGACGCGCGGCAGCCTGAAAGCCCGTCTGCTGTCCCTTCGCCTCCAGGTCGCGGTCATGAGAATCGTATTTATTGAGGATAGTCGCGAAGCATCGATATCTCTCCTCGATCGATGTCTGCGGTTTTGCGAACAAGAATAGTGGAGGGGCGGACATCCACATTTTCTCATCCCTCGTGAGAATGGCGCGCGGACACCCTTCTCAAGGGGTCCAACGTAGCATCGAAGCCATTGCATGCGCAAAATTTGGGAGAAATTGACGTGAGCGACGTCACCAACGATCTCGCGCAGCTCTATGTCGAGAGCGATGCCCTGAGTTTAGCCGATCTGATCAGACGCAAGCAGGTTTCCCCAATTGAAATTGTTGATACCGCCATCTTCCTGATCGAGCGTCTCGATCCAAAGCTCAACGCGGTGGTCATCCGCACCTTCGATATTGCTCGCCAGGCGGCCGCCCATCAGGGCACCGGTCCCTTCGCCGGCGTACCCTTCCTGCTGAAGAACATCGGTTCGATGTGGAAAGGCACGCCGCTTACTTCCGGGTTGGGCTACCTTAAAGATTTCGTCTGCGAGAGCGATTCTGAAATGGCGAGGCGCATGCGGGCGGCCGGCCTGCTAGTCCTCGGGCGAACCAACACCCCGGAATACGGCTGGTCGATCACCACGGAGCCTCGGCTCTACGGCCCAACAATCAACCCCTGGAATCCGGCCCTAACAGCGGGTGGCTCAAGCGGTGGCTCGGCGGCAGCCGTCGCGGCACGCATCGTGCCGATTGCTGAGGCCTCCGACGGCGGCGGTTCGATCCGCGTACCAGCCTCTTGCTGTGGCGTAGTCGGTCTAAAACCGTCACGCGGACGGATTACCTATGGACCGGATGACGTCGATCCCTGGTTCGGCTCCATCTACACCTTCTGCCATACTCGCACGGTCCGCGATGCGGCTGCTTTTCTCGACGCCGTCGCTGGTACTATGCCCGGCGACCCCTACAACCCGCCGCGCCCGGAGCAAAGCTGGTTGTCGCTCCTCGGCAAGCAACGGAGGCGGCTGCGTGTCGGCTTCACTCTGACGGCGCCCTGGGGCGAGCCGCTCTCGTCCGAGGTGAAGGCTGCTGTTGAGGGCGCTGTGAACCTGTTCCAGACGCTCGGCCATGAGGTGGAGGAACATGCCTTTGAAGTGGACCTCGAGGCTGCCTGGTGGCGCTACAACGACATCATCGCAGTTGAGACGGCCGGTGAATTCGACCGCTGGGCGCGAGTGGTCGGACGGCCCGTGGAGAAGCAAGACTTGGCGCCCTTCAACTGGTCGATGCTGGAACACTCCAAGACCCTGTCTGCTTCGCAATATGCCGAGAGCTTCGCTGCCGTCCGCAAGGCGGGCCAGCGCATCGCCGTGGAACTTGCGCCATATGACGTCTTCGTTACACCGACGCTGACCCAGCCGCCCCGGCCATTTGGGTACTGGTCGATGGAGGACCGCGAACGGGAGCGCTATCTCGCCCGCTGGTCAGATGCCGCCTTCATGTTTACCTTCAATATCTCGGGCTTGCCCGCGATGTCGGTACCGGCGGCGATGAGCGGCCAGAACGCGCCGATCGGGATCCAGCTTGTCGGCCGCTATGGAGACGAGGCGACTATCCTTGAGCTCGCTCGGGAGATGGAGCAAGCCGCACCATGGATCCAGCGCACGCCGGTGATCTCCGCGGGTCGTGCGGTAACTTAAGTATTGGCGCTAGAAGGTCATTGTCGCTCCTGCGGTGCTCCTCCTAACGTCGGCCGGGTCAACAGGGCTAGGCCTAGGACCTGGCACCGGTCGCGAGCCCTGCCGGTCGGCACGTTTTTTGCGTGCGATGTCCGTCGTCGCCACCGAAGGCTTTCTATTTAGGTGCTTCGGCACGTGGCGGCGGGAGGGCAACCTTCTCCTGCTCGTGATTGCAAGTAACGGGAGAGACAGCTCGCAGCAACTGCACAGGAACCGACCACCACCATGCACAATCCCGGCATCCGCAGCAGGCTCATGACGAAACGGCAAATCCAGATCGGCCGCCTCTTTCTCGACTTGGCCGTCTCCGAACGGCGATTGGTATGCAGCCGCGAGCGCGTGACGAGTATGCGCGACCCGTCCTACATGCTTGTCGTGCCGCTGAACGAACGCATCAAATACGGCCAAGCCGGATGCTACGGTACGATTGAGGCTGGCGAGTATGTCCTGCTTAGCCAGACGGATTTCTATGAAATATCCTCCGAGGTTGACACTCTCCTCCTGATGCTACGGATCCCGGCGACGGAACTGAGGAGGCGTCTCGCCTCCGTAGACGACCATATCGGTCGCCGCTTCGGCGCCAATGCGGCGATGACCCAACTGCTGGTCGACCTGCTGCGCAGAGTAGCGGATCTGTTTGCGGATTGCCCACCGCCGAACGGCGAGGCACTAGCGACCGAAATCTTCAGCTTCGTCGCACTTGCTATCGGCGCTGAGGACCGAGGCTCGGCCGTCGACGTGCGCAATACTCGCTACCGCTTGCGCCGTCGCATCTTCGATTTCATCGAGGCGAATCTCGGCGACGAGGACCTCTCGCCAAAGAAGATCGCCGCTAATAGTCGTATTTCCCTGAGTTATCTCTACAGCCTATTCAGTGACGACGACACTACGGTTGGCCAATTCGTGCAGCTGAAGCGGCTGCAGCGCGCCTATGAGCTGCTGGTTGCCAATCCAAAGGGGAACATCACCATTTCGGAGATCGCCTATCGGATCGGGTTCAAGAGCGCCTCGCACTTCTCGCGCACCTTCACCCGGCATTTTCACATGGCGCCGCGAGATGCGAGGCGAGTCGCATGCGAACCCGCAGCGATATCCTTGACCAAAGAACCCACCTAGGAGGCGACGGCGGCTTTCCCCGCATAGAACGCCCCGGCGCGGTTCACGACGATTTCAAAGAAGTAAGGATCGTTCTTCACACCTAGACTAGCCTAGAGCCTGTCTTCAGTTGAGCAAGATCATAGCCGAAGCCAAGTGGACGCCGGCGAGGAAATTCTGGCGAGTTTGTCATAACGGGTGGCGATCGCGCGAAAATGCTTGAGTTTGTTGAAGAAGCGCTCGACTAGGTTCCGCTCGCAGTAGAGGGCGAAGTCGCATGGTAGCGGCGTTGCCCGGCGGGGATGGGAGGGAATCACCGGGGTGATTTGCCGCTTGGCGAGAATGTCGATGAGGGCATCGGCGTCGTATGCCTTGTCGCCGATCAGGGCGGCTGGGTTGGAATCGGCGAGCAATGGCTCTGCGCAAATGAGATCGTTGGTTTGTCCTGGCGAAAGCATCAACTCGACGGGATTGCCCAACGCATCGACGAGCGCGTGAATTTTGGTGCTCAGTCCGCCGCGCGATCGACCGATCGCTTGCGCGCCGTTTTTTTCTTGCGCCGGCGCTGTGTTGATGGGCGCGCACGATCGTGGCGTCGATCATCATGTACTCGTTGTCAGGGGCACTCGCCAATATCTTGAAAATGCGCTCGAAAACCCCGCTCTTGGCCCATCGGTTGAAGCGCTGGTAGACGACCTTCCAATCCCCGAAGCGCTCCGGCAGATCGCGCCAAGGGATACCCGCCCGATATCGGTACAGAACTGCATCGACGAACAGTCGATTGTCGACCGCGGTGCCGCCGACATGGCCCTCCCGTCCAGGCAGAAAATCCTTGATCCGATCCCACTGGTCGTCGCGTAATGCGTAGCGTCGCATCGGTCGGTCCCTCCAGAGGCCGACCGCCCATGAATCACTCAATTGCTGATTTGGGAATCCCCCAACTGAAGACAGGCTCTAGCTGTGCATCTGCGGGGGAGAATTCAGATGGCAAGAACCCTGGCGCTTCAGAGACGTGAAGCTGAGATTGCCTGGAGACGTGAGGCTGAGGGACGGTCGGGATCCCGCCCCGAGTTCATGCTATTTGCTGTCAGCATCATCTGCGCACCTGGTTGGTGATCCAACTCAGACAAGCGGATCGTTTGGTCAAGAATATCCTCGCCTAAGCCCAGTCGCCACGAGATGTCCCGCCGCTTCTGATCGGCCCCAAGAGTTGTTAGATCCGCGGCGTAACACTCAAGTTCTGCGAGCCCCTTAAAAAACCGTCGATGACTAGTATCTCTCCGCAGCGGCGGACGACGGCTGCGATGTCGTGCAGCCGATATTCGGGGTGATACTGCGCACCCCAGAAAACACAGTCGCCGAGTCGGATTTCGGCAGCCCGGACTTCGCTCATCGCGTTCCAGGCAATTACTGTTGCTCCCTGCGGGAGCCGCATCACCACATCGCGGTGGATTGCCGGCGCATCGAAGGCAGCCGCGCGCCTGTGATGCATCGCATGACTGCGGCCAGCTTCGGTGAGAATGATCTGGCGAGCGAAAGCTACCTCGCGTCCACGCGGATTGGGAGCGACCTCTCCACCGGCGGCAACCATCGCAAGCTGCAGCCCCAGCAGGATCCCGAACATAGGGATTGCGCGGGCGAAAACCTCGCGGACGAAGTCGATCTGGCGCAGTGACGCTGCTTCGCGCCGATAGATGTTCAAGAATGATCCGGTTGCAATTCCGTCATACGCATCAAGCGGCGCGGGTAGCGTAGCGCCCTCGTCCGCGGGCGTGAAGATATCAACTTGAGCATCCGGCGCGATCAGGCGCAGCACATCGGCGTAACTCTCCGCAGGCGTCGCCCCCGCTGACTCGGCGATGCGGCAGCGGCCATCACATGTATTTCCTTCGGCGACGAGCAGCCGCAACATCGTTTACTCTCCAAGATTGCCGCGAATGGCGGCCAGCGTTAATTGCTCGAACTCCGCCTCGTTCAGCTGCCGGGGATTTGCGCTCGCTGTCGGATCCTTAATGGCGTCAGCTGCAATCGCTTTGACGTCCACTTCCTTGACGCCGAGTTCGGCAAGAGTGTGAGGAACACCAAGTCGCTTTCGCAAAGCGACAATCCAATCCAGCACAGCGGAAAAATTGCGGTCCGGCAAATCCAGCGTGCGGGCGATGTGCGGAATCTTGTGCGCAATGGCCGTCCGGTTGCAAACGAGTACATACGGGAAAATCACGCCGTTGGTAAGGCCATGATGGGTGTCGTAGCGCGCCCCGACGGGGTGGGAGACGGAGTGGATTGCACCAAGCCCCTTCTGGAACGCCGTCGCGCCCATTGACGCCGCAGCGAACATATAGGCGCGCGCTTCCAGATCGCCGCCGTTTTCGACGGCGCGTGGCAGATATGCATCGATGATCCGCAGTCCTTCCAGCGCGACGCCGTCGGCGAGCGGATGAAAAGCGTTGACGCAATAGGCCTCGAAGCAGTGCGCAAGGGCGTCCATGCCGGTCGCCATGGTCAGGAAGGGCGGAAGACCGACGGCGAGGTCCGGATCTTCGATGGCAACTTTCGGCATCATCAGCGGATGAAAGATGATCTTTTTTTCGTGGGTGTCCTCTCGCGTGATGACGCCGGCCCGGCCCACCTCCGAGCCTGTTCCGGCGGTGGTCGGCACGGCAACGACCGGAGCGATGCCGTCGGTGTTTGCCCGCGTCCACCAATCGCCGATGTCTTCGAAATCCCAAACCGGCCGCGTTTGCGCTACCATCAACGCCACGCATTTACCGACGTCGAGCGCCGAACCGCCGCCAACGGCAACAACTCCGTCATGGCTGCCTGCGCGGAACGCGGCAATCCCTGCGTTGAGGTTGGTCTCGGTTGGATTACTCTTCACGTCGGCGAAGACGCTTACCTCAATTCCGGTATCGCTGAGCCGCTTGAGGACACCGGCGATCAGCTCAGTGCCGGCGAGGCCCCTATCGGTTATCAACAGCGGCTTGGCAATATTGTTGGCGCGGCAAACATCAGGTAACTCGGCAATTCGTCCGGGCCCGGCGAGGACGCGCGTCGGGTAATTCCATGCGCCTGTGATAATGGAGGTCATTGCGTGCTCTCAGTGTTCGATATGGGGATGGGATTGCCGCGGGCGCTGGCGTCAGATGATTTCAAAGTAACGCGCGAGTTCCCAGTCGGTGACCGCCTTTTGGAATTCGCGCTCCTCGAAGCGGCGTGTCATCGCGTAGTGATCGACGAAGATGTCACCTAAAAGACTGCGGGCGGCAGAGGAGGCAGCAAGCCTTTCAGCCGCTTCAGAGAGCGTGCGAGGAAGCGCGCGTTCGGGCGAGTGGCTGATCTCATAAGCGTTTCCAACGATCGGAGCACTGGGCTCACTGCGGTTCTCGATACCCCACAGCCCTGAGCCGAGAGCGGCCGCCAGCGCTAGGTAAGGATTAATGTCGGCAGCGGCTATTCGATATTCAACGCGCTGACTGGGAGGCGAGCCTGGAATGACCCGGAGTGCACAGGTGCGGTTCTCGATTCCCCAGGTTGCGTCGGTCGGCGCCCAAAACCCCGGGATCAGACGCGAATAGCTGTTCACGGAGGACGCTACCATCGCGAGCAATTCGGGCAGCAGCGCCTGCTGTCCGCCGACAAACCAGCGCATGACATCGGACATATTGCCAGGCCGGCCTTCTTCGAAGAACGCCGGCTTTCCCTCGAAATCACGCAGCGACAGATGCAGATGTCCGGATTGACCCGGATAAGAGTTCGACCATTTGGCCATGAAGGTGAGCATTTTGCCTTGGCGCTCGGCCCATACCTTCGAGAAGGTCTTGAACATCACCGCGCGATCCGCGGCTGCCATGACATCGGTGTACTTGATTGCGGCTTCGATAACGCCGGGGCCGGTCTCGGTATGAATACCTTCGAGCGGCATGTCCATGCCGTCGCAGAGTTTCAGGAGCCCATGATAAAACTCTGATTCCACCGATGAACGTAACATCGAGTAGCCGAACCAGCCCGGCGTCAGATTTTTGAGATTGCGATAGCCCTTCTCGCGAACGCTGTCAGGCGTCTCGTCGAAAACAAAAAACTCGAATTCGGCTGCAGCCGAAGCGGTAAAACCGAGTTTTGCTGCACGCTCAACCACGCGGCCGAGCAATCTGCGCGGACAAAGCTCGGCAGCGGCGCCTTCGAACTCGCCGAGGAAAAACAGCATGTCGCCTTCCATCGGCACATTGCGACAGGAGTTCGGAACGACCCGTGCCGTTGCGTCGGGAAACGCGGTATGCCAGCCGGTGAATGCTGCCTTGTCGTAAAGCTGATCCTGGCAGTCCCAGCCGAAAATCACGTCGCAAAATTTGAATCCGGACTCCAGCGCCGCGAAGAACTTGTCCCGCGCGATGTATTTGCCGCGGATCACACCGTCGAGATCGACCACCCCAAGCTTGACATGGGACAGTCCACGCGCTTCCACCAACGCTTTCGCGTCCCCGGCGGATTTGACGTCTCTGGCATCCATGTTGATTCAGTTCTGGTTGGACAATGGGCGCATCAATGACGTGATGCCGCAGCGACGCCGCTCCGTGGAGCCGGAGCGATCTCGCGCAGCACCTCATCGAAAGCGGCGATGAACAGGTCGGCATTGTCCTTCGTGAGGCATAAGGGTGGACGTATCTTCAGGATGTTGCCGTGGGGACCGGCCGCGCCGATCAGGAAGCCACGCTGGCGAAGGCGGTTGATCAGATCGCTGGCGATCTCGGGCGCAGGTGTCTTGGTTTCGCGGTCACTCACAAGCTCGACCCCGATGTAGAGACCCGCACCACGCACGTCGCCGATCGGCAGGTGGTGATTGCCGATCTCTCGGAGCCCGGCGGCGAGATGACCACCGACCCTGAACGCATTTTCGGTCAGTCCTTCATCGTGGATCGTATCAATCACGGCGAGGCCCGCGGCAGCAGCGACCGGATTGCCTCCGAACGTGTTGAAATATTTCGTTTCCGCCGTAAAGCAGTCGAGCAGTGCCGCGCGTATCGCAACGCCTCCCATTGGAAAACCGTTGCCCATCGGCTTGCCCATGGTCACGACATCAGGCACGACGCTGTGCCGGGCAAAACCCCATAATGATGCCCCGGTTCGGCCGAATCCCGGCTGCACCTCGTCGGAAATGAACAAGCCGCCGCGAGCCTTGACGACGGTAGCGGCAGCAGCGAGAAAACCGGGCGGATCGGCATAGACTCCGTCACTGGAAAAGATGGTATCGACAAGAAGTCCGGCAAACCGGATGCCGTCGCGCTCCAGATCGGCGATCGCCTCATTTACCGCCGCGGCAAAACGCTCGCCAGGATCGCCGGTGGAGCAGCGGTAGGACTCCGGCGGCGGGATAGCGCGGACATGCGGCGGCGCACGCCCCGGACGAGAAGACGGTGAGACGTCGGTCACTGCGGCGGTATTACCGTGATAGGCCGTCTCTGTGACGATGAAGCCGGTGCCACCGGTCGCGGCCTGCGCGATCCGCAACGCGAGGTCGTTGGCCTCGCTGCCGGTGCAGGTGAGGACCAGGCGGTCGATTGCTTCAGGGAAAGTCGCGAGCAGACGCTCCGCGTACTGATCGACGACGTCGTTGAGGTAGCGCGTATGGGTGTTCAAGCGACCAAGCTGCTTGGAAACCGCGGCAAGCACGCGCGGATGGGAATGCCCGACCGACGGCACGTTGTTGTAGAGGTCAAGATAGCGGCGGCCGTCGGCGTCATACATCCAGACGCCTTCGGCACGCTCCATCCGGAGCGGTTGCTGATAGAACAGCACCGACGCTGAACCGAAAGAACGAAGCCGTCGTTCGACGGCATCGCGCAGGCTGGTGCTCATTTCGAACCCTGCCGCATCTGTTCCCCACCGGCGCCGGCGCGGGTTCGCCGGCAAGCCACACAATCTCAATCGAAACAGCACCTTGCGGTGATGTGGGAATTTCCACAACCAGGACCTACCCTGAGCAACAACTTACAGGAGCGCCAGACGAGCATGCCCTTCACTTAGGGTAATCTATATTGCGACGCCCAAGACATAGGCAGCCGTTCGCACAAAATATGAGGAAGGTGCCACAAAAATAGTGTAGACATCCAACAGTCGTTGCGAAAGGATTGTGGGGATAATCTGCCCCGCTTGGCGCCGTTCCAAGGGCCCCTTCATGAACAGCGAACGGTTACCCGCAACCGACGCAACCGCCCCACCGAAGAGGCCGTCGAGAAGGCCGGATGGCGACCGCTTCTCGAAACCCGGGCGTCACAATCACATCATCTCGCAGCTCACCGCCGCCCCAACCTTGCGCGCCTCCGAACTTGCCGCGGCCCTCGGCGTCTCCGGCGAAACGATCCGGCGAGACCTGATGGAGTTGCAGCAACACGGATTGATCAATCGCACCTATGGCGGAGCATCGCGGCCGTTTGCGCTCGAACCATCCCTGACCGACCGCAAGGCCACCATGATCGCGGAGCGCCAAGCGATCGCTGCCGTCGTTGCGAATCTCATCCTTCCCAAAGAAGTGCTGATGCTCGGTGCCGGGGCGACAACGTTCCATGTCGCCCGCCAACTGGCCGTCCAGGCAACAGACATCACGGTCGTCACCCACGACTTTGCCATCGCCGCGGCCCTGGC
>WNFM01099439.1_pt2 | contig 10671 bp, 15 predicted proteins | sample 5400271 | NCBI WGS metagenome assembly WNFM01 (sample SAMN13153352, study PRJNA577476) | soil metagenome | isolation source: 60 cm saprolite on Douglas fir-dominated hillslope | place: USA:California | collected 2013-09-17 | reverse complement strand
CGTCCTCCCGTCCTCCCGTCCTCCCGTCCTCCCGTCCTCCCGTCCTCCCGTCCTCCCCCGTCGACCCGGCCTTGCGGGATGCGGGCTCAGTGCACGACTGGCCCTGGCAACTGTTCGGGCTATCGAGGCAAGGAGGCGCGACGACCCCAGCTCTTCTACGGCCTCACAGGACCCAGGGATCAACGGTCTGTCGCGCCTTTGAGCAGCAGGTACATGCGCCATACTACACGACTCGTGAGATACAAGGGATTAGATATCTTTCGTGATCGCATCCGGGCCCCTGTACGATTCAGGCACCTAAGGCTGCCGGTCGACTGGTAGCGCTCGATCTCCGTCGATCCGTTGGTCATGAATTTCGACTTCCCAGTGCCAGCCTGGCAGCGCGATCTCGACCATGACGGACACCGGCTTGGTGTGGCCAAGCCGATACACGACGCCCGCGCTGTCCGGCCGGTTCAGGAACTCCACCAGGCGCCCGAACACCGAGTCAGGGCAACCGTCATCGGCTCGGGAGCGATCGCGGTAGCCCGAACCACGGCAGCACGCTGTTGTCGAAGCGGGTCATGGCGCAGATCCGGTCGCCGGCAAGGGTGAGCACGTAGAAGCCGGCCGCGTGGCGGATTCCGGCCGGGACGCGCAGGTAGGCCCCGAACGCGGGCTGGCCGTTGGCTCGGGTCGGCACGAGGTCGAACATGCGGCCCGCGCCGAACTGGCGGCCCCAGTAGCGGGCCACGTTGTCACGGCCCTCGTATCCGAATGGCTCCGGAGGCATAGCGATGAAGACGTCGTCGGTCAGCAGGGCTACCAGCGCCTCCAGATCGGCCGACTCCCAGGCGCGGGCGAACATGGCCACGATCGCGTCCTCGGCGGGCGAGCCTGCGACGGGCGGCGGCTGGTGGCCGGCGGCTGGCTGCCGGCGCTGCAGGCTAGCGCGGGCTCGTTTCAGGGCGCTGTTGACCGACTGGACGGTCACCTCCAGCATGTCGGCCACCTCGCTGGCGTGGAAGCCGAGGACGTCGCGCAAGATGAGGACGGCGAGCTGGCGCGGCGGAAGCAGCTGCAGGGTGGTCACGAAGGCCAGCGAGATCGCTTCGCTCTGCTCGTAGCGGGCCTCCGGCCCGAGCGACCGGTCGATGGCGCCCTCGAGGAGTTGGTCAGGAAACGGCTGCAGCCAGACGGCCTCGTCGCGCGGCGTCGGCACGGGCGCTTCGAACTGCGACATGTCCCACTCCCTGGCCGGGCGCCACAGCCAGGTGCGCAGCGACGCGCGTTCCTCAGTGAACCCGCCGATGCCCTGCCAGGCGGCCAGCATCGTCTCCTGGACGGCGTCCTCGGCGTCCTGGAGGGATCCGAGCATCCGGTAGCAGTGCACCTGCAGCTCCCGCCGGTGCGACTCGGCCAGCTCCCGGAACGCCTCGCCATCCCCGGCCCGCGCCCGGGAGAGAAGATCGTCTGTCACCATCCTGCGCACCTTCCTTCCCGCACCACGTCGTCCCTCCGCCCCAGTATATACACCGCCCACGGCGCGAACTGGGCGGCTCGCGGGCGCCCAGTTTCCCAGTGCCGCGGTGTATGCACTACCGACCGCCGGACGATCCGCCCACCGGATCGTGCCGCACCAGCTGGAACCGACCCTGGAAGGTAACCCATGGAATTGTCCGCACCGGCCGGGCGCGGGGCGTTCGCCGTTCGCGATCGCCGCCGCCGGGGGCGCTGGTGAACGTGCGAATCCCGAGGAGGAGCCCATGCACGGGAAAGCAGCCACCCACAGGCAGCGAGTGAGAAGAACGCTCGCTCGTGTGTTCGCCGGCTGGCGGACGGGCCTGCCGGGGCCTGTCCTCGTTCTTCAGGCCGGGACCGCGGTCAACTACTTCGGCACTGGACTGATCCTTCCCTTCGAGATCATCTACCTGCACCAGGCCCGCGGCTTCCCAACGGCGACCGCGGGGCTGGTCCTGGCGGCGATCATGGGCACGGCGGCGGTCGTAACGCCCCTGTCGGGTGCGCTGCTCGATCGTTTCCGTGCGAAGCCGATCCTGATCACCGGCAATCTCGCGAGCGCACTAGGCTACGCGGCCTTCGCATTCGTCGACCGTCCCTGGCAAGCCTTCGTCTGCGCGGCCGTCGGCGGCGCTGGGTTCGGACTGGCGAGCACCGCGAACCAGGTTCTGACCCTGACCCTGGTCTCAGCGGAGCACCGCGCCTCCTCGATCGCGCTCCGCCGGGTCGCAGGCAACTTCGGTCTCGGCAGCGGCGCGACGGTTGCGGGCTTCATCGTCGCTTTCGCCAATGACCTCCGCGCGTTCCAGGCGCTCTACCTCTTCGACGGCGTCACCTTCGCTGTCTTCGCGCTGGTTGTGCTCGTGGGGATCCCGAATCCTCGCCTCGCCAATGCCGCGTCGGCGAGCGACAGGGGAACGGGCTTCCGAGCAGTTGCTCACGATCGGCTCTTCCTCATCCTGATCGCCGCCAACATCGTGCTCGTGATGACCGGCGGCGCGCTCTTTTCCAACATCCTCGCGCCGTTTGCGACGGCGCACACGCCTGTCGGGCCGGGCGAGATCGGCGTCGTCATCTTCATCAACACCTTCTTCATCGTCGTCGCGCAGATTCCAGCCACACGGGTCGTCAAGCGGATGCGCCGCACGCACGCTCTCGCCGCGACCAGCGCGCTCTTTGCAATCGGCCTGCTCGCGGTCCTGCTCGCACCGCTCACGAGCTCGACGCTCACCGCTACCACCGTCTTGGCCGGGGTCGCGATCGTGATCGCGATCGGTGAGTGCGCGCAGTTCATCGTGCTCGGCCCAATCGTCGCCGACCTCGCACCCCCGCATCTGCTCGGCCGCTACATGTCGCTCTACGGCCTCAGCTTCACCGCAGGCGTGGCCCTCGGCCCCGCAGTCGGCGGGGTCCTGCTCGCAACGTCCCCCGACGCCATCTGGTGGGGCGGCGCCCTGGCGGTAGCACTGACCGGAGCCGGCTTGCTGCGACTCGGCGACCGGCTACCCGACCCGCTCCTGCAGGCACAATGCCCCCCGCCGCAAGCCGTCAATGTGGCCGATCCCAGCTGAGCTTCCGGCGGGCAGCCCCAGATGCAGGGCGGTGAACTGCTCGAAGTGCCGCACATTGGCGAATAGCTCGCGGTAGTGCGCACAGTACTCGTCGATCAACGCGACCGTGTGGGCCGCTTCTCGTATCTTCGTCATAGCGGGCTGCGCCTCCTTCCGGAAGCTTCAACCCGCACCCCTCATGCCCAACATGACAGAAGAGGGATCATTCGTGTAGATACCGATACAGCGTGCTTCTTCCGATATGCAGTGTCTCGCAAATCTCCTTCACTGACCTTCTCCGTTCGGGGTCGGCATAGAGCTGTTTAGCAAGCGCAACTTTCTTGGGGTCGAGCGCTTGTAGCGTCGGTCTACCACCCAACCGCCCTCGAGCTCGCGCAGCTTGAAGTCCAGCGTTGGTGCGTTCTCTTATGACTTCGCGCTCGAACTCGGCCAAGGCCCCGAAGATATGGAAAATGAGCTTGCCGCCGGAGGTCGTGGTGTCGATACTCTCCTGCAGACTCTTGAAGCCGATGCCGTGCTCGCTCAGATCGGTGATGGTGGCAATGAGGTGCTTGAGTGTGCGGCCGAGTCGGTCCAGCCGCCAGACGACCAAGGTATCGCCTGCTCGCAGGTGGTTCATGGCGTCCTGCAAGCCGGGGCGCTCTGACTTCGCACCACTCGTCAAATCAGTAAAGATCTTCTCGCAACCTGCTTGCTTGAGTGCATCCGTTTGAAGATCGAGTGTTTGGTCCTGGGTGGAGACGCGGGCATATCCGATAAGCATGCATGTCCTTGGGCCTAGAACAGCACCAGTTGCCCGCTCTTCTTTTGTTGCCTCCGGAGGAAATGCGTGCCGAGGACCGCTTTGTACAGCACGCGGGTCAAGTGGTAGACGTGGTCGATCTCCGCTTCCTTCGGGACGTGGCCATACTCGCTGTACAGCGCCAGGGCGACCCTGGCTTTTAAATACTTTTGCCGTTGCTCCGTCATGGTCATAGTGACTTCAGTGTATCAAAACTCATGTATACAAGCAAGCGATGAAACATAGTTTTCGAGACGCCTTTAGGGACAACGCCCTCATCTAGCGACCCTGGTCTGGACTGACCAATTAGGCAGTGTCCCGAATACGATCGAGCCGCCGAGCGCGATATCTAAGGCGCGGAGTGCGTCCTCGAGGCTAGGATAACTCGGCGCGCCCTCCCAGACCATGCCGCCGATGTCGAGGGCGCGCACGAAGGAGCGACTCACCTCATCGTATCCGACCTCGATCCAGCCCTGGGTGGTGACCCAATGCGCAATCTGTGGATACACCTGTTGGATTGATGGCTGCATCGCACGAACCTCCTCTCTCGTGTCGCTCTTCGACTCTCGCTCGTCGACCTCGGCATATGTCAGCCTGCGCGCTACCAACTCCTACTCGCCTTGTGCGGTTGAACTCCAGCCAAAGGCCCGGCGTAACCGCTGAGCGGGGTTGAAACGGAAGACCCATTGCGCAGACTGGGGGCGGACATAGAAGGAGCCGAACTGGCGTAGCGAGACCGGCTCGCCGTGTCTCAAGGCCTCGTAGATCTCCTCCAAGGTGGCATCGATGATGTCGCCGACCATCGCTTCATCGCGATGCGCTCGTTGCGCTACCCGGCGGACGAGAGTCGCTTTGTCGATCCGCGTCTGGCCGCGCGCCTGTTCTCCGCGGGCAGGGGCCTAGACGACGCTCTCGACGCAGGCTATCATATCGGGATCGCACGCGACCACCGCACACGCGCTGGCCCAGCGAATGGATTGGAGGCGCGCCATGATGGGCACGAAAGCTCGGTGCTTCACGCCGGTGCCGGCCGTCTCGCTCGAGGAGTTGGTGCCGGCCGACCACTTCTACCGCCATCTGGATCGGGTGCTCGATCTCTCCTTCGTGCGCGATCTGGTGCAGGACTGCTATGCCGCGAGCGGCCGCCCATCGGTGGATCCCGTCGTGTTCTTTCGCCTCCAGCTGGTGATGTTCTTCGAGGGCATTCGCTCCGAGCGCCTCCTCATGCGCACGGTCACCGATCGCCTCAGTGTCCGCTGGTTCCTAGGATACAACCTGGACGAACCCTTGCCAGATCATTCGAGCCTGACCCGCATCCGCACCCGCTATGGGCTGGCGGTCTTTCGCCGCTTCTTCGAGGCCATTGTCGAGCACTGTCAGCACGCCGGGCTGGTCTGGGGCCGCGAGCTCTATTTCGATGCGACGCACGTGTTGGCCGATGCCGCGATGGATTCGCTGGTGCCCCGCTTTGCCGTCGAGGCGCGCGCCGCGATCCATGCCCATCTGGACGCGCTCTTCGCCGAGGAGACCACCCCGCCAGCGCCTCCGGCCACGCCGGACCCAGAGCAGACCGAGGCGGCATGGCCGCCGACAGTTGCCGCGCCAACCGCATTGCCCGTCGCCCTCCGTGCACCCGAGCGCGAGCAGCTCGCCGCGGCGAATGCCGCGCGGCATGACTGGATCGCCGAGGCGGGGCGCCCCCAGCGGGAGGTGCATGGCCTCTACCAGCGCACCGCCGACGTGCGCATCAGCACCACCGACCCCGATGCCACGCCCCTGCACCTCAAAGGCGGTGGCACGCACCTGGGCTACCAGACGCACTACGCGGTGGATGGCGGCAAGAAGCGGATCATCCTGGGCGTCTTGGTGGCCCCCGGCGAGGTGATCGCTTTCGCTTTCACTTGCACCCACGCCAAGCCACCGGGGACACCAAATACGGCACGCTGGAGAACATCCGTGCCCTGGACGCCATGGGCATCCGTGCCCTGGACGCCATGGGCATCCGTGCCTACATGCCGCTGTTTGCTGAGTGGAATCGGCATCCCGACTACTTTGGCCCGGCCCACTTCACCTACGACGCCGAGCAGGACGTCTAGCGCTGTCCGCAGGGGCAGCTCCTGCGGCCGTTTCGTCGGGAGTACCAGGCCCAGAAGACCGAGTACCGGGCCAACGCCGCCACCTGCAATGCCTGTCCGGTGAAACCGGCTTGTACGCCTGGGACGCAGGGCCGCATCGTCCATCGCTCCTTTCATGCGGCGGTGCAGGAGCGCGTGCGGGTCTACCAGCAGACCCCGGCCTATGAGAAGGCAATGCGCAAGCGCCAGGTCTGGGTCGAGCCGCTCTTTGGCGAAGGCAAGCAATGGCATGGCATGCGCCGCTTCCGCTTACGTGGGCTCTGGCGAGTGAATACCGAGGCACTCCTGATGGCCACCGGGCAAAACCTCAAGCGGCTGCTCCAGCAGCGCGGCTGGGGGCGCCGACCATTCCCGGATGGGCCGGCCGCAGCGGTCGAAGGCTTTTATGTCCTCAGTCGCTTGTTCGTGCTGGTCGTCGATGGAGGGAGAGCCAGCCGCTCCTACGAGCACCAACCGAGATCAGCAACTGACCCAATACACGCAGCAGCCTAGCGGTGCTGGAGGGTATATTTCAACACGCTCGATCGTTTACGGGACTGTACTACGTGGACAGCCGCACGACGAGCGGCCGCACAGATCATCAGCAGTAGTCACCAGAACCTCCGCCCCTGAAGAGGCCAAGGGTCCGACAGGTGAGCTGGCCTGTATGTGGCCCACCAGGTCAGATTGAGCGCAGGACTTGACTAAACGCTCAATCACGTGTATGTTCTCGATTGATCGATCATTCAAGAGGTGAGACATGGGCAAAAACGAATCCGGTGCCTCGTGGGGTGCGGGTGATCCCGATGACATTGGTACACAGCCAGGGGATGCTGACATACCCTCAGGTAACGACAAGACATCTGAAGGAGAATCAGGAGAGGCGCTGGATCGCAGGCAGCAGATCGTAGGTGCCGCCTTCGAGGAGTTCGCCGAGCACGGCTTTCGCGGAGCGACCATCAAACGCATCGCGCAGCGTGCCAAGCTCCGGTCCCAGGCGCTCATCTATTGGTATTTTCCAGCGAAGGAGGCGCTCTTCGAGGCTGTCTTGGGCCAGCACCTCCCGATCTTGCGGATGGTCCTCGATCCCGCGCCGCTGCTCGACCGTCCCCCCGAGGAGGTGTTGCCACAGCTTGCGCGGGCCTACCTTGCGTCCGGGGATCGCCCGGGCGCGCTGCGCCTCGTACGCCTGCTCGCCCCGGAGCTCATCCGGCGACCTGAGATCGCCGACGCGGTGGGCGGTCCGCTCATCGCCAAGATTCTCGACTTCATCAAGACCTATCTGGCGCACCAGGTCGAGTTGGGTCGGCTGCGACCGCACGATGTCCGGGCCAGCGCACGGGCCTTTATCGGGATGATCCTGCCCCAACTCGGCGGAAAGCTGTTTCTCCCGGCGCTCCGGGCTGACGGCCTCACCGACGAGGACTACATCGCGTCGCTGGTTGCCATCTTCCTGCGCGGCCTCCAACCGGACGCCGACAGGACGTGAGGGATGCGAACGTGGAAAGACCTCTGGCGACGAGTGCGGTACCGGTCGTCTGGTAGCTGCCAGCAAGGGTCACGAGCGGCATAAAGCCAAGAGCGGGAGGCCAAATGAGCACCTACACCATCATGCTCTTCGTGCATATCGTTGGTGCCATCGGCACCTTCATCGGTGTCAGCGTCTGGCTCTTCGCCGCGCTGGGCTTGCGGCGCGCGCAACAGGTCGGGCAGGTTCGTGCGCTCACCGGCTTGATCCAGCCGTCCGGGGTGCTTGCCATCGTCAGCATCCTGCTCCTGGGCGTCACGGGGTTCTACATGGCGCTGACCGTCTGGGGGGAGCGAGCCACCTGGATTATTGTGGCGACGATCAGCTTCCTCCTGCTGGCCCCCTTCGGCGTCTTCGTCATCGACCCGCGCCTGCGTGCCCTCGCGAAGGCGGCTGCCGCTGAGCCCGACGGGCCGCTGCCCGCGCCACTGGCGGTGCGCACCCGCGATCCGCTTGTAGGGATCGGACTGTCCGTCTACGTCGGCGTGCTGCTCGGCATTGTCTTCCTCATGACCAATAAGCCACCCCTGGCAGTCTCCATCATCGCCATGATCGTGGCGATCGTGCTTGGGCTGGCTTCAGGCCTGCCGCTGTTGTGGCCAGCACGTTTGCGGCCGCGGGATGTGGTTACGCCTACGCCCGCACGGCGCTCGTGAGCCCATGTGAGAAGGGAGCACGTCTCGACGCGCGTGTCTATTCCATCCCAGCATGCTGTCAGTCTGCCCTTGGGCCAGGCATGGAGATCTGAGCCGCCACAGCGAGAGGAACGGGCAGCAACGAGTTCACCGGGACTGATGCGTGTCGAGGTGTGCTGCCCTGCCGGTGAGAAAGGACCGCCGCGATGATTGATGGCTTACCCCTCTCGTTCTTCTTCCCACTCGTGGTGCATGCGCTGGCTGGCCTGACGACCGGGGCCACGGGCGTGGTGACGTTCAGCGTTCCCAAAGGCCCGGCACGCCACCATCGCTGGGGCAAACGGTACCTCTGGGCCTACACGGTGGTGTTCCTCACGGCCACCATCCTCTCCGTCCAGCGCTGGCAGGCTGATGCGTACCTCTTTGTCCTGGCCCTCCTTGGCTATGGCTTCGCCCTGGGCGGGTATTGCGCACGACGGTTTCGCCAGACACCCTGGCTGCGACAGATGCTCGGGGAGTGGTGGGTGATCGCCCACCTGAGCGGGATGATCGGGTCGTACATCGTCCTGTGGACCGCGTTTTACGTTGACAATGCTCACCTCTTCCCCGGCTTGAACCGGCTACCGACCCTCACGTTCTGGGTGGCGCCGACCCTGATCGCCGTCCCGTTCCTCATGCGCTCCATCGCGCGCTTTGCTCCCAAGATGGCAACTCCTGCGCCCCCGGTTCCATCTGCGGTCTGCCACGACGCTGCAGACACGCGAGATGCGCTCACCGGAGATGGCAGCACGCGCACAGGTTCCTGACGTTCCTGCCGCAGTTCCCTGCATCCAGCCATCAAGAAGGAGGCATCTCCTATGACCCTGCTTCTGGCCCTGATCATTGCCGCGACCGCACTCAATGGCCTGCTGGCCGGTATCAGTTTCGACGGCGCGCTCGTCAAGCTGCCGGCACGCCGCCGCATCGGCGCCGTGGCGTACGCGACCTTTGCGCGTGGGAACGACCTGGGCAACGGGCTCTGGGTCTACCCCTCGACGGCCATCGGCGCCGCGCTGTTGACCATAGCCGCCACGGTCGTGGCCTACATGGCCTATGTCGAGCACGCATCCGCCACGCTGGTGGTGCCGCTGAGCATCGCCACGCTCACAAGCATCGGCCATTTCCTGGCCACATCTCGGGCGGCGCCCATCATGCTACGGGTAGGTAAGACGCCCGATGACGACGCCCGCTTGGCGCCACTGCTGGACCGCTTCGCCCGCTGGCATGCGGTGCGCGCGACGTTGCAGGTGCTGACCTTTTTCGTCCTGCTCTGGGCCGTCGTTGTCGCCCGCTAGGGCGGCTACTGGGCTATCCTGGGCTTACCGACAAGATGTTGACAGCGATGAATACGGGCGAGTTCGCCGCGTTGGTAGTGCTGCTTAGCACTCAAGCAGGCCGTTGCTGCTCATGTGGTTGCTCGTGCCCTACTGATTTCAGTGCTTGCTCAGCGCTTGTTTAATGAGCTGGGTTATCTCTTCGGCGCGCTCCCGCCTGGCTTTGGCTTCAAGGGGGTGCCAGCGTGCGCGGGCGGCGTGCCTGGCCAGTGCACTGCGTTCCTGGCTGTTTAATTGCGCCATACGTATCTGGCCGCCTAGTCGACCAAGCTCGGCCGAGCGGTCTTTTATCTGCTCTTGAAGGTGTTCTTGCTGCATACGACTCCTTTCGGTTGCTTGCTTTCTACAGTATATGCCAAGGCCTTGGCATGAGTGTCAGTTGGACTATGGCTACGCCTCTGGAGCCTGGCGCATTAGGTCGTCTGTTCTCTAACGAAGTAGCTGTTCTATGTCCGATTCTGTATTGTTAACGAGGTTAAGACGTTATCGAAATCTGACCAGTACGTGCTAGAGGCGCTTACGTTTTCGGATTCGTTGACGCTCGAAAACAGATAGGTTTTGGACCCGACAGCAAAAAGGTATTGCTTTGACTCGTAAGTAGGAGCCACAAAGTCGTATTGCACTGACTGCCTACCCTTCAAATCATCTGTGGTCTTATTAACTTTGATTGGTGTCTGAACATAGTACTGGTCATACCAAGCCTCGGCAGTTTGCAAGGGCTCGTCCAAAACCTCAAAGTTAACGGTGCCACTGTATTTGTCAGACGTCTTACGCGCGAGGCTGGTACCAAACTCCGTTCTGGTCGCGCTCATCGCTGGGTTATAGGTTGAATCACCGGTTGTCGTCCAATTATCCGGGTATCTAAAGCTAAGGCCGTACGCCGCATTGCTATAAACTGGCCAACGGGCGTATGCCGGTTTTGCTGGGTTACTGCTCATCGACTGCGTAGCCGTTTGGGTGGTGCTTGTTGCACCGCTGCTCTTGCCCACATTCCGCACCTCCCGGTGCGCACTTTTTAGAATTTCTCTGGACCCGACAAACCCAGGCCATTTCTGCCTCGGAGGCCATTCCAATCGGTCGGCTTTGGACTGCGAGAGACTGCTACACGCAGGATCGATTTTTCGCTGGGCCGCCTAGAATCGCCACACTCGTTCCCCAAGTACCAAGGA
>WNFM01319315.1_pt2 | contig 10672 bp, 9 predicted proteins | sample 5400271 | NCBI WGS metagenome assembly WNFM01 (sample SAMN13153352, study PRJNA577476) | soil metagenome | isolation source: 60 cm saprolite on Douglas fir-dominated hillslope | place: USA:California | collected 2013-09-17 | reverse complement strand
TGGGGGAAAGATGGGTGGACCCGGATCAGTTGCATTTAATTTTGCGCCGTACGGTCTTCTTTTAATTCAAAAAAATAATCCTGACGATCAAATTTTAAAACTAATAGATTTGGGTGTAGAAGATGTTATAGAAGCTGATGACGTACTTGAAGTTTATGTATCCACTAACCTTCTATCTGAGTTCCAAAAGAAACTAGTCGATAATGGTTTTGTAGTAATGGACGCTGAGCTGACTCAAAGACCTAAAAACCTGCAAAAAGTAGAAGGGGAAGAAGAAATTTCAAAAGTAGAGAAGTTTCTAGAAAACTTTGAAAATCACGACGATGTCCAGAAGGTTTACACAAATGCAAATTACTAAAGAAAAAAGATTTATAGCAACGTCAGTTCTTCTCTCCCTTGGTTTTCTTGCAATTAATTATATTGATAATTCGCTGCGTCTTCCTGCAATTTTAGGCCTTACTGTTATTACATTAATTCTTTTTATTTTCGCTCTCTGGGAAGGGTTGGGGATAAACCCAACTCTACTTTCCTTAATCTTGCCTCCACTTTTTACATTAGGTGTTGGAATCTTCTGGTTTTTAATTCCAGTTAGTATTTTTGCCAGGCTCCCTGTTGTCATTCTCTTTGGAGTAGGAATTTATGTACTTTGTCGTACTGAAAATATTTTTACAGTAAGTAGCTTTAAAACAATACCCCTTTTTCGTGCAGCTCGCTGGATTGGTTTTATCTTAACTTTCCTCACTGCTTTTCTTCTTTTTAATGCAATCATATCTATTAAAGCCAATATATTTATAACGTGTAGTGGGGTAGCACTCATTTCTCTTTTTCTTTTTTTACAAGGTTTTTGGGTAAGTTCGATTGAAAAGAAAGATTTAGCAACAAATAAAATGTTCATATATTCTTTCATGTTTGCCCTTGTCATAACTCAAATAGCAGCGCTTTTATATTTCTGGCCAGTTACAGTCGTCGTAGGCTCAATTTTTCTTACAATTGGCATTTATGTTCTTCTAGGCTTGGGACAAGCAAAACTTGAAGATCGTTTATTTAAAAAAACAGTTCAGGAGCATTTGATCGTAGGTTTAATTGTTTTTGTCGTCATGTTTTTTGCCACCCATTGGGGTTAAACAGGGGAGAGAGCACCCCATAATTATAGGACACATTTTCACGAATAACCCATAATTGTTTTCACGAGAAGTGATATAGTTTGATACAAGACAGTAAAGTAATAATTTTTGTTGTGCACAGACCAAGCATGGCGAAGAGAGTGTAGCAGTACATGTCTTGTTACTTTAATCTTTTCATCCCATTCTTTCGTTTCGTTATACACCTTGGTATTAAAAAGCGACATAAACCCGAACTGAGTAGTTTTAATTATATAGTCGTACAATAATACTTTTGCGACATATCCAATCTAAAGCCGGAGAAGGGCCTACTCTTGATTTTTTCTTTTCCAACACACGCCTGGTTACATGTATAATAAATTATTAATTTTGTTAATATTCTCCGATGGCTGAATCTGTCTAAAATTTATTTTTTTGATATTTTTAGCAAATTTCATCGATCTTTTTTCATTAGTTACAAGTACTCTTTTTCCCAGCCTTTCGGGATAAAGGCATCTATTGTGCTCTCCCACTTTGGACAGGCTTTAAAACGCATTACAGAAGGTCGTATTTATACCAATACAGAAGATACTTACATCATTGTTTGCCCGTTAATACATCCGCGGTAATTGAGTTTATATAGTCCATTAAACTGCTTTAAATTTGAATTTACGGCAAGTGGTCAAAATAGCAAAAAAGAATAAAAGTAGAAACGACATTTGTAAATGAAAACAATTAAAAATTTTCTGTTTTGTAACAAAGTTACAGATAAATACAATATGTCGCACATTGACAAAGTTTTCACAAAGTGTTTAAATAATTTTAATGGCTGCCCAGCAATTATTAATTAAGGGAGATATTCCAAGAAAGATAGAACAATTCCTAGATTATTTAAAAATTGAAAAAGGCTCCTCTCCCCTAACCCTTCGTAACTATCGTCATTATTTAATGAGATTTGATAAATGGATGGAAACTACAACTTCTGAAGAAATTACAAGTAGGCTTATTACAGACTATCGCCTCTATTTAGCTAATTTGAAGGATATACATGGCAATTTACTTGGGAAAAGAACTCAAAGCTACCATATGATTGCAATGCGCAGTTTCCTAAAGTGGCTCATTAAAAATGATTTTGAAGTTTTGGCTCCTGAAAAGATAGATTTGCCAAAAGTTGAAGATAGGCAAATAAAATTCCTCTCTGGAGAACAAGTAGATAGACTTCTAAATGCCCCCACACTATCGTCTATTCAAGGAAAACGAGATAAAGCAATTCTTGAAGTCTTGTTTTCAACAGGGTTACGTGTATCAGAGCTCGCCAAACTTGATATCGATAAAGTTGATTTAGAAAGACGCGAATTTGGTGTTATAGGAAAAGGTGGTAAAGCAAGAGTAGTGTTTCTTAGTAACCGCGCTGCAGATTGGATACAAATCTATTTAAAAGCAAGATCAGATCATTATAATCCTCTTTTTATTCGTCATAAGTTGAAGTTAGACGTAGCCTTGCCTGATGAAAAATTAAGATTAACGGTTCGCTCCATCCAAAGACTTGTTAAAAAGTACGCTAGAAAAATAAAACTTCCTGTTGAAGTTACACCACACACTCTAAGACATTCATTTAGTACAGATTTACTAATTGCTGGAGCTGATATAAGAAGTGTGCAAGAAATGCTTGGACACAAAAACATTTCAACAACTCAAATTTATACTCATGTAACAAATAGACACATGAAGGATGTTCACGAAGCTTTCCACGGCAAAGGCCATTGACAAATATGTATAATGGAAACATGACATTAACAAACGATGATTTAAAAGCAATTCAGAACATTGTAGATACAAAGAAATTCTCCCTTTCAGAAGAAGATCATAAGAATCTGAGAGAAATGACTGAAATTATTGTTCAAGAAAATCTAAATCTTGAACTAGGACAAACATTAGATGATAAATTGAGTCATTTTCCAACTAAAGAAGAATTTTATTCCAAAGAAGATGAAGTTTTAAGAGAATTAAAAACCGTGAGAGAAGAAATGCAGATCTTAAATGGATTTCACGAGAAAGTTAATCAGCACGAAACCAAAATTGAAAAGTTAGATAAAATCCACCCAAATAATAAACATTCTTTAGCTGTTTAGAAATTCTTTAAACTCCTCATAAAAAGGATAGTCATGAGTACTCCCCGGCTTTTCAATTATTTTAATATTAGGATTAATCTGAGATAAAAATTTACGGACAGTTTCAAAGCTTCCATGAAAATCTTCAGAGTTTTGATAAACAACTATTTTCATTGGATCAAAATCAGAAAGTATTTTGTATTCCCATTTTTCGTCTTCTGAAATATCTTCAACAGGAATTCCACAAAAAATTATTTTGTTTATTTTTTCTTTAATTTGTTTTACAGAAATTACAGAGACTAAAGTTCCAATAGACTTAGCAATTATATTAACAGGCTCATCCCCTACTAATTTTTGCAAATTGACAGCTTCGTTTTTTGCAGAAAACTTTAAAGTTGGGTCACTCCAATGTTTCCATTCATAAACGATAGAGTCAGTAATATATTTTGCAGTTTCTTCTGCCCAATCTTTGTTTTTATGTGAATATCCAGGAATAATTATCGTTTTCATGTGTTTATTTGGTGCGTTCGAATCTCTCTAATCTAGCTTTTTCCATATATGCAGTTTTGAAAAACATTGCTCTTTTAGTGGGTAACAAGTTAGATATGAAATTTTCATTGAATATTACGGAAACTTTATCACTTTTTCTGTGGTGGATCCTTTGGTGTTCCCCGTTTCTAACTAGTACATATCCGACAGGTCCATCATCTGCCCCTTTTAACATACTTGCTTCATGCATGCGTCCGTTCTCATAATTCCTATTCATGCAAATATTATATCAAATCCTCGCATATTCATGAGATTTTTGATAAAATACCTTACTTATGTCAGAAAGATCAAGATCTCGGGAAAAACAAATCAGACGTCAGCCTGCAAAATTAATTACGCCAATCGACATTGTGGGTGGTGGCCTGGGTTACGCTGCATATATGGTTCACAAAAACAATCAATATTACGACCATTCTTTTGTTGGCAAACAAAATACACTTAATAACGGTGATGCAGAAACAATTTTCTTAGGAGATGGTAAATCACTTACTTTTAAAAACCAAACTCAATCTCCAGTTGATATTTTCCCAGAAGCGATCAAAAAAGTTTTAAACAACCAATGCCCAGCTCAGCCATTTCCAAATATCAACATCGAGCTTTCTGATGCAGTGAGTCTAACGGGTGACACTAAACTTTACGGAGAGGAAAATTTAGACAAAGGCGGATATGGATTTACAGCTACCGTTAGAAATACAGATACTGGTGAAATCACGGAGCGATTTATTAGAATTGCAGTTGGTGGATTTAAATCCTTGCAAAAAGTAGTAGGAGAATCTTATCCAGAGCCAAGAGAGTTTGGTAACAAAAACGTCTCACCTCTATCTGATTTAAATGGAACATTAAGACATGAATTCAGTAATAATTGTAATGGAATAAACGAAGAATTAGCCTACAGTATCCAAGCTTCTTATTTGCAAACACCAGAGACTCCGTTCTTTATAGCTCCAGAGGGTTTAAAGCCAAACTACATTTCTCCAGAAGGTCTGATCCCCTTCGCTCTCGTAATAGCTGCTAGGTTACTCAAGAGAACTTTTAAAAATATCTAATTTTCGCTTTTCTCTTCTTTTTTTGATAAAATATACTGATGAGAAATTTATACGACATTCTTGGAGTCTCAAAGACTGCCACTTCAGAAGAAATCCAGGTCGCTCGCAGAAAACTCTCGAGAGAACTTCATCCAGATATCAATGGCAATAAAGCTGCAGAAGAACAACTAAAAGAAATAAATGCTGCATATAGTATTTTAAGTAAAGCAGAGAAACGAAAAGAATACGACAGAATTTCAAACCAAACTTTCCAAAATAGTGAAGGTTACACTAATAATTATCAAAACAGGTATAGAGAAACTTACAAACCACAAGATATAAACGAACAGTTTGAACAAATGTTTAGACAAACGTACGGAATGTCATGGGAAGAAATGATGGGTGGAAAACCAAACACAGCTGATACTACAAAGAAAGATGAAGAAAAGCGTCAAAATGAAGCAACGGAACAAGCTCGCATAAAAAGAGATGCAGATGAACTTGCTAGAGAATTAGAACAAAGACGAAGAGATAGAGAAGAAGAAACTAGACAAAAAGATGAATTTAATGCACGAGTCGATAGAGCATGGCAAGATAAATTGGCCAATTTATCTTTCGGTGAGAAAGCTAAAAGGATGACTAGTCCAAATTGGGATTTTAGAGAACATAGTGCTCTTAGACAAAAAATGGAAAGAGAAGAAAAATCAAAACATTCAGAAGATATCAAAGATGAAATTAGCCAAAGACAAAAAGATATTAAAAAAGAAACTTTTGAGCGAGAATTTAAGGAACCAGAAATGAAACCAATTACTGGCTGGAAACCTGGTCATGAACCAGAAATATCAGATAGGCGTAAATTTAATTTTAATGAATCAGGTTTGAGTCCAGATACTCATACTGTTGGACGTAAACCTCCGAAGGAATTTAATCCAAGTGGAGAAAGTAAAGGTTAGGCTCTTAGGAAAACTTCATCTAATTCTTTGAGACTATTTACATCAAGAGGTGCTTTATAACTTTCTTTATGGGCTAATTGGGTACGTTCATCCAACGTTCTTACTGTAAAATTGCTTTCATCTGTTTCTAGGTTTGTATGAAAATCGATAAACAAAGTATTTTCAGAAGCAGGATTACTAGATACTTCTATAATGACAGATGGATGTGGGGTCATATTGCTGCCCCTTGAAGTTAAAAACAATTTAGTGTCTATCCCCCATCTTTTACCTACTTCTTGTGTTGTCAGACCAGTCATAACCGTTACTAGTTTGCAATCTAACTTGTCAGGGAGTATTTGTTTTGGAAAAGTACGATAATTTTCTATTTGTTTAGGAATTGTCCCAATTCCCACATCATGACTGTTATGAAACATAAATCTATTGTTTACATGAGTGGCTATATCACGGAGAACTGGTTCACTGATTACATTTTTAGTGTATGTCTGATTTCTAATAAAATCTTCTGCTTCTTGTGCCGCTATATTTTGTAGTTCGATGAAATCCTTCTCACTAGTTGGCTGGCCGAAGTCTACATTTTCACCATGAAATTCGATTCTAGAAATTTTTCTTCTACTAACAATATGAGTTTGTCCGGGTATTTCTATTCCTGGTTGTTGCTCGACAATCTTATCTGACATTTATTCTTCATCTCCACCACTTTTAGTTAAAGTGGTAACTGCAGCTACACTATCTCCTTTTTTAGCAAAACGCATTAAGATTACGCCTTGTGTTGCTCTTCCTAATTCTGGAACATCTTTAAGAGCAAGTTTCACTACCTGTCCATGTTTACTTGTAATTATTATTTGAGAAATACTATTAGTGACCATGTTAGCTGACGCTAATGGTCCTGTTTTAGCACTAATTGTAACTGCTTTCACTCCACTTCCCCCACGCTTTTGAGTTGGGAATAAATCAACTTTCGTGCGTTTCCCTAGTCCATTATTAGATATTGTTAATATATGTTTAAATACTTTTTTGCGGCCATCTTCAACTTTTGGTTCCTTTGCTGGAAATACTTCCATGCCAATTAATAAGTCATCGGAAGCAAGTCTCATGCCTCTCACCCCTGTTGTAGCGCGTCCCATAGAGCGGACATTTCCCTCAGGGAATTTTATAGATTTTCCATTTTTAGTTAGCATAAGGACGAAGTCATCCCCGCTCGTTGCGTGCACCGATACGAGAGTGTCACTTTTATCAAGCTTTATTGCAATTAGTCCATTTGCTCGAAGATTTGTAAATTCAGATACATTAGTTTTCTTTACAACTCCCTTGGCTGTTGCCATAATGAGGTGTTTTGCTTCGCCGTTAAGAGGTAATATTGATTTAATTTCCTCACCTTGGTCAAGATTAATAAGGTTAACAAGTGCTTGACCTTTTGATTGTCTTGTTCCCTCAGCAATGTCCCATGCTTTTGTTCCAAATACACGTCCTTTATCTGTAAAAAAGAGAATCATGTCATGAGTCGTAGCAGATAGTAGGTGTTCTATTTCATCTTCTTCTTTTGTTCCCATTCCAACAACACCTTTGCCACCCCTGTGCTGAGATTTAAAAGAGCTCGATGATAGTCTTTTGATGTAACCAGTTTTAGTTATCGTAATAAGTGTTTCTTCTTTTGCAATAAGGTCAGCTTCAGTAATTTCTCCAATTTTTTGTTTATAAATTTTGGTTTTGCGTTTATCTCCAAATTTTTCTTTTACTTCGATAAGTTCTGTTTCAATAATATGTAGAACTTGTTTAGGATCTTTTAAAATTGCAGTAAGTTTATCAATTAACTTCATCATTTCAGCATATTCTTTCTCAATTTTTTCTCGCTCAAGTGCTGCAAGGCGGCGGAGCTGCATATCAAGAATTGCAGTAGCTTGAATTTCACTGAACTTAAACTTTTCCATCAAATTATTCTTTGCTTCTTCTTGGGTTTTTGAAGCTCGTATTGTTTTAATTACTTCATCAAGGTGGTCAAGCGCAATTTTAAGCCCTTCTAAAATATGAGCACGCTTTTTAGCGCCCGTTAATTCAAATATAGTTCTTCTTATAATAACGCGCTGTCTGTGTCTTACGTACTCAACAATTATTTGTTTAAGGTTAACAGTATATGGAGTTCCATCGACCAAAGCTACAAAATTAGCTGAAAAAGTTGTTTGAAGTCTTGTGTGTTTATATAAATTATTTAAAACTGATTTAGGTTTAGCGTCACGCTTAAGGTCAGCTACAACTCTTAGTCCATCTTTATCGCTTTCGTCACGAAGGCCCGATATTCCAACAATTTTTTTGTTTTTAACAAGATCTGCAATTTGTTCAACCAAAATTGCTTTATTTACTTGGTATGGAATTTCAGTAATAACGATTTGTGTTTTACCTTTAGGACCGTCCGTAATGTCCGCAATTCCACGAACAACAATTCTTCCCCGCCCTGTTTCATAAACTTCAACAAGACTTTTAGCATCATATATCGCTCCTCCTGTTGGAAAATCAGGGCCAGGAATATATTCCACGAGTTCAGCTGATGTTATTTCACTATCAAACCCAACTTGCTTTGGACGAAGTTCTTCTTCGGTGAACTTTTCCTTAGCGTTTCCTGCAATTAAATTAATTTTATTTATATAAAACTCAGCTTCTTTGAGGTGATCCTCTTCACTAATTGTATTTTTTCCTTTTTTGATTGCGGCAATAACGCCGTCCACAACTTCACTTAAATTGTGTGGTGGGATTTTAGTTGCCATTCCAACTGCAATTCCTTCACTTCCCATTAAAAGTAAATTAGGTAAAAGTGCAGGCAAGAAACTTGGTTCTTTTAAGGTTGAATCAAAATTATCAGTAAAGTCTACTGTTTCTTTTTCAATGTCAGAGATAAGTGGAGCTGATATTTTGGCAAGCCGTACTTCCGTATACCTCATAGCGGCTGCTGGATCACCATCAACAGAATTGTGGACAAATACTCCTGCAGCTAGTGCAAAATTATGCCGTTTATCGATTGTAATATCGTAAACATCTTCACGGTCATGAACAGAAATTACACTCAATACTTTATGATTGTATGTTTTTGCTTCTGTTACAATTTCATCAAAAGAAGAGAAATATTCTAATGCTTTAAAAAGATGTGGTGTTCCAATTCCATTATTTTTCCTTTCACTTTCGTAAATAGCGGGAGTTATGAGTTTATATTGAGTGGAAAGAGTCGATACATAAGATAAAATTTTCTTTCTTGTAAGATTTCTCATATAATCAGGATCCTTTTCCATCCTTTCTCTATTAGATTTACTTATTGAGGCAATAACTTTGGTTCCGAAGGATGGATCATTCCATTGAAGAGATGCTTTTTTGCTGTGCATTTCTCGTATAGAATCATCTTTCCATAATTCTTTAGCCATATTACTGAAATGAGTTACTGAAAACTTCTGTCTGTAAACTGGATCTTGCCATTGTGCTTTAGATCTATTACTTATATCTCTCCTCCACTTAGGATCTTTAGCTTTTTCTTTCATTAACTTTGATATATATTCTCGGTGTTTGGGGTCAGACCAGATCTTTTGAGAAATAATCCTCATGTGAATTTGCATAATCTTTCTGTACTCATCGTTAAGCCATTTCTTTTTAAGCTCGGCTGACTTTAACTTACTCATTTTTGATCGATAACTATCTTTTTCCCACAGAAGTTTTAGTCTCTTACTTGATAATTGTTTCATTGATTTTTCATATTCTGGATTGCTCCATAGATCTTTCATTCTTTCTGCAGCTCTTTTTCTAAACTCTGGATCACTCCAGAGAACTTTATTCAATTTTCTAGCGCGATCAGCTAAGAGTTCCTTGTTTTCATCTAAAAATTTCTTTCTTCCCGCAGCTATTTTCTTTACGTACTCGGGATCATTTTTGTGTCTCCAGGAAGCAAGTTTATAATGAAGTTTCCAATGCTCTTCCCAGCCAAGTCTCACAATATTATCTGGATTATTATTTAATTTATTAAAATCTTTGTGATGTCTTACTCTTCCTTTAGATTCTTCATAAATTCCTTCTTCTAAGTTCCATTTATCACTAAGATGGTGAACATATTGCCATTCAGTCTTATTTGGTTGAAGTATCTGCATATATCCTTTTAGATTTTTATCCTTTACTCCGTCAGAAATTTTTGTGTAGCTTGGCATAAGAGAATCGTTTGGCTTTAAATCTTTTGCTTCACAGTATGTTCCGTCTCTAAGCATAAAACGGTGATCAGGTGTACATCTAATCTTTTCGCCATTATCAAGGATTACTTCAACTAGTTCTGCTTTTTTGCGTGTAAGTCGGGGTTTTTTAATCTCTGCAACTTCAATTTGGTTAGTCTCCGTATTAAATGCATAAGTCCAATGTCTTTTTCCTTTTGATTGTTCTTTTATTAGTTGCCCAAAATCTAGTGTACTGCCATCAGTAAGCTGTATTTTAGTGTCTTTTGTAAAACATCCAAAATTTCCTTGACCATCAACAATTGGGTATCTCATTGAAAATTCTTGTGCCATACGAACCATAGCGTCATAAACTGCAGTATCTCCGTGTGGATGATATTTTCCAAGAACTTCTCCAACTACTTTTGCAGATTTTGAATGAGGTCCACTTCCAAGGCCAAGTAAATGCATAGCGTACAAAATTCTTCTGTGAACGGGCTTTAATCCATCTCGAATATCAGGAAGAGCTCGAGCTACAATAACGCTCATTGCATAATCTAAGTAACTGCGAGATAGCTCATCTGTTATATCAACATTACGTATTTCTCCTGCGTTTCCTATTTCTTTAGGAAGATTAGGTGAGGCTTGTTTGTTTTCATCCATGTGCTATCCATTTTACCCTGCCTGAGCTTCCGAAGCAAGAAGATTATACTGTAATAAGTATTGCTCCACCGACCATAAGTACTGCCCCAATTATTA
>WNFM01053642.1_pt1 | contig 10672 bp, 9 predicted proteins | sample 5400271 | NCBI WGS metagenome assembly WNFM01 (sample SAMN13153352, study PRJNA577476) | soil metagenome | isolation source: 60 cm saprolite on Douglas fir-dominated hillslope | place: USA:California | collected 2013-09-17 | reverse complement strand
GTTTCTGACGGCAGCCTTGGAAGCTCGGTCTCACAATTTATGCTCGATTAGCTGCCTTTGTCGGCCTTCAATCATGTTCTCTGCTGCGGAGTTCCAGTTAAATAGCTCGTAAACCCTACGAACGGCTTTACGGGAGAGTGCTGTATCTGCGGCCCGCAATTGCGCAACGGGGTATTCCGCTTCAATCACTATTCTGTCTTCGAAACACGTATAGTGATCGAATAGCAAGCCATCGGACGGAAACATAGACGTCAGTTTGCGGCCTTTGGTATCTGAAAGCGTTATTTCGATCCGAAGAACCGCGTCACTCGCGAATTTCTCGTAGTATCTTTTCAAGAACAAGAACATCTCGGTTAGGCGGTAAATTACTTGAGTAAACGAAAGTACACGCTTGTCTGCCCAGTCGCCATATACGTCTTCGAAAACGCGACCGGTCCAGAAAAACAGACCGCTTTCATACGCGCGGTAGGCTTCGTCCGTAACGATCATTAGGGCGAATTCGGTGTGGGACTGTCGCCCGTGGGCAAAATTCGACGCATTGTCCTTATCGGTGTGCGGAAAGTTCCATCCTCGCAAAGCGACCTCGGACTCCGAGATGAACTTCGCGATCGTCGCAAGATCGGGAATTCTGTTTGCGTTGTAGTCCGTAGGAAAAGCTTTCAGCTCCCAAAAACTACGGATATTTCCGATCGGGTTAAGCTGTTGTCTCGCAAAGTCATTGGCCTCGCGCATTTCATTTGCATAGGCCTCTCTCGCGTCCGACGTGTCGGCGGGCCGCCCCTTGATGAGCGTTTCGATTGATCGAAGAAGCTGATCGCCTTTTTTTAGCAAGGCGCGTCCAACTAGCTCACGCATCTCCTCCGAATTGGAAACTAGTTCAGATGTCGCCTTTTCTGTTCGAATGTATAAACCAGCCTGTTTGAGAATCAATCTAGAGGCATTGGGCGCCTGCACGGACGATTTGCATAGGATCGGGATTTCCGAGAACTCTGTGACGTCGATAGTGACAATTCGGAATCCATCGATCTCGTGCTTGTAAACTGTACATGATGAGATTGGATCCGTGTACTTGCGAAGAAAATCGTTTATTTTCGTAGTATCGAAGGATTCGAACGAAGCCATGTCCAGCCCGATCAATTTGTGGGTGGAGTCTTCAACCCCAAATATGATTCGCCCCCCGTCTTGGGTGTTAAGCATCGCAAGCAAATCCTTAACGAGCTCGCACTTCTGTTCGTTTGTCGCGATGGCCCAATTGAGCGATTGCTTATAGTCTAGGTTGCGAGTCTCCGTTTTAAGACCAAGCAATCGCCTTATGGTTTCCTCAGTCATTTTTCACTGCATTTTTCGTGAGTGCTTTGGGGCACATATTTACCTTATTTTATAATCTATTCGCTGTCACCTGATCGACCCAATTCCGTCCGCGCTGTTTCTATTTCTTGCTAGTCGACGGTCCGAGGCTTCGCCAAATTGTTTCTGCTATTTCGCGATGCTCTGTGGCCGATTCATGGAAATGGATTTCCGTTTGACCGCTTGGCCATTGGCCCTGAAGCCGCGCCAAAAATACTATTTCTGCCTCAATTGTCTCGACATCGCGGTCGGAATCCCTTGCAGAGGCGTCGTCGTGGCACCAGATGTGTAGTTCGACGCTCTCGGAATCGTGACGCCAAGCATAGCCATGATAGCCATTCTTACCCTCGGCTCTGAACCCCATGTTTAGCCGAGTACGCATTCGCTGCCGCGTAATGCCAACATAGATGAGTTGGCCATTTGCCGAAATTAAATACAGCTTCGGTAGACGCCTATTGGCGATGCCAGAAAACCTTGGCGTGCCTTTGCGGCAGGTGACAGAAAATTTTTTCGAATCGCATTTAAGTTGGTATGTTTCTGGGCCGAGAAGTCTCATCAACTAATATTATGCGCAAGTCGCCCGCGGAGCGACGCCGAAGATGCCGCCCTTGCCGGTAGAAAAAACCGGGACGCAAAATGCGCGAAATGGTCGGCGCTACGTAACCCGGTGATGGCGCCACAATCGAAGAGAGGTCCCTCGACTCCGCGGCCCCGCGCGCCAAAATCCGGCGCGAAGAAAAACCGGGCCGCTCCGGTCGGGATGACAAAAAAAGAAAGGGCCGGCACTCTCACGACGCCCTATCGCGTGTGCACGTAGCCTCGATGGATGAATCGAAGATGCCGCCCTAAAGGGACGGCTCTACACAGCAAAGAAAAAGAAAGAGGGCGGACTGAAGTCCTGCCCCTACACTGCAATTCGAGGGGGATGCCGGCAGGAAGCCCTTCCAGGACAAGCCAACGTTACAAAGAGGGGGAGGCAAAAATGCGCGAAAGGGACGGCGCTACGCAAGCCGGTGATGGCGCCACAATCGAAGAGAGGTCCCTCCACTGCGCGGCCCCGCGCGCCAAAATCCGGCGCGAAGAAAAAGCGGGGCGGCTCCGGTCGGGATGACAGGTGGTGGGTTGGGTGCGAGTTGAAATCGAAGATGCCGCGCTGAAGGGACGGCCGTACAAAAGCGTAAGACAGAAAAGAACAGAGAAAAGAACGGGTCTGAAGACCCGCCACTACACAAGAAGGAAAAAAAAGAGAGCGGACTGCCCTTCGGCTTGCTCAGGGTAAAGAGTCCTGCCCCTACACAGCAATTCGAGCGGGACGCCCTTGCAGGACAAGCCAGCGCTACAAATGAAAAAGAAAGAGGTGCGCTCGAGGATCGCGAAGAACCGATCTAAAGATCGGCCACTACAAGGACCGATTTTGCCAAGTGGCGCGACTGGCGGCAAGTACGTGTGGTGATCTCGCGAAGAGGGCACGATATATCGTGCCCCTACGAGTTTAAGGGCGCGAGGTGTGGGCTGCGCGGCCAATTGCGACGCGCTTCTCATCGAACATACACTGGGGATTGGAGGACTTGGGACAAGCTCTTAGGCGAGTCTCCGAGGGTAACCTTATGTTTGAACGCTACACGGAGAGGGCGCGACGCGTGATTTTCTTTGCGCGCTACGAAGCAAGCCAGTACGGCAGCCCGTACATCGAGACCGAACACCTGCTGTTGGGACTTCTACGAGAAGACCGAGCTGTTGCAAAGAGGTTTTTAGATGAAGTGAACGCTGAGGAAGGAATTCGCGCGGAAATTGAGAAGGACCTCACAGCACGCGAACGAATCTCCACGTCTGTGGAAGTACCTCTAACGTCGGAATCCAAGAAGGTCCTAACCCTGGCCGCGGAAGAGGCCGATGGACTGGGACACCGCCATGTCGGAGGCTAACACGGTAACGAAGGTTTTGTAGCGCCGAGGCTTTAGCCCGGCATCCGCGTTGGTCGCCGAATGGGGAAAAGGACGTCGGGAAAGAGTAGCGACATGCAGGAAGGCCGAAAGCGGGAAAAGGCAAGAGAAGGCGAAACAAGAAAAGGAAAGATGCCGCCCTAAAGGGACGGCGCTACAAAGGCAAGACGAAGGACAAGCCAAGGACCGGCACTCAACGACGCCTTATCGCGGGTAGACGTCGCTCCGCTGGATGCATCGAAGATGCCGCCCTAAAGGGACGGCTCTACGCAGAGGGAAAGACACTGACAACAACTTGCTGAATGGGATTTAGGGTTGGATGGGGAGCCAGAGTTCGACGGTGCCTAGGCCGGTGATGGGATTGAAGGAGTCGTCGTAGCGCTCGTAGAAGGAGATGGGGCAGCCGGAAGTGACGGCGGCGACGTGGCCGGAAGCGGGAAGCCAGGAACTCCACATTTTTTCGAGGGTTTGCGTGATCTGGGAAATGTGGTCGGTGTGGAGAAAGATGGCGTATTTGAGCACGGGAATCGTGAGATGAATGAAGTCGGCGGGGAGTCCGGCGAACGCGGCGACTTCGACAGCGGCGAGATAATCGAACGTGGAATGATCGGGCTGCGGATTGTGGTTGACGCCGTAGGAGACGTGGCCGATTTGAGTGGGGACATGGCCAATGTGCTGGCCGAAACGTTCCCAAAGTTGCGGAATGGTGTGCATGGTCTGGTTGTTGTAACGCCCGCTTAAACCTGCGAGGTGGAGTTCCCTGCCGTTTTCGATTCGTGGCGATTGCATTTGGGCGGTGGAGGTGGTCATGGTGGTTCTCGATTCTGTTGTTTGGGCGGTGGGAAGGATAGTTTAGAACGAAGGCGGGAGGGAGACAAACAAAAACACCGATCTAAAGATCGGCCACTACGGGTAAAGACATCGGACAGCGGCCCTGAAGGACCGCTGCTACGGGGACAAAAGCAGATCCTTCGCTCCGCTCCCCTAGCTTCGCTCGGGGCGGGCAGGATGACAGGGTTTAGGTTTTGAGTCGTGCAAGCGCATAGTCCAGATTTGCGTGCGCGGTCGGCGGCGCGGCCAGCTTCGGTCCCTCGGCTGCGCTCGGGATAAAAAAGCTGGCCCTACAAAAGCCTGCGGGAGAAGAGACGAATCGGCGGCGGCGCTTCCCTACTTGATTTGCTGGGCTGGGGAGAGGGCTTGGTTGATGCTTTGGAGTTTCTGGAAGCCGTCTTTTACTACGGTGGACTTGATGTTGTCTTTTGTGACGAGGATTGATTGCAGCAGGATGGTTGGCACGTTTATTTTGCCGTTGTTGACCGTGGCGTTCGCGGCCGGCGTTCCACCTTTTGCGAGGCGAACAGCTTCCTCGGCGGCGATTAGCGCCTGATTGGTGACGGGCTTGTAGACCGTCATCGATTGTTCGCCTTGCGCTATGGAAATGACGGCGGCGAGGTCCGCGTCTTGTCCCGAGACAGAAACTTTGCCGGCGAGACCGTGTTCCCGCAACGCCTGAATCGCGCCTCCCGCCAAGCCATCGTTGGAAGCAAGGACGGCGGCGATATCTCCTTTGCTGGAATCGATTGCCTTGAGCATGGAGAGATAGGCCTCGGAAGGGAGCCAGTCTTTCGTATAACTCTCAGAGATCAATTTTATTTCGCCACGGTCAAGATAAGGCTTTAGAACCTTCGTCTGCGCATCGTAAAGAGTTTTGGCGCCCTCGTCATTGGGAGAGCCTGCGATCAGAACATAGTTCCCTTTTGGAGCGCGCTTGACGAGATATTCGGCTTGCATAGTGCCGATGGCGACGCGGTCAAAACTAATGAAAAGGTCGATGTCACAGTTCAAAACCAAACGGTCGTAACTGATGACTTTGACGTGGGCGGCCTTGGCTGCTTCCACGATGCGGCTGGCCTTCGAGGTATCGTGCGGCAGTAAGACGAGGGCTTTGATACCAGATTTGATCATGTCCTGCACTTGCTGGAGCTGGCGGTCGTCGTCGCCGTGGGCGTCGGCGGAAATCACGTCTGCGCCAAGTTGTTTGGCGCGGGATTCGAAGGAGGCGAGGTCGGTTTGCCAACGCTCGCCGTTCATGGCTTCGATAGAGAAACCGATTTTCAGACCGGCATTCGATTGCGCGGTCGCGGAGCGCACAGAAAATGCGGTGAGGGAGAAAATGACGATGGTCGTCAGCCGAGTGATGAATTTAAGCAACGTTAGGATCCTCCGCGATTAGGTGAACATAGCATGAGCATCGGTATCCGCCGGAGTAGAGGACAGAGGTGTGTTGTTACGAATAATGCAAGCGAGGTTGATGCAGAGATTGCGATTTTATTTGCCGAGGAGTTGGCGGGCGTAGGCGGGAGCTTTGCCTTCGTCTTCGTGTTTGCAGTAGGTGAAGACGTCGATGCCTTGCTTTAGCCACGCGTCGAAACGTTTTTTCCAGACGGCGAGCTGGGCCGTCGTGTAATTTTCCATACGCAAACGAATGTAGGTGAAGGAGTTTGCTTTTCGGTTTCGGCGAGGCAAAGGGCGACGTTGTGTTTGCGCAGCGTGGCGTAGGTTTCTTCGGTGTACCAGGAGGCGTGGCGGACTTCGAAAGCGAATTGGAAGGCGGGCGGACGAAGGGCGAGGAACTCTTCGAGCAAGGGCTGATCGAATTTGAAATTGGGAGGAAGCTGGACGAGGACGGGGCCGAGATGGTCGCCGTCGTTCAAGACGCTGGCGACTTCGAGAAAACGCTTGAGCGTGGTTTCGCAATCGCGAAGGCGTTTGATGTGAGTGATTTGCTGATTGGCTTTCAACGCGAAACGAAAACCTTCGGGAACACTTTTGGCCCAGCCGAGGAGGACTGATTCCGTTGGCATGCGGTAAAAACTATGATTGATTTCGACGGTGGAGAATTGCCTGCCGTAGAAGGAGAGCATGTCCTTGTCCGGAAGTTTTTCCGGATAGAAGCTTCCCTTCCACTGTTTGTAGGAATAGCCGGAAGTACCGACGTGGAGTTTGGCGGTGCGCGGAATGGGGGCCTCCTGGATAGAGAAAATATCATAGCAAGGGGGCGGGGCGCGTGACCGAAGGAAAAAGAGAAAGGCTTTTAACACAGAGGGCAGAGAGAGCGGAGCACAGAGGACACAGAGAAGAGAGGCGGCGAGACTAACGTTTTTTCCTGGATGGCTCAGGCATTTGGGCGCTTAGCAATTCGATGGCGGATTCGAGGCGTTGGCGGGACTCCCAGAAATTGGCCCAGAGATCGCCTTTTTCTTTGAGGCGCGCGCGGATGGATTTGATGTTGAGGCTTTCCGGCTTGAGAGTGGCGCGGAGTTCGCGCGGGTGAACCGGCGTGGAGACAGGTGCCTTGGGAAATGCGCGGACGGAGTAGGCGGCGGCGAGGGGACGGCCTTGCGCGTTTTGCGCGACATCAATCAGGACGCGGCCGGAAGGACGCTTGGCGACGATGCGTTCGCTGGTGACGAGATTCGGATGCTGGGCGGTGACGCCGCGGGCGATGATTTCCGCGAAGGTGCGCAATTGTTCGTAGGTGTAAACGGGTTCGACGGGGATAAAAATGTGGAATCCAGTGGCGCCGGAGGTTTTGAGAAAACTTTTGAGCTTGAGCGCTTCGAGTTTTTCGTGGAGTGCTTTGGCGACAGTGACAACGACGTTGAACTCGGTGCCATCGGAGGGATCGAGGTCAAAGAAAAAATAGTCAGGATGGTCGAGATCGGAAACGGGGCTGGACCAGGGATTGTGGTCGATGCAGCCGAGGCCAGCGAGAAACAAGAGTGAAGCGAGATCGTCGGCGGTGGCGTAGTGAATTTGCTCGCCGCGTTCTTCGGAGTCGATGGGAACGGTTTTGAACCAATCGGGGAGACCTTCGCGCAAGTCTTTTTGAAAGAAAGCCTGGCCCTTGATTCCATCGGGGTAGCGGCGCAGAACCAATGCGCGATTTTTGAGGAATGGCAAGATGTAGTCGGCGATGGCGTAGTAGTAGGCGAGGAGGTCGCGCTTGGTATAACCGGATTCGGGGAAATAGATTTTGTTGAGATTGCTGAAGCGGAGACGTTTGCCGTCGAGCTCGAAGTTGAGGGTTTCCGAGCGGCCGGAGAAAAGCTCGGATTCGATTTTGGATTTGTCTGTGAAGATGTGGCCGACAATTTGCGGGGCGTGAACAATGTCAGTTTGAGGCGGCGCTTCCGTTTCCCAAGTGCAGTCCGTGGGTTGGATGTCCTCGCGAAGACCGATAAAGACCGGATGGCGCAAGGCGCGCTCGTTGGTCCAATCGCTGAATTTGACGCGCGCGACGAGAGCGGGTGAAATCCAGAAGGGCTTTTCATTCGTGGCAGGTTTTGTTTCGAACGGGCATACGGAAGAAGAGAGTTCTTTGAGCCTGGCAAAGATTTCGTTTTGTTTGCTGGCGTCGAATCCTGTGCCAACGTGGCCGACGAAGCGGAGTTTTTTCCCGTCGTAGAGGCCGAGTAGGAGCGAACCGAATTTTAGGCCGCTGGTGCGAGGCTCGGTCCAACCGCCGACGACGGCATCGACGGTTTGCGTGACTTTTAGTTTGAGCCAATTGGCGCTGCGGTCGGAGACATACTGGCTGTCAATGCGTTTCGCGACGATGCCTTCGAGGCCGTGCTGCCGCGCTAATTCGAACAGTTCCTTACCTTGCTCCAGCTGATGATCGGCATAGCGGAACGTGGACGACGGATAAAGAAGACGCTGCAAGAATTGTTTGCGCTGGAGCAGCGGGGCTTCGCGCAAGTCGAATCCATCGCAATAAAGAAGGTCGAATACGAAATAAACAACAGGAGTGCTTGCGATGAGTTTTTCGCTGGGCGCGCGGACGTGCATGCGTTCCTGGAGAAGTTCGAAATCACTCAGGCCGGTTTCGTTTAGCGCGACGATTTCGCCGTCGAGGACTGCTTCGCGTGGGGCAACATGTTTCGGGAGAGAAGCGAGTTCGGGATAACGCTTGGTAATGTCCACGTTGTTGCGAGAGCGGAGCGTGAGCGAGTTGTTTGAGAGATGCGCGAGCGCCCGCACGCCGTCCCACTTAATTTCGAAGAGCCAGTTGGGGTCGGAAAAAAGCTGATTCGAAAGCGTGGCGAGCATGGGACCGATGCGGGAGGGCATCGTGCTTTTGCGCACCGGATGGAGATCCGCCGGCTGGATCGGGATTGGATATCGTTTTGGCGGAAGCTCCTGCTTGATTTCGTCAGTCGTTCGGCCGGTGAGAACGCTGCCGTCGTGTGCGTCGATTTGGTAAGCGGCGTCTTCGGCGGCGTCCTTGTGCTTGATGAGGAGCCACTCATTGCCTTTTTCACTGTGCTTGATTTTGACGAGAACGAAACTGCCGCGAAGCTTTTCGCCATGGAGGATAAACTTAAAGTCACCTTTTTTGAGTTGCGATTCGGCGTCGAGATTTCCTTCGACGAGGAAGCTGCCACGGTCCCAACCCATGACGGTTCCGGCGCCATAGCTGCCTTCGGGGATTTTTCCTTCAAAGCCGCCATATTCGAGCGGATGATCTTCGGTTTGAACGGCCAGGCGTTTGTCGGATGTGTTGAGCGAAGGACCTTTGGGGACGGCCCAGGATTTGAGAGTGCCGTCGATGGCCAACCGAAAATCGTAATGGAGGCGAGTTGCGGCATGCTTTTGCACGACAAAAACGTTTTCGGTGGCGAGACCGGAAGTGGCGGGGCCTTCGAGGATGGCCAATTTCGGATTCGGCAAGCGTTTGCCGCTCGAACTGGGCTTGGCTGGGGCTTCGAGGTTGCCCGGCGGTTCGGGGGTGCGGTTAAACTGCCGTTTGCGCCTGTACTCCTCTAATTTGTCGGCCATCGCTCGACTAATTCCCCTTGAGCATTTTAACCCACGCTTCCCTGGCGTCAGGAGTTTTAGCGTCCTTTTGCCCTAAGAATCGGGAAGTCAGTTCTAGTCCTTTCCCTTTGCAATACAAGCACTTAACCTGTGGAAATCGTCTTGCATCGCCCCTCTTACGCGGCTAACCTTTGTGATTAGCCCTTAAATGCGGTTTTAGAAACTACGGTTGAAGGAGATTCGTCATGGCCACAAGCATCTGGAAAGGCCACATCACGTTCGGTTTGATTTCGATACCGGTGCGGCTGTTTGCGGCCGCGCGTGGCGAGCGGATCAGCTTCAATCAACTGCACAAAGTGTGCAATTCGCGACTGAAGCAACCGTTGAGTTGCCCGACATGCCAGCGAACCGTGGAGCGGTCCGAGATTGTGAAGGGCTTCGAGTACGAGAAAGATCAGTACGTGCTGTTCACGGAGGAGGAGCTCGACAAGATTGAGCCGCCGTCGGCGCACGTGATGGAGATTCTGGAGTTTGTGAAACTGAACGAAGTGGACCCGCTGTATTTCGACGCGTCGTATTACGTTGGGCCCGAAGAGGGCGGAGCGAAAGCATACAAGCTGCTGATGATGGCGATGGAAGAGTCGGCGTACGCGGCGATTGCAAAGGTTACGATGCACCAGCGCGAGCACATCGTGGTGATCCGGCCGGGCGCGAAGGGGCTGACGCTGCACACGATGTTCTACACGAATGAGATTCGTGCGGCGGAGTCGTTGCCGACGGATAAAGTTGAGGTGAAGGACCAGGAAAAGAAGCTGGCGCACCAGTTGATCGAGAGCCTGGCGGCGCCATTCGAAGCGCAGAAATATCGCGACGAATACCAGGAAAATGTGAAGGGGATGATCGCCGCGAAGCTGAAGGGCCAGCAGGTGACAGAAGTCAGGCAGCCGCATCTGGCGCCTGTAATTGACTTGATGGAAGCGCTGAAGAAGAGTATCGCGGAGAAGCAAGCGCCGGCTACGGCAGCGGCTCCGAAAAAGCCGCCCGTTCGCGCGGTCGAGCCGGTGGCAGCGCCCGTCGCTGAGAAAAAGAGAAAAAAAGCGTAAGCTAGTATCAGTTCATGGGATCAACCGACCGATTCAGCCGCGAAGAAGTCCAGCGCATCCTGGACCTGACATCAAAACAGCTGGACTACTGGGATCGTTTGCGCCTTGTTTCATTGCGCAAGGAACAAAACAACCGGTTCTACAATTTTCACGATCTCATTGGCCTTCGCACCGTCAAGCAGCTGATCGAAAGCGGCGTTCCCGCCAGCCGTCTCGGCCGGGCTCTGGCCGCGCTCCGCAAAGGGATTCTCAATTCACACGCTCCTCTGAATGAACTGCGCATACATTCGGATGGTCGAGATGTAGTCGTCGAACGCGACGGAATTCGTCTCGATCCTCTCTCCGGCCAGCTCGTGATGAACTTCGACACGCGCGAGATGGGCGAGAAAGTCCGCGTCATGTCCGGCCGTTCCGCGGAGGAACTATTTGAAGCCGCTCTGGACAGTGAAACGGAGGGCC
>WNFM01020270.1_pt1 | contig 10673 bp, 10 predicted proteins | sample 5400271 | NCBI WGS metagenome assembly WNFM01 (sample SAMN13153352, study PRJNA577476) | soil metagenome | isolation source: 60 cm saprolite on Douglas fir-dominated hillslope | place: USA:California | collected 2013-09-17 | reverse complement strand
GGTCAAAGACGGAGTTATTGGAGAAAATCGACACCGGACCCAGAAAAGGGGTGATATGCCCGGCGGTCACGGTTGCCGTCTCGAACGTCTCTGTCGGCAGGGACGCGCCGCCTGCAGCGTTGAACGCTGCCCTGCTGTTGAAGGTGATCAACCCCGCATCGGCCGTACCAGGAAACGAGGTCATAGCGATCACGCCGAAGCCAGCGATAAGTTTCCACAAGCGACCAAACATGCTACGCGCTCCTTAGAACTATGGCCACAAAGATAGATGGATCCTCCCTTCGGGGTATCGCAGTTCAAGGAACTACGACTTTTGGATTATTATGTCTTTAACAATTAGGTTGTTTGATTCTTCATTACCCTGTCAAATCGTACCATTATCGTTTCTCAACTGGCAAGCGACTTTCACGCTTCGCCGAGCTACTTCCGGCGTCACCATCTTGCAAATAGCCGACCTGTCGCCGCATTGCCGATCCGGACAACCATGGAGTCCGCCCAATATTGCTGACCATTCACGGAGCCCGTTCCCTCACTTGCTCGAGCGCGGCGCTTGCGCCGCCCCCTGAGAGGCTCGCTGACCCGTGACCGCGGGGCGGAATCCCGCATGCTCGAGCGAGGCCACGGCGAGACCGCCAAGCCCGGCACTCGTCCGCCGCCCGCCGCCGTGAGCAAGGACAAGCCGCTCAATGCCGAAAAGACGTTGCCCGTAATGATGCCGGCCTCGAGCAGGATCGTCAGGACGATGACCTCCATCAGGCCCTTGGTTTGCACGAGGGATCCGAGACCGAGAGCGGTCGGCCAGGACTCGCCAACGAGGCGGGCCGCCACCGCGGTACCGCCGACCTTGCCCACGACGGCGAGGACGGTGGCCGCGGCAAACACTTCCATGAACGCCGGCGATCCCGGATCGATCAGTGTCCTCAGCCCGGTCAGCATGAAGAAAAACGGCATCAGTACCCCTGCCGTGAGGACCTGAAGCCGATCCAGGATCGGGACGCGCAATTGCGGGGGCATGATGGCGCCGGCGACAAACGCGCCGAGAATGTAGTGCAATCCGATCGCCTCGGTGATTACCGACGAGCCGATGGCGACGGCGCACACCACCATCATGGCGCTCTCGGCCAGCTTGCCGTCGATCAGCTTCCGGGTGACGACCCGATTCAGGAACGGCCGAACTACCCACGCCATCAGGAGCAAGTAGAACGGCAGGACGATGAGGCTCGCCAGCAAGCTTGGCGCGCTGTCGCGCCCGCCGGGAACCAAAGTCAGCAACGTGCCGAGATAGATCCAGAGAACGATGTCGTTGACCGCCGCGATCCCGAGGGCGAGCTGGCCGAGCCGCTGCCTCATCAGATTCATCTCGCGCAGGATGGCGCTCAGCACGGGAAGCGCGGTCACGCCAGTGCAGATGCCGATCGCGGTGGCAAATTGCCCGGCGGTGATGTGTGGCCCGATCTCTTCGGGAAAGCGCGCCGAGATCCACAGCCCGGCCAATATCCCGGACACCGTCGGAACCGCGACGCTGGCTGCCGCGATGAAGGAAAAGCCCCGTCCGCGGCCGCGGAAACTGGCGAAATCGAGGTGCATCCCCGTGGTGAAACCGAAGAGCAGTACCGCCATCGAGGCGATGCCCGCCAACAGCGTCAGGGTGGCCGGATTGAACAGGAGATCGAATGCCTCCGGCGCGACGCGGCCGAACACAGACGGACCGAGCGTGATGCCGACGATTATCTGCACCACGACCAGCGGCAGCACGCCCTTTAGCCGCAAGCCTCGCGAGATCGCGAGGGGTACGAACACCACGATCAATGCCTGGACGAGAAATACCAGAGCTTCGGGCATTGGTCCCCCAAAGGCTCGTCAGCGAGCGGCTGCGGTGCGGCGCGAACCCTTCATTGAATTCGCGCCCGCACGCCCTCGCCGGTGTCGACACCCAGTGGGGTCCGCGTCTGCGGCCGGATGGTTGCTGCCGCCGTCGGACGGGAGCCGGCGCATTCGAGCGAGGCCCCGATCACCTCAGGAAGCCCCGCGTCCCCACGCCGCCGGCCGCCGCAAGCCAGGGAAAATCGCGTCACCGGCATGACCAGCGCCGTGCTGACCACCGCCATCAAGATCAAAGCGGCGAACACATTGCCCGTGATGACGCCGGCTTCGAGCAGGATCGTCAGCGTGATCACCTCGGTAAGACCCTTGGTTTGCACGAGAGAGCCAAGAGCGATGGCGGTCGGCCAGGGCTCGCCCACCAAGCGGGCAGCCACGGCGGTACCACCCATTTTGCCCAAGACGGCGAGGATGGTGATGACGAAAAATACTTCCAGGAAGGCCGGCGACCCAAGGTCGATCATCGTCCTCAGTCCGGTCAGGATGAAGAAGAACGGCATCAACACCCCTATCGTCACGACCTGAAGTCGATCAAGGATCGGGGCGCGTAATTGCGGGAGCATGATCGCGCCGGCAACGACCACGCCGAGAATGTAGTGCAATCCGATCGCCTCGGTGATCACCGAGGAGCCGATGGCGACGGCGCATACCACCATCACCGCACTCTCACCGAGTTTTCCGTCGACGAGCTTCTTGGTGACCACCCGATTCAGCAGCGGGCGGAGCACCCAACCATCAGGAGCAGGTAGAACGGCAGAACGATGACGGTTGCGAGCAAGCCCGGTCCATCCCCGCGTTGGCCGAAGACCAAAGCCAGCAAGGTGCCGAGATAGACCCAGAGGACGAGGTCGTTGACCGCCGCGATCCCGAGGGCGAGTTGGCCGAGCCGTTGTCCCAGCAGATTCATCTCGCGCAGGATCGCGCCAAGCACCGGAAGCGCCGTCACGCCGGTGCAGATGCCGATCGCGGTAGCGAATTGGCCGGCCGTTACGTGCGGCCCGACCTCTTCGGGAAAGCGCGCTGCTATCCACAGCCCGGCCAATATCCCGGACAGCGACGGCACCGCGACGCTCGCGACTGCCATGACGGAGAAACCTCGGCCGCGGCCGCGGAAACTGGCGAAATCGAGATGCATCCCGATCGTGAAGCCGAAGAGCAGCACGGCGATCGAGGCGATGCCCGACAACGGTTTGAGGGTGGCCGGATTGAACAGGAGATCGAACGCCTCCGGCGCGATGCGGCCGAACACCGACGGGCCGAGCGTAATGCCGACGATGATCTGCACCACGACGAGGGGCAGCATGCTCTTCAGCCGCAAGCCCCGCGATATCGCGAGAGGCACGAACACCACGATCAGCGCCTGAACCAGAAAGATCAGGACTGCGGACATTGCCATCTCAATGTTCTCCCCCCACGTCAACCAGCAGCCATAACGCTCGGTTTACGCAAGAAATGTGCCGCCCCACCGCCGCGCCACCCATTTGGGAATGCTGCGCCGCAAAACGTGCTTCAATCATTAGACTAAAACATCTCGGAAGAATTGTAAATTGATTCAACGCGACAGCCCGGGCCGCGCTAGTTCGAGAGCCAGTCTGATCGAAATCTACTGCAGTGCAGCACAAAGAGAGCGCATAACCTTGCGCGGGTTCCACGGGTTCGGCTCAAATCAGTGCAATACAGTATCGCCAGTCCTTCCCCGTATTGATGTGACGTCACATGTCTCAGTCCGATGGCACTGACAATACTCGCAAAGTAGCCGACCACTTACGCATCGTGGCGATGCTCTATTGCGCCGCCGATGGGGAACTCGGTTCAGCGCGGCGGTGACTTGGACCGCGGCCTCAACATCTTGGGTCGACGAATGGATGCATGTTGGCGCTTATTCTATCGGCTGGCGTATCGCGCCGCACGGTTGTGGTGGGCGATCCGGCGACCGGCGGCGACTGCCGCGAATACTGCGATTTGGTGCGAGGACCGTCTCCTTCTCCTGACAACCTCGTACCGCCCCGGATGGCACTTCCCCGGCGGTTTTGTCCATAAGGGAGAGGATCCGCGAGCCGCTGCGATCCGTGAGACGCTCGAGGAGGTCGGCATCGACCTCGCCGCGGCTTCGCTGTCGGCCGCGATCGTCGTCAAATGCCGCTACGAGGGCCGAATGGATACCAATTACATATTCGAGGTGCAGATCCCTGCTCCAGGACCGTTGCAGATCGACAATCGGGAGATCGTCGGCGCCGCCTATCTAACGCTCGCAGAGGCAATGAGCCGGCCGGCCATCCCGGTGGTTCGGACGTATCTCGAAAGACGTGCGGGCGCGTCGCGATGAGCAGCTGGCGCATGATCTCGTCGTCCGATAAGCGCTCCATGGGCGCTCACCGGAGCTGAACGACCCCGCGACCTCAGGTGAGCCTTGCCGTTTTTACACTCAGTCCGGCGACCTGCCCACCACCGCATGGGCGCGCTCCGATGCGATGGAGGGAAATCGCACGGTCAGCACGACGCAATCCTCCAACGCTTCCCAGGTATGAGTGACGCCAGGGCCATAGATGATGTAGTCGCCAGGCCGCCTCAGAGTGACCTCCCGGAGCGCACCGTCGAGCTCGAGCCGCGTGCGGAGCACCCCTTGCAGCAGGACAGAAATGGTCGTCGCTGCCTTGTATTGCGAATAGCCCAGAGGACGAGATTCGCCCTTCGGATGGATCCCCCACTTCAACTCCACGTCGTCCTGGTGGCGCAAACCCGCGGCGATCGGAACGAATTGCCCGATGAACCAGCCATGCTTGCCATCGGTGATCGCGTTTCCCGTACAAAAAAGCTCGCTTTCGCTCACGTCTATTCTCCCTGCGATCGCCATGGACACGGGTCGCGCGCCAGCCCGTAAAATCCCAGAGCATCGCAAGTCAGGCAAGACCCGGGACTGGCGGCCGTCCACCAACCTGAACCTGCGATGGCGGCCGCTGACTTGGCGCGAGTCCGCTGCGTCCGAGAGACTCTGCCGCCGCCGCACCTTCCTTGACCGGCATCGCGGGGCGCGTAGGCAGCCGCCGGATCGAGCGACTATTCCGGCGCCCTAATCAACGAATGTCGGTCGGATCGGGAAAATCGACCTCGTGCATCGTCGATGCCGGCGAGGAAGTGAAAGAATAGATACGGCCCATAGAGCCGCGCCGGGATGGCGCGTGCGAGCGCGTCGGCACGATCTCCTCGCGTCAGCAACGGGCGCCAGATGATCTGAACCGTCCAGCGGTTGAACACCAGTGCCCGCATCGCGTGCCGGAAAACGTGCCAGGCAAAATTTCGTTCCCGGCCGCTGCACCATGAGCACGCCCGAAGGGCATGAAAGAAGACCGTCAGCATCGGATCCGGCGCAAGGGTAATCAGCTCCCCGTAGTTGAGTCCCCGTTCGTAGTAGCGTCGCGCTGCCTGGCGCAGCGTAGATGGATGGTAGTGGTAGCCGAGAGCTTCTTTGGCGAAGAGCAGGACCATCCCACGCTGATGCAATCGGTAACCTAGCTCCGTGTCCTCGTGAGCCGGGGGGCCGCCGCGACCGAGAGGCTCCCTGAACATGCCATGGCTGAGCATGAACTCGCGCTTGAATGAAAGATTGAACGCCCAGAACAGGACGTAGGGAAGCTCCTCCAGGTGGTCGAAGCGGTCCATTCCGAAGGCGTCCCATCCCCTGAGAAACCCGGTGCCATCCAATTCCGGCGATTGGACGGCGTTGCCGAGAACGGCGACGCGCGGGTCCGGATGGCTGTCGTGCCGCCGCATATGCGCCTCCAGCGCGCCCGGCGCGAGGAAGATGTCGTCGGCGACGAGCAGCACGATTTCGCCTCGCGCCGCCCGGATGCCCCGATTTTGCGTATAACCGGGGCCGCGGTTCTCATGCGAAAAATAACGAATGGCGACCGGCGTCGATGCCGCCGCGGCGCGTACGACGTCGTCGGTTCCGTCTTCAGAGCCGTCGTCGACGACGATGACCTCGAACGCGGCTGGGTCATATTGTTGCTTGACGATGTGTTCGAGAGTGCGAGCGAGGATCGGCGCCCGTTTGAAGGTGGCGACGACGACGCTGACCCTTGGCTCAGTGGGCACGGCCGCCCCCGGCCGGATGTTGGGTCAGCCAGGCTACTGTCCGGGCGAGACCCTCGGGCAGCAGCACCTTCGGCCGATAACCCAGCACATCGATCGCCCTACCGCAGTTGATCGTGTGATCTTGAATGGCGAACAAGACGCGGCGCACGTCGAGGCCGGAGGCCAGCGCCGGCGCGACCAAGCGGGCGATCGGATGGAGCACCGTGAAGGCCGCCTGCAGGGGCGGTCCCGGAACCGAAACGACCACGGTCGGCCGACCGCAAAGGGCGACGAGGCGGTCGACGATTTCGCGCTTGGCGTAAACCTGACCATCGCTGACATTGAAGCATTGTCCAGAGGCTCGCGGCGCCGTCTCGGCGAGCAACAGCGCCTCGACCAGATCATCGACGTAGAGGACGCTCAGGCGCGAGCGACCACTGCCGAGCAGATACTTGACACGCTTGCCGCTCCACTCGGCGAACAACTCGGTGGCCGGAGAAGGGCCTGGCCCATAGATCATGCACGGTCTGAGCATCACCGTATCGAGACAATGCTCTTTCGCGGCCCGTTGCACGAGGCGTTCGCCCTCCAATTTCGACAGTGGGTAATTGCCCTCCTTGAAATAGCTGGTGCTCAGCGGCGAATCCTCGGTTGCGTCCACCGTCGGGCCGTCACCATAGACGGAGTCGGTGCTGACATAGATCAGTCGGCGAACGCCATGGCGGACGCAGGCGTCGACGACGTGCGCCGTGCCAGTGACGTTGACCGCCCATGTCCGCTCTTCATTGTCGCGCCCGGGAACCACGGCGCCACAATGAAAAACGGTCTCGCAACCGCCGACCACTCGGTCGACCGAACCGGCATCGAGAAGGTCGCCGCGAATCAGCTCGAAGCTCGAGCCGCTCTCGGGCGACGGGGCCTGTGGATTGGCCGTATGGGCGAAGCCGCGCACGCTGCGGCCGCGGTCGAGCAAGGCCTTTACCAACCGTGTTCCCACGAAACCGGTTGCACCGGTCACCAACGTCAACGCACCCCCCATGTGCTATCCCCCTTCCCCTGTTTCCCGGCGATCGTCGCTTTGCCCCGCAGGCGAGCCGGATCAGTTAGCCGTAAGTGCTCAGCAGCCGCTCCAAGACCATGCGTCCAGCGCCATCGGGGAAGCGCTCGGCCTCGGTCAGCACGCTGTCAATCGCGGCAATCGCCGTCGCCACCTGATTCTCGTCGATGCCGAGCGGCGGGTGCAGCCTGAGCACGTTGTTGCGTGTCGGCGCCGACGCCAACAGCCGATGGTGCAGGTTCAACCATGCGACGCAAAGGTGCCCAAGCAAACCGCGACGTTCCAAATACATCGCTGCGGGCTGACGCAGCCAACCACCAGGTGCTCGCAGTTCCACGCCGACAAGGAGTCCGCGGCCGCGCACTTCGGCGATCATGGGGTGACGCGCCTGGAGAGTGCGCAACCCGTCGAGCAGGAGCGTCCCAAGACGTCCCGCTCGTGCCGCCAGTCCATCGGCATCAATGACAGCCAGCGTCGCGAGCCCGGCCGCCATGCTGTAGTCATTCTCGCCAAAGGTGGACGCATGTACGAACATATTGGCCTTGCGGAAAAGTCGCTCGTGGATCGCGGTACGCACGATCAGCGCGCCGACCGGCATGATGCCGCCGCTAAGCGCCTTGGCAAGCAGCACCATGTCGGGCACGACGCCGCTATGCTGGCAGGCGAGAAAGGCGCCTGTCCGTCCGAGGCCGGTCAAAATCTCATCGGCGATCAGCAACGCGTTGTGGCGCTCGCAGAGCTTGGCCGCTTCCTGCAGATATGCCCGCTCGAGGATCCGCACGCTCGCCCCTTGGATCGGTTCCAAGATCAGCGCCGCCACATCGCCTTGCGCGAGCTCCTGTTCGAGCCGTATCAAGTCGCTCCACGGCAAGGACTGGCAACCCGGAACCAGCGGCCCGAAACCTTGCTCCATCAGGGGCAGCCTCGACCCGGAATCGGTCACCGACAGGGCGCCATAGGTGAGCCCGTGGAAGTCCCCTTCGAGAAAGAGCACGCGTGGCTTGTTAGTGGCTTTGCGAGCAAACTTGATCGCGGCCTCCACCGTCTCGGCGCCGGCGTTGGTGAACAACACCTTGCCGAGTCCGGGGGGCATCCGCTGGACTAATGCCTCCGCCAGCAACGCCGCGAGAAGCGGTGTGTCTCGAGCGACCCAATTCGCGGGGGCTTCGTCGAGAAGCGCGGCGATCACTTCGCGGATACGCGGGTCATTGCGACCGACGGAGAAAACAGCATTGCCTGCGTCGCAGTCGAGATAACGACTATCCTGGCTGTCGTAGAGATAGCAGCCCTCGGCGCGGACAAAGTGCCGATCCAGTCCCATCTGTCGGGCGGCGTGCACCTTGCCGGCGCTGATGTAGCGCGCGTAGAGCTCGAACTTCTCGCTCCCCCGGCCGTCGATCAAAGATTTCAGGTCGAGGGCCATAGAAAGACCTTGCGGAGATCCATGAAGCGACACCGGATGCGACGTAAAATATAGTCGCATGGGCGCAGCGTAGCATGCCACCTGCCTTTCTCCAGCGCCGATTGGCGGATTGCGGGACGACGGCGATGGGGCCGGCGGAGTCGAATTCGAGGCGCCGTCATCACCGGCGCGGCTTGCTGTCCGCCCAGGCCAGGGTTACTCTGATCATGCGGCGTGTCTTGTCCCGGTTGGCCCGCGACGGTCGGCTGGTGTGGCCAGCTTCGCAAGAACCAGCGGGGGGTTATGTTCGTCTCTGTCGACAGAGCCAAGGCCGTCGAGCATGCGCCTGGCCTATTCAGCGCCAAGCTGATCGATGGCTCGCGCGGCGCCGAAAGGCTCTCCCTGCTCCACGGTTGGTTGAAGCCAGGCGCCCAGCACGCACTCCATACGCACGAGACGGAAGAGGTCGTTTACGTGATCTCGGGCCAGGGCATCCTCGAGATCGATGGCCGGCGTTTTCCGGTTCGCGCCGGCGACGCAATGCGTTTTCCGCCGAATGTGCCCCACTCGACCCTGAACACGCATCCGACCGATGATTTGGTTTTCGTCGCCGCCTTCTCCGACCAGATCATCGACGCGCGGTCATGCGCGGCACCGACTCAGCAAGGTCCGCGCGAAAGCCGGCTGGCACCGATCGTCAATCGTGCCCGATGGTTGGCGCGGCGGATCGTTCGGCGCATGACGGCGGCGTCTCACTAGTAGCTTCTGCGGCACGGTCGGAATCCGGTTGCAGCTCTCTCGTGAACCAGCCTGCTACGGCAGCGGCTGATAGTGGTTGCCGGCCCGGTCGCGCCCACGTACCAGGTAGACCCGATGCCGATAGATATCGCGCCCCTGCACCTTGCGGCGGACGAAGCCGATCGTCGAGCGGATCCGGCGGCGGACCGGCCGCACGCTCACCGCGTCGACGCGGCAAGTCGTCGGCGCATATCGCATCGTGAAACTATAGCGATTGTCCGGGCTCGTGTTGGCATTCGATCCGTGCAAGAGCCAACCGTCGAACAGCACGAACTCGCCGGCGCGAAGTTCGATTTCGACGATTTGCGCCGGGTCGAGCTTGTCAGCCGGCACGCCGAGCGGAAAGAACGGATTTGCGTCGGCGCCAGAGCGCTCGTAGGGAAAGGCTACATCCCGACGGTGGCTGCCGAGCAGAAGACGCAGACAGCCGTTTTCGACCCTCTGGTCATCGAGCGCGATATAGACGCTGACAACCTGCACCGGCTCGATGAAATTCGTCCAGTACCGGCCATCGGCATGCCAAGGCACGGACCGGCCGGAGATCGCCGGCTTGCAGAAGAACTGACTCGACCACAGGAGGATGTCCGGTCCGACGAGGCGCTCGGCAATATCCAGTGCCCGACCGTCCAAGAGAAACTGGAACAGGCGAGGGTCGTTGAAGTGCGGCTGATTGAGATCGGCCGGCCTGCGGCCCGCCGCCACCTCGGCGACGTACGCATCGGCGATGCCGCGCAGGCGGTCCAGCATGGCCGGCGCGAACAACGGCCAACGACAGATGAGGAAACCATCGCGTCGGAACGCGGCAACATCGGAAACGTCCAGGCCCGCGGCGCTGAATGTGTCGTGCGTCTCGGGCGAGAGCATCGCCGCCGGCTGGTGCACCTGCGATCCTCGCGCTAGTCGCCTTGGCCGAAACCGGTGGTGGTCGGCGTGACGCCGACATGCCGATTTAGAAGGGCATGACAGGCCTTGATCAGGGCGATCGGTTCGCGAATGGCGGACAGGATGAGACGGCGGATCCGACGCAGGATCGACCGTGCGTGCGCCAGATGCGTTCGGTGCAGCGCCATCACCAGCCAAGCAAGGATGGTGGGATGACGTTCGAGAAACTGCGATCGGCTCCACCGCCGGATCCACCGCTTCGGCAGGTAGTCGACTTGCGTCAGAAAGATCAAGCAGTTGAGAAAATTCAGCCGAACGAAGGGAAATTCGCCGACGCTGCCATCCTCGCCGGCCTTGCCGGTCTCGGCGCGGCGGCGCTCCAGGACGTCCGTCTCGAGGTCGTCGACGCTGATCTTCCCTTTGTCGAGCGCATTTCGCGTCAACGGATAATTATCGCGAAACGCGAGCGGAAACATGCTGACCCGAAACGGGCGATGGAGTCTGAGAAGGTAATCGAGCGTGACCCGCACGTCCGCCTCTGTCTCGAGCTTGTTGTCGAGGATGATGTCGTAGGTAATG
>WNFM01123786.1_pt1 | contig 10674 bp, 9 predicted proteins | sample 5400271 | NCBI WGS metagenome assembly WNFM01 (sample SAMN13153352, study PRJNA577476) | soil metagenome | isolation source: 60 cm saprolite on Douglas fir-dominated hillslope | place: USA:California | collected 2013-09-17 | reverse complement strand
CGCGTCACTAAGACGACGAAACGCTTGAGAGGTCAGCTAAAAAGGCAAAAGGCGAAAGGAAAGAGAAATGCTAACGTTTGAGCAGCCGTTGCTGCTATTGCTCTTACTCCCTATCGGCACGCTGGTGTTTCTCGCCTGGCAGCGGATGTCGCTGCCATTTCCCAAAGCCCAACGCTACATGATCCTGGCCTGCCGGCTGGCGCTCTTTACACTCGTTATCTCTGCCCTGGCTGGTGCTGCACTCGCCCTGCCGGTTTCCAGGCAGGCCGTGGTTTTTGTCGGCGATATTTCAGCCAGCACAACGCCGCAGCGCGCTTTCATAGAACAATGGATTAATAACGCCATTCACCATAAGCGGCCCGACGATCAAGTGGGCATCGTAGCAGTCGGACGTAATGCCCTGGTCGAGCAATCGGTCAGGACCCAGATTGACTTCTCCCAGTTTCAGTCCACTCCCGACACCAATTACACAGACCTCGCCACAGGGCTCCAACTCGCCGCGGCCATCCTGCCCTCCGATAGTGAGCGGCGCATCGTGCTCTTAACAGATGGTCAGCAAAACATAGGAGATATTCTACAGGAAGCACAACTGCTACAACAGCAGGGGATTCGACTGGATATCGTCCCTCTGCCCACGTTCAGCGGACCGGAGGCGCGCATCGACAGCCTTGATGCACCGAGCGCACTGCGCACCAACGAGCGTTTTCTGCTTCACACCAAAATCTACAGCACCGTGTCACAGCAGGTTATACTGCGACTCTATCTGGATCAGAAGCTCTTATTACAGCAATCGCTGCACCTGAACATCGGTGAACAGGAGGTCACCTTTAGCCTGTTAGCTCCGCCAGCGGGTTTCCATACCTTCCGTATCACGCTGGAAGCGCCGCTAGACACCATCGCCCAGAATAACGAAGCGGCCGCGTTTATCAATGTGCAGGGCCCCCCGAATGTACTCGTCGTCGAGGGCCAGCCCGGCGCAGGCCAGAACATTATAGCAGCGCTGCGGGCTACGAAGATCAATGTGGCAGTCGATACGCCCTCCGAGGTACCGATTTCGCTACAGGATCTGGCCGGCTACACTACCGTTGTGCTGGCGGATGTACCCGCGTTGGATCTCGGTCCTACCCGCATGCAGGTGCTCCAATCATTCGTGCGCGATCTTGGACGCGGCCTCGTAGTAAGCGGAGGCGAGAACAGCTACGGTGTGGGAGGTTATGCCAACACCCCGCTGGAGCAAACCTTGCCGGTGAAAATGGACATACCCCAACACAAAGACACCCCGACCATCGCCGTTGTACTCATCGTCGAGAGCCTGGAGAGCGACATTGGAGTAAATATCTCCAAAGAGGCTGCCAAGGGAGTTGTTAGCCTCTTGACACCACGTGACTATATCGGTGTCTCTGCAGCATACGGTACCCTTGCTATTCCCATGCAGCACGTCACCAATAAAACGGCCGTCGACCAGGCCATCGACGCACTGAACCCTAACGATCCCGGCAGTTACCTACCGGACCTGGTCAATGCGGAATCAGTGCTTCTGCATAGTGACGCGAAAATCAAGCATGTGATCCTGTTGGGTGACGGTGACGCCTTCGATAGCTACGCGACACAGGTGCTTAAAATGGCGAAAGAGAACATCTCCGTCTCAACAGTCGCCACCAACGCAAACAATTACCAGGAACTGGGCATAATGCAGCAGATTGCTGCCTGGGGAAGAGGGCGCTTCTATCAAGCCGATAATCCCAACTCTATTCCACAAATTCTGCTCAAGGAGACACGGCAGGCTGCCCGGCGGGCAATCGTCGAGGAGCCCTTTGTTCCGGCCATCGTGGGGTCTCACCCCATCTTGACAGGCCTGGGTCCGCTGCCACAGCTAAATGGCTATGTAGCAACTACACCGAAACCGGCTGCCCAACTGGTGCTCATCAGCCATCGCGACGATCCCGTACTTGCTGTCTGGCAATATGGTCTTGGCCGCGTCGCGGCATGGACCAGTGACGCTCTGGGACTCTGGACGGCAAACTGGCTACAATGGAGCAACGCCGCCCGCTGGTGGGCCAACCTGGTCACCTGGACACTGCCAACACCCGATAGCCAGCTCATTGTGAATGGTGATGTAGCCAATGGCAGCGGGCATGTAATTGTGGATCTTCCCTCCGGAACCCCGGTGGATACGTCCAGCCAGCAGGAGGTGCAGGCCAGGATCATTGCTCCCGACCTGTCACAACAAACGATTACGTTGCAGCCCACGGCGCCGGGACGCTGGGAAGGGAATTTCCCGGTGGGACAGGTTGGAGCATACCTTTTGCATGTAACCTGGCAGGCGAGAAGCAACAACAATACAGGCAGTCCCAGCCAATTAAGCGCCATTACTGGCATGGTGGTGCCATACTCACCTGAATTCCGCAACACCGGGACAGACCTGTGTTTTCTTAAACTGCTCGCCCATGCCGGAGGCGGGTCTATCCTTGTTCCTCTTGGCCCGGGCGGCACTAATAGGTGCGGGACTATTCTCGGGCCTGGCGATAGCGCCGCAGCATTCACAGCGAATCTTCCCTCGGTGTACGCTGCTCTGTCCATTACCTTCTGGCTGTTCGCTCTAGCGGCGCTCTTATTGCCGGTAGACATCGCGCTGCGCCGCCTGTCTAGCCTGGAGTTCCTCGCAGTGGGCTATCGCTGGCTGGCTACACATCTGGGTCCGCGCGGCGCGGCGCTTGCAACCCAGGCAGCGGGCAGCGCGATTAACGACGGGACGCCGCTTGGCACAATACGCGCTCGACGGGCGGAACGCCAGGGTCGCGCATTGAACACCAGACCCAAAATTTCTGCGAGTGAGACGCGCAAGGCCAGCCTGACGACAGGTCAGGTGCAGTCCAACAAGCAGGGGTCTAGAGCTGAGAAAAAACAAGCTGCCTCTTTAAAGAAGCAGCAACCAGAGATTTCAATGACCGGGAAGTTATTGGAAGCCAAACGCAAGCGAGAGAGTTCGAAGGGGCAAAAAACGGAGGACTAAGATGGAGTGTTGCTCATTGGTCCCTCTCCGACAAGTGGCTGGTATCGTTACAGAGGACCAGCTCCACCTGGCCACCTGTAACGCGCAATTCCGATAGGCTCGCCGGGTCCAGGCGCAGGTTGCGGCTCTCGGGTGGCGTCATATTGAGAAGATGCCCAATCAACAAGCGTAGAGCCGATTTATGGCTGACGACGGCAACCGTTTGACCCAAATGAGCGGCCAGTACTTCGATGATGCAGGGAACGATGCGGTCAACCACCGCCTGCTGCGTTTCACCTCCTGGTGGGTGAGCCATCCACGAGCCACGTTCCCATTCCTCTAATTCGTGCGGATACTCCCTGGCAAGATCAGCACGCAGGCGATTTTCCCACTCACCAAAATCCATCTCGCGCAGCGCAGAGCGTGTCCGTATCTCTTTTTCCAGGGCGCGGGCAATGGGTGCAGCAGTCTCCTGAGCCCGCTGCTGCGGACTGCAATAAAGGGCGTCCACACGCTCACGCCGCAGCCGCTCGGCCAGGTATTGCGACTGGGAGCAACCAATCGCTGTGAGAGGCACCTCGGTGACACCACAGAAAGTATCATCGCGACTGGTATGCGTCTGTCCATGCCGCACAAGCAGTAGACGTGTAGCAACCGCTGGCTCCAGGTCCATAATTGACTCCTCAAAAGGATAGCTGGGCATAGTATTTTCTTTCTGCCCTATCATAGCATAAAACCATGGCTGAGATAGTGCCATTATGGGAGAATCGCACTGTTTCAACTCGTCTAAGCAGGCACCTATCCTGTTCGCCAAAGTAAGCCTGTTTGCATGGTGGTCAGCATAACGAAAACACCCTCCCGTTTTTCGAGGGCACTTATACTAGATTCAGGAACTCCTGTGGGATATTTCGCAGGAGAGGCGAGAGTGATTGGGCTGCTACTCTCACCATCTCAACAAGGCATCTTTAAAAAGGTTCCACCCAGGCTCGTGTGTACAGAACAACATAAGATAGAAAGGATATCAACGTATGGCTACAACACCGCAAAACAGGTGCAAGATCAGTACTTCCTCATCACCGACCAGGTCCCCGGCGAGATTTGGTACTGGGGTGCACTGGCATCCATTATTGTTTCGGCAACCCTGTTCATAATAGGCAAGCGACATTGGGGTACTTTCGTGGGCCAGTGGCCACCCACCTTCTTGCTCCTTGCCCTTTTCCACAAATTATTGAGCCCTTCAAAGTAGCACTATGCAAGAAGCAGCGGGCCGTTCTCATCACAAATGATACTGCAACGAACGGCCCGTCGCTGCATCTCACCTGCGTGGTACGTCTCATCACTATCCTCGCCCTGATAGCCTTCTCGCCCTTTGGAAAACCAGCACGATAAGCACCACATTTGTGGCTGCATGGTGTACAATGATTGGGGATTCTACACATTGCGGAAGGAAGGTTTTGAAAGGCGGATACATGGATAACAGTGACATCTCCCCACGGATAAATCCGGGGGCTTCCCTACCTCACGATAGGGCTTTCCTGCTTCGCTGGAGGTTGCCTCTCAAGCACCAAGTGGCTTGTTTGGTCTTACACCGCCTCCACAGGCATTGGCTTTCCGCAAGCCCTGCGGTAGCTTCTCAGTCTTGGAGTGCATCAGGAACGTGGTTTTTGTTCCTAGCAAAAGAAAGAGAGGGTACAGTGAACAATGGGAACGTTCGTGCTTTTACCCGAGGGAACGATTTACCTCGGAACGCCCAAACACGATTCGATTGTCAAGGTACTAGAACAAGTATACCAGCCTTGTCTAGCTTTTGGATGAATAGTCACAGATTGAATAGTTTTCCTCGGACTGGCGGCAGCGCGCCTTGTATCCCTAGGGCTGAAGCCCAGGGTCTTACGGCGCGGGGGTAGATAAGTCTATGAGAAAATGGACAGATCTGTTCGGGTTAGCAGTCGTGACGGGAGGCAAGAAGGTCGGGACGGTAGATGACTTCTACCTGGAGCCAGAGTCGAACGCGGTACGCGCGCTCCGCATCGAGGTAGGCGTGCTGGGTTATCGCGAACTCCAGTCAAGCGCCATTAGTTCAATTGAGACAGACAGGATCACTATAGCAAACGAGCAAATGCTGGCTGAAGAGAGAACCGATGGCCGCCTACCAGCATTGCTTGTGGGCCGTAACCTGCTCGCTTATAAGGTTGTGAGCGAGAAAGGCACATCTGTAGGTAAGGTCAGCAACGTGTTAATCGACACCAGCACTCCAATTGCCCTGAGGGTCGCCGCCTTCGAGCTAAGCAGCGACTCACATGATCGTTCCGGGCAGCGCCACTCAATCCTCGACGCTAACGAGGTAACAGCGTACGAGCGCGATACGGTTTTCATTCTTGATAAAGCGGCCAGGAGATTATGATACGGGAGCCAGGGCATGCTCGATGGCCTGTATCTCTGGCTCCGTGAGCTTCCAGTTGATACTACCTGCCATTTCCATTGCCTCCTGTTCACTGCGGATACCAACGATCGCTCCCGTCACAGCGGGCTGCCTCAGAACCCAGGCAAGCGCCAGGTCGACTAGCTTTTTGTGATGGCCCCGGGCAATGGCCTCAAGCGTACTCCGTGCCTGTTTTAGCCTGGAGTACGCCGGCTCCTGGGCATAGCGGCGCTCACGCCGGAAATCACGTGGATCAAGGCTATCCAGGTCAAAACCGTCCGCTAAAAATCCGCTGGCGAGTGGCGACCAGCACAATACGCCTATATTATGATGCAGTGAAAAAGGCAAGACTTCGTGCTCAATACCACGGTAGAGCATATTATACTGGTGTTGATTCGAAGTAATCGGCGCTACCGATAGGGCCCGTTCCATGAGATCGACCGTGTGATTGGATAAGCCGCCGAAGCGTACTTTGCCCTCCGCGATAAGTGCCTGTATAGCTGCCCAGGACTCTTCGATAGGAGTGTGAGGGTCGGGATCATGAAACTGGTAGAGATCGATATAGTCGGTGCGCAAATTGCGCAGACTGGCCTCAACTTCGCGCCGGATGCTGGCCGGGGTGAGGTTTTCGCTCTCTACTCCCTGCTCATCGCGCAATGTGCCACACTTAGTAAAGATGTATGCCTTATCACGTTTACCTTGTAGGGCTTTGCCTACAATTTGTTCGGCCTGTCCCCAGCCATAGAAGGGAGCCGTATCGATCCAGTTAACGCCAAGGTCAATGGCTGCTTCAATAGCGCGTATGGCAGCGTTTTCATCTTGATGTCCCCAGTAGATCTTCCAGTCAGGAGTGGAGCCGATGGGAGCCGTGCCGATACCTACCCTGGTAATTTCCAGATCACTCTGGCCCAGTCTCCTGGTTTCTGAGTTCATTCTGAGCCTCCTGGCAGCTTGAAAAAATATAATTACTGCTCACATTTTATTTCGACCTCTACCTTTTGGCATCGTACGATATGCCAGGTGCCAGCCTGTACTTATGGACTTTAATACAATACCATGGATACAGAATCATTTCGGGGTCGTAGGTCCCCGATTTATCGTGGGACCGCGATTCATCGTGTCGGGGAAGGGTAAGCCCATCCCCCTAGCGCCATGAATGTCGCGGCTACGCCCTTCCCGGTTCGGTTTACCGCATCGCTACGAAGGGATCCACCCTATTGTGTGAAACCTCATCAGTACAGGAAACTAGCCAGCGAGGGTACCTGGTACTTATGAACCCAGACCAAAAAAGTAGGTGAGGGCTTCGGCCAGGGTATCGCGCCACAAGCCCCAGCTATGGCCCTGGTGATGTTCGGCATAGCGGTAGGGATAGCCGCGCTGCTCCAGTAGCGAGCTCAACTCTCGCACTGGATTGAGCAGATCACTGCACCGGCCCTGCTCATCGGTACTGAAGCAATCTTCGTAGCTGCCAATCACGAGATGAAGGCGCAGCGGCAGGCGCGGTTCAACGGCATAGGCCGCGCGCGCATCGAATATGTCCAGGCCATTTATGCTCTTCACAGCGCTGGATTGTACACCTACCAGTCCGAAGCAATCTGGACGCTGCTTCTCAGTATAGAGGGAGATGAGGCCACCCAGCGACGGGCCGATAATCGCCCGCTTCGCCGGGTCGCTGCTCAGGTTGTACCGGTCCTGCAGCTCCGGCAGCAGCTCATCGCACAAGAAGCTCACGTAGCGGTCAGAGCAGTTATACTCCCTTATCCGATCCACAGGAGGTATAAACACAGCTACTAGTGGTGGAATAGCGCCCATACCTATCAGGTTGTTGAGGACGATGGGAGCCTTGCCCATGCTCAGGTAATCGCCCCCATCGTGAAAATAGATACTCGGGTAGGGCTGGTTATTTGCAGTGTAAGCAGGCGGCAGGTACACGGTGTAGGCACGTTCCTGCTGGAGTGCTTCGCTCTTGATGGTTTCTTCGCGCAGCATCCCAGCCAGTACGCCAGGCTGCTCCCTGGTAATGGCCGGGCGCTGGTAGACGGGCATCGCAAGCTCGCTGCGCAGCCCGAACCCCGACTCACCTACGCGCCGGTTGAGCGGGTCGAGCACTGGACGCATATCATCCAGCGCGATAGCCCTGAGATCAGAGAACAGGTCAGGTACACTGCCGGTATCATACTCAAAAAAGAAGTAGTCAAGGCGAGCATCCAGCTCGAATTCATGCTGATAATGCAGAAGACCAGCTCCTATTGGTTTCATAAGCGCCTTGCGCGCATCGTAGCCATTCCACTCGCCGCCGACACCGACGATTGTACCTGGCTGCTCCTCGTAGATGAAGTGTGCCGTATTGCCTTCTACTATAGGAAAGTTTCCTGCAAGCACTGCTAGATAGCTTTTGGCATAGGAGGCGGCAGCAACAGGGTCATCTGCCAGTGCCTGCAAGCGCGTGATGAAGGTCCAGAAGCTGGTCTCTGCGGGTGTTTGCATGAAATGTATATCCTCGTTTCTTAGTATAATTATATACTGGCGCACATTAAGCTTAGTTGTATCACTGATTGTGCTCTCCATGCCCTTCGTGGCTCATCATCATTGGGTGCCTCCTATTGAGGTAGACCAGGATGGCAGCGCCCAGCAGCGCTATGATATTCAGTACAGTTGTGTAGTCGAAAGAGAAAGTTGTCACCTGCTGGATGAAGTGTGGGTTAGCGGCAGGAATGAAGTGGATAGATGGAAACAATCGGTCCAGAGCGGAGAACACTAGATCGATGATGATGGCTGTCAGCACCATGGTTGAGAAGAGTATACCAGTGATATACGCGGCCAGGCGCCAGCCGTAATATTTGCGATAAATGTCCAGGATGGGCAGCACAATCAAGTCGCCATACAGGAAAGCAATTGCGCCACCGAAGGTAATCCCGCCTGCGAAAAGGATAGCCGCCAGTGGGACGTTCCCTATAGAGCAGACGAAGGAGATCACTGCGATGATCGGCCCGATGATGGCATTCTCGATGACGCGCAGAGGCGCTGGTCCCGCTTGTAGAAAGAGTGAGTTCCAGAAGCTATTGGGCACCAGTACTGCCAAAAATCCAGCGATGATGAAGCCGGCTACCAGGTCCTTCCAGATCATCGACCAGTCCATTGCCACGTAATGCGCCACGTAGACCCACCCCTGGCGCGAGCGCAGTTTGTCCCACAGGGTGCGCCCAGGCGCCAGCATAGCGCCGTGATCATGTTCGGCCACTTTCGCGGTTTGTTCGAAGTTTCGTCCTTCCTCTACAATCTTCGCCGGATACGTCAACTTCACGAGCAGTGACATGATAGCTACCAGGAGTATACCACCCAGCCACTCGGCCAGCGTGAACTGCCATCCCATCAATTGCCAGAGGATGAGTCCCAGTTCTATAACCAGGTTGGTTGAGGCGAACATGAAGGCCAGCGAGGGCACCAGGTGCGCCCCACGCTTGAACATGCTCTTTGCGGCGGCTACGGCGGCATATGAGCATGACGAACTGGCAGCGCCAAAAGCAGTAGCCAGTGCGATCTCCTTGAAACCAGCCCGTCCCAACGCCTCACTCATACGCGCCCTGCTGACATATGCCTGGATCATGCCCGAGATGGTAAAGCCTAATACCAGGCTCCATAGCACTTGCCATGCCATTCCTGCAGCAGTCAGCAACGACTGGCCTATCGCGTCTATGATCTGCATCGTAATATGCCTCCTTAGCCTCTGGACCTTTTTTATGTTTCTATTATACCCATACCCCCCTGGCATGGGTCTACAAAGAGCATAGCACTATTGAAACAGGAATGTCAAATGGATGCCATCACCCGGAGAAGCTGTTCAAAGTCAGATTGCACCCTTGTTACTCCAGCATTCATCAAACGTCAATATCCAAGTTATACATCAGGTTTCTTTATCAGCGAGATGGCATAGGAGCCGAACGATAGCCTCTCGGTGTTTGATTGACAGTGAGCAGTGCGGTGCGATATGCTTTCTGGTATGAAGCAGTGCTTCACAGGCAAGCAGCAATCTCTGAGCATGAATCCTCCAACTCTGACACATGGTTCTTTTCAGGTATCATTGTATCGACTGACCTCCAGAGGCAAGCTTCGCCTCGAGCAACAGACAAGGAAGTGGGCTTATGCAAACGACGATGACCGACAAGACCATCCGCTTGCCGGATGGACGGCGACTGGGCTACGCGGAATACGGTGATCCCGATGGGATGCCGCTCCTCTTCTTTCACGGCACCCCTGGGTCACGACTCCTGGCACGGTTCGTCGATGCTCCCTCCCGGGACGTAGGAGTCCGGGTGGTGGCACCGGAACGACCGGGGTATGGACTCTCTGATGTTCACCCAAAGCGAACCATTCTCGACTGGGCGCAGGATGTGGAGGTCCTTGCCGACCACCTGCACCTTGAGCGCTTTGCCTTGATGGGGGTATCAGGTGGCGGACCCTATGTGGCGGCCACGGCCTACCAACTGCCAGAGCGGGTGACCAAAGCCGCCTTTGTTTCGGCACTGGGTCCGCTCACGCTTCCAGCTGCCACCAGTGGCATGGGTTCCACCAACCGCCTGCTCCTCCGCCTTGCGCGCGTTGCTCCCTGGGCAGTCAACCTACTGATGCGGAATATGGCTCGTGGCACGAACAAACCAGAGCGATTCCGCAAGCAATTCTCGAGGACCTTGCCGCCGGTTGACGCCGCGACGCTCCAGCGTGACGAAGTCCGGAATCAGCTCTTCGCCGATCTACGAGAAGCCTTTCGCAACGGCCCGAGTGGGGCGAGTTGGGATCTCGTGCTCTTTGCACGACCCTGGGGATTCCAGCTCGAAGAGATCCAGGTGCCCACTTCTCTCTGGCATGGAGAGTTAGATACCAACGTTCCTGTGACGATGGGGCGTGCCATCGCTCACGCCATCCCACACTGCCAGGCCACCTTCGTGCCCGGAGAAGGGCACCTGTCTTTGATCGAAGCGCATAAGGATGAGATCTTCCGGAGCTTCTTCGCTCGGAAGGAAGGGTGAGAAGCAGCAAGGCTTTCCTTCAAGCGAGTGTACCACAAACCTCCTGAACATGCGTTTTTGGGCCGGTATTTCTTGTCAAAGCACATCCGCACATTCTATCAAGCTGTTCAAATCTACTATCCTGCTGAGGCGTTGGTTGAGCAGGCTCTGGTGGTAATAGAGACAGGGGTTGTTTTTCTCCGAACCGCCAAAGCGTGGTGGAGTGAGACGAGCGGCTTTTAGCAACCTGAGGT
>WNFM01184955.1_pt1 | contig 10675 bp, 9 predicted proteins | sample 5400271 | NCBI WGS metagenome assembly WNFM01 (sample SAMN13153352, study PRJNA577476) | soil metagenome | isolation source: 60 cm saprolite on Douglas fir-dominated hillslope | place: USA:California | collected 2013-09-17 | reverse complement strand
GCGGCGCCGTCGGCGCGCACGCGCTCCTGCAGATCCTTCTCCTGCTGCGGTGTCAGTTGCGGCTGGGCAGGGGTCTTGCGCTGCTCTTGCGCCAACGCGGCGCTCGAGATCGCAAGCAGTCCGGCAATAAGTAGTGTGCGCATGACGGTCTCCTTGCGCACAACCCTGCAACGTTCGTACCGCTAGCGGCTTACGCGGTTGCGGCCGGCCTTCTTCGCGCGGTAGAGCGCCTCGTCTGCCGCCATGATTACTTCGCGCGGCGCGCGGTGCTTTTCCGACGGCGCGGCGACGCCGATCGAGACGGTGACGGAGAGAACCTTGTCCGCGGCCGCTGCACCGCGCCGCTTCGCGCCTTCCTCGGCCTGCTTCGGGCGGTCCGCGCCGCGCACCGCCATCTTGTAGCTTTCAATCGACGCCCGGATGGCCTCGAGCGCGGCTTGTGCCTCGGCGATGTCGGCGTGCGCGAACAGCACCGAGAACTCCTCGCCGCCGTAGCGATAGGCGACACCGCCGCCGCCCACCTGCTCCAGGCGCCCGCCGACCAGGCGCAGCACCTGGTCGCCGACCTGGTGGCCGTGCGTGTCGTTGAACTGCTTGAAGTGGTCGACGTCCACCATGCCGATGGCGTAGCGCTCGCCAAGGCTGCGCAGGCGCTCATCCAGCGCGCGCCGCCCGGGCAGGCCGGTGAGCTGGTCGCGGAACGCCAGCTGATGCGACTCGTGCACCAGCGAGACGATCATCACGATGCCGCTCGCCGCCATGAAGAGCGCATACGCGCCCGGTGTGCCGGCCCATTCCGCGGCGAGAAAGAACGCGGCGATCGCGGCCGCGTTGCCGACCGGGATCGGCTTGAACTCGGGCCACGCGCGCCACACCGCCGCGGCGAAGGCGGCACCGCAAAGCAGCCGGCCCAGGAGCGGCGTCGGCGGCGAGCGCAGGAACCACGGCTCGTAAAGCCAGCGATGCTGGGCTGACGAGATCCAGAACAGAGCCGCGCCCTCGGCCGCCAGCAGGACGAGCCACGCATAGGCCGCGCGATAGCGCGCGCCGCGCTCGGCGTAGAACATCGCCGCCAGCGCGTTCAGCGGGACGATGAGCACGAGCGCCGTGTACACGGCCTTGTGGTGCCAGAACTGCCAGGCGGTGTAACCGCCAAGCAGCGAAGCCGCGATGACGAACGCGCGGCCGCGGTTGAATCCCCAGGCGAGCGCTGCGGCGGCGGTCAGCGCGAAGTACGGTCCGGCGGTTTTCAGCCCGGCGAGCGAGGGCGGCAGCGACTGGCCCAGCCAGATGAGAATCGCGGCGGCCGCGAGGATCCCGCCGGGGATCCAGAGCGGCCGCACAGTCCTCAGGGACTCAATCACCTCTCATTCGCCGAGCCTGTCTGGACGGAAACCGACGTCGGCCAGCTTGCCGCGCTGCGCACGCTTGCCGATATGCTCCGCCAGCTGCTTCGCGTCCAGCGTCTGCGCTGCGCGGTTCTTGCGCTTGATGCCGGAGACGGTGAGCGATTTGCCGTCGGTCACTGCCACATCGGCGAGCGCGAGACCGTCGGGCAGTGCGAGCAGCTGCACGCCTACGCCGCCGTTCGGCCTTTCCGGCATTTCGTCCAGCGGGAAGAGCAGCAGCCGCGAATCGGACGACAGCGCTGCGACGTATTTACCTTCAGTGAGCAATGCAGGCGGCCGAGCCTGCGCACCCTCCGAGACGGCGAAGAAATCCTTGCCCTGCCGCGTCTTCGACTCGAGGTCCCCCATCTTGCAGAGGAAGCCGAGGCCGGCGGTGCTGTTCATGAGCAGGCGCTGGTCCGGGTTGCCGCTTGCCATCCACACGATGGCATCCGAGCCGGAGTTCACCAGCGTATTGACCGGCGCGCCGTCGCCGCGCCCGCTCGGTATGTCGGCAGCAGAGATCGTGAAGGTCTTGCCGCCGCTCGCCAGCACGACGACTGAATCGGTCGTCTTGCACTCGAGCGTCTGGCCGAGCGCATCGCCCTCCTTGAACGTAAGCGTCGTCGCGTCGAGGGCATGCCCCGTGCGGGCGCGGATCCAGCCCTTCTTCGACAGGATCACGGTGAGCGGCTCCTCGACCACGGTGCGCTCGATCTGCGCGCGCTCGGCCGTCTTGATCACCGTGCGGCGCTCGTCGCCGTATTTCTTGGCGTCGTCGGCGAGCTCCTTCACCACCAGCTTCTTCAGCTCCTTCTCGTCGCCGAGCAGGGTCTTCAGCTCCTTGCGCTCCGCTTCCAGGCCCTTGCGCTCGTCGTTCAGCTTGACGCCGTCCAGCCTGGTGAGCTGGCCCAGCCGCAGGTTGACGATGTCCTCGGACTGGCGCTCGGTGAAGCGGTATTTCTTCTGCAGCGCCTCGCGCGCCGCGGTCTGGTCCTCGCTCGCGCGGATCAGCTTGATGATCTCGTCGATCTTGACGTAGGCCAGCAGCCGGCCAAGCAGGATGTGCAGGCGCTCCTCGCACTTGTCGAGGCGAAACTTGGTGCGCCGGCGCACTGTGGCGACACGGAACTCGCCCCATTCGCGCAGCACCTCGACGATGCCCTTCGTCTCGGGCAGCCCGTCGAGGCCGAGCCAGGTGAGGTTCACCGGGTAGCGCGTCTCGAGGGAGGTGTGCACGAGGAGCGCGGCCATCATTTCCTCCGGCACCTGCCGCGACGAACGCGGCTCGATCACGAGGCGCAGCTTCGACTTGCGGTCGCTCTCGTCGCGCGCGCCCTCGACCTGGTCGAGGATGAATTGCTTCAGGCGCTTCTGCTCCTGCGTCACTTCTTTCTTGCCGAAGCTGGGCTTGGGATTGGCGAGCGCCTCGATTTCCTCCATCACCTGCCGCACAGAAACGCCGTGCGGAAGTTCTGTGACGACGATGCGCCACTGGCCGCGCGCCAGGTTCTCGCGTTCCCATTTGCAGCGCAGGAGCAATGAGCCGCGTCCGGCCTCATAAGCCTGCTTGATCTCCTCAGGCGGCGAGATCACCCGCCCGCCGCCCGGGAAGTCGGGGCCCGGCATGATGTCGAGCACGTCCTCGAGCTTCGCGCGCGGATGCTTGATGACATGCGCCGCGGCTTCGGCCACTTCCTTCAGGTTGTGCGAAGGGATGCGCGTCGAGAAGCCGACCGGAATGCCGAATGAGCCGTTCAGCAAGCCGAACGGCAGACGCGCCGGCAGCAGCGCCGGCTCCTCGAACTTGCCGTCGTAGTTCTTCACGAAATCGACGGTGCCTTCGGCGATTTCGGCGAGCATGAGCTCGGCGAACCGCGAGAGACGCGCCTCGGTGTACCGGTAGGCGGCGGCGGCGTCGCCGTCGCGCGAGCCGAAGTTGCCCTGCCCCTCGATCAGCGGATAGCGCATCGAGAACGGCTGCGCGAGATGCACCAGCGCTTCGTAAGTCGAGGAGTCGCCATGCGGGTGGTATTTGCCGAGCACCTCGCCGACATAGCGCGCGCACTTCGCGAATCCGGCCGCTCCCGCGTCGCTCATCGCGTAGAGGATGCGGCGCTGCACCGGCTTCAGGCCGTCGGCGATCTCGGGCAGCGCGCGCGACTTGACGGTCGAGACCGCGTAGCCGAGATAGGCGTGCGACGCGTGCTGCTCGATGGGCGCCGCTTCGTCGCCGTTGTCGGGGGTGAAGAGGTCGAGGGTCTGGGTATCGTCCATGCTTACTCGCTAAAAAGGTCCAGCTGCTTGTCGGCCATGGCGATGGCGAGCTCGACCGCCTTCTTCGCGGCTTCGAGATCCTCGGCGCTGCCGCCGCGGCCCGCCGCCTGCCATTGGTAGTGGTTCTTGCCTGAGAGGGTCACTTTTCCGAGCTTGGTCTTGCCGAGCCAGTAAACATGGCCCTGATATCCGCGTTCCCAGGTCGGCTTCGTCTTCTTCTTAGATGTCGGCTTCAACGGTCTTCCAGTGCTCCCGCATCCAGTTGCGCCGGCCTTCCGCCTCTCCCGAGTCCATGAGGAGCTCGAAGGTGGCGCGCGCTTTCTTCAGCTCCTTCGCATCGAGCTGCATGCGCACCAGCCGCCGCGTGTCGGGATTCATGGTCGTTTCCCATAGCTGCTCGGGGCTCATCTCGCCCAAGCCCTTGAAGCGCGAGATCTCCCAGCTGCCCTCTTTCACCTTCTCCTTCTTCAGCTGCGCCAGCACTTCGGCGAGCTCATCGTCGTCCAGGCAATAGAGTCGCCGCGCAGGCTTGCCCTTGCCCTGCGAGGGCACCTCGACTTTGAAGAGCGGTGGCTGCGCCACATACAGGTGGCCGGCGGCGACCAGCTTCGGCGCGTGCATGAAGAAGAACGTGAGCAGCAGCGCCTGGATGTGGCCGCCGTCGACGTCGGCATCGGTCATCACGATGACCTTGCCGTAGCGCACGCCGCCCAGGTCGACCTGATCCTCCACGCCGTGCGGGTCGACGCCGATCGCCGTGGCGATCGCCTGCAGCTCCTTGTTGGCGAGCACGGTGCGGCTGTCCTTCGACATGGTGTTCAGCACCTTGCCGCGCAACGGCAGCAGCGCCTGCGTTTCCTTGTCGCGCGCCTCCTTCGCCGAGCCGCCGGCCGAATCGCCCTCCACCAGGAAGAGCTCGTTGCGCGTCACGTCGCCCGAGGCGCAATCCACCAGCTTGCCGGGCAGCGTGGCAATGCCGCTCGACTTCTTGCGCTCGACCTTCTTGCCTTTCGACAGCCGCGCCAGCGCCTGCTCGATCGCCAGCTCGACGATCTTCTTGCCTTCGTCGGGATGCTGGCTGAGCCAGAGCTCGAACGGGTCGCGCACGCACATCTCGAGGAGTTTCGCGGCGTGCCGGGTGGTCAGCTTTTCCTTCGTCTGCCCATGGAACTGCGTGCGCACGATGCGCGCGGAAAGCGTGAAGCACGCCCGCTGCCAGAGGTCCTCGGCGATCACCTTGACCCCTTTCGGGGCGAGCGCGCGCGTTTCCATGAAGGCGGCGAGCGCCTCGAAGATGCCGGAACGAAAGCCCGCCTCGTGCGTGCCGCCCGAGCGCGTGGGAATCAGGTTGACGTGGCTCTCGGCGAACACCTCGCCATCGGCCACCCAGCCGATCGCCCACGAGGCGCCCTCGCCCGGCTCGATCTCGGTGATGTCGCTTTGCTGGAAATATTTCTCGCCGTTGAACATCGGCGCGACGAGCTCGCGTCCCTGGAGCATGAATTCAAAGTACTGCGGCATGCCGCGCTCGTACTTCCACGTGCGCTTGTCCTTGCCCTCGATGGCGAGAATCATCGTCAGGCCAGGCAGCAGGTAGGCCTTCGAGCGTACGAGGTGCTCCAGCTCGCCGAGCGGGATGTTCGGCGAGTCGAAATACTTCGGGTCGGGCCACAGGCGCACGGTGGTGCCGGTGCGCTTTTCCTTTATTTTTTCGGAACGTAATTTCTGTTTGAGCTCGCCGCCCTCGAAAGCGATGCTGTGTTTCTGCCCGTCGCGGAACACCGTGACTTCGCAGCGCTTCGAAAGCGCGTTCGACACCGCGACGCCGACGCCGTGCAGGCCGCCCGAGATGTGATAGACGCCGTCGCCCGAGCGCGAGAATTTGCCGCCGGCGTGCAGCATGGTGAACGCCACCTCGACCGCCGGCTTCTTCTCCACCGGGTGCATGTCGACCGGAACGCCGCGGCCCTCGTCCTCGACCTCGACCGAGCCGTCCTTGTGGACGGTGATCGTGATGCGCTTGCCGAAGCCGGCGAGCGCCTCGTCGACCGCGTTGTCGATCGCCTCCTGCACGATGTGCAGGGGGTGGACCGTGTGCGTGTACATGCCCGGCATGCGGCGCACGGGCTCGAGGCCCTTCAGCGCCTGGATGGCGGACGCGTCGTAGACAGCCGGTTTTGCCATGTATCTAGTGCCTTCGTGGGCGCTACGCCCTAGATATTGTATGCCTTCTCAATGCCGGCGGGACCCCGCCGGCGTACGCCTCGGCAAAGCGCGCGAGGCTCGCATCGATCGAGGCGGCGAGCGGCGCTTCGTCCCACAGCTCGAGCAGCTCCTTCTGCAAGCGCAGCGCCTGCGGGTCAGCGGCGAGCAGGCTCTGCACCAGCCGGTCGGTCGCCTGGTCGAGCGCGGCCGCGGCGCATAGCTCTTCGACCAAGCCCCAGGCGCAGGCGCGCTCGGCATCGATCGGCTCGCCGGTCAGGACCAGCCACGCCGCTCGGCCCGAGCCGATGAGTCTCGGTAGCAGTGCGGCCTCGACGACCGACGGAATGCCTAGCCGCACTTCGGGCATCGCAAAGCGCGTGCCCTGCGCCGCGATGCGCAGGTCGCACGCCGCCGCGATCTCGAGACCGGCGCCAATGACCGCGCCGTGCAATCGCGCGACCACGGGAACCGGCAAGGCGCGGATCGCGCCGCATACGCGGTGCACCTTGGCGACGAACGCCGGGGCCGACGCTTGGTCGAGCGAAGCAAGTTCCCGGACATCCGCGCCGCCGCAGAAGGCCTTGCCGCGCCCGCCGAGCACGACGACGCGCAGGCTTCGCTCCTGCCTGAGGCCTTCGAGCCGCGCGGCGAGCGCATCGAGCATGCGCGAATCGAGCGCATTGACCTTCTGCGGCCGGTTGAGGAAGATGCGCGCAATCCCACTGCCTTGCTCGAGCTCGATCATGCTGTCATCTTATAGTCGCGACGCGCTGAAAAAGGTTTCCACCGCGACGCTCACCACGGTGCTGTTCAAGCGCGGCTTTCGCAACGTGTTCATCCAGGGCATTTTCCTGCTCACCGCGAAGAAAGACGTGCGCATGGTGGGCGAGGCGTTCACGCTGCGCTATATCCCGGCGCGCGAAGACATCGACCAGCTTGGCGCGTTCGAAGGTCGCGGCCATCCGCAGCGCGAAGCGATCGAGGGCTGCCCGCCGGGGCAGGTGCTGGTGATGGACGCGCGGCGCGATGCGAGCGCGGCCACGGGCGGCGACATCCTGATGACGCGGCTGATGGTGCGCGGGGCAGCGGGCATCGTCACCGATGGCGGGCTGCGCGATTCGACCACCATCGAGAAGCTCGACTTTCCGGTGTACTGCGGCGCGCGCTCGGCGCCGCTCAACCTCGTGCGCCACCACGCCATCGAGATGAACGTGCCGATCGGCTGCGGCGGCGTCGCGGTCTACCCCGGCGACGTGCTGGTCGGCGACGGCGAGGGCGTGGTCGTCATCCCGGCGAAGCTGGCTGACGAAGTCGCCAAGGAAGCCGAGGCGCAGACGCAGTTCGAGGACTGGGTGGAGATGAAAGTGAAGGAAGGGCGCGGCATCTTCGGACTTTATCCGCCGAACGCGGAGACCAAGGCCGAATTCGAGGCCTGGAAGAGCCGGCAAAAATGATTGTCGGTTATCATACAACTGGACCCTAGAGGAGGCGTTCATCCCATGTTTCTACGATTGCTGATTGCGGCAGCGCTATGCGCTGCATTCGCCGCCCCCGCCGCGGCGCAGGAAACGATGATCGTGTACTTCGCCAAGGGGTTCTACCCGGCGGAGGACAAGGCGCTCGACGAGGTCATCGACAAGTTCCAGAAGAAGACCGGCGTGAAGGTGGAGCTGTCGCGCTATGCGCCGCAGGAGATGATCCCGAAGACCGTCGCCGCGCTCGACTCGGGCACGCCGCCCGACGTGGTGTACGGGGACGTGTTCGACTTCCAGGTCGCGGGCAAGTGGGCCTACGAGGGACGCCTCGAGGACCTCTCCGACATCCTCACGCCGATGAAGGCCAAGTTCCTGCCGAACACGCTGGAAACGACCTTCATGTACAACGACAAGACCAAGAAGCGCGCGTACTACGCCTTCCCGGTCAAGCGCCAGACCATGCACATCCAGTACTGGAAGGACATGCTGGCCGAGGCGGGCTTCAAGGAGTCGGACATCCCGAAGACCTGGAAGGCGTACTTCGACTTCTGGTGCGGGCCGGTGCAGGAGGGCTACCGCAAGAAGACCGGCAAGCGCGTCTACTCGGTGGGGAGCCCGATGGGCGTCGACTCGTCCGACTCGTTCTACTCGTTCCTCACCTACATGGACGGGTACAACGTCAAGCTGGTCAACGACGACGGCAAGCTGAACCTCGGCAAGGAGACGCGCCAGGGCCTGATCAACGCGCTCATCGACTACACCTTCACCATCAACAAGGGCTGCACGCCGCCTTCGGCCATCAACTGGAAGGACCCGGACAACAACGTCAACTTCCACAACAAGACGATCCTGATGACGCACAACGCGACCATCTCGATCGCGGCGAAGTGGCTCGACGACGCGAACAACGACAAGCTCAAGCCCGAGGAGCGCGAGCAGGCGAAGAAGAACTATTACGAGCTCATCGCCACGGCCGGCTTCCCGAACAAGCCCGACGGCAAGCCGATGCAGTACCGCGCCGCGGTCAAGGTGGGCGTGGTCTTTAACAACGCGAAGAACAAGAAGCGCGGCAAGGAGTTCGTCGCCTTCCTGATGCAGGACGAGAACCTGCAGCCCTACGTCGAGGGCGCGCTCGGCCGCTGGTACCCGGTGACCAAGTCGGGCGCCTCGAGCAAGTTCTGGACGGAAGACCCGCACCGCAAGATCGTGCACGAGCAGTTCTCGGCGGGCACGGTGACCTTCGAGTTCACCAAGAACTGGAAATTCACCATCCTCAACAACGAGAACGTCTGGGCCAAGGCGATGAATCGCGTCGTCACCGACAAGTGGCCGGTGGAGAAGGCGGTCGACGAGATGATCGCCCGCATCAAGGAAGTCGCCGGCTGATTGCCTGAGGGGGTCGCATGTCTTCCATAGCGATCCCGCACGTCCCGTCGGCGCCACCGCGCCGGCGGCTCACGTCCTTTCAGACGTGGGGCCTGATCATGCTCGCGCCCTACCTGCTGGTGTTCGCGGCGTTCGTCATCTACCCGGTCACCTACGGGCTGTGGCTCGCGCGCCATCCCGAGAGCTACGCGAGGCTGTTCGCGGATCCGATCTTCCTGCGCACGGTGGTGAACACGCTGGTGTTCCTGATCGTGGCGGTGAACCTGAAGTTCCTGCTGGCGCTGTGGCTCTCGGGCTTCTTCGTGCACGAGCGCGTGTGGATCCGCTGGGTGTCGGTGCTATTTCTCCTGCCCTGGGCGGTGCCGTCGATCCCGACGATCTTCTCGATCCGCTTCATGTTCAATCCCGAATGGGGCGTGATCAACAGCCTCATCTTCAGGCTCACGGCGCTCGACGGGCCGAACTGGCTCAACGACCCGCACATCGGCCTCGGCCTCGCGATGCTGACGCACATCTGGAAGTCGCTGCCGTTCTGGACGCTGATCCTGATCGCCGGGCGGCTCGCGATCCCGCGCGAGCAGTACGAGGCGGCGAGCGTCGACGGCGCCTCGGCCTGGCAGAAGTTCAAGTACGTCACCTGGCCGTCGATCCGCACGCTCTATTTGAGCTCGACCATCCTGTCGATGATCTGGACGCTCGGCGACTTCAACAGCGTCTACCTCCTCACCGGCGGCGGGCCCGCGGACCTGACGCATGTCCTGGCGACGCTGGGAATCCGATACATCCGCCTGGACCAGGTGGACATGGCGATGGCGACGATCGTGTGCGCGATGCCGCTGGTGCTGCCGCTGGTCTACTTCATGATGCGGCACCTGTCGCGCGCGGACCAGCAATGAAGCGCTTCACCCGCGAAGCGGTGCTGCTGCTGGTGGCGATCCCGATCCTGCTGTGGACGCTGCTGCCGATCTATCACATCTTCCTCTTCTCCATCTCGTCGAAGGACTCGGCGTTTTCCGGCGCGCTGTGGCCCGACAAGCCGACGCTGCGCAACTTCGGCACCATCTGGCGCGAGGAGCACTTCTACCTGCACCACTTCTGGGTGCAGATCTGGAACTCGCTGTGGATCGCGGCGACCGTCGGCGCGCTGACCCTCGCCATCGCCTCGTGCGCCGCGTTCGCGATCAGCCGGCTCAAGGTGCGCGGCGGCCGCACGGTGATGAACCTCGCCCTCTTCACCTACTTCATCCCGGCGGCGTTCCTCGCCATCCCGATGTACAAGGCGATGGGCAACTATGGCCTGTTGAACAGCCGCTGGTCGCTGGTGCTCGCGATGGTGACGCTCGCCTCGCCTTACGCCATCTGGGTGCTGAAGCAGGCCTCCGACAAGCTGCCCTACGAGCTGGACGAAGCGGCGCGCATCGACGGCGCGACGCCGCTGCAGCTCTTCCGCCTGGTGTACCTGCCGCTGATGACGCCTTCCATGGTGGCGATCGGCACGTACGCGCTGCTGCTGGCATGGAACGAATACCTGTACGCGTACCTGCTGCTGTCGCACGAGCAGACCATCACGCTCGCGGTCGCGCTCGGCCACTTCATCGCCGCGGACGATTCGCCCTGGGAGCTGCTGATGGCGACCGGCCTGGTCTACGCGCTGCCGCCGGCGGCCATTTACTACGCGTTCCGGCGCTACATGGTGTCCGGCCTCACGGCCGGGGCGGTGAAGGCCTGATGGCCACCGTCGCGTTCCGCGAGGTCCACAAATCCTTCGGCGCCACCAAGGTGCTGCATGGCATCTCGCTGGATATCGCCGAGGGCGAGTTCATGGTCCTGGTCGGACCCTCGGGCTGCGGCAAGTCGACGCTGCTGCGCATGCTGGCTGGCCTGGAGGACATCGGCGGCGGCCAGATCGCCATCGATGGACGGGTGGTAAACGACGTCGACTCC